>Ga0315285_10000063_pt1 | contig 102195 bp, 85 predicted proteins | sample YL17G09_36_MG_FD_203698 | JGI IMG/M metagenome (GOLD analysis project Ga0315285, IMG submission 203698) | Sediment microbial communities from Yellowstone Lake, YNP, Wyoming, USA - YL17G09_36 | ecosystem: Environmental > Aquatic > Freshwater > Lake > Sediment | place: USA: Wyoming | collected... | reverse complement strand
CGAGACACGCCGGGTGGTCTGGCTCTTGCCAGAGCCGGTACGCACCGCACATATTGAGATGACCGGTTTGGTTGATTTGATTTGGGTGGTCCTGGTGCCCATCAGGTGGAAGTCCGCACCTGCGGCATTGACAAGGCAGGCTTTGTGCATCACGTATTCGTGCGGCACATCCGAGTACGCGAAGACCACCTGGTCCACCTTCAGATCCTTGATCAGGCGCAGCAACTCCTCTTCTGCGTAGATCGGAATACCTTTTGGGTACATATCTCCAGAAAGCTCTTTCGGATATGTACGGCCTTCGATATCGGGGATCTGGGTGGCGGTAAAACCGACGACCTCGTAGTCCTTGTTGCCTCGAAAGAACGTGTTGAAATTATGGAAGTCGCGCCCGGCGGCGCCCATGATGAGAGTTCGGATTGGGGACATTCAGGGTTCTCCTTGATACATAAGATTCTCAGCAGAGTTGGATCACATAATTTCCGGGGCTGTGATACTTAACAGAGTTAAGGAATTTTCCAGGGTTTGTTTGGCGGCTGCCACCAGTTGCAGCCGGGTGTTCCTGATGGCTTCGGACTCTGGCAGCAGGACCGGGACAGCGTGATAGAAACTGTGGAAAGCATTTGCCAGTTCATAGGTGTAATTGGCGATGACCAGCGGGCGGTATTCCTGCGCGGCTTGCTGGACTGAAGCAGGGAAACGTGAGATCAGATCGATCAACCGGATTTCATGTGAGGTCAATCCGTGGTCGAACCCGCCGGTACCTGGACTTTCAAACGATCGAATGCCTGATTTGCGCAGGATGCCGGCAGCCCGCACATGCGCATTCTGGATATAAGGACCGGTATGTCCATCAAAATTAAGGGCGTTGTCAATGTCGAAAACGATATCCTTATTGTTATCGACCGATAGCATGGCAAACGCCAGCGCTCCCAGCCCAACCTGTTGGGCGATGGCTGCACGCTGGTCATCCGGCATTTCAGGATTTTTGACTGCGATCTCAGCCAGAACCCGCCGTATGGCTTCATCCATTACATCTTTAAACAGGACCAGCCGCCCGCGCCGGGCAGACATGGCGCCTTCCGGCAGGCTGACGAAGCCGTAACCGAGATGGTGGCACTTTTCAGCCTGGGGGAATCCCCAGAGCTTCAGGATGGCGAAAGCCTGCTGCAGGTGCAGGGATTGGCGCATATCGACCACGTAAACGGATCGGTCGACATGGTATTTCTCAAATTTGATCTTGGCAAGAGCCAGGTCTTTGGTCAGGTAGAGGGTTGTTCCATCATTGCGCAGGATGATGTTGGTGCGATATTTTTCCTTGCTCAAGCCCAGTTTCTCATCAATTTTAACAATGACCGCGCCTCCCTGCGGGCGTTCATCGTCAGCGATGCCCAGTGTGAGCAGCTCTTCAACGATCTCCTTGGCAGGTTCGTCCACTTCGCTCTCGAAGAACCAGACATCCATCTGAATGCCCAGCATTGCTAATATATCCCTGAATTCTTCCAGGCTCCACTCCCGGGTTTTACGCCAGAGCGCACGGACCTCGGGATCACCCGCGTCCCACTTCTGGTACAGCTCATGGCGCTCGGCGTCGTAGGCTTCCCGTTTTTCTTTTTCTTCTGGCGTCTCGTTGTCCTTCTCCGCCAGCAGCTCTGTGCCTTCGATGTACAGCTTGAGCAGCCATTGGCCGCGCGCATGGATCCCTTCGGGTTCCTGGTTACGGTAAAACTTGTGATACATCCAGACCACGGTCATTACACCCAGGCCGATATCTCCCGGGTATGTCGCGCGGATGGTAGGAAATCCCGCGAATTCGACTATCCGCGCAAGCACTTCACCAAGTATGGCGTTGCGGTAATGACCGATGTGGAATGAGTGATGCGTATTTGGCTGGGCGTATTCAACCATCAGGAGCTCGGTTTTGGAGGCACCCCGGCCAAAATCCTTGCCCTGGCTTAGGACAATGTCGACCACACGCCTGGCATACTCCGCCGTCGGAAAATACAGGTTCAGATAGCCTTTGACCGCCTCGATGCGGCTGATGCCTTCCAGCAATCCGATATGCGACTTGACCTGCTCGGCGATCTCCTTGGCGCGCTGAGGGACAGGCTTACCTGTCTGCCTGCCCGAGCGGGCTTCGTTGGCAGCCGCCTGGAAGAAGGATGTGGAGATCCCCCATTCGCCGCTGAAAGGGATGGGAGCCCAATTAAGCTCGCTGAGTAAAATGTCGTTTTCCGCACAGAAAGTGCGGATCTTCTCTTTAAAGATATGTAGTTCGCGCTCAAACATGGCTCACCGGTATCGGACAGATTGCGAGGAAGGATTATAACATGTGGCTATTTCCACCATTGAGTGTCACCCTGCCTGCCCCGGCGGTTTTTGTCGGGGAAGGAGCGTTCATTGCGACCGCCGCGCACCCGCCTGCTTTCGAGGGTGAAGAGTCTCCTCCAGACCCGCGCCTCACCCTTATGGAGCCTCCTTCGCGGCCCCGATGTGGTTGGGTCTCCTGACCCTGCCACCTACTCGACCGCAGGTCTCTATCCTCCCGTCTCCCTGATCCTAGATTAACTTATCCCTGATTGCTTGGTCCTCGTTTCCCTGATCCCCGATCACCAATCTCCAATCTCGAATATCGAATATCGAATCCCACCTCCCCAATCCCCGATTACCATTCTCCAATCCTTCGCGTTCCCTGGTGTCCTTTGTGGTGAATATTTGGTTGCCACTGAGAGCCGCCTTAGGAGACCTTCTCGAACCTTTCTCCTGGAGTTCCACACACCGGGCATTTACTCCTAAAAGGTCCCTCGTGTGTATACCCGCAGACAGGGCAGACATAATAATCCACCTCCGGTAGACCCTTTGACAAGTTCTCCAGGGCATTGCGGTACAGTGCCTCATGAACTTTTTCGACCTCATATGCCCACTTGAAGGAGGTCAACGCCTTCTTTACATGTTCCTGTTCGGCATCGGCTATGAATTCCGGGTACATGGTCACGACCTCGTAGTTCTCACCGGCAATGGCCGTCTGGAGGTTCTCCATAGTCGATTGGACCATGCCCAGGGCGCGCAGGTGGTTGTGGGCGTGCACGGTTTCAGCCGCGGCGGCAGCACGAAATAGTTTGGCAGCCTGGTGGTGTCCCTCTTCATCCGCCTTCTTGGCAAAAGCCAGGTAGCGGCGGTTGGCTTGTGATTCACCCGCAAAAGCAGCCATCAGATCATCATCGGTTTTTGACATGGGTCACTCCTTGTGTATGAATTTATCTCATGATGGATTTCACTTCAATAAAATCACACTTTCATTATACTGTTTTCTTTATAGGTTTGCTGATGTGGCTGTGTCTCCAGATCCGCCTCTCACCCTCATACAGCCTCCCATTCGACCGTATGTCATTGCGAGGAGCCGCCCAGCGATAATTTGTCATTGCGAGGAGCTGCGTAGCAGACACGAAGCAATCTCATGGCCTTTAGAGGAGGTCACTTCGCTATGGCATGGGTGATTGACGATAGACAATACACGCGGGTCTGGAGGAGACTGCTTCGCCAAAAACCGGCTCGCAGTGACATAAAAGGAAGAGGAGGTTGCTTTATAATGACACTGAGATATGAGTATGATCCAGAGACAATACTGCGTCTACATCATTACCAATATCCATAAAACTGTCCTTTACACTGGCGTAACCAATGACCTGAAGCGCCGGGTTTCTCAGCATAAAACCGGTAAAGGCGGTACATTTACCAGTAAGTACAACTTGACCAGGCTGGTATATTTCGAGGTCACGGACGATGTGAACATGGCTATCTGGTGTGAGAAGAATATCAAGGCTGGCTCTCGATAAAAAAAGGTGGATTTGATCAATAGTGTAAATCCGGATTGGATTGATTTGTATGATGAAATCTAATTGTCATTACTCGGGGTGCTCTTTTTGATAATATGTAATTGCGAGGGGCGCCCTTCCCTGGCACAGCCCGCCAGGGCAGGTGTGCCCCGAAGCAATCTCCCCCCCATTGTCATTGCGAGGAGCCGCGTAGCGGCGACGAAGCAATCCCCTCCAGAACCGCGTCTCACCCCCCCCTGTCACCCTGAGGCGCAGCCGAAGGGTCTCCTCCAGACCCGCAGGTCTCTATCTTCCCGACCTCCCTAATCCCCAATTCCCTGCTCCCTGATCCCTGATTACCAATCTCCACTCCCTCGTGTTCCTTGGTGTTCTTTGTGGTAAATTTTTAGGCTGCGGCTGAAATCCGCGCTATGGTTCATCTAAAAACTACATAAATTTAAAGCAAAAAGCGGGAGCGATCCATGTTCCCGCTTGATGGCAAAGGAATCGACATCAATCGGTTTTCTTTTCGACAGCAGCCAGGCGTTTCATCAAACGACCCTTGCGGCGGGCAGCATTTCTTTTGTGAAGCGTGCCTTTCTGGGCGGACTGGTCAAGCTGGCTGACTGCTTCCAATGTTGCCGCGCGGGCTTCTTCAGCGTTTCCTGATTCAAGGGCAAGGCGGGCTTTCTTGACAGATGTGCGGGCTGCCCCGCGAAAGACTCGGTTTCGCACCCGCCGCTTCTCATTTTGCTTGTTACGTTTTTTTTGTGACTTAAGGTTAGCCAAATATATTCCTCCAGAATAGCATTCCAATTACACGGGGCGTTATTTTACATGATGGATGGGATTTTGTCCAGCCCAAAACTTATGACGTCGCCGTCGGGGTTGGAGTTCAGGGAGTACCGGTGGGTGTAATCGTGGGCAGCGGGGATGGTGAAGGTTTTACCAGATTGACTCTTATGATCAGCAGCTGACCGACGAAGATGGCATTCGGGTCTTCGAGTTTGTTCTCTTCCACGATGGATTCTACCGTGCTGTTGAACTTGCTGGCAATGCCCGCCAGCGAATCTCCGGCTTGGACAAAATACTCCACCTTGGTGCCGCTCGGCAGATCTGGCGGGAGGGGTGTCTCGGTTGGCCGCTGCATGCCCGGATCGGGGACATAGATCTCCTGGCCAACGTACACGATCTGGTTCTTCCGGTCGATTATTGGATTGAGATAGAGTAGCAGCGGAATGCCGTCATCGCCCAGGTTGAATTTCTCGGCGATGATCGCCAGGGAATCTCCTTCCTGGACAATATATTTGAACGGCGCCTCCGGGGTGGAGGTTGGAGTGATGGTAGCGGTCGGCGTGATGGTCGCTGTATTGGTCGGGGTGGGTGTCATCGTGGGGGTGAACGTCATGGTGGGAGTCGGAGTATCCGTTGCGAACAGGCTGATGTTGGGCTTGTTCGGACCGGTTAACCACACCATCAGCATCACGATGCCGGCGAAGATGAGCAGCGCTGCCAGGCCCCAGATGATGAACGGACCTGTCTGCTGGCGTTTACGGTAGGATTTGATCACGCTCTTGGCGTTTTTATCGCTCATGGTTTTTTCCTTCTATCAGGCAAAAAAGGGGCATCCAGGTGTTTCCCACCCCATGATAACCTGCATCAATTCTACCTGAACTTTGGATATTTAGCGAGTGCCGCAAAAGTACCTGCTGGATGTGTCAGTTGTGCCGGAGCGTGTGCTCCAGGAACTGGCCTGTATAGGAAGCCTGCACCTGGCACAGCTCTTCGGGGGTCCCTTGCGCAACCAGCCGACCGCCTCCATCGCCGCCCTCGGGACCCAGGTCGATGATCCAATCGGCGGTTTTGATGATATCCGGATTGTGTTCGATGATCAGCACCGAGTTCCCCGCATCCACCAGCCGCTGCAACACCTCGATCAATTTGTGCACATCAGCCGCGTGCAGCCCGACCGAAGGTTCGTCAAGCACGTACAGGGTGCGCCCCGTGGCGCGTTTCGAGAGTTCCTTTGCCAGCTTTACCCGCTGGGCTTCACCCCCCGAAAGCGTCGGGGCGGGCTGCCCGATGCGGATATATCCCAGCCCTACATCCATCAGCGTCACCAGCTTGTTGATCATGGATGGATGGGCGGAGAATTCCGCCTGGGCATGTTCGACTGTCATATCCAATATATCTGCTATATTGTTGCCCTTGAAACGCACCTGCAGGGTCTCGCGGTTGAAGCGCGTGCCCCGGCATACGTCACAGGGGACATACACATCCGGCAGGAACTGCATTTCGATCCGTAATTGCCCCTGGCCCTGGCAGGCTTCGCAGCGGCCGCCATGGACATTGAACGAGAAGCGGCCCGGCTTGTATCCGCGCACCTTGCTCTCGGGCATTCCTGCAAATAGTTTGCGCATCTCGTCGAACAGGCTGGTATACGTGCCGGGGTTCGAGCGGGGTGTACGGCCAATGGGCGACTGGTCGATGTTGATGATCTTGTCGATGTTTTCCATTCCATCTATGCGCTCGTGCTCGCCGGGCGAGGCATGCGCCCCGTGTAATTTCTGCGCCAGGGCACGATACAGCACATCGACCATCAGGGTGGATTTGCCCGATCCAGAGACACCTGTGATGCACACCAGCTTGCCCAGGGGGATGTTAACAGTCAGTTCCTTGAGATTATTGGCACAGGCTCCAATTACAGTTAAATGTTTTCCATTGCCCTGCCGGCGCTTCTTCGGGACCGGGATCTGTTTGCGCCCCGAAAGATATGCGCCGGTGAGCGACTTTGGGTGCGCCAGGATATCCTGCGGAGTTCCCTCGGCCACGATCTCGCCGCCGTGTTCCCCGGCCGCCGGACCGAGATCGACGATCCAATCCGCAGTCCGGATGGTTTCATCATCATGTTCAACCACCAGCACGGTATTGCCCAGGTCCCGTAAACCCCTCAGGGTATTCAGCAGCCGCCCGTTATCCCGTGGGTGCAGTCCGATCGAGGGCTCGTCCAGCACATACAACACACCTACCAGGTGCGAACCGACCTGGGTTGCCAGGCGGATGCGCTGGGCCTCGCCGCCGGAGAGGCTGCCCGCCGAACGATTGAGGGTCAGGTAATCCAGGCCCACGTTCACCAGGAAACCCAGCCGGGAGAGGATCTCTTTCAGGATGCGTTCGGCGATTGCCTGCTGCCTGGGTTTGAGAGGCGTTCTGGGTCCGGATAACCGCTTGATCCATTTAAGCAGGCGCACCACAGGCCAGCGCGTGACCTCGACTATATTAACATTATCCACCGTCACGGCCAGGGCTTCAGGACGCAGCCGCTCGCCATTGCAGGCGGGGCAGGGGCGGTCGGACATGAACTCGGAGATCTTGGTGCGGATGTACTCCGAGTTGGTCTCACGAAAGCGGCGTTCCAGGTTGCCGATCACTCCTTCGAAGGCACGGGTGAACTTGAACTCGTTGCCGCTGGTGTTGCGGTAGGTCATCTGGATTTCTTTGCCGCGGCTGCCATGCAGGAGGATGTCCATTTTTTCTGGTGAAAGTGACCTGACCGGGGCGTTCAGGTCGATCTTGTAATGCTCTGCCGCAGCCTCCAAACCTTGCCAGTAATACCCCCCCTCCTCCCGCGGTCCCGACCATTCCATGGATGTGATCGCACCGTCGTTGAGGGAGCGCTCCGGATCCGGGATGACGCGTTCGGGATCGATCTCCAACTTGTTGCCCAATCCCTGGCACTCCGGGCAGGCGCCGTGGGGTGTATTGAACGAGAATGTACGCGGCTCGATTTCCGGGATGCTGATGCCGTGCTCGGGGCAGGAGAGGTGTTCCGAGAAATGCAGATCCCTGCCCCCGCCTGGGCTGCCCTTTTTGGCGAGGGCATGCACGGTTATATACCCATCGCCAAACTTGAGCGCGGTCTCCACCGAGTCGGTCAGGCGGGTCCGACCAGCTTTCTGCTCTTCAGCATCTTCTGGATGGGTGATGACCAGGCGGTCTACCACGGCTTCGATGGTGTGTATCTTGTAGCGGTCCAGGCTGAACTCCTCATCCAGGTCGTGGATATCGCCATCCACCCGCACCCGTACGAAGCCGGCTTTGCGCACCTCCTCGAAGACAGCCTGGTAGGTGCCCTTGCGCCCGCGCACGACCGGCGCCAGCAGCAGGATCCTGCTATCGACGGGCAGGGTTTCGATGGCGTCCACGATCTCCTGGGCTGACTGTTTGACCACCTCCCTCCTGCAGACCGGGCAGTGCGGGATGCCGGTGCGGGCAAAGAGCAGCCGCAGGTAATCGTAGATCTCGGTCACCGTGCCTACCGTCGAGCGCGGGTTGTGGGAGGTTCCCTTCTGGTCTATGGAAACCGCTGGCGAGAGACCCTCGATGTAATCAACATCCGGCTTGTCCATCTGGCCCAGGAACTGGCGGGCGTAGGCGGAAAGGGATTCGACATAGCGGCGTTGACCCTCGGCAAAGATGGTGTCGAATGCCAGCGATGACTTCCCCGACCCGGATAAACCGGTGATGACCACCAGTTTATTGCGGGGAATCTCGACCGTGATGTTCTTGAGGTTGTGTTCGCGGGCGCCCACCACGCGGATCACATTTGAGGACATAACGCTCCCAATGATTTCAATGATAGCACCGGTGTTTCATTATTCAAGTTGCCGGTTCACAGGCAAAATATTAACTGCCCGGCCTGGTGTCATTGCGAGGGGCGCCCTTCCATGGCACAGCCCGCCAGGGCAGGTGTGCCCCGAAGCAATCTCCTCCCGAAGGTGCGGCCCGTAGGTGCGCCGCCAGACCCGTGTATCGCTTCTGCCCGCATACCTGTGGCAAGGATCTCCTCACGGTTGTCGAGGGATTGTTCGCATCCAAAAAACGGTGACACAGGATAACATGCTGAGTAATGATGCAAAATATCATTATACCAGTCCGGACCTTACGCTTTTCTCTGGCACTTGCGGTGTGAGAGCCGATCTGAACCCCTCATCGTGCGGTCTGAAAAGCGACAAATCGGAGCGGTTTGGTCAGGCTGGTGGAAACAAAACATTTTTTTAATGCTGGTTTTTCACAAAAAAATTGCCATTTCAACGAGTAAAATAAATCGGACAAAACCATTCGTATTAGCGGAAACGAATAACGGCTGTTGGAAATTGCAGCATCAATCAGGGGTCGGATGGCTGCGCCGGGAGATAAAGAGAGCCGGCACGGATGATATCTACCAGATAAGATAGTGGAAGAGAGCGAATTACCCATTGCGGGTATTGTAGTACATATGTTCTGTTTATGCAAGAGGGGAAATGGGGAAAACTCGTAGTCGGGGCGGGTTTCAAACCCGCCTGTGTGGGGAAAACTATTCGTTGGGGCGATTCACATCGTCCTGTGGATGAATCGCCCCAACGGTACACCCCCACGCGTGTGGGGAAAACGACTGCCACTGCCGCCGATTTTCTGGCAAAGGCGGTACACCCCCACGCGTGTGGGGAAAACTTACCCATTCTTCTGCTTGAGCCCGATTGTCCACGGTACACCCCCACGCGTGTGGGGAAAACGGAATCAAAAGGAACAATCGCATCAATATCCTCCGGTACACCCCCACGCGTGTGGGGAAAACTATGACAGGCAGAGGGGTGAGGGCGGCGGAAGAGGTACACCCCCACGCGTGTGGGGAAAACGTCGCATAACATGGAGCGAGGATGGGGGGGCAGCGGTACACCCCCACGCGTGTGGGGAAAACGGCTGTCGCCGCAGGCAACGATGTGTTCCCCGCACGGTACACCCCCACGCGTGTGGGGAAAACCACCGGTTGCGGCATACCTGCGCCAAGCGTCTGCGGTACACCCCCACGCGTGTGGGGAAAACGCGCAATTTCGCAAGGTCATCAGGCTTAGCCTGCGGTACACCCCCACGCGTGTGGGGAAAACGTGATATGCATTGATAGAATGCAATCCTTGCTCGGTACACCCCCACGCGTGTGGGGAAAACGCTGGACTTATCCAACGTGATACAGAGGCCTCGGCGGTACACCCCCACGCGTGTGGGGAAAACACGAAACCTATTTCGACACACTGCCCAAGACCGGCGGTACACCCCCACGCGTGTGGGGAAAACAAAATATAGAAGGGCGATGGAGAGAGCACATTCGGTACACCCCCACGCGTGTGGGGAAAACGTCTGGCTGTGTATCCAACCAGGTGACTGCATCCGGTACACCCCCACGCGTGTGGGGAAAACGTCCGCCGCCGCAAACTGGCCCGCCACCGTCTGCGGTACACCCCCACGCGTGTGGGGAAAACTACCTGCGCCGAACCTGATATTTTTACCATGTGCGGTACACCCCCACGCGTGTGGGGAAAACGCCTGGTGCCGAAGCCGTGTGCGATTTTTCGCCGGTACACCCCCACGCGTGTGGGGAAAACCCCAGGCCTGGCAGTACACCGTCGCCACTCAACTCGGTACACCCCCACGCGTGTGGGGAAAACCCAGGATTCGCGATCTCCGTGACACATCTACGTCCGGTACACCCCCACGCGTGTGGGGAAAACGGTCATGTTCGCGCTCGACAGTCCGATCTGGTTGGTACACCCCCACGCGTGTGGGGAAAACTTATTTCTAACTCATGATAACCATTACTTACTAAGGTACACCCCCACGCGTGTGGGGAAAACCAGGATCCGTTGCAATCTTTCCATCCCCGCGTCCGGTACACCCCCACGCGTGTGGGGAAAACGACAATTTTGCTTGAGCGGTCGCTGGACACACCGGTACACCCCCACGCGTGTGGGGAAAACGTCTGCGGTGACCTGAACAAAGATGGCTACATCAGGTACACCCCCACGCGTGTGGGGAAAACGCAGAATAACATATTCTGCAGTCTATTTCTTACCGGTACACCCCCACGCGTGTGGGGAAAACGAGAAGGAAAGTGGTTTATGTCTACTGTGCATTCGGTACACCCCCACGCGTGTGGGGAAAACCATGGGATACAACGCCTCAGTGTGGAATTAGTACGGTACACCCCCACGCGTGTGGGGAAAACGGTGTTCAAGGGCTTCTGGCGTTGACTCTGACAAGGTACACCCCCACGCGTGTGGGGAAAACGCCCTCATCTAATATTATTACCGTATTAATTCCGGTACACCCCCACGCGTGTGGGGAAAACGGCACAATCCCGGATGTTGATGCAACTGACATAGGTACACCCCCACGCGTGTGGGGAAAACACTGAACGTTTGTGTTTGATAACCTGAAAATGATGGTACACCCCCACGCGTGTGGGGAAAACGTGTCGGGGATGAGAAACTATTTCAAGAAATGCGGTACACCCCCACGCGTGTGGGGAAAACATTGTTTTTGATACCATATCACACTGCTCTCCCGGTACACCCCCACGCGTGTGGGGAAAACTGATGGTCATGGTCTCTGAGATTTGACCAGTTCGGTACACCCCCACGCGTGTGGGGAAAACGCTCTTTTATACCAGATTTTACAGCTGACAATCCGGTACACCCCCACGCGTGTGGGGAAAACTCTCCCGCGAAATATCCGGCACCAGTGTGACCGTCGGTACACCCCCACGCGTGTGGGGAAAACCCCAAATCCACGTGGTTGAAATATTTCCGACGCGGTACACCCCCACGCGTGTGGGGAAAACGGCCCTGGCTGGTTGTGCTGCCTCTGTGTTTTTCGGTACACCCCCACGCGTGTGGGGAAAACGTTCTCGTCGCGCAGCAACCCAGGCCACAGTGCCGGTACACCCCCACGCGTGTGGGGAAAACCCTCGTCCCCTAATAATCCCTCCTCTCCCAATGCGGTACACCCCCACGCGTGTGGGGAAAACTAATTACCCCTATATATAGACTACGGCATAAACGGTACACCCCCACGCGTGTGGGGAAAACGGAGACCGCATGGTTATGAACAATCTGATATCACGGTACACCCCCACGCGTGTGGGGAAAACGGGGAGGGGTTAGGGGTGGGGTTCCTCTCAAAAGGTACACCCCCACGCGTGTGGGGAAAACGTCCAGCGCCTCCCTCAATTTCCCTCCCCCGATCGGTACACCCCCACGCGTGTGGGGAAAACCCTGGTCGCCTGGCAACTGGTTGGCGTGGCAATAGGTACACCCCCACGCGTGTGGGGAAAACATGGCAATGGACAGAAATCCCTTGCCTTCAGTAGGTACACCCCCACGCGTGTGGGGAAAACACCTCCAAAACCAGGATGGTCGCCCACGCCCCTGGTACACCCCCACGCGTGTGGGGAAAACGCTTTCTTGGTTTTGTGGTTGTTTCTTCATATAGGTACACCCCCACGCGTGTGGGGAAAACGGTGGATGGTGTCTTGTATGCGCGGGATATGCTGGTACACCCCCACGCGTGTGGGGAAAACGTACCCCAATTTACTGGTGTTCCTGTTGGACAAGGTACACCCCCACGCGTGTGGGGAAAACGCCCGGCATGCACGATAGAAAATAGGTATATTGATGGTACACCCCCACGCGTGTGGGGAAAACCAACTCCCCCCAAACCATTGCCCGGCGCAGGCAGGTACACCCCCACGCGTGTGGGGAAAACGGGCGGCGTCCAAAGTCGAAGTAACGAGCGTTATAGGTACACCCCCACGCGTGTGGGGAAAACGCTGGAACATTCTTTTGATTTCTGTCAAAATATGGTACACCCCCACGCGTGTGGGGAAAACGTCTGGTCTATCCTCCCCGCGCATGGTTTCAAAGGTACACCCCCACGCGTGTGGGGAAAACCAGATGATTTTTCGCCCTTAAGATATTGGACACCGGTACACCCCCACGCGTGTGGGGAAAACGTTCCGCCAGACGTGCTGACGCCATTTCCCGAAGGTACACCCCCACGCGTGTGGGGAAAACTGAGAATGGCTTACTGGGCTACAACGGATCGGCAGGTACACCCCCACGCGTGTGGGGAAAACTAGGAATATGATACTATGTTCGGCGGCTAATTCGGTACACCCCCACGCGTGTGGGGAAAACTGGTCTAAGTGGTTAGACCGCGTCGACGAGACCGGTACACCCCCACGCGTGTGGGGAAAACGCACCAGTTCTCCGCGAAATAGGCGTTCAAGTCCGGTACACCCCCACGCGTGTGGGGAAAACTATGTGTGTCTTGACTATTGTCCAGCATGCACACGGTACACCCCCACGCGTGTGGGGAAAACGTATCGTTTATCCGTGAGGGGTGCGGTTGGGCTAGGTACACCCCCACGCGTGTGGGGAAAACGTGCGCTGGCGATGGCGGCGGCGGCCGGGAAGTAGGTACACCCCCACGCGTGTGGGGAAAACGCCATCACGTAGGGGCGACGTTTCGTCGCCCTCGGTACACCCCCACGCGTGTGGGGAAAACTTGGATCCGATGAGTTCTTCGAGCGGCTATGCGCGGTACACCCCCACGCGTGTGGGGAAAACCCTTCGCGACCATTTTTTTGCCCTTTTCAGGGCTGAAGAATGGCTGCTCAGGGGATCTTAACCAACTGCAAACCTTCCATTTCGATAATCGAACGGCGGGTATCACCGTAAATGCGCATGGCAAAGTGTTGTTCATTATTTGTTGTCCATGCCTGGAATACGCCGCCTTCCTTGCACCTCTGGCAGCATTTCTCCCACAATCGATCACGCACCATGGCCGTGACATGACCAACAAAGACCCCCGGATACGGCTCCAGCAGCCAGCGGCTGAGTTCACCCCGCAGGGATTTTGGTACGTTCTGCAATATGGTCACAACCATCAAACACCTCCGGCATCCGTTTCGGCCAGAAGTGGTTCCCACAAATCGGTGGGGACAGATGGATCGGAATCGAGCTCGTCCAGTTCAGGTGGCTCTGCAGAGATTTGAAGCAATTCGTCAATATCCGGCAGGATGCGCTCGAGCAGCCGCTTCTCACGGAATTTTTCACGGCAAGCCATGCGGGTATAGGGTTCCGGTTTGCCAGGATACTTTGCTGTCGTCTCAAAAGCAACCGGGATGGTGATCTCGGCCTTATAAAGGTCGGCAATATCATACACAAACGACAATTGTTTGCCTGTGTGGATAAAACCCAAAGCGGGCGAATACCCGCCAGAGACGATAGCCGCATGGCACAAGCTGTTGAGCAGAGAATTGGCTGCTGATAAGGCACGGTTGATCGGGTCAGCCTTGTCCCAATTTTGGCGGTCGTAAGATCGACCTTCCCATTTTACACCCCAGGTCCGGCTGGCTTCAGCGTAGGCGCGGCGGACACGTACCCCCTCGAGACCGCGTATTTGCGGTAAAGTCAAAGAAGGTTCCAACTGCTCGTTAAATCGTTTTAAGTACATCCGCATGACAACCTCGCTGCGCTTTTCAGGGATGCTTACCAACTCAGCCTGGCGCAAGAGATGATAGGCTTTACGCGTTTCGCCTGTGCCTTGGGCATAGAAATGGGTCATTTCCTCACCGGTCCAGAGGATGGTACAACCGTTCTGCGCCAGGATGCGAATGGCGGCGTGCGTGATACTTGTTCCCGGACCGAGCATCAGCACACATAAAGCTGCCACGGGAACCAGTATGCAACCCTCTTCGCTGACCAGTTCGACAGCCGAGTCTTTACGTTCGATGATGGCGTGCTCGACGTACAGGTAGCTCAGGCTGTCGCGTAGTTTGGGTAATTCGTGCAGGTCTTGCATGATACACCTTCCTTATATAGACTGAAAATGACTATTCGATTGTTAAGGTGCGAATGTCAGGTGTCGGTTTGATTTACTGGGCGACTGGGGCAAGGGAGAGCAGGCCGAAGCCCAACCCCTTGCCGCTGCCGATACCGCTTTGCATAGCAGCAAGCAACTTCTTAGGCTCGTGGACGGTCAGCAGGCCGTCGAACTGCACCGACAAGAACGACAGGTCTTGCCGTTCGTCTTCGTGTTTGCGCTCACCGCTCAGCTTGTATTCGTTGGACGTGCGCGCCAAAACCAACCTTGCGCCAGCCATCTCAAGTTTACGTTCCAGCCATTTCAACTGGTCTTCTTCACGGTATAGACCGACGCGCCGCCCCTGTTTTTTGTCTTCGCGATCCTTTTTGACCGTGGGATTCGCTAGCAATCTGAACATGAGCGTTTGTCCGGAGCGCAGTCCCAGCATAAAGGTTTTCACCGCGGGGTTCGATTCGACCCCCGGCGGGCAGTCTGTAACTAGGAGCAAGTAATTCTTCTCCGGTGTAGTCAGGAAACTCCAATCCGGTTCGAGCGGCGACTGCACCAGCAGAGACGGTATGCCACTTCTGGGAGAGATTTCCAGCCGAAAAAGTACCCGGTCGTCATCGGTTGCGTGCCCGGCGAAGGCGTGCATCACCGTGCGGTGCAGTTCATAAGGGTTAGCCAATTCGCTGCGCACCTGCCGTGTGCGTGGGTTGAGGATAAGACGGGAGAGATACATCAGGGCGCCTCCGGGGCAGTGGTAGGAATATATGTGGATGCGAGTCTTCGCGGGGCAAAGTGGCGTGTTCGGAATGAAATTGGCTGGTCGGAGCGTACGATAACTCCATCCAAGTCTTCCAACACCACTCGCAAGCGTTCTTCGCTGGTACGCCTGCCCAAGTACGGATAGGTTTTCAGTGTGTCGAGCAAATCCATTCCCAATTTGAGACCATCTGCCAGCCAGACCGGTTCGCCCGGAACAAAGCTTTTGCGCCCCAAAAAAAGTGGCCAGACTGGGTTGCGCAGGGCAGCATGTATGCGTTCGAGAAGGAGAAGGTCTTCGCCTTCCAGCCCGACCAAAAAGACGGCATCCGCCAGATAGTAACGGTTGGATAACTCGGTATCCTTGATGCCGCCGCCCGCTTTGAGCACATCTTTGGCAGTGTGGTAATCCACCTTTAGACGCCCTTCGCGCTCCACGCGCACGCCCATCTTGAGCCGGGCGAGTTCAGAGAGAACAGCATCATTGGCGCGGTCTATACCCATTGCGGCGCATACCAGCCCAAGCACACCGCTCTTGGACGGTTCCAGCCCGGTATCGCGCACACCAAAGCGGCTCTGCACACCCCACGACTGCATCGCCCCACTCAGGCGAAGTAAAAGCGTGTTCATGGATTACTCCACTCCAGCCAGCAGGCTCTCAACCCACTTCTCGCGGCTGGGCTTTATGGCGTCTTTCAGGTTCTCGAGCGGGGCACCTTCGTCCAGTACCAGCACCGCTGGGGTGAAGTCACCCTCGCCATAAACCTTCACCAGCCGTCCCCAATATTTGTCCAGAACTTCGATGGAGGCCGTCAAGTAGCCGCCTTCGCGTTCAGCCTTAACTGGTTTCTCAAAAGCATTGGCCAGCGACCAGGATTCACCGTCTTTGCGCACTACGCCAAGAACAAAATCGGGCGGGTTCTGCGCGGCAAAGGAATTTTGCTTGCCAGTTGGCACGGCGCGCAGGGTTGCGTGCAGGAAGCCTTCAACCGTCTTTTTGGCAAGGGCTTTATCGCTTCCCAAGTTATTGACCAGCTGCTCCCAGTCAATGCGGGCGTAGCGATAAAAACAGGCGCTGTTGAATCCTATCACGCCCATCATGCCTGCCCCAGTCTCTTCATCTGTGGACAGATCGTCGACAGCGGTGTAGAAGTCCATGTCCATACTGATACGGTGAGTAGAGATGGCATGAGCGACCTGGCAGGCAGCATCAATGTTCAGTTCGGGTTTTTCAGCAAGCATGCGACCAAACAAGGCGATATCGGGAGCGCTGGTGCGGTCTTTGAAAATTTTGAACATCTCTTTCGCCATCGCGTCGAGGACTGGGCTTTTGCCGTCTTTGAGGCTGTTGCCGATTTCATCCCATCGGGCTAGAAGTTCATCAGCGGCTTTTTTAATCTCGCTCGCGCTCAAATAAAGCAAAACGCTAGTATGGCCTTTATCCATCTTACTGTATTGGAGCGCATATGCCTCAGCGACAGCCTGCGCCTGTTTTTCGTCCTTGCCTGCCTTTATCAATGGCTCCACCAGCAAGCGTGTTATCCAGCGGGTGCGGATAGCCGGCTCGATAGTAGTTTTTTCTGCGAAAACAGGGTGCAGACGAATGGAACGCTTGATACACTGCGAGGAAATACGCGCCCGCCGCACGCCGCCGAACTCGGTATCTTTGGGATTGCCGGTGTCATCGCGGTTCAGGTTGGACGGGGCAAAATTCTGGAGAATGTGAATTTCGATAAACATGGTGGACTCCTTTTGGTTACGTGGTTAGAAAGTACAAGGGTTGGAAGGTTTGAAGGTTATTCGGAGGGTTGGGATTTTGACCAGAAGGCGCTGGCCCAGCGTTTTTGCACAAGGCGGTCTTCCCCCCCCCAGTTTTGTATATCCCACAACAGTTGATTCCAGTTCACTGGAACTTCATTCTTAGACTTGAGAAAACTGACTGCCTGGCGTAAGTGGAAAGGCAGGTCTTCGGGGTGGGCGGAAAGCATGGCCGTAAAACGGCGTTCGAGGGCATCTTCCCCGCCCGGTGTGCGCGTCTGCGCCATGTGCTTGCCCATGTTGCCCTCGCGGGTTGATTTTGGATGCAGAGCGAAAAGCGCGGCGACCAGGTAATAGGCCGATTCCTGCGCCGCGCTGCGCTTCTCGCCCAGCCAGGGTTCCACGTAGCGGAACATTTCCGGCGCGCTGCCGGGAGGCTTGCCGAGTCCGCGCCTTAGGGCGGCAAGCGCGCCGCGCTCCTGCTTTTGAGCCAGTTCTTGCAAGCGGGCAATGAAGGGGTGGATGGTTTGTTCGGTCATACAGTTACCTCCTCTTTTGATTCAGGAAATAGTTCTTTAAGACTATAGCCGAGAATGCCCCGAGCGCGCACAGCCGCTTTGAGCGCTGTAGCATCCGTCCCGGCAAAGTTGGCGGCCTGTTCCAGCGCATCCCAAGCGGCGCTGCGAACCGTCTTGTTCCAGGCGGTGAAGGCACCTGGATGATCTGGCAAGTCTTCCAGGAAGTGTAAAAAGGGTATTTCCAGTTTTTGCCAGTAGAAGCGCTCAGTATTCCAATGCAGGGTTAGTTTTTGTGCTTGGTCTTTGCTGATTCTGTTAACTTCCTGCCACTTCCTGCCATCCGATTTTGGTGATACCACCAGCAAAGCCATCCACTGGCTGGCTATTTTCAGTGCAAACCGGGTCTTCTCGGTAAGATCAAGTGCATTTGCAAGTTTTTCAATCAGATCGTCTTGTTCGAGATATTCCAGCGGCAATGGTAAATGCTCTTGCTTGAAAAACTCGACTTTTGCCTGGTAATTTGCCATGCCTAATGCCATGAAACGGTATTTTTGTTGTTTTGGAATAGCGTTATCAGCAGCAAGGTCTGCAAGCCAGTAAAATGTCTTAGGGGGGGAATTACCGCGTGTTCCTTTTAACCCAAAAAGCGAGGCACTATCACGCCATAAGGCACGGTCTTCTGAAAAGCGCGTGCTGATGTAACCTTCTTCTTTCCCAGCCCGATAAAGTTTCATTGGGTCAAGAATGGACGAATCCAGGCGTAAACCCGGAGCCAGCGTCATTGAGCGCACAACTGGCGAGCTTTCATTACCTTCTGGGAAAAGTAGAACGCGACGACTTTGCCAAGTCATGTAATCCAGATAGCCTTCTGGAATCTGGCGAACCGGTTGGTGTGGGTCTTCTTTTTCCCAGGCAGGTTTGTCGGCTCGACTGGATGACATATTATTTCTCTTTTCGTTGGGATAGCTCAACATGTTCAAGGCAAGTGTCTTGAACAGGTTGTCACCTTCCACAAAAAAGATGATGCCGCGTCCCCAGGGGGCATCGGTGAAAGTTATGCCCGGCATCCAAAGCCCCGCCAAGCCGAAGTAATGAGATACGATGAGCGTACGAGCGGCTTTTGCAGCAGAAAGAGAGACGCCAACCTCCTCGGTGTGATGGTCAAAGAGGACGGCATTATTCCCAGATACCATATCTATTGCCAGAGTAATCACCGATTTTAACTTTGCTCTCTCATCCCCAACCTGATAAAAAGGCTTGATCGGGTCGAACAGGTCAAAACAACCACTCCATTTTCCTAGGTATCCATCTACTAGTTCCGGCTCCCAAAGGCTTTTTGCCCATAGGTCAGCCCATTCAGAGCGGTCGCGCGGTCCCCGCAGGGCGCTATGTAAAATGGCAAGCAATAGACGGTAAAGCGCTGCCGTCTCCAACGGCGAATCGCCCTGTATGCCGCGCAGTTCGTGTGCCTGGGTCAGCACCTTGCGCAGGCTGAATTCCTCCACACGTTCATCAGGGTGAACGCAGGGAATCCATTTTTGGTCAACGAGATTGAACGAATAGGTCATTTATCCTCCTTCTTGATGACTTCCAAACCAAGTTCGTGCGTCAATTTCAACGTGAAATCCGCTCCTACCGGGTTACATTCGCCGTTTTGGTCAAACTTCACCGGGTAGTGATAGCGCACTGCCGCCGATTCGCGCCATCCAGCAGCCATTTTGACGTTTTTAACAAAATAATTTACAACATCTCTGCGTTGCACGCCCACTGCACGCTTGAGCAGTTCTTTGGCTTGTTTCAAATCGGGACGCTTGCTCACATCAATCGGCGCGCCAGTGCCATCCGACTCCAGGGCAATTCCCTGGGCTGTCTCATGCAGACAGATGAGCGTAACGCTCGGTTCGGCCAGGCGGGTGAGGGCGCGGAAAGCATCATTGACTTTGGGATTGTCTTCTTCCAGCACTTCGTTGTGGTCGGTCAGCAAATCTTCATAATCCGGTTTTGCAATCAAACGTTGTTTGGCTTCGTAAATTTCCTTTTCCATACTCAACCGAGCATCTTCTCTGGCCTGACGAAAAGCCTGGACGAAATTTGCGGGCAGGTCTTCTTCGTGAACATCTCCATATACCGCTTCAATCAACTTGGAAGTTTCCTCCGGTAAAATCAATCGCTCCCGTTCATGAAGGGTCAGCCAGGTGCATAGCAGGGTGGCTTTATCGTACACGCGGTCATCCAAACCAAAATCCGGTAGACCGTTTTTCTCGGCAGGCAGGGCAATTGCGATTACGGGGTGTTTGAGACCTTCCGGGCGGTACACGTTATTTTGTTTGTGGCGATGCAATCGTCCAGCACGCTGGAGCAGTAAGTCTATGGGCGCAAGGTCAGTCAGCATGTAGTCGAAGTCCAAATCCAGACTTTGCTCGATGACCTGTGTCGCCACCACAATGGCTTTCTGTGGGCGGTGGGGGTTCGGCTGGTCAGGATGTTCTTTATTCTTCCCGAAAATCTTCAAAACGCAGTCTTCAATGTCTTTTCGCCAGACAAATGGGAAACGAGCGTGGAATAGGATCAGCTTGTCACCCTCGATAATTCCCCTAGCTTTGATGGCCGCGTATACTTCCTGTGCCCGTTTTACGCGGTTGCAAATAACTGCCGCACAGCCGCCATCCTTTAGCTTCTCAGCCAGGTGGTTGGCAGCCTGTTCCGGGGTAGAGTCTGCCCAGGTAAGTTGCAGAATGTGCGATTCAGGAGGCGGTAGCGGGACACTATCCACTTTTTCACCACTGACCATTGTCATGCGTGGATATTCCGCTGGAGGCAGAGCCGCTTCATCCTTCCCCAACCATGCTCCGGCTAATTCTTTGCGCGTTTTTTCCGGGAGCGTGGCCGAAAGTAAAATAACCGATGTGCCAATGGAACGCAGCCAGCGCAGTAGCCGCTGGAACAGGGTGGACATATAAGTGTCGTAGGCGTGGACTTCATCGAAAACGACCACCTTTTGCCCCAGGCCGAACAAGCGCACAAAGAAGTGATTTGTCTGCAAGACGCTCATCAAAGCCTGATCTACCGTCCCGACCCCAAACGGAGCCAGCAGTGTGCGCTTTCGCGGCAGGAACCAGGTCTCGGCTTTGACATTCCCCTCGGCGGCTTTGTCATCCTGGGCTATGCCTTGCGGCTGTGGAGTTTCTTCGTCATCTTCCAGCAAGGCCGCGCCATGCACCAGATGGGCATTGATAGATTGCGCCGTGTAGCGGCTCTGTAGAAATTCTACCACTCGCTCAAACATCTGGTTGCTGGTAGCTTGTGTCGGCATAGCGATATATAGGCCGCGTCCTTTCTGACCCTGAAGCCAGGTATCTGCGAGATATAGCGCGGCTTCGGTCTTGCCAATGCCGGTCGGCGCTTCGAGGATGACCAGCGCGGGCAATTTGATCCCTTTGGTATCCTCGAATGTTTTTTGTTGAATATCGTTGGGAGTTTGGATATTCGGGAACATTGCGGCAAAAGCAAGCAGATTGCCCTCCGCCTGCCAGCCCATCCAGCCGAGTTTATTGAGCGCATCCATAGCCTTGTGGGCGACGCGTTCGGCATATTCCCCGGCAGGCAAATATTCTTCGGTAAAGGGGAAGTTCTCGCTCATTGAGCCAAGCCAGTCTGCCACGCTGACCAGACCGGAGAACAAGGTCAGGAAAGCATTTCGTTCTTCTTGCGCCTTAGGCAGGCTGACGATATTCGCAGGTTGGTAGACTTCTTTCAACGCCAGCAAAAGGTCTTTGCGTGCAGTATCCCATAAGCCTTCACCTTTATCAGATGATTTCAGACTCGTTGGAGAAAACCTGTCGTTCGTCGGCCATGCGCCATGATGTCCGCCGAGAGCAAAAGCAATCTGCCGGGCGTTTGATTTAGTCAAGCCACATTCTTGCAAAAGGTCTGTCAATGCCCACGCAGATAAAATTCCATGAGGGACAGGGTTGGGAGAAACATCCTTCGGAAAAACAAAGCCCATGCCATCCAAAACCGGAATGCGAGGCAAATACTTGCGCTGAAACCCCGGAGCGGCTTTTCCCAGGTCATGTAGACTCGCCCAAAATGCAAGAAGTCGCCCCGTTGCTTCAGGTTCCAGGTCCAAGAAGCCGGTGAATGTTTGCCGTGTTTGCTGGCTGAACGCGTGCTTCCATAAAGCCAATGTACACTCACCGACATCAATCAGGTGATAGATCAGAGGATGAATCTTCTCGCTACCGGATTGATCTGTTTTTGCCCAAAACGAGAAATAAGATGGTTGTTCCATGCAATTACCCCACTTGATAGGTTTTGACCATGTTTAGTATTTCAGCGTAAATGGCTTTCCTGAGGCTCTTAGGCTTCAACACCTCCGCGTGCCCTCCGTACTGCATGACCCAGCGTTTGACCTCACCCAACCCGCTGGACTGAAAGCGCAGGATCAAGCTGCCACCAGGCAGTTCCTCAATTTGCTGGGTTTCATGCCAGCGGCGCTCGCGGATGTAGCGCGCCTGGTGGGGATCGAAACGGATTGCGACTTCGACAATCTCACTGCCGCGCTCGGTCTGGAATGCGCTGCCCATGTGCTCCTGAATGGAGAATCCCGGATCGCGCTCGAACGTATCCGTCAGAATACTCCAATCTTCGATCCGCCCCACGGCAAAATTGCGTACCTCCTGGCGGATGTCGTCAAAAGCGATCAAGTACCACTCTCCCTGTGCATGATACAGGTGGTAAGGGGATACGGTGCGGTCGGTGTGCTCATCCCGGCTGGCGGTGAAATAGCGCATCCAGAGGCGGTGGTTTTCACGGATCGCCCGGTGCAGGTCGAGCAGTGTTTGTTCACGTACATCTGAAAGTGCAGGGCTGGCAAAAGTGTAATGAGCTTTAAGCTCATCCAGATCTACGGACACGGGACCTTTGACGCTTCGTGAAATTTTATCCACCGCAGAGCGGAGAGATCCTTCCAGCGACGTACCGAGGTACCTGCGGGCGACCTCCAAGCTCAAGAACAAAGCCAGCAGCTCGCCTTCTGTGATCATGATGTTGGGAAGAATCCAGGTTTTACTAGAATAGTACCAGCCTCCCTTTTCCTGGTCGTATGCGATTGGCGCCCCCAGGCGGTCGATCATAAAAACCCGGTCGTTATAGATCACCCGTTTGCTGACCTCTAGAATTCCAGCCAGCCGGGTGGCGTTGGGAAACTCCCCTGCTCTGATGCTCCGGTCTATCTCGAAAATGCGCTCCAATTGCTGCCTTTGGGACATCTGGTGTACTCTCCTGGGCTATTATGTCTATACATTATTATACAGTAAATAAGTGCAGAGAGTGTGCACTTATGCACCAATCGATGCTGACTTCACTAAATGCAATAAATATGGGGACCGGTATCTCCACACTTCGTGGTGAATTAACGAATGCTCACATACGCATGATTACATAAATAGAGTAGGGGCGTAGTCCCTACGCCCGGGAGTGCCAGGCTCAACGAATCCCCGCAAAGGCATTAAGACTTAAAGGTGAATGGGCGATTCGTCCACAGGACGATGTGAATCGCCCCAACAGTCAGAATCAATAAGTGCCCGCAAGGGCATTAAGACAAAAACCCGTTTTCTCCATAAAAACGGGTTTCTGTTGTAATGGTCATAATTTGAAAAGCAGTTAGATCTCCGCTGGGACGAGATTGATACCAGCAACGACCGGTAGAGGATGTCCTAGTCGCAAGCCAAGCACTATATAGAAACCCGTTTTCTCTAAGAAAACGGGTTTCTATCTCAACCAGGCTTTCGGATCATCAGGTTCATTGGCTGCTGTCATAGATTACTTCTCCTTCGCGCAGTGCCGGGCGCAAAACAGAGCCAATCGCATCCCCATGCAGTTGAACGTCCTGTTCGGTCACCACCAGGATGTCAACTGGCGTAAGAATGCCATGCAATTTGCGGTAGATCTCTTGAGCCAGGAGGCGCCGCTGCGCTTCAAAACACAGATCATCCGGACTCGACTTGACGCCCGTCGTGTGTTATAGTGATTTCAAGAAAACACGTTTGGTTTTAAAGAACATTAACAAAATTGCAACATTAGAAAACGCATATAGGATATTGTACAATTTTATAAATTGTATATAATATGAATGTAGACAAATATGCATACAAGTTTTATAAGCAAAAAAACCGATAAGAAGCCGAAGGAAAGGTAGAAAGAAAGCCCGTCGGAAAAGCCCATTAGCCTTTGGGATGCTTCGGATGCTGAGGTAATTTAGACATTGCTAGATACTAAGCCGATGCAAAAAGAGAAAAACAGGAAGGAGGCGAAATGATTAACGTATCCCCGCTAATTGATTTACCTAGATTTCCAGAACTATACGTATTCGCTGGCTATCCTTACAAAGATGAAAAAACAGTACTAATTAATGTTGATGGATATAAATGGTGCGTCTTTGGGGATAATAGGCTTGATGATGTCGTCAACGATTCCCTTAGCCTTAGCAAACTCAGCGTCTTTGGCTTCCCCCTCTCTGAAGAAATGTAAAATCTCTTCTTCAGTTAACTTCGAGTTCGCTTGAAGAATACCAGCAATCTTTTTCTGGTCTGCTTCAAGTGAACTTTTTATTTCATTTAGTTGAGTTATAGATAAGCGTGAACCTTGTTTAAATTCGGAAGTGATGCCATGAAATAAAAATGAAGAATGGGGAGAAGCATATCTCTTCTTGCCTGCTGAAAAAATTACATTTCCAATGGAATCTACTGCCCCAGTATTGTGCATAATAATCTCTACTGGTAATGCACATAGATAGTTATATAAGACTATCCCCGAATTTACCTCACCACCAGGCGAGGAAAAAAGAAAGTAAAGTTTATCGGGTTTTTGTTGCGCTACAACATTAGCACAAATCCCCATAATTGCCTTTGCACGCGCCATGTCAATAAAATCGTAATAACTAAGATAGAAAGTTGACTTATCTTTTTGTTCGCTCATAAGTAAATTATACCCCCCATTTCGTATTTACCTCTCTTTGTAAACTAGCCTCTTCCCTCCACTGGCTGGGTCTCCTGACCCTGCCATCTACTCGACCGCAGGTCTCCAGCCTCCCCAATCCCTGATCACCTGATTTAACTTCCATAAATAGATAAACATTATCTTAATAGAGTATAATACCCGCCCTGCCCCTTTCGGTAATTTATACAGGCCGGCTTCCTTCCTCGTGGTCCTTCCGATATCCAAAAGATAATGACCTGGGGAATAGACCCCGGCCCCGCAGGTTTTGTCATCCGGCATTCCACCAGCCATATCCAGCGCGCTGCGTGATATACTCCAAAAGAAACTTCTCAAATCCGGTGGGGTTTATATATGCGAACTCCACCGGTAAGGTCATGTTCGTGCCGGAATTTGAACCCAGCGATGAAGAAGTGCTCGCCCTCGCTTCAGGTGGAGATCGGGATGCCTTTGGCATTCTGTATGAACGCTACGTACACTCGATCTTTAACTATGTGTACTACCGCACGGGGAATGTCCACGATGCGGAGGACCTGACCGCTCGTGTCTTCCAGCGTGCGATGAACCACATCCATAATTACGTCGATCGTGGCGTTCCTTTCGGTGCCTGGTTGTACCGGATCGCTCATAATCTTGTCGCCAACTGGCACCGTGACCATAGCCGCCGGAAGGAGATACCCCTGGCAGATGTGCCGGTTTTGCCGGCGAAGGATGGCCTGCCAGAAGCAACCCTGGTCACCAGGCAGGATCAGGAGGAGTTGTTGAGCCTCATCCGGCAATTACCACCGGACCGCCAGCACTTGTTGGTCCTGAAATTTGTCGAACATCTATCGAATGTGGAGATCGGTCAGATCATGGGACGCAGTGAAGGAGCCATAAAAAGCCTCTACCACAGAACATTGTTAGCCTTGCGCAACAGCATTGGCAAAAATATAGACCTGGAAGGAGAATGAGCCATGTTACGGATAGCATCCGATAGTACGGCAGATATGCCGGCGGGATGGAAAAAGGAATACGACATTGATTTGATCCCCATCAACATCCAGTTTGGTGAGAAGACCTACCTGCAGGACATCGATTTAGATACTGAAGGCTTCTACCGGATGGTGGATGAGACCAGAACCATCCCAAAAACATCCCAGCCAACGCCATACCAGTTCAAGGAGTTCTACCAGAAGATCGCCAAAAAAGGTGATACGGTCCTTTCCATGCACATCACCAGCAAACTGTCGGGTACATTCGACTCGGCTGTAGCCGCCGCGCGTGAGCTGGCGGGTAAATATAAAATCATCACCTTTGACTCGTTAAATGGTTCGGCCGGTCTCGGCATGATGTGCCGCGAAGCCCGCCTGATGGACAGGGCAGGCGCAGGTGTCGAAAAGATCCTGAAAAGGATGGAAGCCATCCGTGATACGCTGAGCATCGTCCTGGCATTGGATACTCTCGAGTACGCCCGTATGAGCGGGCGGGTGAAGGCACTCCAGGCTGCGCTGGCTTCATTGTTGAATGTCAAGCCGATCGCGGTGCTGCAGGATGGCGTCCTGCACATGGCAGAGAAAGTCCGTACACGGCGTGCTTCGATCGATCGTGTGATTGAGATGCTCGCGGAGAAGTATAAGGACAAGAAGGTCAATGTAGCCGTTGTGCACGCCCGCGATCCAAAAGCCGGTAATTCAATGTTGGAACAGGTTCGCCGATACTTCAACATCAAGGACCTGATCATGACCGACCTGTCCATATCGCTTGCTGCCAACCTCGGTCCTGGAACGGTTGGCCTTATAGTTTATCCAGCCGAATAGTTATACAGGGAAGGTACGTTTATGGGCAAGCGGCAAAAATTGATCGATCATTCAAAGGAATACATCAAAACACTGGAATCGACCCTGGCTGGGACGCTGCGTCCGGTCATACCGCCGCGCGATTTCATCCAGCGCATGCGTGACCGCATTCACATCCCTGGGCCGCGCCTGATCGTACGGCGCCTGAGCAATTGGGAGTTTGTCCTGATCATAGCAGGGGGGGTAATGTCAGTTGCTGTGATCATCGCCGCTGTCGCCAGGGCGATTTTCCACTTTTTCCGGCGTAGAGAGAACGGCTTAACATCTTGATGAATCTACGTCCCGCTGGTGAATAAACAGCGGGACGTTTTCATTATTTGAACGCTTATGAGTATATATTCTCTGGGGGTAATTGGCTTTCATAATCTGTCTCTCATCCGGAAGTATAATTATGCTCAATTTGTGATCGAATAGCTCGATTTTTATTAAGGAGTTAAGATGAAAAGGCGACTGCAGCAAAGCATCAGTGTCATCATGTTAATGAGCCTGCTATTGACCGCCTGTTTACCGGGCAGGATGCGGGGAACAGCAACACCAGTTGGAACCGAAGTTTTGGGGGATAAGCAGCCTTTTCAAATCACCGGTTCCTTTACGTACACCAATGACATCATCACTACCTATTACGTGGAACAGGCGGTGGCATTGGTGGATATGCACGGTTTCGTAACACGTGATCCTGAATGGGAGATCCCGCTGGCCTCGCAGACGCTGGGTTTTCTATCATTGGATCCTGAAAGCAAAAAAGGTGAATATACGCTGCAGCTCCCGGCTAAACCGACCGGGATCCTGGCGGATGTGGATCACAACACCCAGCAGGATAACGGCGTGCAGATCTTCGCAGTTTCATACTGGCCAAACCTGACCGGCAGCCCCTATAGTGAGGGCGATGACCGTGATTTTGGCTGGCCAACCTACCTGGCTTCGGTCATCACTGACACGGAGAACGAGGATGAGGTGATTGGCGGCAGCCTGGTGGTCTGGGCGCCGGATGACCGGCAGCAATTCCCGTCCGGTTTCGGCCAGGATAAGAGGTTGTTCACAGCAGACGATCCGGTCAGCGGTATCCCGGCGGGTTATTCGGTCATAAATTTGGATAAGGAACCATTTGCCGTTACCCGGGAAGCGGAGCCTCAACTGGCGCTGTATGAGCCGCAGGATGTCAAGATCAAGGATTTCTCGCAAAACTCCTTTACCCAGGCATTCGACAGGATGTTCGCGATCGTCAGGAAAGAGTACGCCTTCAACGGCATCGCCGGCAAACAGCCGGATTGGGACGTGCTCTATGCCGGGCTCAAACCGCGCGTGGAGGCAGCCGAAGAGAAAAAGGATGCCGCGGCGTTCTATCTTGCCCTGCGTGATTTCACCTGGGCATTCAAGGATGGTCATGTCAATCTGGATGGTGGTGATGCTGGTTCCCAGGCATTTCTCAACGAGACAGGCGGCGGTTATGGTTTTGCCATCAGGGAGCTCGATGATGGAAAGGTGATCGTTATCTACATACTGGAAAACGGTCCTGCTGCTGAGGCGGGTATCCAGGTTGGCGCAGAAGTGCTCGAATTTAATGGCAAGCCGGTCAAGGAAGCAATAAGTGAGGTCAAACCCCTGTCATTGCCCCACTCGACAGACTTTTCACTGCGCTACCAGCAGGCACGGTATTTATTGCGCGCCCCTGTAGGAACAGAAGCATCGGTCACGTTTTCCAATCCGGGTGGTAGTGCCGCTTCCGCAACATTGAAAGCCAGCTCTGAACGCCAAAGTTTTAATTTAACCTCCATCTACAGCGGCTTCGACCAGAACGCGTTGCCGGTTGAGTACAGGATCCTGGCTTCCGGCACCGGTTATATCAAGATCAACTCGAACTATGATGATCTGAACCTGATCATCCGCCTGTTCGAACGCGCCTTGAAGACATTTCAGGAAAATCAATTGCCAGGTATCATCATCGACTTGCGCCAGAACGCCGGAGGTGCTCCATTGGGTCTGGCCGGTTTCCTGTATGATAAGGAAATCATCATGGGGCAGTTGGAGTATTACAGTGAAAAGACCGGTAAGTTCGAACCTGAAGGTTTGCCTGAAAAAGTGCTGCCCAATCAGGGGCAATACCACTTCGAGAAGATGGTGTTATTGGTGGGACAGGCTTGTGCCAGCGCCTGTGAGATCGAAGCCTATGGTTTCAGCCAGGTACCAGGCATGGTTGTGGTTGGTGAAACACCAACTGCCGGTGTAGAGGCTGAGGTTGCGCGCGGCCAGTTCCTGCTGCCGGAAGGCATGTCATTACAGGTACCAACCGGTCGCTTCACCTTGCCGGATGGGAGCATATTCCTGGAAGGGAAGGGAGTAATACCCACATTGCATGTCCCGATTGATGAGGCAATGGTCTTATCCCAACAGGATGAGGTGTTGAAAGCCGGTGAGGCAGCGGTATTGAAGCCGATGGGCATGGGAATTACACCAACTGGTCCACCAACGGTTGCCATAAAAGAGGATGCGCAGAAGGCGCTTGAAAGCGGTAATATCAGCCAGCTTGAGGGGAAAGCCCGCGAACAGTATTCTCAGAGCGACCTGTCCGTAATGGATAAGACTTTTTCCTATACGATCGAGTTGTTCACACCCGAGGACCTGGTCTGGGCATGGGGCTGGTGTGCCAGTACGGAAGAAACGCTGGCTGAAAATCTAAAGTATATTAAGCCCAGGTTTGTACTGGTTGGACAGGAAATAGCGCTGGATCGGTTTGCGTCATTGGACTATCCCGCCAGTGGTCAATCCTGTCGGGCGTACTATACAATATTATCGGATTGGCCTGGCGGGGAGCATCAGTTGAGCACGACTGTCACATTTACCCAGAAGGTCAACGATGGCAGCGTGGATTACCCGCCTGGCAGCCAGGTTTTTGAATATACTGTGTACGTAAAACCATAACGCCTTGATTTTATGCTCAAAGGAGCTCATCAATTGCGGGCTCCTTTTGTTTTATGTTCACAAACATTCATAACCCAAATTAATGAGCATCATCATGCTCTCCAGGATACTATCTGTATAAACCTGGTACGACCACATAAACCGGGGTGTATTGGCTATTTTGGACTCGTAAAAATTGTATAATGATATATGGAAGATAAATTAAACAGCCATGAGTATTAAAAGTTGTGTTGGCATGCACAATTTCTCATCGCGATTATTGCTGGCATTTGTTGCCATCATTGTAATTACGGCATTGCTCACAGGAGTTCCCACTTACCTGGCTGTGCACTCCGAATTGGAAGATCAGGCATGGGCACGGCTGTCAGGTGGCGGGAAGGTTACTCTTACATTGTTGGAGACAGAGAAAGTCCGTTTGAGTAACCTGGCATCTCTCGCATCCCAGCGTCCAACACTGCAAAACCTCATACATTTACAGGAATTCGAAGATTTAACCCCATACCTGAAAATATTCCAAAAAGATATCGATCTGGACATCTTAATGTTAACCGACCCGTCCGGAAAGGTTTTAGCTGAGGGCACGCAGGCGTTTCCATCCATAAAACCGTCATCATCGCAGCAACCCTTTTTTCAGGTGATGGATGGAACGAATCCGCAAATGGCATTACTGGTCAGCAAGCCAGTCCAGGGTAACCTGGATAGGGAATTGTATATAACGGTTGGAATTATTCTTGATGATGGCTATATGAATAATTTAGCGAAAGAATCCGGGTTCGATCAAAGTTTGATCATAAATGGGAACCGGATGGCAACGACTCTGCGTGGAGCGCCTGAAGCGGTCAACCCGGAAATATATAACCGTGTCACCACCTCCGGAAAGACTGAAATGCAGGTTTTGAATTTTGATCATTCGCATTATTATGTTACCCTCATGCCGCTGCCTGGCAATGATGATGATGTGATAGGCATCTCCGAAGTTGCCCTGTCAATGGATGACCTGGTCAGATCTGATCAAGCCGCGTTGGTTTTATTAATTCTCATTACCGTTTTGGTGTGTGCAGCCGCGTCTGTCATAGCCGGCTGGTTTGCCCGGCGGCTGACCGCACCGCTCAAGGATTTGACAAGCGCCGCCATCAATATCAGCCAGGGTGATTTTGATACACCCATCCCCATCCCGGCAGGTCCTGACGAGATCGCCACCCTGGCAGCGGCTTTTGAAAAAAGCCGAGTGAACGCTTTGCTCGCCCTCGAGGACCTTTCCCAAACCAAAGAGTGGTCCGATACCCTGATACAATCCATGGTCGAAGCAATAGTGACCATTGACGATGAAGGGCAGGTTACTTCGTTCAGCCAGGGTGCAGAACGGATTTCTGGCTGGAAGCGGGCTGAGGTCTTGGGTCTATCAATCAATCGGGTTTTTCCACTGGTTGAGAGCAAAGATAAATTCGTGGAGCATATCCCTCCGTTTGGCAGCGTGAACCAGGTCACCGTGCAGACGCGTGAAGGGAAGGAAATTACGCTCGCTATAAGTAGCGCTCAATTGAAACCTCCCTCAGGAGGAGCAAAACAGGTTGCCCTCGTTCTGCGGGATATCACCGAGGAAGATTCCGCCAGGCGGCTGAGCTCATATTTCCTGGCAAATATCTCTCATGAATTCCGCACACCCCTTGCGGCATTGAATGCATCCGTTGAATTACTCCTTGAAGAAATGAATGAGATGTCCCTGGGAGAGATCGCTAAATTATTAAACTCCATTCACCTTGGTGTCACGAGTTTACAGACCCTGATAGACAATTTGCTCGAAAGTGCCAGCATGGAGGCTGGACAATTCCGTATTCGCCGCCATCCGACGGATTTGGTTGGTATCGTTACTGAAGCCACGCGGGTAATGAAACCTTTGTTGGAACGCCGGCAGCAGGAATTGTTGTTGGATATGCCGGCGAAAACGCCCCTGGTAAATGCCGACCCCACCCGCCTCACCCAGGTGCTGGTTAATTTATTGTCGAACGCCAGCAAATACAGCCCCATGGAGACGACTATTGCATTGAGTTTGAAGACGGAGCGAAAGACTGCAATACGTATTACGGTAAGTGACCGGGGGCCAGGCATTCCACAATCTGAGCGCTCCAGGCTGTTCCAGCGCTTTGTACGGCTGGGATTGGAGGATCGAGCTCAGTATGGTATAGGGCTGGGTCTGTCTGTGGTCAAGACAATAGTGGAAGCGCATGGCGGTGAAGTGGGTGTGGATGAAAATCCCGCTGGTGGCTCCAGATTCTGGTTCACGATTCCCTTGAAGGACACTATATGAAAGTCTTGGTCGTGGATGATGACCTGGCTCTGGCTGATGTGGTTACTTTCACCCTCCGCCGGGCTGGTTATGATGTGATCGTGGCTCATGATGGCATTGCTGCCCTGGATCGTTGGAAGAACGAGTCACCTGACCTGATCATCCTGGATCTGAATCTGCCAAAAATGGATGGGCTAAGCGTGTGCCGTCAGATCCGTGTCCAGGACAACACGCCCATTATCATTTTGAGTGTGCGCGGTGAAGAAGATGACATCGTCACCGGGTTGAAACTGGGCGCCGATGATTATATCGTCAAACCATTTAGCCCCCGTCAATTGATCGCCCGGGCTGAAGCAGTAATGCGCCGGGTAAGTGATGCACCCCCGGCATTAGAGCATTTAACCATCGGAGATTTAACACTTGACCGGTCCCGTTTCCAATTATTTTACGGTGAGGAATTGATTACCAGGCTTACTACCCTGGAATGTCGTTTACTTGAGGTCCTCATGATAAACCGCGATCAGGTTGTGTTGGCTGATTATTTAATCGACCGCGTTTGGGGTCCAGGCGGGGGTGATAAATCCATGCTTAAACAACTGGTTTATCGTCTGCGCCGGAGAATGGAAGCTCACCCGGTAAAACCAGCCCATATCGAGACCGTACCCGGTGTGGGGTATTCTCTGATTATTGCATCAAAAAAATAAACTGACCATGCCTTGAGATTGATTCCTTGGGGGAAAAGAAACTCCTTGCCATTCCCGAATATTTTTTGTTACCAACTTGTGACCTGCTTGTAACTGCATTTGTTACCTCAGGTGGTTATATTGAGAATAGAAACAGCATTTCAGAAAGGTGCAAGTCCTGGCAAAGGAGGTAAAAATGGCAACAAAGATCGAATTGATAAATAAGATAATGGATCCGGATAACCGGCTTGTATTACAGGCAGTGGCAGAGATGCGGGTGCGGGGCTGGCTCACTGATGGCTCATTGCGCGGCATACCGCTCTGCCGTGCCCAAATGCAGGATGCGGACCTGATGGAGGCTGATTTGTGCAGCGTTGATTTCCATCAAGCCGACCTGGAAAATGCGGATCTGAGCAGGGCCAAGCTGAATGCAGCCCGTTTCAACAGGGCTAATCTGCGCGGTGCGAACTTTGACCATGCAGATTTAACCTATGCTGACTTTTACAAAGCCGAATTGAGATGGGCACGGAATTTGACGGATAAGCAGTTATCCAAGGTTCGGCAGTTGTTCGGGGCTACAATGCCCAATGGTGACCCCTACGACGGCCGGTTTAACCTGCCAGCCGATCTTGAGCTTGCCCGCTGGGCAAAGGTGGACACCACTAACCAGGAAGCAATGGCTAAGTTTTATGGCACCCCCCTGGAAGTGTACCTGGCCGGGCAAGGAGTGATAAAGGAAAAACCGATGCCTAAAGGCATAGGTTGATATATAAAAGGTTATTATGATACCTGCTGCCCTTGTTGTGACGCCGTTTCCTTGTGTTCATAACCCTGTATAGAAAGGATATGTACAATGTCTAAGATTCTGGTTGTTGATGATGATCCCGATATTATCCTGGCAGTCCGGATGAGCCTGGAAAACGTCGGCCATGAGGTGATATCCGCGAGCAGTGGCAAAGAAGGACTGGAAAAGATAAAAGCCGAACTTCCTGATCTGGTCGTCCTCGACGTGATCATGGAAACTCCTGATGAAGGTATCCAGCTTGCAAAAAGGCTGCGCAACCCCGATCCATCCTCAGAGCTCTATAAATATCGAGAGATCCCGATCTTGATGCTGACATCGATCCAAAGTGCAACCCCGGTGGAATTTGATTCTACTGTCGACAATCTGACGGTTGAGCTCTTCGTGGATAAACCCATCGATCCGGTTGGTCTGGTTGGCAAGGTTGACTGGATTCTGAAGAAGAAGGGTTAACATTGCTCCTCATACTCTTAAAAAGCGTGATGATATGAAATGGTTTATCGCGCCATTGTTAAGCTGGCGGCTGCAGGTTGTGCTGATTATCTCCTTTTCGCTGCTGGCGATCATAACGGTAGGCTTAAGCTCTTTGGTCATCTCACGTGTGATCAGTGACTACCTGGTTACCGCTGAGAATGAGCAGGTAGCCCGTGATATGAACCTGGCAGAGGCTTTCTATCAACTCAAGCTGGATGAAGTTGCGGCCATCAGTCACCGGTTGGTATTGGACCACCTGGTAATTCAGAGTTTTCCTGCTGCCATGTTGGGTCAGGATGAGGCCATCCAGGCTATTGACCAGCAAATAACGAACAAGATCACCGTGCTTGCCCTTGGCGGCACCCATCTCATCGCATTACTGGACACCGAAGGAAATTTACTGACGGGCCGGGTTCTATCACCAGATGGCAAGTTGTCACCCGTGCTGACGCAGGGTAATTTCGAAGGTTTGCCAATCGTCCAGGCCGTCTTGTCTTCAGGAGAACAATTATCGGCTACTGAGATTATCCCGGTCGAATTCCTCACGCAGGTTAGATTGGATGGACAGGCGAATGTTCCCTTGAAGGAAACTCCCAAGGCTGCTCCACAACCCTACGATCCCCGCGAAGGAACTGCCGGATTATCGCTGACAGGAGTCGCCCCCTTGAAGGATCAAAACGGCAAATTGATGGGCGCAGTATTGACCGCATATCTCTTCAACAATGACTTCACCTTGGTGGATCGGATAAAAGAGGTCGCCGGGGTTGACACTGTTACCATTTTCTTTGGTGATCTACGGGTTTCCACGAATGTAAGAAACGAGGATAATTCACGAGCGGTAGGTACACGAGTCTCTCAAGCTGTGTATAACCAGGTCCTCAAACGAGGCCTTGACTACGTGGGGGAGGCTTTTGTGGTAAATGACTGGTTTATCACTCGCTACTCCGCATTACGCGACCACCAGGGTAATATTGTGGGCATTTTTTATGTAGGTGCCCGTCGCTCAGCCTTTGACAGATTGGTCAACAACTTTAACAACCGTGTAGTTTTCATTGCCTTGGTATGTATCCTGCTTGCCGTAATCATTGCGGTGCCCATTGCAAAGATCATCACCCGCCCGATCGCGGAATTGGTGGACGCCAATCGACGCCTGGCACAAGGGGAAATGGCGGTGCGTGTAAAGCCTTATGGTAATGGAGAATTGGCTGTCCTGGGGAGATCCTTTAATACCATGATCGAAACCTTGCAGAAAACCCAACAGGAGCTCATCCAAAATGAGAAACTGGCATCCATGGGTCAACTGGCAGCAGGAGTGGCTCACGAACTCAACAATCCCCTGGGTACCATCCTTCTTTTTTCTGATTTAATTTACAAAGACACCGCTGTGAAAGACCCACACTGGGATGACTTAAAAATGATCCTCAATGAGGCTAATCGATGCAAGCGAATTGTATCGGACCTGTTGAACTTTGCCCGTCAGCAGGAAGTGTTGACCCAGCAAATTGACATCCATGGCTTGCTGAATCAGGTGATCGAGACGATCTCTCTTCAACCCATCTTTGAAAAGGTAAAGATCGTCTATCATTACAGCCAGGCAATCTCGATAATTCAGGCTGATCCAGCTCAGTTGCAGCAGGTGTTCATCAATTTATTTAATAACGCCGCGGAAGCCATGGAGAAGGGCGGTGTGATCACTATTTCCACCCGCCTGGTGGATAACCAGTGGATTGAGATCCGGGTTTCTGATACGGGCTGCGGCATTCTTGAGGACAAACTGGATAAACTGTTCACACCCTTCTTCACCACGAAGCCATCCGGCAAGGGCACAGGCTTGGGATTATCCATCGTCTATGGAATTATTAAAATGCACCGAGGGCAAATTCATGTTGAGAGCCAGGTTGGTCAGGGTACAACATTTATTATCACTCTTCCCGTAAGACTGCCTGTGGGACAGCCTGCTCCAGCTGCTGGAGCGCCAGAATCGGTAAGTTGATTATTTTGAGATGGATATGGAATCCAAAGGTAATATCCTGGTTGTCGATGATGAGTTCGGTATTCGTGAAGGCTGCCGGAGGGTATTGGAACAGGCCGGTTTCACAGTGGATACAGCGGCAAGCTTCAAGATCGGTCTGGAAAAGATCCAGTCAGCCGGTTTTGACATGGTTCTACTGGACATTATGATGCCGGATGGCCGGGGTATCGATTTATTGCACCCGATCCGTGAAAAAGATCCCGATACCGTGTGTGTGATCATCACAGGTTACGCTACAGTGGAACTGGCGGTTGAAGCCATCAGGCAGGGAGCTTACGATTTCATATCCAAGCCTTTTACAGCCGATATGCTTCAATTAACCATCACCCAGGGTATGGAAAAGCGCAGGCTGTCCCTAGAAGCACAACGTCTCCAATCCATCGAGCAGGAAGCCGCCGAACTGGCTCGGGAAAATGAAGAAATGGAGAGACTGAATGTGTTCAAATCGGCATTCATGGTGATGGTGGCTCATGAACTGCGCTCGCCAGTGGTTGGAGCCCAAAGCCTGGTACGTACGCTATCGGGTGGTCTTGCAGGTGAATTGACTGAAAAGCAGCGTGAAATATTGGCTAGAGTGGAGTTGCGCCTGGACTCGCTCCTGGAGTTGATCAACGACCTGCTCACCCTGGCAGCCTCCAAAACGGCCGAACTTGAAAAACCCAGGATGGTGGCATACCAACCTGTGATTAAGCGTATTGTGGATCGGTTGTTCGTTGATGCCAGCGAAAAAAATATCACATTGACGGTCTCCCTTCCTGAAAAACCACGGAATGTAAGCGCAACCGAGGATGGCCTGGAAAAAATAATGGGCAACCTGATTGGCAACGCCATCAAGTACACACCATCGGGTGGGCAGGTGAAGGTAGTAGTCAACGAAGATAGCGATCATGTGAAGATGAGGGTTTCTGATACTGGCATGGGTATTCCTGAGGATGCCTTGCCGCATATCTGGGATGAGTTCTTTCGCGCCGGAAATGCCCGTAAATCCGGGATCACCGGTACCGGATTAGGATTGAGCATTGTCAAACAGTATGTAGATCACTACGGTGGACAGATAAATGTTCAAAGCGTGGAGGGGAAGGGTGCGGTATTCACTCTGACATTATTGCTGGATAAAAATGGATGAGACAATGCTTCAAACTTATTCAATTATGCAATTGAAGCCAAGGAGGTTTCGCGACAATAACATTTACATTTTTAGCCACAACCCTTATTTCATTTATCAATGCACACGGATTGCCAACCATACGATCAGGCAAATAAGATCGTCATTTCGTTTGAACCTGGTTATGAACTCCCGCTAAGAGAACTATTATCTTTTAATGAGAGACGCTTAAAGTAACCTGTTTATGATGAGTACTGTTCTTGATTTTTAGTTCAATAAAAACTAGAATTAGCAGGAATGATGTTTTTTAGAGCAATGAATATCCTGATGAAGCTTCAATTGCTGTAGCGTTTTATATGCGGGGGGTTTAGATTAAGACAAGTATTTGCCAAAGGTTCTCTTGGAGGAGTATTGTATTACGTTATTCCTGGACGTTGCTTTTAATTATGGCTTATGTCCGAAGGGAGATGCCTTATGGAAGTAAAGTCAATTGCAAGTGTTTGCCCCTATTGCGGTGTTGGGTGCGGGCTGTACATTACGACCTGCAATGGTACCATCACCGGCCTTGAGTACATGAAAGAGCATCCTGTTAATGAGGGGGCATTGTGCCCGAAGGGAAATGCTTGTCTCGATATTGTCTACCATCGCGAGCGTTTGCTGTACCCCATGAGGCGGGTCGATAACAGATTCACGCGAATTTCATGGGATGAAGCCTTGTCGGTTGTTGCTTCCAATATGCAGCAGATCCAGGTAAAGCATGGACCGCAGGCTCTCGGTTTTCTGGCCTCAGCCAAGGCGATGAACGAGGATAATTATCTCTTCCAGAAATTTGCCCGTATGCTGGGGACGAACAACGTCGATCATTGCGCCCGTCTCTGACACAGTCCAACGGTGGCCGGTCTGGCCGCCTCACTGGGCTCAGGTGCAATGACCAATCCGATCGTTGATCTATCCAATGCAGACTGCATATTTGCCATCGGTTCGAATTTTGCTGAAAACCATCCGATCATTTCCCGCTGGGTGATGGACGCCCACCAACGCGGCGCGAAATTAATCGTGGCAGATCCCCGTTTTACGCCCACAGCCTGGACGGCAGATATTTATCTACCCCTCCTACCCGGAAGCGATATCTCATTGATCAATGCGATGATGAATATCATCATCAAAGAGGGACTCTATAACCGTAAATTCGTTGAGACCCGCACGGAGGGATTTGAAAAGGTCAAGGATGTCGTCAAAACATATTCGTTGGAGCGCGTGGAAGCCATGACCGGTATTCCTGCTGACCGGATAGTTGTTGCAGCGCGTGCATATGCCACTGCCCCGGCATCATCCATTGTTTACTGCATGGGTATTACCCAGCATATCTGTGGGACGGAGACGGTTAAAAACCTCGCCAACCTGGCGATGCTTTGCGGACAATTTGGCCGGCCAGGTACAGGTGTTAACCCATTGCGCGGCCAGGATAACGTCCAGGGTGCTTGCGACATGGGCGCCTTGCCTAATGTGTATCCGGGTTACCAGCAGGTGACCGATCCGGTGGCACGCAGCAATTTTGCTCGTGACTGGAAAATCCGTCCGGAGAAACTATCGGATAAAGTCGGCCTGACAATCGTAGAAATGACTCACGCCATGGATCGGGGTGATATGCGTGGCATGTTGATAATGGGTGAGAATCCAATCGTAGGTGATCCAAACAGTACCCATGTCAAAGAATCTCTCAAGAAACTGGATTTCCTGGTTGTGATGGAACTGTTCATGTCTGAAACCGCTGAACTGGCGGACGTGATCCTTCCGGCTGCCTCGTTCGCTGAGAAGCGGGGTACCAAGACAGCAACTGACCGACGGGTGCAGTGGCTGGAGCAGGCAATCGAGCCGGTGGGAGAATCCATGGCGGATTGGCGGATCATTTCCCACCTGGCTGCCCGTCTTGGATTTGGCGAAGCCTTCAACCACCCGGACGAAGAAGCCATCTTTTATGAGATCCGCGCAGTTACACCCAGCTATGCAGGCATGACCCAGGAACGTTTACAAAAGACTCCTGGTGGAATCCCCTGGCCGTGTAATTCGACTGACCACCCTGGAACACCGATCTTGTATACTGGTGGTTTTATCAAACCGGATGGACGCGGCAGGATGACACCTGTGGAATATGTCCTGCCCGCCGAAGAAACTTCCCCGGAGTATCCACTGGTATTGACCAGCGGGCGTTTGGTGATGCATTACAACTCCGGGGCCATGACCCGCCGCACCAAAGCCTTGTATACGCGTGAACCGGAACTGTTTGTTCAACTACATCCAGACACGGCGAACCAGTACGGTATTACCAACGCGAAAATGGCACATGTCAGTACACGTCGTGGGGTGGCGAAGGCAAAAGCCCGCATCTCACGCTGTATCCCTCCGGGAGTGCTGTTCATGCCGTTCCATTTCGTTGGGACGAATGTCCTGACCATCGATGCTCTTGACCCGGTTGCCAAGATCCCGGAATATAAAGTAGCCGCCTGCAAGATCGAACCGGTCAGGAGGAAGAAAGGAGGCAGCGGTCATGCCTAAAGTCATCTATATGGACATCACCCGTTGCATAAACTGCCGGTCGTGTGAGGTGGCTTGTGAGCGCGTGCATTACGATCGTTCAAATATGTTCGTGCAGGTGATCGACGAACAATATGCTGTTCCATTGAATTGCCGGCACTGCGGGGAAAGTCCTTGTATCGAGGTTTGCCCAACCAAAGCCATCCATCGCGAGACACCAGATGCAGTGACCATTGCCCCGATGAAGTGCATAGGCTGCCAGCTATGTTCTTTGGCATGTCCTTTTGGAGCCATCTGGTTTGACACGCTAAATAAGGTCGCCCGCAAATGTGACCTGTGTGTCCATCGCCTGGCAGAAGGCTTGGAACCGGCCTGTGTGACAACCTGCTCTGCGCGCGCTTTATCCTTTGGTGAGTTGGATGAAATGATAGTGAAAGCCAGGCAGCGCGGTATCCATGCGGTCATCAGCCGGGCAGCTGGTTCTGAAGGTACATTGGTCAGCATTCCAGGTAATTGGAATGGTGGGGGAGGGAAGTGAGGCAGACATGGTAGCAACAATTGTAAAAACAAACGCTTCGCTTGACCTGCAGAAAAGGCTGCAGGCTCAGAATATCCATCTTAAGGAGGTTCGCGACGACATGCTGATCGCGAACGTATCCAGTGCGGATCTCCAGGACACTGTGCGCTATATCCGGGATATGCTCAAGGGGCGCTTTATAACTTCTGTCGGTACGGACTGCCGTCAGCTGACCGGTTGCTATGAGGTAAGCCAGCTTTTCGCCCTGGATGCTGATAAGCTCTTCTTGGTGCTTACGACAGATGTCGATCCAGCTCATGTCAGCATTCCATCCATCACCTGGCTGATCCCGGCAGCGAATTGGGCAGAGCGCGAGGTTCGTGACCTGATCGGTGTGGAACCCATTGGACACCCAGATCCCAGGCGGTTGGTCCTGCCGGATGACTGGCCTGACGATCTCCATCCACTGCGCAAGGATTTTCGTTTTGACGAACGCCCGCGCAGCCAACCCCAGAATAAGGTTGTTCTGAAAGTACCACCACCGGATACATCGGTCTTTCCGATCGGACCCTTCTTCCCGACGTTGGAGGAGCCGGTCTTTATCAACCTGTTCGTACATGGTGAAGAAATCGTCGGGATGGATTACCGTGGTTTTTTTGCCCATCGCGGTATTGAGAAATTGGGAGATGCTGAATTAACATACCAGCAGGTGCCAACCATCGCAGAACGCATCTGTGGCATCTGCGGTTTTGTCCATAGCTCGTGCTACTGCCAGGCAGCCGAGAAGGCAGCCGGGATAGAGATCCCGCCGCGGGCAGCATATATACGGACATTATTGCTGGAGCTGGAACGTATCCATAGCCACCTCTTGTGGATCGGGCTGGCTTGTCACTTCATTGGATTTGACACCCTCTTCATGCAAGCCTGGCGCATCCGGGAGCCAGTAATGTGGTTGACTGAGAACATCACCGGAAACCGGAAGACTTATGGGATCAATCACATAGGCGGTGTAACCCGCGATTTGCCGGCAGGTGCCAGAGAACAGATCACCCCGGTAATCGATAAGATCGAAGCCGAAGTAGCTGCGGTAGTGGATGCCATACTCGGTGACAGCTCGCTGCGTGCCCGTCTGGAGGATACAGGCATCCTGACCCCCGATGATGCGCGGGCTTACTGTGTTGTGGGACCGACCGCCCGTGGTTCAGGTTTGGACATCGATGCACGTCGCGATCATCCCTTTGCCGCCTACGCCGACCTGGATGTGAATGTTTGTGTGGAGCAGGGCTGCGACATTTGGGCACGTACCATGGTGCGCATTCGTGAGCTGCTGGAAGCAATCCGTCTTGTGCGGCTGGTGCTTAAGAAATTACCCAAGGGTCCTGTAATGGCAGAATTTGATGAGATCGAGCCATACAGGATAGGCGTCAGTTCTGTTGAAGCACCACGCGGGGAAGCTCACCACTATGTCATGACCGGGAATGAACAACGACCATACCGCTGGCGTGTACGGGCTCCTTCATACAACAACCTGCAGAGCATACCTGCCCTGTTGCGCGGTATGACGATTGCAGATGCGCCAATCAGTGTCGGCAGCCTGGATCCGTGCTTCTCCTGCACGGAACGGATCGCTGTGATAGACAAGGATTCGGGCGAGTTACGGATTTACAAGCAGGAAGAACTTCTCAAGCGCTTCAACGACAGGAAGTAGGGAAGGGATCTATGTTCAAACATACTATTAGTGAGTTGAAGGAAGCACTTGTCTGTCTTCAAGCCGGTCAGGTGACATTGGCATATCCCTTTCAGCCGCATGCCCCGGGAGGGGAATTCCGCGGCAAGCCGGTTATTGATGTGGATAAATGTATCGGCTGCGGCGCCTGTGCCAATGCTTGTCCGGCGCGTCTGATCACAGTCAAAGATATGAATGGTTATCGGACCCTCCATTTTGAACTTGGACGGTGTACCTACTGTGCCGACTGCCGTGACGTTTGTCCGCAGCAGGCGCTTAGAATGTCGCCCCAGTTTGAACTCTCGACTAGTTCACTCGAAGACCTTCAGATACATGTGCAGTTCAAATTAGTGCTCTGCAGGTTGTGTGGGGAAGCGGTCGGTACGCAGCGATCAGTAAATCTGGTGAATGATAAGCTGGCAGCGAGTGAACTGCATCAGGATGATCGCGACTACCTTGATCTTTGTATTGCCTGCAAGCGTAAGGTCGCCATTCATACACCCTCATTAAATTTAGAGGTGGTCCCATGAGCCGCTTGTTGGACTGGTGTTTCAAGAAATCAATTTGGGTCTATCATGTCAATGCCGGCTCGTGCAATGGCTGCGATATTGAGATACTCGATGTGCTCACACCCTACTATGATGTGGAACGTTTTGGTATCAAGCTGGTTCATACACCCCGCCACGCTGATGCCCTGCTGGTGACCGGACCTGTTACACGCCAGGTGCGCGAACGGTTGTTGCGCGTATATGAAGCCACACCTGATCCGAAACTTGTCATTGCAGTCGGTTCATGCCCGACCAACGGCGGGATCTGGTATAACAGCTACTCGACATTGGGGGGACTAAGCAATGTCCTGCCGGTAAATATCTTCATCCCCGGCTGCCCACCGCGTCCAGAGGCGATCCTCTATGGCGTTGCCCAGGCGTTGGGTTTGGTACCGAAGCAGGTAGAGCCACAAATCGTCATGGAAGGATAAGGAGGCTCTATGGATCTAATCACTTTTTTCCTTGGGATTTTTTATACCCTGGTCTTCCCGGGCTTCCTGTTCACGGCGATTGTCGGATTGTTCTTAACCTGGGTGGATCGCAAGGTCACTGCCGTCGTCCAAAGCCGAAAAGGACCGCCCTGGTTCCAGCCTTTCGCTGACATCGGCAAACTGATGTCCAAGAAAATGCTCATTCCAAGAGGTTCACGCGCGATCGGTTTTCTGGCTGCGCCATTGTTATCAATAGCGGGTGCAACCCTAGCAGCGGTGATCGTCTTACGCTCGCTGTTTTACCCTCAAGCCAGCTTTGTGGGCGACTTGATAGTAGTGGTTTATCTTTCAGCACTGCCAGCCATAGCGCTGATTATAGGTGGAGCTTCATCGCGCAGTCCCTTCGGGGCGATCGGCGCCAGCAGGGAAATGAGCATGGTCCTGGCTTACGAGGTGGGGTTCCTGCTGGCAGTAGCAACAGTTATTATCAAGGTTGGCTCGATTGGCTTTGCTGATATCCTTGCCTTTCAGTCTGCCCATGGTGCCATCGCTGGCAGCGTTTCCGGGTTCGTCGCTCTTGTGGTTCTGGTTCTCTGTATACAAGCCAAGCTTGGTTATCTACCCTTTGACATCAGCGAAGCCGAAACTGAATTGATCGGAGGCCCGCTGGCTGAATATTCAGGCACAGGGCTGGCTTTGTTTAAAATTTCCCGGGCAATGATGTTCTTTTTTCTGCTGGTCTTTGCAGTGTTGCTCTTTATGGGTGGGGTAAAACTGACCATGCTTTCAATTCTAGGTTTTGTGCTTAAGCTGCTGGCAGTTCTGGTTGTGCTCATCGTTATTAAAACCACCCACGCCCGGTTGAGACTCGATCAAGCCTTGCGCCTGTTCTGGGGACGGATTGCGATCGCCGGGTTGGTCAGTGTCGCGCTGGCTTTGTTGGGACTGTAAAAGGAGACCATCATGTTAGCCATTGCAACCTTCGGTATTCCAATCCTCGGTTCACTGCTGACCCTGCTGGCAGACCGCATCTCTGGATTCCTTCGTAATCTGCTGGCAGTGCTGGTCATGCTTGCTACCTTGGCATCTGCCCTGGCGCTGATTCCGATTGCCAGCGAGACCAGGACCTTCATGTTCGGTCCGTCAACCATCCCTGGTTTTGGGTTTAACTTTATCATTGACGGCCTGGGTGTATATGTCGCCATCATGTCAGCATTGATCGGCTTGATGATTGTGGTGTATTCGGTTGGCTATATGAAGGATTATTCCCACCTCGGTGAGTATTATTTCCTGGTGGTGCTTTTCCTGGGCGCGATGATGGGACTGGTGCTTTCTGCCAACCTTCTGCTTCTGTATATCTTCTGGGAAATCACTGCAATCTGTTCCTGGCGGTTGATCGGTTTTTTCCGAGAACCACAGCATTTACACAATGCCGATACTGCCTTGTTGATGACCATTTTCGGATCATTTTTTATGCTGGTTGGTATGGAGATGGTCTGGCATGAGGCCGGCAGCCTGACAATCTCAGCCATCCGCGGCAAGACGATCAGTGATTTGGCAATATTCTTAATGTTCATCGGTATTCTTGCCAAGTCAGCCCAGGTGCCACTCCAGATCTGGCTGCCAGCGGCAGGTGTAGCCCCCTCTCCAGTTACGGCGCTGCTGCACGCTGCGGTGTTGGTGGTGATCGGTGTGTTCGCCTTCGCCCGAATTTTTATTGGCGCTTTCAATCTGCCACTGAACTGGCAATATGCAACATCGACCGTCGCAACTGTGACCATCCTTGTGGCGGGTGGAGCTGCGCTGGTTGAAAATAACGCCAAACGTATCCTGGCTTATTCCACCCTGGGGCAGCTGGCATACGTTTATCTCGGTTTTGCCAGCATGACCGCGATCGGCATAATCGGTGGACTGGTCTTCCTGATGGCACACAGCCTGGCGAAAGCTGGTCTGTTTTTGTGCATCGGGATTATCGAGCACCGGACGCATACCAAGGATATTCGCGAGTTGGGTGGAATGATCAGGACCATGCCTGTGACAGCGGTGTCTTTCATCTTATGTGCCTTGACGATCATCGGTTTCCCGCCGACTGCCGGATTTATCGGCAAGCTCATGATCATCATGGGCGCTCTGGCAGGAGGGAAAACCCTTTTTGCGATACTGGCTGTCTTTGGTGCGTTGCTCAGCCTGGCTTATATCTTACGCCTGTTCAACGCGGTCTTCCTTGGTCCCGTAAAATGGCCCAATATAAAAGAAGGTACACCAGGCATGGTTGCTGTGGTGGTTGGTTTCGCTGTTCTATCCCTACTGATCGGCTTGGCAGCCACGCCTTTTTTGGATGTGGTCAATGCATTGGTCAGACAGTTAACAGGATGATGATATGGACACGATCATTATTTACCCGATTGCTCTACCCATCCTCATTGGGCTGGTTTGCATTGTTCTGCCGAAAAAGATCAAAGCCCTGCGGGAAATCCTTGCCCTGATAACCACACTGGCGGCGGTCGTACTTTCAATTTACATTTTTCTGAAACCAGACCAGGCTCTGATGGTGCGCTGGCTGCAATTCAGCCCGGACTTGAGGGTTGACTTTGACTTAAGGACCCTGCCCTTCGCAAAGTTCATATTGGTTGCCAGTTCGATCTTTGCACTACTGATAACCACGTATTCCTTGAAATTCATGGATCGCCATCCTCGCTGTTCCGAATACTATGCATATGTTTTGCTGGCTTTGGGTTCGGTATCTGGGGCGGTATTGGCAAACAACCTGGTTATCCTGCTTTTCTTCTGGGAATTGAATGGTTTCATTTTGTACTTAATGGTTGGTCTGAATGGTAATGAAGCCGTTCCTTCAGCCACGAAGACGTTGATCATCACTGGAATTGGTGACCTGTCATTTCTGCTTGGGATCACATTCCTATGGCTCACATCAGGTACTTTGACTATTAGTGACATTACGTCCAATCCTCAGGTTTTATCAGGATGGTTCCCCATAGCCGCTTTTCTGCTTATCATGGTTGGTGCTTTTGCCAAGGCTGGTGCCATGCCGATGCACTCATGGATTCCGGCGATATCCACTACGGCTCCACTACCGACCATGGCATTCCTTCCGGCTGCTTTGGATAAATTGCTGGGTATCTATCTATTGGCAAGAATATCCTTAAACATATTTGTGATCACTCCGGGAATTGGCCTGATATTAATGGTTGTTGGTGGAATCACGATCCTGGGAGCTGTCCTGATGGCTCTCGTCCAACAGGATTTCCGAAAGATGCTCGCATTCCATGCCGTCTCACAGGTCGGATATATGGTGATGGGTATAGGTACAGGCATCCCTGTGGGTGTGATTGGTGGTCTGTTCCACATGATCAACCATGCTACTTATAAATCTTGTTTGTTCCTAAGTGGGGGTTCAGTCCAGCGACAGACTGGTCGAACAAAATTCTCTGAACTCGGAGGCCTGGCAAGCAATATGCCCTGGACCTTTGTTTCATGCCTTATTGCAGCCATGGCGATTTCAGGTGTACCACCCATGAATGGTTTTGTATCCAAATGGCTGGTTTACCAGGGTATTCTCGAACGGGGTGGGGCAGCTTTCCCGATATTTTTGGTTATAGCCATGTTCGGTTCGGCGCTGACCTTGGCGTCGTTCATGAAACTGCTCTATTCCATATTCTGGGGTGATCGCCCGAAGGAATTGGCACAGGTCAGAGAATCGCCGCGTACGATGACGATCCCACTTGTGTTTCTTGCATTGGTATGCATCGGTTTTGGTATCTTCTACCGTTGGCCATTGGAAGTACTAATCCGACCTGTATTAGGGGTAAACGCCCAGGCGAACATCCCGGGATTATGGCAATCGGAGCTTGCGGTGGTCTTGCTGATAGCCAGTTTGCTGGCTGGCATGGTGATCTATTTCGCTGGTCGGATAAAGAACACCACGGAGAATGAAGTTTTTCTGGGGGGTGAAGCTCTCAATCCAGAGGTTTACCGTGTACCAGGTACGCATTTTTATGGTCCGATCAAAGGTATGAGTGGGTTGAAGCAGGCGTATGAGCTGGCTGATAGAGGTGCATTTGATATTTATACCTATGGCGTGTCTGCGGTCAAGTGGGCATCTGCAATAATATACAAGTACATTGACCAGGCTTTATCAGATTTCTACACGGAGGTTGTCCCGGCGGTTGTGTCGCTGATAGGTCAAATCTTGCGCGTCTTGAATGCCCGCATGATACTGACCCATATACTCTGGGCACTCTACCTGCTTGGAATAGTCGGAATGATCTTTATGCCCCACCAATATGATATTGTCGCACTCACCCGAATCATTGCATGTGTGGGCATGATCGGTTGGGCTCTCATGGCCTGGGTAGAGACCGACTTGAAGCGTATGTTAGTCCTGGCTTCAACCAGCCAGTTGGGTTTTTTTGTGTTGGGGATGACCCTGTCTCCTGCCATTGCGCTAAACTATCTGGCTACCGCAGGCATCGCGTTGTTTGTGCTTTTCCTGGTTGGATTCTATATCAGCCGAAACCTAAAGACATCCAAGATCGATCAGATGAATGGATTGGCGATCCGCATGCCGCTTGTGTTTATCATCTTCCTGCTGGCAGCCTTGTGGCTCTCCGGATTGCCACCGTTTGGAAGTTTCTTCAGCAAGTTTTTACTGGGTGTAGCCGCTGGTGATATCAGTCCATTCCTGACCATCACGATTACAGGCGCAGCCATTCTCACGCTGGGCTATTTGTTAAGACCGATCCGTCGCTTCCTGCGGGCAGCGTGATGCTGGAAGATCTCCGCCAGCGGGTACAGAACAAGAATATCCTGATCCTGGGGGTAGGAAATCAAATGAGGGCTGACGATGGCGTCGGCCCTCTTATGATCGAACGTTTGCAGGGCAAGGTAAATGTACCACTGCTGGATGCTGGTGTTGTGCCGGAGAACTATCTTGGCCCGATTGAACAGGCTCATGCAGACCTTGTACTGGTCATCGATGCAGCCGATCTAAGTGCCCACCCGGGTGACCTTTCTCTGCTTGGACCCGATCAACTGAGCGGGATTGGTTTATCGACCCATTCATCCAATTTATCTTTGGTCTTTGAGGCGTTGCCAGCAGATTCCCGGCCTGAAGTTCTCCTCTTGGTTGTCCAACCGGAAAGTACGGAGTTTGGAGGAGAACCATCCCCTGCTGTGATGACGACAATGGATATTCTGGAAGTATTATTGATTGAATTATTCGGTAAGTGAGTACGGGGTTGATCTTAACACAGGGGAGGATGGCGATTTTGCCACCTTTAATCAACAAACCGATACTTGAGCAATGCCCACAATGCCGCGAAGGCATCTTTTGTTTTTATTTTTTTACCTTCTGAATAATCACGCGGGTAAAAAACGATTGGCACTTCGAAGATGCGCACCTTGCGTTTGAGTATTTTGGCAGTGAACTCAGGTTCGAACTCGAAGCGCCTGGCGTGAAGAGGCATATTTTCGATGACTTTCCGTCGGAAGACCTTATAGCCAGTCTCCATATCTGTCAGGATATTGTTATACAGGATGTTGGTCAGGAGGGTGAGCATTCTATTAGCCACCATATTCCAGAACAGGATTGGTCTCCGTCCAGCACCCAGGAAGCGCGAGCCGTAGACCACATCCGCGACTCCCTCCTCGATTGGACGGAGTAGATTTGGGTATTCGCGGGGGTCATATTCCAAGTCGGCATCTTGAATGAGGAATACATCTCCCCGTGCATAGGAGAAGCCCGTTCGTAAAGCTGTGCCCTTACCCTGGTTACTTTCGTGCAGGACGACCCGTATCAACCCCTTGCCATCCAATTCCTTAAGAATAGCCCGGGTTTCGTCGGTCGATCCATCGTCAACGACAACTATCTCCCTCGCGAGTCCAGTTGTTTCCACCCGCCTCAGGATTTCACGGATACTACCAGCCTCATTGTAAACAGGGACGATGACGGATAAATTCATTATGCAAATTATAAGCGAAAACCTCTCCAAAGGCAGAGTCCAACCAGAAGCGGCATGCTATAATTCTGGGTCATGCAGCTATTCATGTGCAGCATGGATTTTGGCAATTTTGGGATGGGAGGCACTATGACCGATCTTACAGAACAGGCGAAACTTCCGCGGGGTACTGGATACCTGCCGCCGATGATCGCAAACGTGGATGATACCGGATTGTCATTGTTATGGTTGCAGGAATTGGCACTTAAGATTATGTATTTTCAGGGATACTTGACCGGCTTCAAAGCTGCTGAGGAACTGGCATTGCCGTTTACCGGAGTGACAGATCAAATATTGGAAGCCCTGAAGCGTGAGAAATTGATTGAGGTCAAGACGTCACAAATGGGATTGGGTGAGGGTTCATATCAATATGCTATTACGGGTGCAGGGATCACCCGTGCCCGCGAAGCGCTGGAGCGCAGTCAGTATGCCGGTCCAGCTCCTGTACCGCTAACCATCTACAATGATGCCATCCACAACCAGAACCGAAACCGGATCGTAGTCACACCGCGTACCATGCGACAACTTCTATCCCAACTGGTCATTTCAGAAGACACATTCAAGTTGTTGGGTCCTGCGTTAAACTCAGGAACGTCCATCTTTCTGTATGGACCGCCAGGGAACGGAAAGAGCAGTATTGCCCACGCGTTCGGTAATCTGATCATGAGCCAAAATATGTATATTCCATATGCTCTTTATCTGGATGGTCTGGTGGTTAAACTCTTTGACTCAGCTACCCACAAGCTCGTTCCAGAGGAGGATACAACGCCGAAGGGGACTGGTTCGGTCAAGACGGCTACGCACAGAGATCCACGATGGGTGAAAATCCGACGACCGTTCATTGTCACTGGAGGTGAATTGACTCTGGAAGGTCTGGATCTGGTATTTGATGACATACATAAATATTATGAAGCACCGTTTCAGGTGAAAGCGAATGGTGGCACACTTTTGATCGATGATTTTGGACGTCAGCTTGTTCGTCCACGGGATCTACTCAATCGTTGGATTGTCCCACTCGAGAGTCGTGTAGATTATCTGACCCTGCATACTGGAAGGAAAGTCGAGATTCCCTTCGATGTTCTGGTGGTCTTCGCTACCAACCTGCCGCCCAAGGATCTGGTTGATGAGGCTTTCTTGCGCCGTTTACGCCACAAGATCGAGATTGGTGATCCATCATATGAAGGATACCGGGAAATCTTCCGGCGTGTAGCCCAGGCGAAAAAAGTTCAATATGATGATGAGGGGCTGGCATATCTCTTACAGGAATGGTATATCAAACGCAACCGGAAGCTGCGCGCCTCACACCCCCGTGACTTGTGTGACCAGATAGTTGATATTGCAGGTTATATGTCCACAAAGCCGGTCTTAAGTCGTGAAATGATCGATCAGGCGGCGCAGTCTTATTTCGTGGAGTTGTAAGTGCTAAACCGGTTACCAAAACCTGTCCTCTTTGCCCACCGGGGTGCCTCGGTTTATGCCCCTGAAAACACAATGGCTGCCTTTCATCTAGCCGAACAACAGGGTGCAGATGCAATCGAACTGGATGTCAAGCTGAGCGCTGATGGTCATGTGGTTGTCTTCCATGACCCAATGGTTGATCGAACAACCGACGGTACGGGTCGGGTTTCCAACTTATCCTTGGCCGCTCTTAAGGAATTGGACGCGGGTGTATTTTTCTCCGAGCAATATCGCGGAGAACGCATTCCAACCCTGGATGATATTTTTGATGTGTTTGGGAAGCGCCTGTTAATTAATGTTGAATTATCCAATTACACTACCCCCGGAGATAACCTGGTGGAGTCAGTGGTTGATTTGATCAACCGCCATGGTCTGCATCAATGGCTCTTATTTTCGTCCTTCTTTCCATGGAATTTGTCTAAAGTGGCACGACTGCTTTCAGATGTCCCGCGCGGATTGTTGGCTCCCCCGGGATTACTCGGTAGTTGGTCTCGCTCATTCGGATTCGCATTCGGTTCTTATCAAGCACTACATCCTCATATGAAGGATGTCAGTCCGGAACAAGTACAACGGGTACACCGCTTGAAACGTCGCATCCACGTCTGGACGGTGAACGCAGCAGATGACATACGCAGTTTGATGGATTGGGGTGTTGACGGTATTATGACTGATGATCCAATATTGACCTCGAAGATTTTGGGAAGGAAAGCGTGATCCCTGGCGAGTGGATAGAACAAGCTGATGCCCGTATCAATCCATATATCCTCCGTACTCCGTTGACTTATGATACTGTACGGAATATTTATCTTAAATGGGACAACCATCAGGTGACCGGTTCATTCAAGGCACGTGGTGCGCTGAATAAAGTAATCACCCTGGAGGCTTGGGAACGTGAAGCAGGCATTGTAACCGCTTCGGCAGGGAATCACGGACAGGGTGTGGCGCTGGCTGGAAAATTGTTCGCCGTACCAGTGACGGTCTTTGTCCCGCAGCAAGCGGTCGCAACAAAAGTCCAGGCAATTGAACAAATGGGGGCACAGGTGGAGTTTGTATCAGGTGGGTATCATGAAGCTGAGAACGCAGGTATTCACTTCGCTACTGAAACCCAAAAAACATGGGTTTCGGCATACAATGATGGACAGGTAATCTCTGGTCAGGGAACGCTGGGATTGGAAATCCTGAATGAATTACCAGCAGGTTTTGAGATGGTTTGGCTGGTGCCGGTTGGGGGTGGTGGGTTGATCTCAGGATTAGCTGCAGCAATCTCGCGGCTTTCTCCTCGACCGCGCTTGATAGGTGTTCAATCTGAAGCATCTGCCTTCATGCACGCTATCTATTATCATGACACCCAGGAGGGTGTACCTGATCTGCCAACCTTGGCAGATGGTCTTGCCGGTGCTGTGGAGATAAATGCAGTTACTGTTCCACTGGTCCGAAAGTATGTGAATGAAATAATCCTGGTTTCGGAAGAGGAAATTGCTTGTGCAATAGCGTTCGCCTGGCAGACTTATGGAGAAAAGGTGGAGGGATCAGGTGCAGTGGGTATCGCGGCAATCCTTGCGGGAAAAGTCAAGGAAAAACCAGCAATGGTGATTATCTCAGGTGGGAACATCCAACCGGAGATGCATGAAGAGATATGCCGCCGCTACACGAGGAGAATATGATATACCGGCGGTCTTTTACATGGATATTGGTTTTGGTGTTGAGCTCCTCGCTGTTCTATCCCGTGCTGAGAAAGTCAGTAGTCCAGGCACAAACAGCGACACCACCAGCGAATGTGAGGTTGTTGTTGAAGGATTTATCACCAGAAGAGCGTGTTGGTCAGCTCTTTCTGGTGACGTTCACGGGTTCTGATGTTGGTCCAGATTCTCAAATATATGATCTGATTACCAAGCATCACATTGGTGGTGTTGTTTTGTTGGCAGCAAACGATAATTTTGTCGCCGCTCCAGATACAGTGAGCGAGACATATCTCTTGACTTCCAGCTTACAGAATGCCGAATGGGAAAGCTCATTTGTACCCCTCATTGATCCTTCAACAGGTACTCAAAGCCGGCGAGACTATATCCCGCTTTTCATAGGTATCTCTCAGGGGGGAGGCGGTTACCCATACGATCAAATAATTAGCGGATTGACACCTCTGCCAAACCAAATGGCGATTGGTGCGACCTGGCAACCAGATTTGGCAAAACAGACCGGCGTTGTGCTTGGAAAGGAATTGTCGTCCATCGGTATTAACCTATTCCTGGGTCCATCCCTGGATGTGCTCGAAGTCCCGAATCCAACCAGTAAGGGAGATCTCGGGACGCGCGTCTTTGGTGGTGATCCATTCTGGGTTGGTGAGATGGGCAGGGCTTACATTGAGGGAATACATTCGGGTAGCAATGGTCGAATGGCTGTGATCTCCAAGCATTTTCCGGGCCGCGGAGGATCAGACCGCTTGCCCGAGGAAGAAATTGCCACCGTCCGTAAATCATTGGAGCAGTTAAAGCAGATCGAACTGGCACCATTTTTCGCTGTGACAGGCAATGCACCTACGACATCTGCAACCACTGATGGTCTGATTGTCTCGCATATTCGCTACCAGGGCTTTCAAGGGAATATTCGGGCTACAACCCGCCCGGTGAGCTTCGATGCTCAAGCCCTGGATCAAATCTTGAATCTTTCACCTTTCGTCACCTGGCGTGCCAGTGGAGGGTTGATGGTAAGCGATGACTTGGGCAGCCAGGCAGTGCGCGAGTTTTATGCGCCAGGAGGTAAGAATTTCTCAGCCCGTCTGACAACTCGTGATGCATTCCTGGCAGGTAATGATCTGCTTTATCTTGGTAACATCGTTTCCAGCGACGCACCTGACTCATATACAACTGTCTTGAGAGCGCTGGAATTTTTTGCCCAAAAGTATCGTGAGGATCCGGCTTTCGCCCAGCGTGTGGACGATTCCGTGGCTCGAATCCTTGGGTTAAAGTTCCGAGTCTATAATTATTTTTCAATCGGAAACACCGTTCCCGGGGAGGAAGGTCTTGCCAGCATCGGCGGCTCTCAGCAGGTTATGTTTGATATCGCCCGCAATTCCGCGACCCTGGTCGATCCTGAACCGCAAGACCTGCAGATAGTTTTGCCATCACCGCCGAATTTGGCTGACCGTCTAATTTTTCTTACAGATACCCGTCTAGTCAAGCAATGTAGTGTTTGTCCAGAAAAACCAGTAATGGCAGTGGATGAATTCCAGCAAGCAGTCTTGCGTTCCTATGGACCCGGTGCCGGTGGGCAGGTAACATCCAGCCACCTTTCCTCTTACTCTTTCCTTGACTTGTTGAATCTGATGGACAACAATGACGGGCAATTGTTAGAATCTGACCTGGGTGGAGCGGATTGGATCATCATATCGCTCCTGGATTCAAGCGAGAACCAACCCCAGGTTATCCGCCGTTTCCTGTCAGAGTGGCAGGACCTGCTCCGCAACAAACGTGTTATCCTCTTTGCTTTCACCGCGCCTTATTACCTGGATGCCACCGATATATCGAAATTGGAAGCATACTTTGGCATGTATAGCATCACCCCGGCAAGCGTGGAAGTGGCAGCCCGTCTTCTTTACCAGGAATTGACACCCTTAGGTATGCCACCTGTATCTGTTTCGGGTATTGGTTACGATCTGATCTCTGTTACGACTCCCGACCCCAACCAGATCATCACGCTTTATTTGGATTTACCACCTGCACCTACACCAACCGACTCCATTGGGATGACTATCACCCCGGAACCGACAGCGATTCCTTTGTTCAGGGTGGGAGATGCTATATCGGTACGTACAGGGATTATCATCGATCACAATGGGTATCCCGTGCCGGATGGTACTGTGGTGAAATTCTCTCTAGTCTTGAGTGGGGAGGGTGGCGGTACTCTTCAGCAGATAGAATCTTTTACATCCCAGGGTGTGGCTCATGCTTCATTCCGTTTGGAAAAACCTGGTTTGATCGAGATAAGTACCTCAAGTGACCCTGCAACAATTTCAGAGATCATACAGCTGGATGTATCCAGCGGTGAAGCGGTCGCAGTGACGGTGATCGTACCTGTACCGACAGAGACACTCTCTCTAACCGAAGCCATCTCACCGACACCTGCCGAGGAGTCAGATTTTACTTTAATAGCCAATGGTCATCCGCGGTTCGGCGGGTGGTTGTTGGTCATGATCTTTTTAGGCGGGGGAACCTGGCTTGCATACTGGGTTGGCAGCCGATTACAGTCACACCGCTGGGGTATTCGCTGGGCGTTGTGTGCCTTGCTGGGAGGTCTTGTTACTTATAACTACTTGGCGCTTGGATTACCAGGCGGTATAACCTGGGTGAAGCAAACCGGTGTTTTTGGTGTTATTAGTTTGACGATCGTGGGAGAGTTGGTTGGATGGGGATGTGCCTGGTTATGGGCGAAACGAATCAGCGACTCAAAGTGATGAGCAAACTGAGAACCAATAAACCTGCTGCTAACCAGGATAGTGTATTTTCGGGAGGACGGGTGAATACGTCTCTCAGATCGATCGATTGTTTGTGAATGGAAGACAAAGGTCGGGTGGGGATTTCCTGGGTACCAAAGAGATATCGCCTCAAGGTTTCTACATTTTCAGGGCGTTCATCGGGGTGCAAAGCCATCGCCCAAAGGATCGCTCGTTCGGTCCGGGCACTCAAAGTCGGGTTGATTTGCCGTGGCGAGATCAGGCTGTCGGGGTTAAGGAAACGACGGCGGGCGTCGATGGGGGGTTCATTGGTCATCAGGTGGTAGAGTGTGGCTCCAAAAGCATAGATATCACTTCGTACGTCAGTATGGGTGCTATCACCACCATATTGTTCCAGTGGTGTGTAGAGAATAGTCCCCTGCCCTTGAATGACGGTGATGGTCATCTCGTCTGGAACCAGTACTTTGACCAATCCGAAATCAACCAGTTTGAGGAGCCCGTTGGGCGTTAGTTTCAGATTGCTGGGTTTGATATCACGGTGGACAATCGGTGGGTCTTGTTTATGTAGATGTATCAAGGCATCAGCCAGCTGGCTTGCCCAGTTGAGCACGTCTTCTTCCTGGAGAAAAGAATTATGATGGCGAGCCTCAAGCATAAGGGTCCGAAGATCCTTACCAGGCACGTAATCCATTACCAGGTAATCTCGTGTTCCGTTTGAAAAGAAATCGGAGACCTTGGGCAGGTTGGGATGGTCCAGACGAGCCAGAACTGTCGCCTCGCGCAGGAACTGGTCGCGGGCTTCTTTCAAGATCTTGGCTGGGAGGCTACGATCGTATTCGACTTCCTTAAGCGCACAAAGACGACCTTCCAGCCGAATATCATCGGCAAGGTAGATGTTACCTGTCCCTCCCTGACCGATGCGATCGCGCACTTTATAACGACCACGCAATACCTCGCCGTTCTTAAGAGGATGGGGCATTGTTTACTCCATTGAGGCTCTCGGTTGTCAATCTGATCCATGCATCCCATTGAAGAAAGTTGGGAAATGCAATTTCTGCCAGCGGAGATTGACACCGAATTCCAGTGCAGGGATAAATCTTGGTTGGTCTGCACAGAAATAATATTTTCTGCTATATTATAAACGTCTTTCACAACCGAACAAAAGATATTGAGGATTGTTCTCACGAGGTCTTTATGGATATCGATTCATCGGAAGAGTATCCGATCTTGGCAGCTCAGGAAGGTCCGCTTATGGGACAGCGCTGGACAGTAAAGAACACGATTGTGCTCGGGCGAGAACCTGGCTGCGATGTGGTCATCCCGAACCGGCAGGTCTCTCGTTTTCATGCTCGTCTGACACCGACATTGCATGGTGTGATCCTGGAAGACATGGACAGCAAGAATGGTACACATCGCAATGGTAATAAGCTATCCAATCCGGTGGTTCTCCAGGATGGCGACAGCGTGCAGATTGCCCTGGTCCAGAAGTTTATTTTCATAACATCTGACGCTACAATGCCGCTGGATGATCGATCCACCCACCCGGGACGGCTGATGTTGGATATCCGCTCTCGGCGTGTATGGTTAAACCAGCAATTGGTCGTTCCACCGCTCTCAGCTCAACAATTCCGCTTGTTATGGACACTTTATGAGCAGCAGGGTGAGGTAGTCAGCCGCCCTGAATTGATCACATTCGTATGGGGTGATGACCAGGCTGCTGGTGTCTCGGACCAGGCGTTGGATGCATTAATCAGGCGTCTGCGAGATAGGCTGTCAGTAACAGATCCAACCCATCAATATATAGATACCGTACGCGGTCATGGCGTCCGGCTTGATAATCCACCGGTTTAAGGATCAGTTCTCCATTATGATAAATAAAATATTACCACTGGACCAGATTATTCAAGGGGATTGCGTCGAGGTTCTTAATAATTTACCCGAAAAGTCTATTGATCTGATTTTCGCTGATCCACCCTACAACCTGCAACTTTCGCATGAGCTCTGGCGTCCTAATAATACCAAGGTGGATGCCGTTGATGATGCCTGGGATCAGTTCGAAGGTTTTGCCGAATATGATAACTTCACACGCTCCTGGCTGACCGCTTGTCAGCGTGTGCTGAAGGACAGCGGGACGATCTGGGTGATTGGTTCATACCATAATATTTACCGTGTTGGGACAGTCCTGATGGACCTGGGCTATTGGATATTGAACGATGTGGTTTGGATCAAGACCAACCCGATGCCTAACTTCCGTGGGGTGCGCTTTACCAATGCTCATGAGACATTGCTCTGGGCACAGAAGTTCAAGGGAGCTCACAACAGCTTCAATAATCTCTCGATGAAGGCGCTCAACGATAATTTACAGATGCGCAGCGACTGGGTAATACCAATCTGTAGTGGTAAAGAGCGCCTCCGTGTGAAAGGTCAGAAGGCACATTCCACGCAGAAGCCGGAAGCATTACTTTACCGTGTAATTATGTCAAGTTCCAAGCCGGGGGATGTGGTGCTTGATCCCTTCTTCGGCAGTGGAACTACCGGGGTAGTAGCCAAGAGATTGCACCGTTCCTGGATTGGGATTGAGCGTGATAGGGACTATGTGCAAATCGCCCGAGAGCGGATTGATGCTACACAACCTGTGCTGTTTGATGAATCACTTCTCTATTCACGAGATCGCCAAAGAAACCGGCGAGTACCGTTCGGTGTATTGGTTGAGAGCGGACTGGTCCAACCCGGGCAAAGGTTGTATATGGGTCAGAAGGGAGAGGTATCTGCCGTAGTGTTGGCGGATGGATCTATACGTTGGGGTGAAACAGTTGGTTCAATCCATCAAGTTGCAAAGGAGATCCAGCAAGCTCCCTGCAATGGCTGGGATCATTGGTTCTACGATGACGTTCAGAAAGGGGAACGCTTGTCAATTGATTCTCTTCGGGTCAAGTACCTGGCGATGTGTGAATAGAACTGAACATGCGATTACGTTCGAACACCAAAATGGTTAAACGCGGCACCTGATTCTCCGGGTACCATCCCTTGCCAGTGTAAATGCTCTATTCTGACCGATTTCAGCAACCAAGCTCTGTATATTAATGCTTTAGTGATTTACCTGAAAATATGGCAAACGATAGATATTAATAATGCCACATTCAGGGCGTACATCCTTCGATTACTGCAAAGTATTTCTTACCCCATTTGTTTCTTCATCGAGAATCTGAGTGCGAGGCGATAAACGGTTCGGAGGCGTTCAGCTACAGCTTTATCTTCTGATTGTTCAGCCTCACCCTTCGTTTCCATCTGGGCTACAAGTCCACTTAGCAGCTCCATAAAATGTGGTGTAATCTCTTCTCCATGCTCCTGGAGCAGTCTTTCGATGTTCTGTGTGTCTGGTGTATCCAGCAGTTGCTCGATTAGAGCGTATTCAGGGGGTGGAACGCTGACTTCCTTGAGGACTTCGATGACCTGTTCCAATTTGCCAAGGCGTTCTTTGTCTTTTTTATCCTTCGCTTGCCGTGACATGCTGTTTAGCACTTCAATAGTGTCTTGGGAGAAACCCGCAATATTCTCAGTTGTAGCCTTCCGGATATCTTCTTTTGTCAGTAATGACTCGATGAATCCCTGGGCTTGTTTCAGTCTTTCCTCGATCTGATGGTCAATTTCATTGACGTAATCAAGCAGGCGCCCTCGTAAGTCTTCGAGTCTCTTCTTCTCGTCACCCTGTTTGGATTCAATTCGCTCTGTCAAGGTTTGGAAGAAAACGTAATCCAAACCCTGGCGGGCAAGGCTGACCAGTCCTTTCAGTCGGTCATCGTTTGGCGCTGCAATTATTAATTCCAGCAGTTTCTCACGGGTAAGTTCCTTGCCAGCGTCTTGCAGGGACTTGGCAGCAGCTTCCAACTCTCCTACCGAGGTTTGAATTTTCTGGCCAAATTCACTCTCGGTCAATAATTTTTTCTGGATGCCATTCATTTGCTTGGCAAGCTCTTCCTGTCCGCTTGTCAGTGTAGATTGCATCAGACGGCTGAACAGGGCAAAGAACTGCTCGTCCAACAATTTCCCGGTCTGTTTGATGATCTCCGATCGCGCCTCGTCACTGGTGGCGGCTAACAGGCGGTCTATCAAAGCAAGACGTTCCTGTTGCGCTTTAATCATTTCTGGCGTGATACCATCTGCGTTCAAGACGCGCTCGATCAGGCTTTGGTATGTCAGGTGACCCCGCGGGCTTAACAGGTAGGCTTTGCGTTTTTCGGGTGGAAGACGGTTGGTGACCTGGTTGATCAAAGGACCAATGATCTTCTCCTGCTCGTTGGGAGGAATATTAAGTTCTGCTGGGAAATAGGTCAGCAGGAGTTCTTTATTGGCGTCATGGTATACAATGGGAGTTGCCAGGGCCCCTTCGTAACGGCAGAATGGGCAACGGACATAGTTTGAGACAGCGCCCAGTAAGCGCTGCTTGGCGCCCGGATCGTTGGTAACATCGAACAACCGGTCGACCTGGGCGGCGATAGGCTGGCGGCAGCGGGGGCAGTTGATTTGAGTTTGAGGCATTAGATTACCAATCGTTGGTATGAATGTATAAGGGATAAACAAGGGTATATTTTACACCCATATTATCTATGGTGCTTTTTTCCCATTCGTATTCCTAATATCACAAATATGTTACCGCGGGAGTGAGAAGCAGATTCGGGTACCACCTTCTGGTTTTGAATCGACCCAGATCCGTCCTCCATGAGCTTCTATGATGGATCGTGCCAAGTAAAGCCCCAAACCGGCACCTTTGGTCTGCTTTACTGCATTGGCAGCGCGATAAAAGCGATCAAAAATGTGCGGCATGTCTTTCTGATCGATACCGGGACCTTTGTCGCTTACGCATACAATGACCTGCTCTGGTCGTACCTGTCCCTGGATGAAGATCTCGCCAGCGGGCGAATACTTGATCGAATTTGAGATGAGATTGGCAAGTACCTGTTCCAGCCGGGTCTCATCCGCTACGATAATTGGAAACTTTTTAGGAAGATCAACCACTATTGTATGCTTTTTTGTCTGGGTGCTGAAACGGTCTGCAAGTCGTTGGATCAACACCGGCAGGGAAACATCTGCCCTGTTTAAGCTCAGACCACCCGCCTGCAGGCGTGAAGCATCCAACAGGTCATCGATCATCTTGGACAGGTGGTCAGCTTCTTCTTCGATTACAGCTAGGCTGTCGTTGACTACCGCCCGATCCCATTTGGCATCCTTACGGCGCAGTGTACTGACATAGCCTTTGATTAGAGCCACGGGTGTCCGCAGTTCATGGCTGACGACCGAGATGAATGTGCTTTTTATTTCCTCGGCTGTGCGAAAATGGGTGATATCACGCACCGTAACGATAATGTTGCGCAGGAATCCCTCAGGAGATAGCAGTGGTGCATAGCTTACCCCGACTGGCAGGGGTGGGGGTTCTGGACGTTCGAGATCACCCTCCACGTATAGATAAGCATTGGTGGTTAACGGCCAGCCGCTTGCTTCCGCCTCTTCCAGGGTCATCCCTTGGGGTTTATGAAACCATTTGATGATCTCATCATGTGAGCGTCCTTGTATCTTTGAACGCGGGTAACCATATAATTTCTCAAAGGCAGTATTGCAGCGTTCGATCACATGTTCAACAGTCAAGACCAATATGCCATCTGCGGTAGAATCGAGCAAGGCATCGAGGCGTTGCTTTTCATAACTGATCTGTCTGTATAATTGTGCGTTGAAGACAGCAATTGCAGCTTGGTCTGCAAAGCTGCGCAGCAGGGATTTATCGTTGGTTGAGAAAAGGTCTGGATAATTGCGGAAAATAAATATTACGCCAATGACTTGACCATGTGTGACCAGCGGCAGACCAACACCGTTGAGTAATCCCATACTGGCTGTATAGGTGAGATCTTTAAGCATCCGGTTGAGTTCGTCGATATCGAACTCGGAGGCTTTTTCTTCAGCAAGCAGGGGTTCCAGATAACTGAGAAATGCGGGTGCGATGCCATGCGCAGACACAACCCGCCATCCGCCGGATTCCTTCAAGGCGATCAATCCCGCCTGTCCTGCCAGCATTTCGATCGAAACGCGCAGGATGCGAGTTAATAGGTTTTCAAGATCGAGTTCCTGGGTGATGGCACGTGCGATCTCGAGCAGGTAGTCACGCTGGCGGACACGGAAATCGGGAAGCATGGACAATCAAGATTAGATGCAAGATAAATAAGGAATGCAATTTCCTTCGAATGGATGATGACTCGGGAAATTATGATAGTGTGTGTATTAATTCTATCACCGCAAGGGATCAGGCAGGTAGGTTTTGTATTATACCTGCACAATATTTTTATTAACAGCCAGCATATAGAAACTTTCCAGGATCTGGACTCTATTGATTAATGATTAGGACTCCGACTGATAGGAACATCGGAGTCCAACTGTATCCTCAACAATAAGCAGGTTTTATACCCTAAATATCGTTTGTTCAAGTTTTGCTTGGAAAGGTCACTATGTATCTTACTCCTGGTTCATTCAAAATTTTCTTTCTCAGCCAAGCTCATTGCCTCTTCAAAGATTTTTAGACCCTCGTCGATTTCATCCGTTGTTGTACTTAGCGGTGGTGCAAAACGAATGACACTTTTACCACAGCCGAGCAGGAGCAAGCCATGCTCAAATGCCAGATCCACGATACGGTCGCGCAGCAAGTCGGCTGATGTCTTTGTCTTTCGATCCTTTACAATTTCAACACCGATCATTAATCCAATGCCCCTCACATCACCTATGCAGGGGTGTCGGACCATGATTTCTGCTAGAGCATCGAGTGTATATTGACCGACTTCAGCAGCATTCGATAAGTACTTTTTCTCAATTAGTTCTATGGTCTTGAGGGCTGCGGCGCATGCCAACGGATTGCCGCCATATGTATTACCATGCGAACCCTTGGTCCAGGTCATGACTGATCTGCGGGCGATGGCTGCACCTAGCGGCATACCAGAGGCGATCCCTTTCGCAGCGGTTATTATGTCGGGTTCTACATCAAAGTGTTCTATTGCCCACCATTTGCCTGTTCGTCCCATCCCCGATTGGATTTCGTCAGCAATCAGCAGGATCCCATATTTGTCGCACAGTTTGCGCAGGGCGGGGAAAAATCCGGGCGGGGGGACGATGTACCCTCCCTCACCCTGGATGGTTTCCACCAGAATACCCGCTACCTCTTCAGGTGGTAGAATATGGGTCAGGATCTGTTCCTGGATGTATCTTACTACTGTCTCACCATAATCCTCACCATGCTGGCGGTCAAGTACCGGGTGGTATGGATCGGGAAAAGGTGCATGGACGACGCCATTCATGAGAGGATAGAAACCGCGGTGATAGGTTGGCTTGCTGGCGGTGAATGTGACCGCCCCCATTGTACGTCCGTGAAAGGCGCCGGTAAAACCGATAAAGTTTGAGCGCCCCGTGTGATAACGGGCGAGTTTGATGACCGTTTCGATTGCCTCCGTGCCTGAATTGGTCATAAATGAGACGGCGGCCTCTTCAAATGGGGCAATCTCATCCAATTTTTCACCCAATTCGATCCACGTGGAGTGATAGTAGTCGGCTGAGATATGAATGAATTTCTCAGCCTGGTCCTTGATAGCTTTAACAACTTCGGGATGGCTATGCCCTGTTGACACAACCGCGATCCCTGCAGCGAAATCGAGAAAACGATTACCGTCCACATCCCAGACCTCGGTGCCTTTGCCGTGGTCCATGACAAATGGATAACTCCGCGGGTAGGATGGTGATATCACGGACGAATCACGTTTGATCAGTGCGCGGGCCTTTGGGCCTGGTAATTTTGGTGTTTCCATACAGAAAAATCTCCTTGAAAGTCGATTATGACCCCGCAATGAGTGTGAGAGCCAGAGCGCCGAGCAGCCCGGCATCATCACCCAGTGCGGCGGTAGTAATGGTTAGTTTTTCCAAATAACGTGGATTGAATACATGTTGATGTAAACTGGCATTGAGGGGATCAAAAAGCAGATCTCCACTTTTTGATACTCCACCTCCCAGGATAACGATTGAAGGGTCAAAGATATGCAAAAAGCTGGAGATGGCTAATCCCAGATAGTATCCAGCGCGTTCGTAAGCAGCGATTGCCAGCGCATCACCGTCGCCGGCAGCTTCTGCAACCTTTTCAGCAGTCAGTGCGGCATGAGATTTCAGGATCGATTGTGCACCGGTTGCCAACTGCTCGTTGATGTAATTCACGATGGCTGGACCAGACGATAATGCCTCCAGATGACCCGGCTTGCCGCATGAACAAATCGGTCCATTGGGGAGCACATTGACGTGACCTAATTCTGCAGCCAGACCATGATAGCCTTGTAAAAGGTGATCATGGTTGATGACTCCACCACCGATGCCGGTGCTTACTGTCAGATAGAGAACATCGTGATGACCTTGACCGGCACCATAGCGCCATTCTCCAAGAGCAGCCAGGTTGGCATCGTTATCCAGGTACACCGGAATGCCAAAATGGTCTGCCAGCTTAGCCCCGAGGGGGAAGTTGTGCCATTCTGGAATGTTAGGGGTCGCCAGGATGACACCTGTTTGAGGATCAAGTGGACCAGGAGATGCGACTCCTATGGCTTTCACCTCTCCGGTGTCAGGCCAAACGGACTTGATCGAAGCCAATACCCGGTCATATACCGTGCTATCCCTGGAACGAGTCACTGTACGACGGTGTTTGATCGGACTGGTACTATTGTGTTGAAAGGTAGCGGCACGGATGTGTGTTCCACCGATATCCACCGTGACAAATATGCCCATGTGGGCAATTATACTGCCTTTCTATGGAAGCGGTTTTTTGAAGGAATCACAATCATTTTTTGGTATTTGGTTGTTATGAAGATAGGTTTAAATCGGTGATATTTTTATTACCTACGTGATTTTGATGTTGGTTGACTATTCATCAAATCACTGCTATTATCCCACCGTGAGTATTAAACGGTCTGTCTGGTATAAGCGGTTGTGGCAAGGATTTCGCCAATTAACCCGCTGGTTATATCCTGGTCTGGGTGTCAAACGTTGGTTGGTTCTTATCCTGGCAGGAATTACCCTGTTGGGGGTTGGTCTTGGGATATTCCTGCTTGATATTTATCGTACAGCACCCGATAGCTGGTGGTTGCCTATGGTCTCACTTGCATCGTTGAGATTCCTTGCCCGTCCGTTGCGTGTTCTGATCTTTGGTGGGTTGGGCTTGGGGATAATAGGGCTTGGTATCTGGGGTTTGAACCGGTCCATCCTGGCACCTTTTCTTCGTCCAGGTCGGAAGGTGGTAGACCAGATAGCCGATTTCCGACGTCGTGAGCGGGGACCCCGCGTTGTGGCGATTGGAGGTGGACATGGTCTCGCTATATTGCTGCGGGGGCTGAAAGATCATACTCATAACCTGACCGCGGTCGTCACAGTTGCAGACGATGGCGGGTCTTCGGGTGAATTGCGACGGACGATGGGCATTTTGCCTCCTGGCGACATTCGCAATTGCCTGGCTGCCCTTTCGAATGACGAAGCCTTGTTAACCCAATTATTCCAATATCGTTTTGGTGGTGAGGCTGGGTTAAATGGTCATTCGTTCGGTAATATGTTTATCACCGCCCTGAGTGACATCACCGGGAGTTTTGAGGAGGCTATTGCCGAATCAGGTCGAGTACTGTCAGTGCATGGACGCGTGCTTCCGTCCACACTGCATGATGTGAGACTGGTAGCTGACGTTCAATTACCACATCTGGTTAGTGAAGTACGCGTGGAAGGCGAGAGTCGCATACCGGAAATTTCCGGGCGCGTTCGACGCGTCTGGCTCGAACCGTACAATGCACCGGCTTTCCCACCGGTCATCCAGGCTATCCTTTCAGCGGATCTGATCATTGTCGGGCCAGGTAGCCTGTATACCAGCCTCCTTCCCAATCTGTTGGTTCATGATGTATTGGCAGCGATCCACTCAAGCCAGGCGGTTAAGATGTTTGTCTGTAATGTTGCCACCCAACCTGGCGAGACCGATGCGTATACATGCTATGATCATGTCTGTGCTCTGGAAGAACACATTGGGAGCGATTTACTAGATCTTGTGGTCTGCAATGATTGTTTCGAAGCTGAACAATCAGAAGAGACACAGTGGGTGGTACCTGATGAGGAGCATTTAGCTGACCCGAGATTTTATTACGCAGACTTACTGGATCGTGAGAATCCCATGCATCATGATCCCATCAAGCTGGCTCAAGTATTGATAGATCTGCTCTATGAACGAACCGGACCCCTGGGACAGTAGGGTAGATGTGGTAAAATAAAATATTGTGTAATAAATCACAATATGGGCATGAAACAAAAAATCATATAATTATCTGGAGGTTTCCAATGACTGTAAAAGTCGGAATCAATGGGTTTGGCCGTGTCGGCCGTCAGGTTTTAAAAGCCATCCGTGATCTACATTCTAACGCCCTCGAAGTGGTGGCTTTCAACGACATTGGCGATCTGAAGACCATGGCTCATTTGCTCAAGTACGATTCAAATTATGGTCGCTACGATGGCACTGTGGAAGTTGGTGATGACCATCTGGTGGTGGATGGTAAAAAAGTGACAGCTTTCAAAGAGGCTGATCTTGCCAATATTCCATGGAGTAAAATGGGAGTGGATATCGTAATCGAGGGCACCGGCATCTACACGATCAAAGAAGATGGTGTCAATAAAAAAGGCAAACAAGTCAAAGGTGCTGTAAACCATATCACCAAAGGTGGCGCTAAGAAGGTCATCATCACTGCCCCTGCCGAAGGCGAAGACTTGACCATCGTCCTGGGTGTCAACGATGATAAATACGATCCCAAGATCCATCACGTCGTCTCCAATGCCTCTTGTACGACTAACTGCCTGGCTCCCGCTGTGAAGGTGGTACATGATAAATTTAAGATAGTCCGCGGTTTCATGACTACAGTCCATGCCTATACCAATGACCAGAAGATCCTGGATTTACCGCACAGCGATTTACGGCGTGCCCGCGCGGCTGCGATGAGCATCATACCGACAACAACCGGTGCAGCCAAGGCGCTCAAGCTGGTCATCCCGGATTTGGCTGGTAAATTCGATGGCTATGCCCTGCGTGTCCCTACCTCGACCGTTTCGATAGTAGATTTCACAGCTGAGATCAAAACCGAAGTGACTACAGAGGAATTGCGCCAGTGCTTCCGGGATGCGGCTGCTGGTCCATTAAAAGGTATTTTACAGGTTGTTGATGAGCCGTTGGTCAGCATTGACTTCAAAGGCGATCCACACTCCTCTTCTATCGATTTGCAATTCACACAGGTTTTGGGAAAAGAAAAGAGCAACTTCATCAAAGTGGTTTCATGGTATGACAACGAATGGGGTTACTCCTGCCGGACAGCCGACCTGGCTGCGTTGATGGCGAAATCCCTCTAGCGATTCGCTGGTCCAACCTCGGAAATCTAAAACTTTGGTGGAGGTTCTCATGTTCAACAAAAAAACCATCCGTGACATTGACGTTAAGGGAAAACGGATCCTTGTGCGCGTGGACTTCAACGTGCCGATCAAGGATGGAAAAGTGGGTGATGATACTCGTATCCGGGCTGCATTGCCTACCCTGGTATACATGCTCAAGCGTGAGGCAGCGCTGATCCTTTGTTCGCACCTTGGACGTCCTAAAGATGGTCCAGATCCAAAGTATTCGCTTAAACCTGTTGCTGTTCATTTGGGTACGTTGTTGGGCATGAACGTGGCTTTCGCTGATGACTGTATTGGACCAGTCGCTGAAAAGGCTGTCCAAATTCTCAAACCGGGTGATGTTCTGTTGTTGGAAAATACTCGCTTCCATAAGGAAGAAGAGAAAAACGACCCGGCAATGGCAAAACAGCTGGCAGCGCTGGCAGACATATATGTCAACGACGCCTTCGGCACTGCCCACCGTGCTCATGCATCGACCGAGGGTGTGACTAAGTACCTGCCTTCTGTGGCCGGATTTTTAATGGAAAAAGAGATCCAGTATCTCGGTCAGGCTATCGCCGCCCCGGAAAAACCATTCGTTGCCATTTTAGGTGGTGCAAAGATCAGTGATAAGATCGGCGTGATCAAAAATCTGTTGACCAAGGCTGATACCATCCTGATCGGCGGTGGTATTGCTAATACCTTTTTTAAAGCCCAAGGATACCCGATCGGTGATTCCTTGGTAGAGGATGAGTCTCTCGATACTGCCCGTCAGCTGGTCAAGGAGGCGGGGATTCGGTTACGCTTGCCGGTGGATGTGGTTATCGCTGATAAATTTGAAGCTGGCGCAAAATCACGTGTTATATCGGCAGGTCCAATTCCTGATGGCTGGCGAATCCTCGATATCGGTCCAGAGACAGTAGCAGCCTTTACCAAAGTGATAAAGGGTGCCAGGACAGTCGTCTGGAACGGTCCAATGGGGGTATTTGAATTCCCAAAATTTGCAAAAGGTACATTCGGTATCGCCAAAGCCGCAGCTGACAGTGGAGCAGTGACCATTGTCGGCGGGGGTGAGTCCGTTGCGGCTGTCCAGCAGTCGGGCTTGGCTGATAAAATTACCCACATCTCAACAGGTGGTGGTGCCTCTCTCGAGATGCTTGAAGGATTGACTTTACCAGGTGTGGCTGCCTTGTTAGACAAGTAGTCTGAACTGCGCGCAGGACAGGTGTTTAATCCCTGTCCTGCATTAATCTTCATCTGATCTCGTGAGACGAATATTCCCCCCGATATTAATGGCAGGTCAGGTTAAGCCATCACCCATTTAAATGCAGTGACCTCAGATCCCGGCATACCAGTATGGATGGAATGCGCGGCTGAGTCGGTGTAAAACGATTTACCCAGGAGAACAGGATGCGTATCCCATTCGTTGCTGGTAACTGGAAGATGAACAAGACCGTTGAAGAAGCCCGTTCTCTCGTTTTCGAGATGAGTCTGTCGCTTAGGGAAATCAAGGGTGTTGAGAAGGTGCTGTGTCCACCGTTCCCAGCCTTGCTCGCTGTATCAGCTCTTTTGGAGGGTATCGACATAGGTCTTGGTGCACAAAACATGCACTGGGAGGGAAATGGTACCTTTACAGGGGAAGTGTCTCCGGGGATGGTGGCCGAGTTTTGTAAATATGTCATTCTCGGTCACTCGGAACGCCGAACATTCTTCGATGAGACCGACGAGACTGTTAATCGAAAGGTGCGTGCTGCTCAGGCATATGACCTGATACCAATCGTGTGTGTTGGTGAGACTCTCACCGAGAACCAGGCTGGGCAAACTGCCAAGGTTGTCGGGTACCAGTTGTGCGAAAGCCTGAAAAACCTAGATAAAGGGCTTGCATCCAAGATCGTGATCGCCTACGAACCGGTTTGGGCAATCGGTACGGGATTGGCTTCGACGGGTGAGAATGCCAACTCGGTCGTGGTAGAGATCATTCGCCCTGCTCTGGCTGACCTCTTTGGAGAAGAGAATTCACAAGCTATCCGTGTTTTATATGGCGGCTCGGTGACGTCAACCAATGCAGCTGAGTTCTTCAACCAACCCGATATCGATGGGGCATTGGTTGGTGGAGCCAGTCTGAAAACTGATGAATTCGTGGCAATTGTCCGCGCAGCATCCAGACTTCAATAAATGCAGCTGCCATACTGAAGAAAATGACGCGAAAGGATAAATACCTATCGCCTCATCTGATTAGGCGTGAGTAATAACTAAACCCTCGGGAGTTGGGTTATGCCATTATTTTCATCCCTGGATGGGCTTCTCTGGCTGTTGTTGGCGTTGGTATTACTTCTGTTCTTACAGCGCGGATTGCATCGCGAGATTCAAGCAATTTTATTGATAACCACCCGCCATCCCGGTGTGGCGATGGTGCTTTTTTCATTGATATTCTTACCTGGCGTTCTGTTACACGAGCTCAGTCACTTTATTATGGCACGCATCCTCGGTGTGGAGACCGGACGCTTTTCTATCCTGCCAAGGTCTATGCCTGATGACCGCCTGCAGCTGGGTTATGTCGAGACCGCCAGTGCCGACCTGGCGCGAGACTCACTCATTGGTGCAGCTCCACTGGTCGTGGGTGGCATTTTTCTGATTTACGTTTCTATCTCCCGTTTTGATCTTTTTCCTTTATGGGAATATCTAAAACAAGGACAAACTGATGCCTTTTTGAAAGGATTTCAGGCGTTGCCTTCCTCACCTGGCTTTTATCTATGGTTTTGGTTGGCTTTTACCGTCAGCAGCACTATGCTGCCCTCCACCTCCGACCGGCGTGCTTGGCTGCCGCTGGGATTAATAGTTGGTGTTATGATCGGATTGGCATTGCTGGCAGGAGCTGGTCCGTGGATGTTGAAAAACCTGGCTCCCTACCTGAATATCTTCTTAAGATCTGCTGCGGGACTGTTTGCTTTGAGCGCGGGGGTTCATTTGATCCTGATGCTTCCCCTGAAATTATTTCATGCCCTGCTCACAAAAGTAACTGGCGTCGATATGGAATAGTATTCCCACGGCCTCAATAATATCATCCGGTCCCGAATTGCCGGTCACCTGCATCACCCAGGCCGGGAACGATATAACCCACCTCGTTCAGGTGATCGTCGATGGCAGCCAGGTAGATGTCGATTTCTGGGTGAGCTTTCTGCATGGCGGCTATCCCCTCTGGTGCTCCGATCAAACCGACGAACTTGATCTTGCTCACCCCCCAGCGTTTCAGGACATTGGCTGTGGCAACCGCTGAACCACCGGTTGCAAGCATCGGATCCAGGATCAGACAAACAGAGACCGTTGGTTCGATGGGAAGTTTATTATAGTACTCAACCGGCTTGAGCGTCTTCTCATCACGGTATAAACCGATATGCCAGACTTCCGCAGAGGGCATCAGTTCCCAGATACCTTCGACCATGCCCAAGCCGGCTCGCAGAATGGGTACCAGGCCGATCTTTTCTTTCAATTCCACACCCTGTGTTAAGGCCAGAGGGGTTTCTACTTCACGGGGAACGGTCATCAGGTCGGCAGTAGCCTCATATGCCAGAAGGGCAGCGATCTCACGTACGAATTCACGAAACTTCTTTGGGTTTGTGTTTTTATCTCTCATCCGGGTCAGCTTGTGAGCGACGAGAGGGTGTTGAGAGGCAAAAACATTGGACATAGAAACCTCCATTGAATAACTCACTTATTATAGCCCTGATTGTCGTTTAGAGTATTTTATAGATAAACGATCTGGAATAGTGCTTCAGGGAAGTAGTAGTTGATATCACCCGCGAGAGTATTAATTAGATGACAAAATATCCACACGTAACGGCATTGATCTATTTGTAAAAGACAGAAGCCATGGCTGACCATTTGGTCGTTCCTTCATAAGCATGTCCAGCCCGGAATAACTTGGTTTCACTCCAGGGATGTGAAACTATCTGCAAGCCGATAGGCAAGCCACCCGTTGTGAATCCACAGGGTAGGGATAATGCAGGCAAGCCGGCCAGGTTGAAGGGGGCAGTAAAGATCGTCAACCTGCGCGCCTGTTCGATGGCATCTGCACCAGTGATGAGTGGGGCGGGGATGGGAGTGGTCGGCAATAAGAGGATGTCATAATTGGAGAATAAATGCTCAAATTGTCTGCGGAGTTCCACCTGTTTCCGCCTCGCGAGTGCATATTCAGTGGAAGTGTGGGTTGCACCTTCTCGCAGACGATACAATACATCAGACCCAAAATCATTGGGGGATGTTTCAAGTCGTTCATGGTAATAAGCAGCCGCGTCTGCCTGGATTATCACGGAATTTGCCTGTGCCGCATCACGTAACCAGGGCAGATCGATCTCTTCTATTTGGGCTCCCAGGCTATCAAAGACCTTTGCCGCAGAATGTATGGCGTTCAGAACCTCAGGGTCGGATTCTGCGATGCAATCACCGGTCAGCAGGGCAATATGCCAGCCTTGGATACCATCTTCCATGGAGGTGAGATAATCTTCCACCGGGACATTTATTGAGACTGGATCAAACGGATCATAACCCGCAATGACTTGCAGCAACAACGCCGCATCACGTACCGTGCGCGTGATTGGACCAACGTGGTCAAGATTCCATGAGAGCGGGATGACACCACGCAGGCTTGCCCGTCCATAGGTGGGTTTTAAACCAACCGTTCCGCACAGCGAGGCTGGGATCCGGATCGAGCCGCCTGTATCCGTTCCCAGCGCGCCCAGGCACATTCCGGTGATGACTGCGGCTGCTGACCCACCCGAAGATCCGCCCGGGATGCGCTTGGTATCCCAGGGATTGCAGCAGGTACCATAATGTGGATTGACATTGGTCACACCCAGGGCGATTTCATGCATGTTCAGTTTGCCGATGAGAACCGCTCCTGACTCGCGGAGCCTGGCTACAACAACTGCATCAGTCGTGGGAGTGTTGCCAGCCAGGAATTTTGTACCTGCCGTGGTGGGAATACCAGTAGCGTCGAATAAATCTTTAATCCCAATAGGAATACCGTAAAGCAAGAGTTCTGATGGTTGGGTCTTATCCAGCGAGGGTGACAGCTTTATTGCGGTGTTCTTTGCCTCGATATCTGTCATGTTTATAAATGCATTGATCTTCGGGTTGAGCCTGTATATTTGCTGGAGGCAGGTCTCAAGGATTTCGAGGGGAGTGATCTCACCCCTTTTGAGCAAAGTACTGGCTTTTGAGATAGTCAAAGAAGAGATATTGTCCATGCCTATATTATATAGAAAAAGACATCAACCTGTTGTGAGGGTTTTCTCGAAAAAGGTTGGTCACCCGTGATGGGATGCTCGATTGATTAAAACACCGCGAAAGCTGCTTGGATTTTGTCATCCAATGGGAATTGGAAGGCATGATGGATACAACCAGATTTTTCCTTATCCCCTCTTTGGGGGATTAAATAATGAAGTAATTAATTGTATACTTGGACAGAATTCAATCTTGTGTTCGTATGGGGCATTCAGCCTCCGGATATGCTTCTTGGAAAGGAGAAGATATGAAACTCTTACGTTTGTTAACTGTTTTATTGATTGCACTGTCGATTGTATTGGTGGCTTGCGGTCCACAAGCTACACCGACAAAGGTAAAACCTCAGGCTCCAGTGGTCGAGCCGCCCCCTGTGGTACCGACGGAACCGGCACCTATCGAAGTAATTGTCCCCTCTCCCACGACAGGAGTTCAATACGCACCATTTTGCCAGGCTGGCAGTGTTCCTGCCCAGTGCCAGGCTCCGGTTGGAGAGATAATCGGGAAGTTTTGTACAAAGAAGGTGCCCTATACGTTGGTGACAGTTCCTCCGGAAACGACCTTTGAAGTGCTCACTCCGGGCTTTAAATGTGAGAATAGCGGGATCCGTAGTGGTTTGCTGATGCTTACCTGCACCGGAAAGGAGTTGTATAGCTTTGATCTCAAGTTAAACAATCCAGCCTGTCGTTCTGCTGCCAGTGGATCGGATACGGGGCAGTGTCCGCAGGGGTTTAGTTATGATGCCTCGCAACAGTGCTGTGCGTCCGCACCTCCTGCTGGCGACCTTGGCTCCGTCCAATTGAAAGTCGATATTGGGGCCTGTCCCTGATAAGCTCACCAGGCGGAGGATACAAAATTAATTAGTATAATAAAAAGGGCGACCGATCGGTCGCCCTTTTTGATTGGTGGTCAGATCTAGAATAGACCGAGGACCTTTCCTGTTTTCAGGTCCAGGTCCACATCATAGAACACGGGTCGGGTGGGGAGACCAGGCATGGTGCGCATGGTGCCCAGCAGCGGGTACAGGAAGCCTGCTCCAACCGAGGCGCGTATGTCGCGGATCGGTACGCGGAAGCCCTTGGGGACACCCTTCAGGTTCACATCGTGGCTTAAGCTCAAGTGGGTTTTTGCCATGCACAATGGGAGATCGGCAAAACCAAGTTTGGTGTAAAGGGCGATCTTGGCTTCAGCCTCGGGTGAATAGTCCACCCCATCGGCGCCGTAGATCTCCCGGCAAATGGTTTCGATCTTCTCTTTGATGGAGATATCCAGGGGGTACAGGAACTTGAAGTTGCTCGGCTTCTCAGCAGCTTTGATTACTGCTTCAGCCAGTTTGACCGCACCCTTGCCACCATGCATCCAGTGAGTGCAGACCACGGAATCTTCCGCACCTGCTTCAACGGCTGCTTTCCGGATCATCTCGACTTCAGCCGGCGTATCAGTGGCAAATGAGTTGACTGCTACCACCACCGGAATGCCAAAACGCAACGCATTCTTGATATGATGCTGCAGGTTGGGTAAGCCGGCGCGCAGCAGGTCGAGGTTTTCATCGCTATATGCTGAATCGAGCGGTTTCCCTGCCACCACTTTCGGACCGCCGCCGTGCATCTTCAGTGCGCGCACTGTAGCCACCATGACGACTACATTGGGGATAAGACCTGAATAACGGCACTTGATATCGAAGAACTTCTCCATTCCGATATCGGCGCCGAAACCAGACTCGGTGACCACATAATCGGCAAGTTTTAATGCGATCCTGTCAGCAACGATGGAACTATTCCCGTGAGCAATGTTGGCAAATGGTCCGGCATGGACGAAGACATGCGTGCCTTCAAGTGTTTGCATCAGGTTGGGTTTTATGGCATCCTTCATCAGGACTGTCATCGCACCCGCAACACCCAGGTCTTCCGCAGTGACAGCCTCGCCCTTCTTGTTCGTACCGATGACGACCTTGCCGAAGCGCTCACGCATATCAGCCAGATCGGTGGTTAGGGCTAAAATGGCCATGATCTCGCTCGCGACTGTAATGTCAAAACCAGTCTTGCGTTCAAAACCTTTTTCATCGGCTCCCTCACCAACGGTGATCTCGCGCAGGAAACGGTCATTGGTATCCACTACCCGTCGCCAGGTGATGCTGGCTGGGTCAATATCTAGGCGTGCAAAACGGGAACGTTCTTCAGGGGTGAGTTCGCCGGGATCGGTCTTGTTGATGCCTAGCTTCTTTAACCGCTGCAGCATGGAGGGAGAGAATCTGCGCTTTCCTTGTTTATCGGGGGGGCAAAGGGCATTGAACAGTTTTTCATCATCCTGACCGGCTTCGTGCATGATACGCACATCGATTGCCGCTGCCAGTAAATTGTTGGCGGCTGTGATGGCATGAATATCGCCAGTCAGGTGCAGGTTGAAGTCCTCCATTGGGACGACCTGGCTGTAACCGCCGCCAGCCGCACCGCCCTTGATGCCAAAGGTTGGACCCTGCGAAGGCTGGCGTATGCAGGTGAATACCCGTTTTCCCAGGTGTGATCCCAAAGCCTGGCTCAAACCGACCATGGTCGTGCTTTTTCCCTCACCGAGAGGTGTTGGTGTAATGGCTGTCACGTCGATGTACTTGCCATCCGGGACGTTCTTCAGGCGTTCCAGAACTTCCAGTTTGACCTTGGCTTTATACGGACCGAAGAGTTCCAATTCATCAAGCTGCAATCCCACTTCTTCAGCGATCTGGAGGATCGGTTTAAGCGTAGCTTCCTGTGCGATATCGATATCGGATGGAACCGGGGTGTGTAGCTTGAGTGGTGTGGGTGAAAATTGTTTTGGCATGCGTATGCTCCCTTCTTGCTGAGTATTTATATAACATTGTCAAGGATTTTTTGATTTTTAGCAAGAGACTTAAATCCCGCGTTCATGTGCATAGTGTCACAATGGAGTGCCAGGTAAATGTAGTAAGAATTCCCCACACTTTCCCATTATTCTTGTCTGATTACAGTTCCAAGATTTTCCCCACGCAAGGCAAGAACCAGGTTGTCATTCTCCTCGCCTGAAAAAATGTTTACCTGTAAACCGGAGACCGCCTGGACCAATCTGGTCATTTGTTCGACCTTGCTTGCCATCCCACCGGTGACGTCCGTACCCGAAGAGGCTCCAATATCATTTTGGAGCGAGGTCAAGCTTCCAGGTGTTATCTCTTTGATAAGGTGAGTACGCGCCGGATAATCTGCCCAAACCCCTGCTTCCAATCCAGCCAGCAGGATCCGGCTCGGTTGCAGTCTACGTGCCAGGTGGCTCATCAGATATTCTGTTGAAAGGATCTTCCCTCCGCGCACACTGTCAAAGACTACGTCCCCGTAAACCACAGGAAGAAGCCCGCTGTTCAGGGCAGACTTGATCGTTCCCAGGTACCAGGTCGCGATGCTGCCATCGCAAGCCATCACGCTTGCAGAAGGGGGAAAAGCCAGGGACGGGATGTGCGCATGATGCAGAGCTTCCATTACCAGACGGTTGAGTGATGAAGCCTGGAACCATACTTCGGTAAAACTGCGCCAGCCATTCTTGTCATGGACACCATCGCGGGTTTTGTGTTCATAGGCGGCAGTATGACCGAAAGAGCCTGAGCCGTGACCGAGTATGAGTCGCAAGCTTGGGTTCTCAGAGAGTACTACTGCGATCTGGTCAGCCAGGTCCGCAAGTTTATCGAGACGGGGAGTATAGGGGCGGGTCTTATCAGTGATCAACGATCCACCCAGTTTGAGGAAGATGAGTTCGTTCACAAGGCTTGTTTTACCATAAAACCTTAAAATGTGGCGCATATTGGCTGGTTAAATGAGAGTGCTATAATCAATATAATGGACATTCGCGCAGGTATTTACACTGCCATCGGAATGGCAGTTCTGGGGGCTGGCTTGAGCATCTGGATTGGCCTGCGTTCCATCCGTTCCGGCAGGCGTATAACCTTCTTCAAGATAAGACGCCGCCGGATGGCAGCTGGTTGGCGCTTGCTCTGGTTGGGGATTTTCCTTATCTTCCTGTTTTTATTCCTTTTGTTGAAAGGTGAACCGTTGGCGTATCGATATTTCCCGCCGACCGCCACGATCACGTATACACCAACCATTACCCTGACGCCTACCATCACATTGACACCGACCATCACTGAGACTCCTACCATCACCCTCACGCCGGCTGTATCGGATACACCGACCATAACACCAACGCCTTACCTGCCTCCAGCAATTCTAGCCTTGTTCGAAAGCCTGGTTACCCCCAACCCGGATGCGGTCTTCAGCTCATTGCAATTTTCAACAAAGATAGCTATTTCGGGAGGAATAATATATGCTGTTGCCCCGTCTACACTTTTTGTCAATCCTATCCAGCGAATGTATGCTGTTTATTCATATGAAGGAATGCTGCCCTTTGTGCAATGGACGGCGCTCTGGTACAGGAACGGAGAGCTGGTTCATAACGAGACGAAACTTTGGGATGGTTCGACCGGCGGCTATGGTTATGCTGATTGCACGCTTCCCGCGGAAAAATGGCTTCCGGGTAATTACGAAGTGCAGATCTTTGTTGGTGAGGATTGGAAGAAGGTAGATCGCTTCATACTTGAAGGAAATCCGCCCACTGCAACCCTGACGGTTACACCCAGCCCGACAATTTATCCAACCTCAACGCCAAGCCTGACCCCGACCTACCTGCCCGCCCCCTCACAGACACCCACCCGTTTACCGGTTCCAACTGGAACACATTAACCTTATCTTTTACCTTTGGAGAAGCCCCGCTAGATGACCCAACTCTCTTTTCAAGATTACTACCCTGAACATATGGCACATTGTTACGGCTGCGGTAGGCTGAACAAGCAAGGTCACCAGATCAAGAGTTACTGGGATGGTGATGTTTCGGTTTGTTACTTTCAACCCAAACCGTATCATATTGCCATCCCTGGCTACGTGTACGGAGGGTTGATCGCTTCATTGATAGATTGTCGTGGCACGGGAACGCCTGCAGCCGCTTACCGTCATGCCCATCGCGGGATGGATAGCGAACCCCCGTTGCGTTTTCTCACGGCATCCTTGCACGTAGACTATCTTAAGCCCACGCCGTTGGGAGTGGTGTTGCAGATCCGCGGCCGCGTGAAAGAGATCAAGGATCGTAAGGTCGTGATCGAGGAGTGGGTGATAGCCAACGGTGAAACCACGGTCCGCGGCGAAGTGGTTGCTGTGCAGGTTCCGGAGCATTTGATCGAAGAGTTGTTGCAGAAAAAAGAATAAAAAAACTCCCGAAATTGCCGAAGGGCTGGTGGATAAAGGATCTGCCCTGATGATGTTATATTATTCTCTGACGCTGGCCAGTAGTCAGTGTTTTTGCGATTTGTGCTGCCAGGCTGGCGTTGTTACGCAGCAAAGACAGGTTTGCGTGTAGGGATTTACCACTGCTCAATTCATTGATCCGACTGAGAAGGTAGGGGGTCAGGGCTTGCCCGCGAATCTTTTTCTCCTGTGCTTCCAGTGAAGCCTGTTCTATCAGTGGATCGATCTCAGCGGGCGGCAGGGAGAATGCAAGGGGGATGGGTTGGGTCACCAGTACGGCGCTTTTCATTCCCAGTCCCCAGTGTGCTTGGGCAAATGCAACAATTTCACCAGGTGAGTCCAGGCGGATGCTGGTGGTAAGTCCGCTCTCTCGTGAATAAAAAGCGGGGAATTCATCAGTCTGGTATCCGACCACCGGTACTCCCATTGTTTCCAGGTATTCCAGGGTGGCAGGCAGGTCGAGTATGGATTTGGCTCCCGCACACACGACGATCATGGGTGTCCCGGCAAGTGCCTGCAGATCTGTGGAGACATCAAAGTGGTTTTCCTTATGGATACCCCCGATCCCGCCGGTAGCAAATACTTTGATCCCAACCCGGTGTGCTGCGTACATTGTCCCCGCAACAGTTGTCCCCCCGCTGGATTTCCTGATGATCGCAGCAGCGAAATCACGCTGACTGATCTTAATTGGCTTATCCACATTCGCCAGAAGTTCGAGTTCGGATGGAGCAAGCCCGATACGTACCTGACCGTCGAGCACGGCGATGGTGGCTGGAACGGCACCTTGTCGTCGCACTTCCTGTTCCAGCTCGCGTGCCAGCTCCAGGTTTTGGGGGCGCGGCAAACCATGAGTGATCACGGTTGATTCCAGGGCAACAATAGCCTGGGACAGGTTCAGTGCCCTTTGGATTTCAGGAATAATAGTGAGCATTGATTGATCCAAAGTTAAGACTAGACCGATAGTTGTTCATATAGTTTTTCAAGGGTGAGTTCAGGATGGACCGTACCAGGATGGCGAAGCGTGAATGATGCGGCAGATACGCCCAGCCGGACGGCATCGTCAAGGGGAATGTCATTAAGCAGAGCAAAGATGACAGCCGCGGTCAGCGCGTCACCGGCACCGGTCGGATCAATGATCTTTGTCCGGATGGCAGGGATGTGACCTGTCGTCTCTGAAGTGGCGTAGCATACACCGAATTCAGCCAGTGTGACCAGGGCGATATGAACCCCCTGATTGACGAGGGCGCGCGCCGCTTCCATTGCAGTATTTCGTTCAGATGATTCGAAAGTCACACCGGTCAGGATTCCAGCTTCGATGCTGTTGGGCGTGATCAGATAAAGTTTCGCGAGATGCTTTTTCAACCTCTTAGCTAATGTGGAGGAGGTCGGGTCAGCGCAAACGGGGATTTTGGTTTTCCTGGCTAGACTCATGGCGGTCTGCAGGGTCTTTTCGGGCAGGTTGCCATCAACGAAAAGCATGCCCGCTGACTTGAAGAGGTCTTTGTGCTCCTGAAGATATTCAGATGAAAGCTCCGACATCAGGCGCATGTCATCCACCGCGAATTGTAGTCCTCCACCATCGTTAAGCACACCCATGTAGAAACCAGTTGGGTATTCATTTGTGCGCAGCACATTGGATATATCTACACCGGAATCCTGCGTATGCACCAGGAGATCTTCTCCAACTGGATCCGTGCCTACGACGGTAATCAAGCTGACAGGCTGACCAAGGCGTGCAAGATTCTCGGCTACATTGCGTGCCACGCCTCCATAAGAACGGCGTATGCGTGATGGGTTGGATGTGCCAGTCTGCAGTTCGGCTTCCAGCTGTCCGATCACGTCCAATCCCGCAGCACCGATCACGAGTACATTAGTTTCAGGATGTGCATTGAGTTCGATCAGTGGTTTTATCCTTCTAGATGTAGAGTTATAAAAATCGCTGGTGTAAGATTTAAAACCAAAAAACCGTCCATGCTGGTTCGATTGTATAACAAAACAGTTCAAGAAGGCAACCTTCAGTCTTGATGTTAAAATTGGCTGGACGGCTCGTCTTCATGGAACATACTCATGCCTGCCAGTATCTGGATAGGAAATTACAAAAAAAAGGTAACTGCTCAGCCCGGTGTCATTCTGAGAATCTCCTCACGGTTGTTGGTTAGATGCTCCACAGTATCCATCCTGATAAAACCGAGTTATAGTATTACCGCTCAGAATTTGCGCTATCCGCGGTAATCTTGGGTTTATCCAGCGCAGGGCGCGAAGAGCGCCAGGTTTATTAAGGTTTTCTTCATATTCCTTGTATCCTTTATGGTTATTATTTTGGTTGTGGCTTGAAACTGCTCTATGAATAATCGGTGATAGATATGAACTCTATGCTGCAGGTTGATTTTCATTGTCATACGATCTACTCAAAAGATTCTCTGACCCGTCCAGAGACCCTTCTTGAGACCTGCCGTCATAAGAGGATCGACCGGCTGGTGATTACTGATCACAACACCATTGAGGGGGCTCTGGCTGCTCATAGATTGGATCCTGAACTAGTGATCATCGGTGAAGAGATCATGACCACCAGTGGGGAGATCCTGGGGATGTTTGTGACCGAGGGAATTCCACCCGGTCTATCTCCTCAGGAGACGATCCACAGATTGCACGACCAGGGTGCCTTTATCAGTGTCTCGCATCCTTTTGACATATTTCGCATGGGATCCTGGTCTTTAAACGATCTGGTGGAGATTACACCCCTGGTGGATGCGATTGAGACCTTCAATGCGCGTTGTTATTCGCCGGGATTCAATCGCCGCGCGCAGGAGTTTGCCCGAGAGTATCATCTACCCGGTACGGTCGGATCGGATGCACATGCTGCTTTTGAGTTGGGGCAAGCCGCTTTATTCCTGCCACCATTCGTGGATGCGGTGGGCTTGCGCGCAGTATTGCCTGATGCGAGTTCACAATTATACTGGTCTCCACCCTGGGTGCATTTGATCTCACGCTGTGCCACCATCCGCAAAAAACTGAGCAGAAAAGATGGCGGGATACTTGACACATAAAAGTAGCCGTGATAACCTTGCGTCCGTTATCCGGCAGATGCAAGATCGATTCCAATGTTGCATATCCCAGCCGGTGAATTTTTTTGCAGGAGAAAAGCAGGTATGTCAGATCGTTGTCTTGGAACAGTCAAATGGTTTAATACCACCAAAGGATACGGCTTTATCGGTCGTGAGGATGGGGAGGATGTATTCGTCCATTACTCTGCCATTCAAAAAGAAGGTTACCGCAAGCTGGAACCTGATCAGCGTGTCGAGTTTTCTATTGAGGAAAACCCGAAGGGATTGCAGGCAGCAAATGTGGTGATCGTCCCGTAAAACTATTTAATTAATGGATATGCATGAGAACTGGGTCGCAGAGATGTGACCTTTTTTTATTCTTTGGGGTTTTAGATTTGCTCTGGGGTGGGTATGGTTTTTACGGATTCTACTACAAGTCCGTTGTGATTTTTTTCGATGTTCATCAGTGCAGGGATGAAGAAACCGGTTATACCCATAAGCAGACTTAAGACCCCACCGGTCAGATACCAGGTACGGATCCCGACCCAATCTGATACCGGACCCGCCACCATCAGGCTGAGTGGTGACATAGCTTTAGCTGCGCTGGCAACTAATGACATCACCCGGCCCTGCATGTCTGGACGGACAGCGGATTGTAGTACAGCGAAAAGGGGTCCATTGGTGATGGGGTTCATAAATCCGCATAAAGCCATGCCGACGACCGCCATTACGTACAGGTTGGAGGGGGCCAGCCCAACGATGGTGATCCCCAGGCCGATGCCAATGATCCCTACCATCGATGTGACCACTTTTCGTTTGAATCCGCCCCAGAGGCTCAACAATAATCCCCCGGCGATCACTCCAAAACCCCAGGCGGAGTCCATCAACCCGAACTGAAGTGCTCCAAGTCCAAAGTGCTTGGTGATCAGTAATGGCATTAACGAACCGGTTGGGGTAAGCAGGAAGTTAATGATGGTTGCCATGATCATGATCGCCAACAGACCAGGCCAGGCAGCCACGTAGGTCAGTCCTTCGCGCACCTCCTGCAAAAATCCGGGTTTGTCTTCTTTACCATCCGGCTTGGCACCATGATCACGTACCGGTTGTGGGATGGCGAGGAATAACAGCGGTAATATAGCCAGCATGGCCGTGCCAATGTCAATGAGTAACACATTTTGCATGGGAAGAACACCGATCAACACTGCCCCTGTTGGCAGTGCAATAATATTTACTACCCCATTAAGGGTTTGGTTCATGCCGGCTACCCGAGCCAGGTGTTTTTCAGGTACCATCAATGATGTAGAGGCGTGCATGGCAGGGAAATGTAAGGAGCCGCCCAGTGAGCGGATCGCCATAATGACATACACATGCCAGACCTGGATCTTGCCGCTGGCAAAGAGAACGATCAGTCCGAGGGTGGCTGTTGCGATGAATCCGTCTGCGAAGATCATGATCAGGCGCCGGTTCCAGCGGTCCACCAGGGCGCCAGCGAATGGACCAAGGATGATCTGGGGCAGGAGAGCGACCAGGGTGGCTGTTGCCAGTATCGTTGCCGAGCCGGTTTTTTGGGTCAGCCACCAGACCAGCGCAAACTGCACCAGGGCGCTGCCGAAAAGGGAGAAGGACTGTCCGCCCCAGATTGTGAAAAACCTGGCTACCCATTTTTTGGTATTGGATTGGGGTGATTCTTGCATATTGATCCAGGAGAAAAACGATTTCGATATTAATAAATGGTAAACCAAATTCAATATTATTAGTAATAATACATAATAAAATCAATATTGTCAATAATATATGGATAATTCTTAATGGGAAATCAATATTATTAATTTTATCATCAAATAATTCACTATTGATGGTTGAATCCACTGCAAAAAGGGTGGGTCACCCTGCCTGCACCTGCGCTTGCAGCCCAGGCAGTTTCGCCCCGGCGGGCTCTCAGCCCGAACGGGGTGGCGGGTTATGTCAGGGAGCGACCTGCACCTGCGGTGTAGGCAGGTGAGCGCCGCGTACCCGCCTGCCTTTGAGGGTGAAGGGTCTCATTATTAATAGAATGTATGCTGCCCTGCGTTCATGCTCACAAAATTGAGTTATTTCAGAACGTTCATGGTTAGAAGAACAAAAAGTATCCATAACTAAGGATTATTCTTTGCTGCGCCCCCTGCGGTCATGCTGGTTTCTATACACCAAAGCCGTAAACATAAAAGGGGTGGTCTCTGTGTGCATTTCACAAAGACCATCCCTGTATTGTAGTTTCGGCAGGTGATTACTTGCCCAGCCGTTTCTTGAAGGTCTCGGTCAGCGCTGGGACGACCTGGAATAGATCGCCAACTACGGCGTAGCGCGCCACCTTGAAGATGGGCGCTTCCGGGTCCTTGTTGATGGCGATGATCACCTTGCTGGTGCGCATGCCTGCCATGTGCTGGATGGCGCCTGATATCCCGCAGGCGATGTACACATCAGGGGATACGACCTTGCCGGTCTGGCCAACCTGGTGGCTGTAAGGGATATAACCAGCATCAACAGCAGCACGGGAGGCGCCGACCGCTGCACCGAGCACGGAAGCCAGGTCGCCGACCAGCTTGAAGCCTTGCTGGGCGCGCCAGATCTCGGCCTGTTTCTCGTCCAGACCGGCAGGTGGCGTGAGGGAGAGATTGTTCGAGACGCCCCGCCCGCCGGAGACGATCACCCCTGCGTCGTTCAAACTGACACCTACTTCAGCGGTGGAATAACCTTCAACCTTGGTGGGGAAATCGCCTGAGACGGTTGTCACCCTGGTCAGCGTGCCGGAAAGACCGGCTTGTTGGGCGGGCTTGGGAAAGGCGCGCCCGCGCAGGGTCACGAGCTGCGGCTTGCTTGAACAGGTTGTCTTTTCCAACAGTTTACCAGCGTAGACAGGCCGCGTAGCTGTGATCCTGTCGCCTGCAAGTTCCATTGCGATAACATCCACCAGGACGCCGGTCTTCAGGTCAACCGCAGCCATGCCCGCAAGTTCGCGGCCGCGGGTCGTTGTTGGGAACAGGATCACATCTGGTTGCGCTTCCGAGGCGAGTTTCGCCAGGGTGGCGGCGTAAGCTTCAGACCGAAAATCAGCCAGGGAAGCGTCATCTGCCAGCAGAACCTCCTCTGCGCCGAACTCGAATGCAGCTTTTGCCAGGGCTTCAACACCCTGCCCAAAGATCAAAGCTGTCACAGTTCCGCCAAGACTCCTGGCTGCGCCGATGGCTTCCCAGGATGCCGGGAGGGCTTCCCCTTTGAATTGGTCAATGTAAACCCAGGTTTTCATAGTACCTTCTCCGCTAGAATCTTGTCAGCCAGTTTTTCAGCGATTTCCTGCGGGCTTCCGCCCTGGATGATCTCGACGCTCACTTCCCGGCTGGGAGGATTCATTACTGCCGGCCAGGAGACAACCGTAGCCGGAGCAGCGATTCCCAGGTCAGCCAGAGACCATGTCGGGATCTCGGTGCGCGAGGCTTTGCGGATGCCCATGAAGGAAGGGTAACGCGGCTCGCCGAAGTCCTTGATGATGGACAGGGCGGCGGGCAGCCTGGCGCTGACGATCTGCCGGCCTTCCTCGGTGGCGCGCTCGACCTTGACGTTGCTGCCCTCTATGGTGACCACCGAAGCCAGGCTGAGCATCGGCCAGCCCAGCATGCGGGCGGTCTGCACCGGGGTGATCCCGGCGTCTCCGTCGATCGCCTGGCGGCCAAAGAAAGCGACATCCACCTCCCCGATTTTCTTGATGGTGGCTGCCAGTACCTCGGCCGTGGCGCGCGTGTCGATGCTCGCCAGGGCCGGGTCGGAGATCAGGATGGCTTCGTCGCAGCCCATGGCGAGGGCGTGCTTGAGGGCTTCCTTAGCGCTTTCCCCTCCCATGCTGACCGCGATGACCGTCCCGCCGTGCGCTTCCTTTTGCCTGAGGGCGGCTTCGACCGCGTACTCGTCCCAAGGATTGATCACCAGGGGTGTATCACCCCATGTGACCTGCCCGTTTTCGGCAACGACCTTGGCCGCCGAGTCGGGCACTTGTTTGATGCAGGCTACGATTTTCAAGTTGTCCTCCTATTGAGATTATGAATGAAATGTTTTGTTGATACCTATAGGATATGTCTCTTGATTATTGTTGCCAAAATTCTGCATCATACGCCGGCAACTCGCAGCGCAAAGGTTTATCAGTCCGCCAACCCAGGGCATAACCGGCCTGGATCAGGACCTGCACCTCGGAGCTGCCTTCGTAGATGACCGCCCCGCGCGCATTCCGCAGGTACCGCTCCACATCGTACTCATCGCTGTAGCCATAGGCGCCATGCACCTGGATGGCATCGTCCGCCGCCCTGAAGGAGGCTTCGGTCGCGAACTTCTTTGCCATGGATGTTTCGAGGCTGTTACGGACACCCTGGTTCTTCAACCAACCTGCCTTGAGATACAGCAGGCGGGCGATCTCGTAATCCTGTGACATGCGTGCGATCTTTTCCTGGATGAGCTGGTGCTCGGCAATGGGTTTACCGAAGGTTGTCCTCTCTTTGGCGTACTTGACGCTCGCTTCCAGGGCAGCCCGGATGATGCCGGTAGCGCCCGAGCCAACGGTATAGCGCCCATGGTCGAAGGTTGACATCGTGATCTTGAAGCCTTCGCCTTCCTCACCGATCCGGTTCTCGACTGGGACACGCACATCCTGAAAAGAGATCCAGCCTGTCGATCCTGCCCGTACGCCGAGCTTGCCGTGGATGTCGCCAGTCTTGATGCCGGGGCTGTGCAGGTCAACGATCAGAGATGAAAGCCCGGTCGAGGGCTTGGATGTTTTCATATCGGTCCGGACGGTGACCAGGGCATAGTCCGCTTTGCTGGCAAGCGAGATCCACATTTTTTCACCGTTCAAGACGTAGAAATCGCCTTCGCGCCTGGCGCTGGTGCGCATGGCGGCGACATCTGACCCCATGCCGGGTTCCGTGAAGGCGCCGCAGCCGATCTTTTCACCTTTGGCTAACGGAACAAGGAATTTCTGTTTTTGCTCTTCGCTGCCCCACTGGAACAGGGTCAGGCCGCACAGGCCGGTATGCACCGACATGACCACCCGCAGGTGGGTGTCGACGGCTTCCAGCTCCTCACAGGTCAGGCCGAGGGATATAAAATCCATCCCCTGCCCTCCGTAGCGGACCGGGAAGCAGATGCCCAGGATGCCCAGCTCGCCCATCCGCTTGAGCACGAAGGGAGCCATTTCCTGCTTGCGGTCGTAGTCTTTGATGACCGGTGCGACCTCCTTTTGGGCGAAGTCACGCACCATTTTTTGTACCATGCGCTGTTCATCAGTCAGGTTGAAGTCCATAAAGTCTCCAATTTGGCATTTTCCCTATTATAACGCAAGTTCAAAAAAACCTACCTACCGGTAGGTAGGTTTAATGACGAAGAAAATTATTATTGTGTCATCCATCTGAGAATGTATTCTTCCTCTTGTAATCGCAGAGAAGGCAGAGTGCGTCCTACCCAGGTATGTCATGTTGAGACGCCGTTTTTTGGCGGCGAAACATCTCCTCGCTGGCTGTGATGGATTCTTGCCACAGGCACCCCGTCAAGCGGGGCCTATCGGCGGCGCTTCGCGGTCGCTGATGCATAGAGCGCATTGGCTCGGAATCACACCAGGCTGAGCAGTTACATAAATGTTGAATCTTACGGCATTTTTATTGTCGGTCAGGTGACTGATCTCGAAGGGTAAAGTGAGGATGTGTCAGGTTGATTTATGCTACAATATTTTTGCTTATAAGTCTGGTGGTCAAATGGAGACCACCATTGTTAAATTTGGGTTGTCTTTTAGTAAGGAGGAGAGGGCATGAAAACGTGCAGCATGTGCAGGCGGAGCGTGCCGGAAGATGACGGCATGGAATTGACTGATGGCAGTTTCTACTGCGTCTCAGGCGGCTGCCAGAAGAAATTCCTGGACCGGGTGGTGGCGGAGAAGGTGATACCCGATATGATAAGCTCGGGAGGCAAGGTGGTGCTGATGACGGACAAGCCCAAATTCGACCTGCCGCCGCTGAGCGACCATCCGGCTGAGTTCTACAAAGAGTGCGAGGTCTGCCATAAAGTAAAGGTGGGCGGGTCACGCTACTCGTTCCACTATGGGACCAGAGGGTCGAGGAGGTACTTCCAGAGCGCCGGCAAAGAGGGCGCCTGGATCTGCTATGAATGCGTCAACCGGCGGGTGCTGCTCAGCCTGGGTCTGCTGGCGGTCCCGGTACTGGCAAGCCTGTTCGCGCTATGCCCGTATTTTGTGAAGGGCTTTCCGGGCAATCCCTTTGTGCTGCCTGCCGTTTTGATCCTGTTCGGCATCTATGCTCTCACCATCCCTTATCGTGGGACAGATGAGATGGCAGGCAGGATGGCTATCAGCACCAAGAAGAAGCCGTTGAAGCAGCAGGGATATAAAGCGTTTATGACGGAGAAGCGGTATAAGAAAGTAAGGTGATTGGGGTATTGGGCAATCAGGGATCAGGTGATTAGTTGGCAATTGACTGTTTGAACTGTTAAGAAAATGTGATAATGATTATCTTTCGCGCTTGTGCGAAAAGTGTTTATGATTTGTTCTACAATCTTTATACGAACTATGTGACAGGACAGAGTACCCGGTGTGTGATTAATGGACGTAGACCTTCGGTCATGCCTCGATAGTGCGTTATCACCAAGAAGCGCACGAGATTATTGAGGCGCTGAAAGATGCCAGTCCACTGCTGGAGAGGCGGCTGGCTGAAAAGATTAAAGGATATAAGACTTTTATGCGCTGGAAACATGAAGACCAACCTTCGCCAGATGATAAATCGTCGGGCTAGGAGCCATTTCAGATAAATCCGGCTACCCTTTCAGAATATAAATGATTATATGTGAGTAGATAATAAGAAATTGCATAAAAATTTAGCCTTAGAGAGCCTTAAGTCCTCAAGAGGAAGAACTATAACATGAATTATCTTATGATATATTTATAGTTAGCATTTACACGTTACAATACTCTTTACACTACTGATATCAAGAAAAATTACTTAATGGCATATATAAATTCTAAACTATCCCAATTACCTCTACCAATTGTAGAGCCATTCTTAGTGGTGGATAAAAGCTTTGTCCATGAAGAATTCTCTCATAAGGGAATTTGTGATCAGAATCAGCGCATCTACCTTGAAAATCGTTATAAATCTTTATTCGAGGAAGATCAAAGATTTAATCGAAAAGTAGTTTCTTTTCAAGCAAATAAAGGGGAATCAGTTCACGGTTGGATCAAGTACAAAGAAGGATTTTCCTCACAATTGGTTGAAACTCTAATTAACGAATTCGGTACAGAATCGGGTACTTGGCTTCTCGATCCATTTGCCGGTTCAGCGACCACATTGTTAGTCTCAAATGCGATGGGAATAAATGCAATAGGCATCGAGATACTTCCCATTTGCCACCTTGCGTGGGAAGCCAAACACCAATCTGCCGACTATAATTTACAAGAACTAGATAGCATAATGCGACTTTTATTGGCTACAAAACCAGTGGATAATGGGCATAAATTTCCCCATGTTACGATAACAGAAGGTGCGTTTTCACCCGAAATTGAGCGCGATCTAATGTTTTATACAGAATGGTTTGAAAAGTTAAAAGTTAGTAACCGTACAAAGTTACTTTGTAAGCTAATTATCACGAGTATTTTGGAAAAAGTGAGTTACACTCGCAAGGATGGACAATATTTACGTTGGGACTATAGATCTGAGAAAGTAAGAAAAGCAAATAGCGTCAGAATTGAAAGTGGCAAACCTCCTGTAAAGAAGATCGACAAGGGAGATCTTCCTAACGTTAAAGAAGCATTGATAAAAACCTTCCAAGAGGTATTTGTTGATATATCCATATTACAAAAAATATATATAAAAAATGGTAGTATACAGAAATTGATAAAAGGTAACACATTAGAAGTCCTCCCCACATTGGAAAGCAATAAATACGATGGTGTAATCACATCTCCACCATATGCAAATCGATATGACTACACGCGGACGTATGCACTTGAACTTGCTTATCTAAGCATGGGGACGCAGATTAATAGTTTACGTCAAAGTTTATTATCGTGTACAGTAGAGAGTCATTCAAAGATACAAATATTACAAGACTATTATTATTCTATTGACCAAAGTAAGAAATATGATGAGATACTTGAAATATTAAACACAAACCCGGTATTACAAGAGGTAAATAATGCCTTAAAAATCAGATGGGAACGAGGAGACATGAATAACAGAGGAGTATTGCGAATGATCGAGCAATACTTTCAGGAATTGACATTTGTATTTGCCGAACTGTTTCGGATTAGTAAGACTGGTTCGCATATAGCATTTGTAAATGATAATGTTCGATATGGTGGGGAGATAATACCTGTTGATACAATAACGACGAATCTTGCAGAGATAGTTGGATTCGAACCCACAAAAATTTATGTTCTGGCACAAAAAAAAGGAAATAGCAGCCAACAGATGGAACGCTTTGGGAGAGCAGAGTTGCGTAAGTGCATAACTATATGGCGCAAACCATAGGGAGACGAGATGCCACGTCGCATACGAGAGATACAATCAAGCTTTTTGGGTCAGAAAATTCCTAATTTCGCAAGCACACCCAATGAGATCAGAAGAGCAGTCGAAAGGGGGGCAATCCAAAGGGGTGCTTTGCTGATAAAGGTAATTGTTTCTCTGAACTTTGATGAGTTACTTGACACTGTTAAACGACTTTCTGAAAATTATGATAAAGAAGACTTTTATGAACGCTATCAAGAGTTAGGCATTGATCAAAAAGCATTGTCATTGCTAGATAATATTGATCCTCCTATACCATATTCATACTATTTTTCCAACCCATTATATTTGACTAAAAATCCAGAACTGATAATGTATTATCGAAATGTAGCAATGCTTTCCAAGAAAGTCATGAATGGAATCGGATTAAATACCGCTGCGTACGAAGAAAGGGGCGTAACTCCTACAGATGGCCTCGCCTTGGAATTGAGTAAGTATTTTAATGGGATTATTAGTAAGTTAATATTAATCTCAGGTATTACACCCAATCGTCACCTAGAAATGGCTTTGACTAATATTGGAGACTCGTTAGGTGGAATTTCTAGAAACGAGGTTGGTAGGGCAGCTACTGCACAAGTGATCAATTATATTGCTAAACATCTGCACAAACTTGGTTATCTTGAATCGATAACATATATTCTCAAAGATAGCCTTGAAGATGAGGTTGATCAAGAACCGGACGATAGCATCTTAGTGAAATTGTATACCGTAACACCAGAAACAGATATTGATAGCTTCCTGAGACAAGTTGAAGATAGAAGAGTAAAGTATCAAGAACTGATATTAAAGAACGGCTATAAATTGTTGTTAGATCGACAATTGTCCTGGCGTGATTCTGAAAGTAAAGTTTATAAAATTGGACCGGACTTACATACAATATCCTCTGAAAGTGATATGTTTTGGGCAGGCGAAATAAAAGGAGGAGCTGACCCAGCAGGCTCAGATGAACATTGGAAAACCGCTACTCAGGCACTGAATCGAATCATCGATGCTGCCGAGGCAACAAATCGCCCATTGCCAAGACTATCTTTTTTTGCGACCATACTTGTTGAGAGAGTCGCGACAGAAGTACAACAATGGATTAACGATGGAAAACTCTCAAGTGTCTATAATTTAACTCAAATCTCTGAAAATAATGAGGAACTTCAAAAATTTCTTGGTGATATGACCAACTTTTTGGGTTACAAATATTAATTCAACTGTTGTATTGAGTATAACCAACAGACCTAAATTATTAAAAATCCATTTACTACAGGTGAGAGAAGACCACGGTAGCTGGATAATCTTTTGACCTAATCCCCGTCGATGCAATTCGCCATTGCGGCTGTTGACAAAACCACCGTTTCGGATAAAATTCACACCGCAAGCCGAAGTGGCGGAATTGGCAGACGCGCTAGGTTCAGGGCTTAGTGGGCGCAAGCTCGTGAGGGTTCAAGTCCCTCCTTCGGCACCTGACCCGCTGATAAAGCGGGTCTTTTCTTTTTTCGAGAATGGAGCATCCCCAGGTGGAGACATATGGTTGAGTATTCAGCGGGGTCATCCCCTCCAGGGACGCTGCGCGGGGAGACCCGCGCCGATCAGGATCAGGATGGCTCGCGGGCTCTCGCGGTATAATTGTCCTGTTAAACTACCAATACCATCACCAATATTAGAATCTTCTTGTGGTGTTCCATATACGGCAGTTTGCCGAGTATAGTAACGACTTAAGTCGTCACTACAAATATTTGGTGAAGGTATTGACTACGTGAAGGAATAAAACATGGATATTGGTACCGTTCAACAGGTTGACATCGACTCCCAGATGCGGGATGCCTATCTCGATTACGCCATGAGCGTGATCGTAGCCCGCGCCCTGCCGGATGCGCGCGACGGGCTGAAGCCCGTTCACCGGCGCATCCTGTACGCCATGCACGATTTGGGCATCCGTGCCAGTGGAGCCTTTAAAAAATCAGCCCGCATCGTGGGCGAGGTGCTGGGCAAATATCACCCCCATGGCGACGCGGCGGTCTACGAGACGATGGCGCGCATGGCGCAGGATTTTTCTATGCGCTACCTTTTGATCGACGGGCAGGGGAACTTCGGCTCGGTGGACGGTGATGCCCCGGCAGCCATGCGCTACACCGAAGCCCGCCTGGCGCGGCTGGCGGAAGAGATGCTGGCAGATATCGAGAAGGACACGGTCGATTTCAGCACCAATTTCGATGATACGCTCGAAGAGCCGACCGTGCTGCCGGCGCGCGTGCCGAATCTGCTGCTGAACGGCTCGGCTGGGATCGCAGTCGGGATGGCGACCAACATCCCTCCCCACAACCTGCGCGAGCTGGCGGATGCTCTCATCTATTTGATCGAAAACCATGACCGGGCAGATGACATCCCGGTCGAGGACCTGATGCATCACATCCCCGGTCCCGATTTCCCGACCGGCGGCATGATCATCGGCAGGGAGGGCATCGAGCAGGCTTACGGGACAGGCAAGGGGCGCATTGTGGTCCGCGGCATGGCGCACATCGAGGCGATGAAGGGCAGTCGTCACCAGATCATCATCACCGAGATACCCTTCCTGGTCAACAAGGCCGGGCTGATCGAACGCATCGCGGACCTGGTGCGCGAGCAGCGGATCGATATGATCTCAGACCTGCGCGATGAATCCGACCAGCGCGGCATGAGCATCGTGATTGAGCTTAAGCGGGGTGCCCAGCCGAAGAAGGTGCTCAACCAGCTGTACAAATTCACGCCCCTGCAGTCCACATTTGGGGTGCAAATGCTGGCACTTGTGGATGGCGAGCCGCGCATGCTGCCCCTGAAGCGCTGCCTGCAGATCTTCATCGAGCATCGCCAGACGGTGATCGTGCGCCGCTCGACCTATGAACTGGCAAAAGCGCGGGCGCGAGCTCACATCCTGGATGGTCTGCTGATAGCGCTGCAGAACATAGACACCGTGGTCCAGACCATCCGTGAGTCGCAGGATGCGGACGTGGCGAAAGAGCGCTTGATGCAGCGCTTCAAGTTGAGCGAGATCCAGGCGCAGGCGATCCTCGACATGCAGCTGCGCCGCCTGGCAGCCCTGGAACGCTGGAAGATCGAAGAGGAGCATAAACAGGTTCTCGCCCAGATCGGGTACCTGGAAGACCTGCTGGCTCACCCCAAAAAGATCCTGGCGCTGATCCAGGACGACCTGAAAGAGCTGTCTGAAAAATACGGCGACGAGCGCCGGACGCGCATCGCCATGGATGCCAGCGAGGAGTTCCGCGAAGAGGACCTGGTGCAGGACGAGGCAGTGCTTATCAGTATCACCGACCGCGGGTACATCAAGCGGGTGGCTGCAACCACCTTCCGCTCGCAGAGCATTGGTGGACGCGGTGTCACCGGGCATACCACAAAAGAGGAAGATGAGATCCTTTTCATGGTCCCGGGGCGCACGCTGGACACCCTGCTGTTCTTCTCAGACAAAGGAAAAGTATATTCGGAAAAAACCTACCAGCTGCCGGATGCAGGACGGACGGGGAAGGGCATCCCGATGGTCAACGTGCTGGCGCTGGATGCCAATGAGCGCATCACCGCCGCGATCGCCGTGCCAAATTTCGAAACAGCCGCCTACTGTACACTGGCTACTGCCAAGGGCAGGATCAAACGTGTGGCACTGCCTGAATTCGCATCCGTGCGTCCTTCCGGTATGATTGCGATGAGTTTGGATGATGATGACGAACTGGGTTGGGCGCGCCTGACCAGCGGGAGGGATGAGGTGATCCTGATCACTGAGAACGGGCAGGCACTGCGCTTTCCTGAGACTGCAGTCCGCTCGATGGGACGTCAGGCAGCGGGCGTGACCGGTATCCGCCTGGGCAAGGGCGACGCTGTCACCAGCATGGATGTGGTGGAGCCGAATGGTTCATTGTTGGTAGTCACCCGCGAAGGTTTTGGCAAGCAGACGTCATTGGATGAGTATCCCGTGAAAAGACGGGGTACGGGTGGCGTGGCTACGATTGCTAAAAAAGCCTTGGGAACAGTGGGAAAGATCACATCTTCACGCGTGGTGCAGCCGGATGATCATCTGACGCTGATCTCGTCGAATGGTCTGGTCATTCGTCTCAAAGTGAAGGATGTCAAACAGTCTGGTCGGGCAACGCGCGGGGTGCGTCTGATGAAGCTGCATCAAGGTGATAGTGTGGCAGCGGTGGCGCGCATCGCGACCGAGGATTTGAAACGGGTAGGTGCCAGGGTCAATGGGAATGGTAATGGGGAGGAACAAGTTCCTCCGGAAGAGCAAATGGAGCTGCTATAGACATGTGGGTCCCCCACCCCCATCTCCGTCCCCTCCCCCATTCATGACCGCTGATGAAAAAAAACGCGTTCGCTTTCATGCTCTGAGGACCTTTAATCTTTTTCCATCAAGGGTATTATTTGGGATAAACAAAGACCCACGATAAGTTTCGTGAGTCCTGTTGCTAATGAAAAATAATGAGAATTAGATTTTTTTATTAGAACAGCATAAAGCGCCCGCTGACCAGTAAAAACATCGTTCCCAAGAGACAAACCGTGATCAGGAGCATGAGTGAGATAAAAAACCTCTGCACCGGGCTCATCCCAAGTAAATACCCGGAGGAACGTTTGTTTGGTATTTCTTCCTCCAGGAAATCCGGTATATTATCGGTATATGATGATTCAGCCTGGCTGCGTAAATCATCCAGCATGGTGCACCTCGTCGGGTAATTTTATCATACCCCAACCGGTCTCAGATGAACATCCCCAAAATGTACGGATAACAAATGCCCGGCAGCTGAACACAGGCGCAAGCTGCCATCCAGCTCCAGACCGAGCAGTTGACCGGTTAGCGGAGGACCCGAACCGGTCCAGACCTGGATCTGTTTACCAAGGTAAGCCAGAGAGCTTTCCCAGGCTTTTATGAATTCATCCTTCCCCATAGAGATTCGCCATTCGATCAGGCTGGCCAGAAGGTCGTGGAGTAAAACCAGGCGGTCGATTTGTTCCTTGAGAACATCTTCCAGACTGATGGCGGGGAAGTCCAATTGCTCCTGTGCAGGAACCGCGGTGGCAAGCACGTTCACACCCATACCAAGTACCAGGCTCTCGATCTGATCGCCCATCCAAACAGACTCGACCAGGATCCCAGCCACTTTGCGACCTTCAACCAAGACATCGTTAGGCCATTTGATCTGTGCGGATAGATTGTAATTATTTTGCAGGACTTGAACCAGGGATAACGCTCCCAATCCTGTGATCAAAGAGGGTTGAAGCTGCTCAGCCAAGTCAGGACGCAGGACCAGGCTGAATGCCAGAGCTGAACTGGGTGGAGTGAACCAGTGCCGTCCGAGGCGACCGCGACCGGCGGTCTGTTCATCGGCAACGACAAGGGAGAGGTCGGCTGCACCCTCCGTCCCCCATGTCAGCGCAGTGTCATTGGTCGAACCGAGCCGGTCGAAGTAGCGGTTACCACCAAGAGGCAGATCGGAAAGGGCTTTTTGAAGCTGTTTTCCGTTCATTCTGGAAACCAGAAGTTACATGTCATACCCAATTTTCTCTTTTCTCAGGAGTTTTCCCTATTGGATCCGAACTATATATTATGAAATTAATAATCTGTTTTGCCTGGCTCTCTAAAGCTAATCCGTTGGTCACCTCTTATAAAAAAAGCCCTAACTTCTCAGCAGCGGGCTTTTAGCACATAATTATGGCTGACCTTCGCTGGTCGGATGACAAATAGGTTTCAAGAGCTAAATCATGGGAGGACGTACCAGGGGTTAATGAAACCGCCAGGTTGGCGCACTTCGAAGTGCAGGTGCGCACCGAAGGAGTTACCCGTACTGCCGGCTAAGCCGATCAAGTGTCCGGCATAGACGCTCTGGCATATGGAGACATTGATCTGGCTCAGATGGGCATAGAGGGTAGAGTAACCGTTCTCGTGGTCGATCTGGATAACATTGCCATATCCATAGTTATAACCACCCTGAGCCATGGTGACAACGCCGTTATCGGCAGCGTATACCGCTGCACCTTCACCGGCGGCGATATCGATGCCCAGGTGACCGGACCAATAATCATTGCCTGAGAGGGAATGATCGTCAGCAGGCCAGACGAATGCGCCGCTGCCAACCGCGCCTAGCGGACAGGAACTGCCCGATATACTGGACGTACCGGAGGCACCGCGAGCAACAGTAGGTATCAGCCATTGAACGAATTCACGCTTACCACCTGGCACCATGACTTTGTCATCAGGTTTGATCTTTGGGTCGGTCAGGTCAAGATCGTTGCCAGGCCAGTTCAGGATGGCATCCGGAGTTGTCTCGAATTCCTTGGCGACAGATTCCAGCGTATCCCCCTCTTTCCATTGGTAGTAGATGCCATCCACCGGTGGGATGTCCAGTTCCTGCCCGGGTTTCAGCATATCCGGACTATCCTGTAAGGTTTCGTAGTTTGCCCAGAGGACAGTCTCTGGGGTGATCTTGAACTCTTTGGCAATGGCAAAAACCGAGTCACCTCGTCCGACCGTATAACGGGTGATATCATAACGTGGGCGCTCAGCAGGCATAACGGTTTTCAATTCTATCTGGCGCCCGATGGATTGGCGGGATCCGACTCCAGATAGTGCAGGCAGAGGTAGGGTCGGGTTGACCTGGTCGGGTGCAGTGGTCGGTTCGAGGTGTATGGCAGAAGCGCTTGCAACCGATTTGGTCCACCATAGCGTTCCGGTGAGCATACCAGAGACGATGACACCTGTAAAAACCCAACTGATTATCGTGAACCAGCGAGAGTTAAGAATAACCGATAATTTGCCGCTCATAGTTCTTCGGTTAGTTTCTCCAGGAACTCCTGATTGTCTTTGGTGCGGTCCATACGCTGGATGATGGCTTCGGTAGCAACGCTGGTATCCATACCGGCGCCCGCGGGAGGCGGAGAGATCATCTGGATGTACATGCGGCGCATTAACCACACGCGCTGAAGGATGTCAGGACCAAGGAGCAGCTCCTCGCGGCGGGTGGACGAGCGCTCGATGTCCAGTGCGGGGAAGATGCGGCGCTCCTGCAAGCGGCGGGAAAGATGCAACTCCATGTTACCGGTGCCCTTGAACTCCTCATAGACGACATCGTCAAGGCGGGAGCCTGTATCAACGAGACAGGTGGCAATGATGGTCAGAGAGCCGCCTTCTTCAATGTTTCGAGCCGCGCCAAAGAAACGTTTGGGTGGGTAGAGGGCGGAGGGATCCATACCACCGGACAGGGTTCTTCCGGAGGGATTAACGACCAGGTTGTATGCCCGGGCGAGGCGGGTAATGGAATCCATTAATATCACGACATGGCGGCCTATCTCGACCAGGCGTTTGGCGCGATCAAGAGCGATCTCGGCGGTGCGGACGTGGGAAGTGACCGGCTCGTCGAAAGTCGAAGCGATCACTTCGGCGTCCACTGAACGATCCATGTCGGTGACCTCCTCGGGACGTTCGCCGATCAAAGCGACCATTAAGTGCACGTCAGGATATTGTGTGGAGATGGAGTTGGCAAGCTGTTTGAGGATGGTGGTTTTACCCGCCTTGGGGGGGGAGACGATCAGGCCGCGCTGGCCGCGTCCGATGGGCGCGATCAGGTTGATCAAGCGTGTGGCAAGAATGGAGCGATCAGTCTCAAGATCGAAGCGTTTGTCCGGGAATATCGGGGTCAGGCTCTCAAAATTAGGGCGGAGCCGGGCTTCCTCGGGATCTATGCCATTGACGGTTTCAACTTTAAGTAAACCGAAGTGCCGCTCGGATTCACGCGGTGGGCGGACATGTCCGATCACCAGGTCACCGCTGCGCATGTCATAACGACGCAGTTGGGCCTGGGATACATATACATCATGATCGCTGATCCGGTAGTTCTCTGAGCGTAAGAATCCGATTCCCTCGCTCATGATTTCCAGGATGCCTCCCCGGACTTCGAGACCCTCTTTTTCAGCCTCTACCTGCCGGATAAGCAGGATAAGGGTTTCCTTTTTCAAGCGGTTGGCATTTTGGACGTTCAGATCCCATGCCATCTGACGAAGCCTGGTCAAGGGTTCATTTTCAAGTTCAAGAATTTTCATAATTGGTTCTCAATGTTGATATGTAAATATTATGATTCTACGTACAGGCAAGAATATAAAACCAATGCCCCCAGCATGATGGGCATCGTTCCAACTAATTATTCTGTAGGTATGGGCTATCTTTCAAATGATTACTGGGATTTGTCATCCAGGCAGGCTGAATGGCCGTGCGTGGAGATGAAAAGAGTGATGGTTGTCAAGAAGCAGGGGAAATTGGCACTATTATAGCAGGTACATTGGTGGAAAGCAAGCAAATTAACGTCATGATTTTACCATGAAAAACATCTATTCAGTCAAGATGCGGTTTTGGAAATCCCAGAGGCGGCGGTAGAGACCGTCCGCAGCCAGTAACTCAGCATGTCTTCCACGCTCGATGATCTTTCCATGATCGAGCACGATGATCTGAGCGAAGCGTTCCAGTCCAACCAGGCGGTGGGTGATGAGCAGTGTGGATCGTCCTTCCATTAGCCCGAATAGGGTTTCGAGTACCTGTCTTTCGGTTATTGTGTCCAGGTTTGCGGTCGGTTCATCAAGGATCAGAAGCGGGGCAGATTTTAGGAGAGCACGGGCGATTGCAAGACGCTGGCGCTCTCCGCCGCTCAGACGTAATCCCTTCTCACCAATGAAAGTCTCGTAACCTTTCGGAAGGGTAAGGATGAATTCATGGATGTGTGCCTGCTGAGCAGATCTTACCAGCTGTTCATCGGTGGCATCTTGTCGAGCGACGCGCAGGTTTTCGCAGATGGTGGCATTGAAGAAATAAGTGTGCTGAGAAACCAAGCTGATCTGCTGGCGGATGTCATCCTGGGCGTAATGGCGCAGGTCGTGGCCTCCCAGCATGATTTGACCATCATGATAATCGTAGAAGCGCAGCAGCAGATTCACCAAAGTGGACTTGCCGGCTCCGGACGGTCCGACGATTGCCAGATTCCCCCCCTCTGGCAGGTTGAGATCTATCCCACTCAGTGCCGGCGGATCGTCCGGGGCATAGCGGAAATGCAGGCCGCGGATAGCGAGTGATACATTGCTTGGTGCAGGCAGCGCGTGAGGTGGATCAGTCACTGCCGGGGGAGTATCCAATGCAGTAAACAAGCGGCGTGCGGCTTCGCTGGTGTTGCTTAACAGGCTGGCGGCTAAGGGAAGGGGTATTACTGCCTCGAAAGCAGCCAATGTGACCAGACATAACACTGCCAGCATCACGCCGGGGATCAGGTTTACATGGACGAGAGGAATCGCCACCACCAGCACCAGCCACATACCCAGGTTGGTGACTAGCATGCTTAAACTGGTTATGAAACCGGCAAGCCATGATATCTGCCTCTGGATCTGGCTGTATGCGCGACCTGCAGCCTTTATTTTATTCAACTGGTCAGTAACGCGGCCATAAGCCTCCAGGTCTGCCAAACCCTGGATGGAATCAATCAGGTGAGCGCTCAGGATGGCGCGGCGCTCGATCAGGTCTCGTCCTATGTTACGGCTGGCGAGGTGGGTTAGCGACGGGAGAACCACCCCAAGACAAGCGAGTAAGGCAATAATGATCAATCCAAGTGAGATATGAAACTGGACTAAAAAGGCTGCAGTTCCGAGTGAGATAAAGATCGCCACCAGCGGAGGAGCAACCACCCGAACATAGAAATCCCCCAGAGTCTCCACGTCAGCAACAATGCGGCTCAGGAGGTCACCGCTGCGATACTGCACCAAACGCGCCGGGGCAAGGGGTTCGAGGCGTTGATAGAACCAAACCCGAAAGCGAGCCAACAGGCGGAAAGTCACGTTATGCGAAACAAGACGCTCCAGATACCGGAAGATGCCGCGGGCGATCCCGAAGAAACGCACCCCGACTATGGCTAGCTGCAAGTCAGCGATGGACGGGTGCAGGGCAGCGGAAGAGATAAGCCACGCGGATGTGCCCATGAGAGCGATATTGCTGCCAATAGAAAGAATGCCAAGCAGCACAGAAAGTGCCACCCAACTCAAAGAGCCGTGTAGGAAGCCTATTAGTCGCCTCAGGTTGCCGGAGGATCTGGCTCTGGTTTCGTAGGAGATAGTGTCTGGTTTGTGGAAGGGAGTTGTATTCGCAGTCTCTGGATGATTTTGAAATTTTATTGTTCTTTCATTTTTGATCATTTTATCGAACCCTGCTGATTGAGTCTGGACAAGATCAGCATAGAGACCACCATGTGCCAATAACTCGATATGCTTGCCGCTCTCAACAATACGGCCATTTTGAAAAACAATGATCCTATTAGCCTTGAAGACCGTATTCAACCGGTGAGCGATCATAATGACCGTACGTCCTTGCATCAGGTGTCTAATGGCTTCTTCGATGAGGCTTTCGTTTTCTGGATCAAGGCTGGAGGTTGGTTCATCCAAAAGGAGGATGGGTGCATTTTTTAAGAAGGCGCGTGCCAATGCCAGGCGTTGGGCTTCACCACTGCTTAGTCTGGCACCGCCCTCACCGATCAGAGTTACATAGCGGGCAGGCAGGGATAGGATTAACTCATGCAGGTTGGCAGCTTTGGCAGCGGATATTACCGCCTCCGGACTGGCAGCCGGCTGTGCCAGGCAGATGTTTGCGAGGATCGTATCATGGAAGAGGTACGGTTGCTGAGGCACCCAGGCGATCTGTTCACGCCAGGTTTCAGCAGAGATTTCGTTCAAGAGATAATTATCGACATCGATCTGACCCCCGCTTGGCTCAATGAAGCGAAGCAGCAAATGTGCGAAAGTGCTTTTCCCTGAACCGCTGGTACCGACGAGCGCAATGTGCTCGCCAGCATGGATGGTGATGTTAACGTTTTGCAAGGCAGGTGGACCATCAGGTGAGAAGTCGAAGCTAACGGTGGTGAAGGTAATCCGATCGCCGGGTAATGATGGAATTGTAGATTTTTTCAAATTACTGGTCCTGGTTGCTTGATTATCCTCAAGTGGTGTATCCAGGACATCAAAGATCCGCCGCGCAGCCGAAGTGCCTGCCATCCCGGCATGGAAGCGCAATCCCAGCAGGCGCAACGGGAGGTAGAACTCAGGCGCCAGGATGAGGAGAAAGAAGGCTTGTTCGAAGGTCATTTTAAAATACAAGAGTCGTAAACCAACCTCAACAGCGACAACTGCCGTACTGAGGGTGGCGACCATTTCAAGCACCAGGGCTGAAAGGAATGTAATGCGCAGCACGGTCAGGGTGATATCACGAAAACGATTGGACGTTTCTTCTATTGTTCTCGCGTGAGCCTTACTTTGGCCGAAGAGCTTGAGCGTGGCTAATCCCTGCAAGCTATCCAGGAAATGGGCGCTGAGGCGGCTCATGGTTTCCCATTGGCGTTTGGTCAGCGATTCAGCCGACTTGCCGATCAAGTATATAAATACAGGAATGAGAGGGGCGGTAAGCAGCAGGACGAGAGCAGAGAGTGGATCGAGAGGGAAAACGAAAACCAGGATCAAAACTGGGACAAGGACTGCCAGGACGAGTTGTGGCAGATACTGGCTGAAGTAGGCATCCAGGGCTTCGACACCCTCCATAACGGTTGAGGTCAATTCACCGGTTCGCTCGCCAAGTGTATAGGCAGGTCCGAGCAGCAGGATGTGGGTGATCAACCGTTGGCGTAAGTGATTTCTGACATGGATTGATATGGTACTGGCACTTACCTCGCTGATCCAGGAGAACGCTGCCCGCAGGCTGATGACGATCAGTAGCAATCGCAGGGAATTCCTCTCAGGGTCGAGTGTAGCTGCACTGAGGAAAACACTGCTTACAATTTTACTGAGTACGTACGCCTGCCATATGGTCAGGATGCCAGCCAAAAGTCCAGAAAGAATTGTGATAATCAGAACCAGACGGTTGTCACGAGTGAGGGAGAGCAGACGCCGGTGCATAGGTTCAGACAATTAGAATCATGAACTTACATCAAGCGGTTTATGATGCCTGTAACGTAAAACCATATACTGACAAGGACACAGAGAGTATGAATGCGCCATTATTAAGCAAAGAGCCCTATTACTTTGTAAATCATTATATTCTTTGGGCTGAGGTCATATCCCCTCATGCTTCCCTGATTTCCATAGGGAAATAGAAACAATTGTTGGTGACCAGGAAACAGCACCACTACCCTGTTTACTGAAGGCATCATGGCTCGTTTGAATTATAAGATCGGTTTCTGTCTCCTATGTCCCATGTTGTATATAGTACTACCGCTCAACATTAGCGTTATCCACGGAAATCTTGGGTTTTACTGCGCAGTGCGCGAAGAGGGCTAAGTATATTAAGTTTTTCTTCGTGTTCCTTAGTGTCCTCTGTGGTTAATATTCTGGTCGCTGTTGAAAGCTGTGCTATGTATTGGAGAGGATAACTTTTAAGACCGGGTTCCTAGTAAGTCAATGTTTTAGGGTCGTTGGTGATGCGTTTTCGGAAAATCCAATAGGTCCATCCCTGGTAGATGAGCACGATCGGGATGAAGATCAACCCCACGATGGTCATTACTTTCAGCGTATATGGTGAGGAGGAGGCATTATAGATGGTCAAACTCCATTTTGGATTCAGACTGGAGACCATGACTCGCGGGAACATGATCATGAATTCTGTCACCAGGGTCAGGGTTATAGCCAGACCAGTCATGGCGAAAGCCCAGCCTTCCATTTTCCTCCGAATGAAGAAACCTGCCAGCAGGATTGCGACAATAGCGAAGACGGGAATAAGACCCTTGTACACACCAAGCCTCGTCTGGATATTGGTGGTGAAATTGGATGAGATCAACACCAGGAAGGCTAATACCACTACGTCAAACCAGACCTTGCGGGCGGTAGTTCTGGCACGTTCTGTCAGTTCACCAGATGTCTTCAGGCTCAGAAAAACAGCCCCATGCAGGATGAAAGCAGCGATGGTTAACAACCCCCCAAGCAGGCCAAATGGATTGAGCAGGGTCCAGAACGTTCCAGTGTAGGTCATATCGGCATTGATCGGCACGCCCTGTACCAGGTTGGCGAATACTACACCCAATAAAAGAGAGGGAAGGAGGCTTCCGAAGAAAATTGCCCAATCCCAAAGAGCGCGCCATTTGGGGTTTGCATCTTTGTTGCGGAACTCAAAGGCGACTCCACGCAGGATCAGTGCCAGCAGGAGTAGGAAAAACGCTGGATAAAAGCCGCTGAACATGGTGGCATACCAATGCGGGAAGGCGGCAAAGGTCGCACCACCGGCAGTCAGCAGCCAAACTTCATTACCATCCCAGTGCGGTCCTATGGTATTGATGATGGTGCGACGCTCTGTATCGTTCTTACCCAGAAATGGCAATAGCATACCAATCCCGAAGTCAAAGCCTTCCAGGAAGAAGAACCCAATATACAGGACAGCGATCAAAATGAACCAGATTGTATTGAAATGCATGTCAGCCTCCTGTTAATCTTTTGCCCCGGCATTGGTGGGAGCAATGGATTCTGAGTCGGTCGCTGCTGGACCGGCTTTCACGAATTTTATGAGGAGGTAAATGTTGGCAACCATCAGTAGGGCATAGATGAGCGTGAAACCGATCAGTGACATCCACACCAGGCCAGGTTTGAGTGGAGAGACACCATCAATGGTTTTAAGCAGCCCATGCACGATCCATGGCTGGCGGCCGGTCTCGGTCAGGATCCAGCCTGATGTGTTGGCGATGTAGGGCAATGCAACTACCCAGATCATCCATTTAAGCCAGCGACTCCACTTCTCAGGCCAATTCTTGAGAGGCAGGTATAGTGCATAGACACCGATCGCGATCATCAACAATCCCACGCCGACCATGATACGGAACATCCAATAGTCGAGAGCTACCAGTGGGATATAATCTCCCGGCCCATACCTGGCCGCGTATTCTGCCTGGAGCTGATTAATACCCTGGACTTCACCCTCCAGTTTGAAGAAATATAACAAGCTGAGCACTTTCGGGATCTTAAGGCTCCAAATCTCACGCTTACCAGTTGAGTCGAATAGCGCGATAACCGAGAATGGAGCCGGGTCAGCAGTGTCCCAGTGCGCTTCGGAGGCGGCTGCTGCCATCGGCTGGACTTCCCGTAAATAGATGCCCTGGGCGTGACCTGCCAGTCCAACCATTATGCTGGCGATGATGC
>Ga0315285_10000062_pt1 | contig 103578 bp, 78 predicted proteins | sample YL17G09_36_MG_FD_203698 | JGI IMG/M metagenome (GOLD analysis project Ga0315285, IMG submission 203698) | Sediment microbial communities from Yellowstone Lake, YNP, Wyoming, USA - YL17G09_36 | ecosystem: Environmental > Aquatic > Freshwater > Lake > Sediment | place: USA: Wyoming | collected... | reverse complement strand
CTTCTTGTGGAGATCGCATCCAATGTGTGATACCTTCTGCAACGTTTCCATGGCTGTCTCCTTGGTCTCCAACCTACTCGTCGGGCAACATCTTGCCCGGCCGGAGACAGCCTTTCATGGGATTACATGCGGCCGCGCGCGGGGGGCGGTCCGGGGGTGGCGGCCCGGCACGCCGGGACTTTACGCCCGGCTACTGGCCGGCGCCCCGCCGGGGCCCAAACAGCCAGGGGTCGGAAACGCTGGACACGGAAGTCCAGCGCTACAAGACGAATCTGCGTCCAGCGGCGGAATCTGTGGATCATGGCGGGGGCCTGCGGTGCCGGAAGGGATTCCGGCGGGTGTGGGTGCGAGAAGGGATTCTCGCACCAGTTCGACCCGTTGGAGTCGGTGCGTCAGGGACGCACCCTACGGGTTAGCTGCGGGCCGATTCTCAGCCGTGGGTTCCGCGCCGCGGCTGTCGCAACCGCTCCCGGAAAAAATTGCGGAAAAATCTCGAAAATCCGCGTCCCACCGAGCCTCGTCCCGCGACTACTGCACTAGGAGCAAGTGTCTGCGCTGCCCTCCGCCGGCGTGAACTCCTGGCTGCCGCGGCTGCGGTCCGCGAATAGCGTGGGCCGGACCGTCGCGACAGAACTGGTACATGGCGTAAGTCTCAAAGTGGGGGCACGGAGGAGCTTCACTATGAAGCGCTGCTGACCAGGACACGCGGCAGTTCGCCTGCGAGCGCTGACAGCGCCCGACAGGCCAATGGGTGTTGACGACCGGCGCGGTCCGGCTTGACCGCCGCCAAATGTTGGGACAGGGCTAGATCACGGGATTTCCAAGAGGAGTAAGCCATGTTTATTCGCATTGTGTCAGTTTGGGCAGCTTTGACTGCTGTGGCCGGCATCGCCGCGGGTGCCATGGTGGATGGTCAGTGTTACCTTGAGGGCCAGACATGCCACGGCCTCACCCGAGTGGAACTGGACGGCTCCGTACTGCATTTGCCGAAGTACACGGATTGCGCAGGGTACTTCGGCCCGTTCACGCTCGTGGCGCCTGGGTGGCACACGTTCACCTACACGCACGTGGGATACGAACCTTACACGCTCGTCTTTTACGTTCCCGCACTCGGAGCGACGCTCCCGCCTGTCACGCTGAAGTCGAAAGCGTTTTGTGACCCTCCGAGTTGGCAAGACTATCCGTACCTGCTCCCGGGCAGCAGCATTCTGATACCACACGACGAGGGACGACATGATCCCAGCGATACATTTCCCGTTGAGTGGTGGTATCTCAACTTTCACGTCGTCGACGAGACCGGGAGGCCGTACGCGGGGGTGGTGTCCTTCTTCAAGCCGTTGCCGGGATACACCATCGGCATGGTCCTCTTTTATGTGATCGACCTCCACGACGGTACGCTTTACATGGGTGCACGTTGTCCCTTCGTGTGCCTGGCGAACGACCAATGGCTGGACCTGGAATTCTCGCTGCCCCCGTTTACGGATCGCTGGTACAACCGCGACTGTGACGGCCAACTCATGCCGTTTGAGTACCACGTGTCGATGGACTGGCTGAGTGACGGCATCGGTTCGATCGAGTTCGATCTCGCTGATCGGAAGCCGCCTTTCCCCGTCGGCGGCGACGGCTTCATCGAGTTCGATGCGCAGACGTGGACCTATTACTACAGCCATCCGCAGGTTGATATTGTGGGGAAGATGCACCTTCCCGGCTTCCCCGCGCTGGGCAGGGACGTCCAGGGCTACGGCTGGATCGACCATCAGTGGGCGAATTATCCGCTCATGGATGTGACCTGGGAGTGGCTCTCCATTCAACTCGCCGACCAGCGCCAAATCATGGTCGCCGAAGCCTGGATTGACGGACAGCAGGTCCCCCCCACGGAGGGTCTGAACTACTACGACGAGAGCTGCACGCTGGACGTGCTGTACAACTACACGATTACTCCGCTACGCCACTGGTACGACGCTGAGCACAATCGTGTCTTCACAACGCAATGGAGGCTGGAGCAACCGAGCCGGCAGATCGATCTCGTCGTAACGGCGGACTTCGAGCACCAGGTCGTGGACACGTCCGAATGCCCGTTCTTCGATACGAACTTCTGGGAGGGGGCGTGCATCGTGTCGGGCACAATTGCGGGTCAGCCCGTGCAGGGTACTGCCTTTGCCGAACTGACGCATTCGTGGCCGTGCCCGCCGCTGCCACAGGCCTGCTGCCTGGATGACGGGAGTTGCCGGTACCTGACGCCGAGCGTCTGTATCTCGCAGGGCGGCACGCCCAAAGGTGCGGGCACCACATGTGCAACCACGCCGTGCCCGCAAGCCTGCTGTTTGCCCAGCGGCAACTGCGAAATGCTCCTGCCGAGCGTCTGCGCAACCCAGGGTGGCCAGTCACTCGGCCCTGGGGCCGCTTGTGACCCGCCGCAGGCCTGCTGCCTCGCCGGCCAGGGCTGCGAGATGCTGTCGCCCGCGTGCTGCCTGGAACAAGGCGGCTTTCCGCAAGGGCCTGGAACGGACTGTGCTAATCCCGCGCTTTGCGATCTAGGTTGCTGCCCGGCCGGCCCGTTCTGCAACAGCACTACCGATCACACGGTGTCTTCCGGAATGACGCTAATACTGACCGGCGATACGTGCTACCACAACCTTACCGTCGAGGCGGGAGGTACGGTCATCACGGGCGGTCACACCCTCAAGGTCTGTGGCACGCTGTTGAACATGGGCACGATCAAAGGCGGCTACAGCGGCACCGGGGGCCCCGGCGGTGTGGGTGGCAAGGGCGGCAATCCAAAGGGAGCGGGCAGTGACCCGACCGGTTGCGGCCGCACCAGCGCCAACTGCACGCCTGGGCAACCGGGGCAAACCGGGCCCGGGCGCGGCGGCGACGGCGGATGCGGGGGCGGCGGTGGAGGTGGGGCCTGGGGCGATGACCTGGTGTGCACGTTCGATGCCGACGGCGGTAACGGCGGCGCAGGTGGCCACGGCGGTCACGGCGGCGCCGACGTGACCATCTATGCCTTCCGCTTCGATAACGGCGGCTCGATCCAGGCCAATGGTGAGAACGGCGAGAATGGCGACGATGCCCCGCCCGGCGATTCAACCGACCTCAACGGCTACGAGAACTGCGGCGCCGAATACTACCATTGCCCGGTTGTGTCCAGGGATCTCGCGGGCGGCGGCGGCGGCGGCGGCCAGGGCGGCGACGGCGGTGACGCTGGAAACATCCACATTTACTACGGGATCCTATTGAACCAGGGCACAGTACACGCCAACCCGGGCCAGGGCGGTTCCGGCGGGCAAGGTGGCTCGAAGGGCGGGTGTCTCGACCACGGCGTGAACGACGGCGGCCGTCAGCTCGGCTGCTCCGGCTGTGATGCCCACGGCGCTGGCGGTCGCGGTGCTTATCAGGACGGCGACTGCGCTACGGACGGCCAAGACGGAGCCGCTGGAGCTCCTGGGGCCAACGGGCAGTGGCAGTTCGACGCCGTCACCTTCCCCGACTGCAACGAGAACGGGTTCCCTGACCAGTGCGAGATCTACCACGGAACGAGCGAGGACTGCCAGGCGAACGCGGTCCCCGACGAGTGCGACATTGCCGACGGAACCAGCTCGGACTGCCAGTCCAATGGCATCCCCGACGAATGTGACATCGCCGATGACACGAGCGACGACTGCGACGCGAACGGTGTCCCGGATGAGTGCCAGCCCGATACCGATCATGACGGCGTGATCGATCCGTGCGACAACTGTCCGTGTGTCTATAACCCGGGCCAGGAAGATTCAGACCATGACGGAGTGGGTGACGCCTGTGAGGTCTGCATCGGTGACATGAACTGCGACGGCGTGATCGACTTTGGGGACATCAACCCGTTCGTGCTCTACCTGTCAAACCTCCCCGTCTGGCAGGCGACGTATCCCTGCTGCGATCCCAAGAACGGCGACATCAACTGCGATGGGTTGTACGGCTACCCGCCGGACTTCGGCGACATCAACCCGTTTGTCGCCCTCATGGGACAATGTAGTAACGGCTGTCCGTGCCCCGGACCCATCACGTGCCCACCATAAACTGGATCGCGCCAGCGGAACTTGATTGAATATGGGTGCAGGCCGGTGAGTACCTTCGCCGGCCTGCACGCTTCTCACGAGGCAAAGCAGAGCTTTGCACTACTCCTGCGGGGTACATCCGGGCGCAGCCTTTGCCGGCGTTCCTGCTTTTCGGCCCGCTTCCGGCTCGATCGCCAGACGGCGATCTTCAGCAGCGTCCACGCGGCCACGATCAGGACGAGCATGGCGCCCAGGCAGATCAGCAGGCAGATCAGCAGGTAGATGTTGGCCCCGAACGTTTTCAGGTCGACCACGAGCGGGCTCCGCGCGAGCGCAGCGCTCAGTCAGTCTAACGCGACCGGCCCTGGCCGTTAAAGTGATCTTCTCTGGCGGCGGGTGCGGCGGCGTCGGCGCTGGGTAGAATCTGTACCAGGAGTCCCGCCATGCCAATGCCGCTGCGGAGGTACCTGCTCTGGCGGTTGGTCTACCTGCTCCTCATCGCCGCCGGCGTCATCGTGCTGTACTGGCTGATTCCGCGTGACGTGTGGGAGGCCATCCGCACAACCTATTTCTCGAAAAACCCGGGCGAATTCCCACCCTGACACTCTGCGTGGAGACTAAGCCTCCGCGACAACGTCGGGCACAGAGGCCTGACGCTACTTGCCGGCGATCCAGCGCTCCAGCGCCACGCGGGCTTCGGAGTCGCGCATCTGCTTCGGCGGGTGCTTCATCGTGAAGGCCGAAACCTCGAGCAGCGGACCGCCGATGCCGCGGTCGAGCGCCAGCTTCGCACAGCGGATGCAGTCGATGGTCATGCCGGCGCTGTTCGGCGAGTCCTCGACGCTGAGCCGCAACTCGATGTTCGCGGGCACGTCGCCGAAGCCGCGGTACTCCAGCCGCATGAAGCAGACCTTGTTGTCCTTCTGCCAGGCCACGAAATCGGACGGGCCGATGTGGATGTTGCACTCGTCCAGCGGGACGTCGAGCTGCGACTGCACGGACTCGGTCTTGGAGATGCGCTTGGAGCGCAGCCGCGACTGCTCCAGCATATTGAGGAAATCGGTGTTCCCGCCGGTGTTGAGCTGGTACGTGCGGTCGAGCTTCACGCCGCGGTCGCACATCAGGCGGGCCAGCATGCGGTGTACGATCGTGGCGCCAAACTGGCTCTTGATGTCATCGCCGATGATGGGCAGATTCTTGGTGCGGAACTGAGCGGCCCACTCCGGGTGCGAGGCGATGAACACCGGCTCGCAGTTCACCATTGCGACGCCGGCGTCCAGACAGGCCTGCGCGTAATACCGCACGGCCTGCTCCGAACCCACGGGCATGTAGCAGGCCAGTACCTGCGCCCCCGACTCGCGAAGCACCTTCGCGGCGTCGCACGGCTGGGCGTCCGCCGCGCGGAAGGCGATTTCCTCCGGATAGTCGCGCATGTGGGCGGCCACGCCGTCGAGCGTGGGCCCCATCTGCACCATGACGCCGTACTGCGGCAGCTCGCGCTGAAAGACCTTCGTACAGTTCGGCGGGGCGAAGGCGGCCTCCTCGAGCGGGCGGCCGACCTTACGGCGATCGACGTCGAACGCGGCGACGGGCTTGATGTCGCTGATCCGATAGCCGCCGAGTTCCGGGTGGAGGAGTCCCGCCGTCTCGGTGGAAACCGGCGGCTTGTAGTACTCGATCCCCTGGAGAAGCGAATTCGCACAGTTGCCGACGCCTGCGATGGCTAGCTTGATCTGTGCCAAGGCACGCCTCCCTGTCAAACGGTCCTCTCACACGGTAAATGAACATTCGGCCGACGGCAAGCCGTCACCACGCCATGCTCCCCAATATGCGCCCTTGCGGCTGGCTTGTCTACGGGGTCTCGTGGCCATTCCATCAACCGGCCCGGGGGACGAAACCAACTCCCCGCGTGCGCCTCTGCCCCCCCGTCCCAACAGACACCTAAGACCCGACAACGTTGGTTGGCCGCGCGGCGACCCCGCGTGAGCCAGGGTCGAGCCAGCTCCGCCAGTCCATCGGCCGCCGCGTCGATATCCGCCCGCGTCCTGAACAGGCCGAAAGACAAACACGTCGTGCCGCGCCTGGCTTCGCGGCGTCGGCCCGGGAATCCGCTCAGACACGAAACTTGACGCTTGCGGACGTCCGGCGGCCTGCCTACTATACCCGCGGCCGGCTAATTGACAAACGGGTATTGGGTTTCGCACCGTCCACGGCACTAACACGGCCAGCCTGGGATACCGTGCGGAACGACGGAGGAAGACCAGATGAAATCGTCTGAACGCGGCGTTCTCCCCATCGCAGTGGCAGTTTTCCTGCTCGGGGGTCTCTTGCTCTCCGCGCCACCCCCCGCCATAGCCCAGGCGCCAGAGACACTCACCGAGGACGGCGTCATCGCCGGTACCCTGGAAATCGACTTCAAGACCCGCACTTCGCGAGATACCAGCGGCGAGTTGGCCGAGGGCTCACCCGCCCTGGGGGTCCAGGACATCTACGCCTTTGCGTTGCGTGTCGCCAAGACGACCGAGTTCTCCGGCAAGGTGGTTCGCCAGCCGAACCTTTACACCAAGACGCTGCGGAGCCGGAAGCAAGGCGCCGCGCTCGGCTTCGACGTGACCTTGTCCGTGCTGAACCCCAAGGACCTCACGCAGAAGAAGTCCGTCGGCAAGTGGGTCGGCAACGTCCCGATCAACACCGAGACGGGTGCCTATGACCTGGGCGGCGGCAAGGCGGAAGAGCGGCCGTTGCGCATGGCCATCGACGCCGTCGGCCAGGCCCAGGCCTTCACGGACATGTTTGCCGGCCGCCTGCTCGGCAAGGCCGAAAAGAAGGAAGGCCTGGCCGCATACACGTACAAGCGGGTCGTCGGCGAAAAGACCATCGAGATCACGGTGAAGCGCAGCGACCCGATGCGGTTTGAGAACCTGCAGCTCGCCAAGGGGCCGGCCGAGATTTACCCCCGTACGCTCGTGACCGGTCGGCTCGACTACGACTACGAGACCGGCAACTGGTACACGGACGGCATCCGCTTCAAGTACCAGCTCGACGGCAAGGACGCCGAGGACGTGATCACCGGCTCCATCAAGTGGGTCGAGGACCCGAACCGTGCGTCCAACGGCAAGGGCCGGTACGAGTTCAACCTCCGCTTCAACGAAGAGAAGAACCGGCCGGCGCCCGGCGAGGGGGCAGCCTTCGAGAAGATGAAGGATGAGGACGCCTTCTTCGCCGTCGACAACACCCTGCCCACGCTGACCGGCACGATCGACTTCGTCGACACGATGATCCCGGGCAAAGACCTGCCCACGATGAGCAAGGTGACCTACAACCTCAAGGCCAACAAGCTGACCAAGCAGCAGATCATGAACTTCTTCAAGTTGTGGATGGTCTGCGTCGGGCCGACGAACGACGAGTAGCGCGCGGAACGGACAGTTAGCGTCGCGTGGTGCAGCGGCCGACCTCGGGGTCGGCCGTTGCATTTCCGGCCCCTTCGAATCAGAACGCGACCTGGAGTTGGACGCGGAAGACCAGCGCGTCGTCATTCACATTCGCCAGGGTGGTGTACGAGTCGGCCACCGGGGCCTCCGAGACCTTGGTGGCGTCCATCTGCAGCTTCACGTTGTGGTCGCGGATGTAGTAGTTCAGCCCGCCGGCACACTCCCAAGTCCCCTCCTGCCCGCCGGAGAGCGCGGAGATGCCGCCGACGCGGGCAACCACCTCCAGTCGCTTCTCCCACCCCGGGATGGGCAGGAAATAGCCCGCCTGTACGTAGCCCCCGTGCTGGGCGTTGGTCGAGCCGTCGCCCGTGGCCGCGTAGAGCGGTGCAAACGGCTCATGCTCGCCCCACGTCACGTCCAGCAGCCGTAGCGCGTACGCCCCCGTCAGCGACAGTCCGCGCCACTTGAAGTGCGCGTCCACGCCGAACTGGTGAATCTGCAGGCCGCTGGACGACACATTGCCGAAGCCGCCCGGCAGGAACCCGTCCCGGCGTGGATAGGGAATATCGAGCGCGTCCTCGCCGTCATCCTCCTCGAAGCCGTAGTGGAAACCGAGATCGAGCACGGGCTCTGCGAGGTGCTCCAGATCGCCTTCGTACAGTCCCCCGGTCGAGTCCTTGCCCACCGCATGCCAGACGGTTCGGAACGTGATGGCGGGGTTATTGTCCAGCACGCGCTCCTCATCGGGCGTGATCACCGGCCCCGCCGGTCCGTTGATTTCGTTCGAAACCGCAAAGTAGTAGTCGAGCCGCTGGCTGAACAACTGCCCGCAGAGCGTTACGCCCACCCCGTCGCCCAGCCCAAAGACGGTGTCCACCATCGGCAGGTCGACGAACTGATAGCCGCGCTCGTCCAGGAAGTAGGCGCGGGTGGAAGGCAGCGGCATCAGGCCCGCCATGACCTGGAACTCGTCGCTGAACCGGTAGTTGACGTAGCCCCACAGCAGGCCCGTGTCATAACTGTTTGATGCATCGGAGTAAAGGTGCAAATAGTACGTCAGGTCCGGCGAATAGGCGTTCCCGCTAAAGATGAGACGCAATCGCTGCAGGTCGAAGCCCGCGCGGTCGGACCGCCGCTGCCCGGGCAGCGTGTCGCGGTTCGTGGCCCGTGTCGCGTAGTAGGTCCAGCGGAACTGCATGAAGCCGTTCAAGGTTATACGGAACTTGTCGTCGCTGCTGCGGATGAAGAAGCCGTCGTCGTACCCGGCCTGCAGCATCGACGCGGTCAGCCCTTCGCGGAACTCCTCGTCGCTCAGCACCTCGCGGATCTGCTGCCGGAGGACTTCAATGCGCGCCTGGTCCATATCCTGCGTCGCCGCCGCGACCTGCTCCTGCAGGCTGGCCAGCCGCTGCTCCTGGGCTGCGAGAAGGCCCTCCAGCCGAACGACCTGCTCGCCTTCGCTCGCGGGCGACGCCGAGCCAGATGACTCCTGACTGCGGGCCGCCGGGATGTTGCTCAACAGGGCCAGTGCGCAGAACGCGCACCCGGTACAGACGGACGGGCTCATCCGTGATCTCCCTGCGTGTGGACGGGGCCGAGGCGTCCAGGATTCATGTTCGGCCGACCGCGTCACCCGGCCGCACGCCCCGTGAAGTTGGCGCCTATCTTGCACCCCCGGGTTGAAACGGTCAAGCAGGCCCAGTGCCGTACCGCCGTCAGCCGTCCCTCCGCAACGGGGCCGTGCCCATCCCGGCCCTCGGCCCACGGCCCCTGCCGGCCAGCCCGACCACGCTGTGGCTGCCGGCCTCGAAGCGGTCCGGCAGCCTCTCCGGCTGAGTCGGCGAATCGCTGTTCGACCCCGTGCCGCCCTCGCGCACTGTGCGCATGTGGGCCTCGACGCCGGCCCGAACCAGGAGCACGGCGGTGCCGAGCGGGCCCAACAGGCCCTTATGGCCCGGGCAAGCGAGCAGATCGATCCCGAGCCGCCCGAAATCGACCGGGAGATGCCCCGCTGATTAGGCCGCGTCCACCAACAGCAGTACGCGGCGTGACCGGCAGAGTTCCACGATCGGCTCCAGTGGTTGCACGACGCCGGTCACGTTGCTGGCGTGGTTGAGCACGACCAGCCGTGTCTGGGGCTGCAGGGCGGCGGACAGGTTCGCCGGGTCGAGCCGCGTGGTTTCCGGGTCGACGGGGACGGCCGTCCAGGTCACACCGGCCTGCTCCTGCAGCGCGCTGAGCGGCCGGAGCACGGAGTTGTGCTCCAGGCAGGTGGTGACGACGTGCTCGCCGGGCCGCACGATGCCCTTGATGGCGAGGTCGAGCGCGTCGGTGCCGTTGAGCGCGAAGATCACATGATCGTCAGGACGGCAGCCAAACAGGTCGCGAAGCGCGGTCCGGCACTCGTCGAGGATCCGCGCGGCGGCCAGCGCCTCGCGGTAGGCCCCGCGCCCGGCGCTGGCGTGCCCTTGCGCGAAGTAGTGCTGAACCGCCTGCGCCACGACGGGCGGCTTCGGATAACTGGTGGCCGCGTTGTCGAAGTAGCGCCGCGTCACGCCCAGATTTTAATGCTTGCCGCGGGCCGCGGGTAAGGACGCCGACACCACACGCGCCGACTCATGCCGGGCCTCTGCGCGGATCAGCTGGCCCAGGTGCAGGGCTAGGGCGACTTGCGGCGGGTACGCCGTCAGTTGATAGAAGCCCGGCGGGCAGTCGGCGCCGACGCAGTACACGTCCTGCCCGCGCAGTCTGGCGCGATACACGGCGAACAACCGGTCCGCGCAACGGAACAGACCCGCCAGCGACTCGTGCTCGATCGGGACGCCTGGGTTGCAGGCCGCCACAAACGAGCGCATGCGCTCACGCGCCCCTTTGGTCTCCTGGTTGACGTCCACCACGCTCAGACCCATTTCGAGCGCGAAGCGCGTGCTGATGTGCAGGCTGTAGGCGTCGTCGGGGCCAAGTGAGTAGGACGGAAAGTAGGTTGGCGTCGGCTCGGCGATGACGACGTAGTGGCGCGTGGGCAGCGCGGATTGCCGCGGTGACCCCCACGTTCAAGGACCGATAACTTGAATGAGAAGAGCACCACCGGCCCCTCGCCCTCGAGCGGACGTTCCTTGAGAGTCTCGACCAGCGTTAGCCCAGTGGGCGCCCGCGAGCCTAGTTCCGCATCAAGGTATTCTCGGGCGACCTCGTGCCAGCGTGCGTCGTCTTGTTCGTCCATGGCGGGTTCCGCGCGGTCGCGTTGCTCTTCCATGCGCACCTCCCTTCAGACGATAATGGTTGGGGAGTCCGGCGCGCGCTCGCCGAACCGTCGTTCGCTTTGCTCCAGGAGTAGGGCAATCAACGTCGCAAGACCATGGGCGTACGAACCGGAGACGGCTATGCACATCCTGCGATCGGTCGAGAGAGTAATCACTTCGGTAGTCGGCCTGAGGTTGGGCCCGTAACTCGTCCAGGAGCATACCGTGGCGCAGCAAACACAGGCCATCGAAGCACCCGCGTTGCCACTGAATGCATGCTCAGTGGCCGAACACTGCGAGGCGTTGCGCAAGCACGGGCGCCTTCCCTTCTGGTGGTATCTCGCGCGGCATCCCCTGTGGGGCAACTACTCGCGTCCATTCCAGGATAGGTCCGGCGGGTGGTGGTATCAGGTCAAGCCGGGGCTATGTTGGGCCGCCGACTTTCTTACGCCGCTCTCTGCGCAGCAGGTCCGCTTGCCGCTTTCGAAGAGCTATCTCGGGTTCCAGCACGTGGTGCCAGCGGAAGAGGAAGCCAATTCGCACCTCGTGATCAACGCGATCACCGACCTGGGCGCGTACAGTGAGAGAGTCATCGACGCCAAGCGGCGGAATGCGATCCGCAAAGGCCTCCGGAGTTGCACGCTCGAGGTCGTGAGCAGCTACCACGAGCCGACGGTCGAGCAGTGCCGTTTGGCGTGGAAGGGCCTGACGGAGCGCACCGGTTGGAAGCACGCCCAGGACCGCGGAGAATTCCACTCCAACTGGCGAGAGCGACTCCAAGTTCCCGGCCGATCGATAATCGTCGGCCGCGACCTGCAATCCGGCGAAGTTGCCGGCTTCCTGCTGACCAAGATCATCGGCAATACGGCGTACGTCGACACGATCGCGTCGCGAACCGATCTTCTCAGGTGTAATGTCAACGATGCGCTCATGTTCGCGTTCCTGATGAATGCGCGCCAATTGCCGGGCGTTACGAAGGCACACTACGCCATCCGGTCCTACGTGGAAACGCTCGAGCACTTCAAGCGTGCCCTGGGATTCAAGCCCGTGCCTTTCCCCGCCCGCGTCGTCTTGCGCGGTGCCGCTGGCTCCGTCTTGAAGCGGCTTTCCCCCACGAAGTACCGCCGTATGTTCGGCCTGTTCGACGATTCAGCGCCGGATCCGTCGCCGGCGGACGCCCCGGGCAACGCGGGCCACTTAGGGACTCCAAGCACCTAACAAAGCCAGTGGCCCGCGCCGGCTTGATTGGTAGGGATCGGCCATTGTTGCTATGATTAATAGGCTAGTGATTCACACCCAGCCCGGAGTGGACGTGGCCGGTAGACGGCCGGTGCCGCTCCAGGACGTGGAGCGATGACCTCTCGGACAACCTGGAGTGAGCCTACGTGCGTACCGTATTAGTAACGAACGGCAATCTCAAGAGCCTGCTCTCCCTGGGTGATTTCCTGCGCCGCTATCACCAGAAGATCGTGGCGGTCTTCGTCACGACTCGCCTGCCCTCGGAGCGCTCCAATGTGATCGGCGTGCTCTCGATGCTTCGAAAGAGCGGCTACCGCTACACGCATTTCAAGCTGCTGACCAACCTGCTGTTGCTGCGCCGGCTCCGTCGTTTGGGGCTGCCCACCACTGTAGCGGAGTACTTGCGGCACCTGGGAGCCACCGCGCCGGTGTTCGAAGTGGCCGACATCAATCAACCCGACGTGGTCGATCATGTGCGGTCCTATGCGCCCGAGATTCTGCTCTCGTTTAGCGCCACCAGCCGCTTCCACGATCCGTTGCTCGCGATTCCAAGGCGCGCCGCGATCAACGCACATTATGCGCTGCTGCCCCAATACGCCGGCCTGTCGCCCGGCTTCTGGTATCTCCGAAACCGCGAGGCGGAAGGCGGCGTGACGCTGCACGCCATCGTGACCCGCCTCGACGCGGGCCCGATCATCGAGCAGCGACGGTTCTCCCTGGCCGGGGTCCGCACGGTCCTCGGAGTATTACGGGAGCAAATGGCCTGCGTGTCGCCGCTGCTCTGCCGCTACTATGAGGGAATCACGTCCGAACACAACACGGTGGCACAGGACCTCTCGAAGCGCAGTTATTTTCGTCACCCAAGCCGCGCGGACGTTGCCGCGCTGTACCGCCACGGATGCAGCTTCTACGACCGCGCAGACCTGGCCGCGGTAACCGCGTGGCTGCAACGCCTCGCCCGGCCGGCCGCTTCCGCTCGGGTTGCGGTGGTAGAGCGCGCCACGAGCTCGAGTCGTTCCGATTCAGCGCCGGCGCGCGTGGTCAATGCGCTTACCGTCGACGTCGAGGACTGGCAGTCCGCCATCGACCCCACTAAACCCGTCACCGACCACTTCATCGTCAACACGCACAAGGTGTTGGCAGCGCTGGCGGCACAGGGCGTACACGCCACGTTTTTCGTGCTTGGGCGCGTGGCCGAGCACCGCCGCGAGCTGATCCGCGAGATTCAATCTGCCGGCCACAGGGTGCAGAGCCACGGGTACGGGCACCAGTTGATCCACACGCTAACGCCGGCCACATTCCGCACCGACGTCCTGCGGGCGAAGAAGCTGCTCGAGGACCTGACCGGCACCGAGGTCTACGGCTACCGCGCGCCCGCTTTCTCGATCACGGAAGCAACCCTCTGGGCCCTTGACGTGCTGGTGGAGACCGGGCACCGGTACGACTCGTCCATCTTCCCCCTTCGCACCCGGCGCTACGGCATCGATGGCGGTCCCCCGTATCCCCACATTGCGCGAACCCCGGGCGGGCACGAGATTCGGGAGTTCCCCGTGGCGTCGTATTCGCTGGCGGGCCGGCGTGTACCACTCGGTGGGGGCGGGTACTTCCGGCTATTCCCGTATTGGGTGCTGCGCCGCGGTGTAGCACAGCTCAATGCTGGGAACCGTTCGGCGACCATCTACATGCACCCGTATGAGTACCATCCTGACGAATTCCAGACCCTGGACCAGAAAATACCCTGGCGGGTCCGCCTGCACCAAGGCCTGGGACGCCGGCAGTTTCCCGCCCGCATCGACCGGTTGCTGGGCGAGTTCCGGTTTGGCGCGATCCAAGACGTGATCGCGACCACGCCCGACTGGCCGAGCCACGACTACTCCGCGCAGTCCGACGCGCACCGCGGAATAGGTCGTACGCAGAAGGCTGGCGCTGCGACGCTCCCAGGCATGTGTTGGGCGACCGCCGCTTCGGACATACTCACGGATGTGCTGGGCTGAGTTCCGGTCCACCGGGAAGACGGATAACCACGCTACGCTGCGCGGCGACCGGCCCGGCGCCTGCGTAAGGTCTGAACGATGAGTCACACGCCCGCGCGCAGTCCCGATTCACGCCCGCTCAACGCCGTCACAGTGGATCTCGAGGACTGGCTCGAGCACTCCGATCCCCTGGTCCGGACGCACGGCCGCTTTCCGGTCAATACGCGAAAAGTGCTCGCGGCACTGGCCGACCGCAGCGTCCACGGCACCTTCTTCGTGCTCGGACTGGCGGCTGAGCAGGACCCACAACTCGTACGCGAGATCCGAGCCGCCGGCCACGAAGTGCAAAGCCACGGCTACGGGCACGAGCTCCTCCACCGCATGTCCCCGGTGCAATTCCGCGCCGACCTCGATCACTCGAAGAAGTTACTCGAGGACCTCACTGGCCAGGAGATCTGTGGGTATCGGGCACCGGCGTTCACAATCACCCGACAGACGCTCTGGGCGCTGGACGTCTTGGTCGAGGCTGGCTTTCGCTACGACTCGTCCATCTTTCCGCTGCGAACCCGCCGCTACGGCATCGCCGGCGCCCCGTACTACCCGCATATCCTGCGCACACCGTGCGGGCATGAGCTCAAGGAGTTCCCAGTCGCCACGTATGCGTTGGCCGGGTGGCGAATACCCGTCGGCGGCGGCGGGTACTTCCGCCTGTTCCCGTATTTCGTGCTGCGGCGCGGCGTCAAGCAGCTTAATGCGCAGGGCCACTCGGCCACGATTTACATGCACCCGTATGAGTACAATCCGGGCGAGATCCGCGAGCTTCCGTACACCGTCTCGTGGAAGACGCGTTTGCACCAGAGTCTGGGACGCCGCTATTTTCCACGGCGCATCGACCGGCTGCTGGCCGAGTTCAGTTTCGGAACCGTTCAGGATGTCATTGCGACAACGTCCAACTGGCCCCGGCACGACCCCGGTGCGCCGGAGCCCGTGCCGGTCGCGTGAGTGATCCCGGCGCGCCGGGACGCCCAGCCTGCCAACAGGAGATCCGTGTGCCCACGCCGTACTGGACCAATCGCTTGTGTCGCCCCGAGGATACCGACGCGCTCATGAGGCTCGTGCGCGCGGTCCACGGGGACGAATATCAGTGGATCAATCACCGCTATTGGCAATGGCGCTATCTGAACGATGCCGGGTTTCGCGCCGAGGTCTTCATGGCGGAATACGAAGGGCGGCCGATCGGCGTTCTGCCGATGGCGATCTTTGAGTTCCAACGGGGCGCACAGCGACTCAAAGGGGCCATGTACACCGGCTTGCTCACTCATCCGGACCACCGGCGCCGCGGCATATTCCGCTCGCTGATCGAAAGCTGCAACGCGCGTGCGATTGAGCGCGGCGCCGCTTTCAGCGTGGGCATGCCCAACGAGGCGGCGTTGCCGGGCTACTTCAAGTTCGGCGACTGGGTCTACGTCGGCTTGATCCCGTTCTACCTCAAGGTCATGAGCGTTCCGGCGGTGCTCCGGACCAAGCTCGGCCGAGTCATGGCGAACGCGCTGGGCACCCTGCCACAGTTGCTCCTTCTGCGGCGCCGCCCGTCACTGGGCGGCCCGCCGGTGGACGTGGAGCCCGCGCAGTTCGTCCCCACAGACCTGGATGAGGTGGCCGACCGATTTGCCCGCGCTTGCGGTTCGCTGATGATCCGGCGGAGTGCTGCCTACTGGAACTGGAGATACGGCGCGCGGCCGGAGGTCGCGTACCGTACGCTTGTTGCCCGTCGGGCGGGCTGCGTCGTTGGTGCTGTCGCAACAGCGACGCAGGAACGCCGTGGCATCGAGGTTGGAGTCATTCTGGACATCGTAAGTCGGGACGGCACGACTGGCTGTCGGCATTTGCTGCGCGCCGCAGAGCAGGACCTGCGGGCCCGCGGCGCGGGACTCGTCACCTGCCAGGCCAGCACGCCGCTGCTACGACAGGCGCTCCAGGCCGAGCACTACTCGTGTCCGCCGGCGAAGTGGCTGCCCAAGAAGTTCCACTACATCTACCGTCCCACGGGCCTGCCGGGCCTGCTCACGCCACCCAAAGACATCGCCGACTGGCATTTGACTTTTGGTGATTCCGACAACATCTGAGTGCTAGCGGCGTGCTCGTGCCGCACGTGTGTCGGCCAGCGGGGGATTGAGCCCGGTCAGCACTGCCGTGGGCGCGTCCGCCTTTCGGCCAGGGTCCGCTCCAGCCCCTCCACAAACTGCTGCCCTAGTCCGTCCCGGGAGAACTGCGCCTCGGCCAGCGCGCGGGCACGCCGCCCCAGCTCCGGCCGCTCTTCCCGCTGGTGGCGTAGCTGTAGGACGGCGTCGGCGAAGGCGACGGGATCGTCCGGCGGCACAACCTGGCCGATCCGGTGCTCGTGGATCAGGTTGGCCAGCCATCCGGGGTAGTTGTTCAGCACGGGCACGCCGGCGGCGATGTAGTCGAAGAACTTGTTCGGCGACGTGCCGTAGTAGTACCCGGGCAGGTTTTTCAGGGTCATCAGGCCGACGTCCATGCTGGCGATGACGCGCCCCAGCTCCTCTTTGGGCATCGGCTCGATCCAACTTACGTATGGTTGCAGACCCTCGCGCGCGCAGCGCGCCATCAGCCGCGGCTTCTCTCGGCCGGTCCCGATGAAGACGAAGCGCACGCCGGTGACGGCGCGGCGGCGGAGCTCCACCGCCGCGTCCAATACCGCGTCGAGCCCATTGGCGATGCCGTGCGCTCCGGCGAAGACGAGCCGGAAGTCGTCGGGCGCGCCGAACCTCGCGTCCAGCGGCCCACGGGCCTCCGGCCGAAACAAGTCCAAGTCGCAGCAATTCGGGATGAGTGAAATGCGCTCGGCGGGGTAGCCGGTCCGACAGATGCCGTCCCGGATGCCAGGCGCTAGAGCATAGATGCGGTCCGCCGCCCGGTAGATTCTGCGCTCCAGCCGCCGCAGATACCACGTGAGCAGCGGATTTCGCACCGCCCCGACGGCAATAAGGAGTTCGGGCCACAGGTCACGGACCTCGAAGACGAACGGCACTCCGAGCCGCCGTGCGCCCTTCATCCCCGGCAACCCGACCGTCAACGGCGTGGAGGTGGCAAAGACGAGGTCGGCGTCCAGGCGGGCGACCAGCCGCTCCGCCGCCCGCGCGAATCGGACGAAGGCCAACACCCGCCGCGCGGCCCCCATCCGGTTCGCGTAGGGTTCGCGCACGCACAGGACGCGGATGCCGTCCACGACGAACTCCGCTACGTGCTGGTCAGACGTGAACTGGTGGCCTGCCAGCGCGTACTCACCGCAGATCATCGTGACACGGTGCCCGGCAGCGATGAGCCGGCGGCTCATCTCGTACGAGCGCGTCCCCCCCGCGCCGCTGCGTGTGGCGAAATGCTGATGAATGTAGCCAACGTGCATGCGCGCCCGTCCGTCCGACAACCGCGGTGTTTGGACCAGACCATCGACGTTCGATCGGGCATTCTAGTCTTGGGCCCGCGGGTGGACAATGTCAGGCGCCGGGGCTATCCTGCCCACCCGGCGCGGCAGGTCGCCGAGTGCAGGAGGTTGCGCGTTTGCGCCTGGTAATCAGCACCGACACGCGGTTGGAGCGTGCGCCGGATGACAGCTTCTGGGCTGGGGGTGCCGTCAGCTACTCGCTCTGGGCCCGTTATTTGGAGGTCTTCGACGCCGTGCAGGTCGTCACGCGCGTCCGCCCGGTCGCGCAACCAGCGCCGGGGGCGCGGCGGGTCGACGGCCCGCAGGTCACAGTCTTCGGCCTGCCCTTCTACGCCGGACCCTGGCAGTACCTGGGGCGGCGGCATGCACTGCGGGCGTCGCTCCGGTCGGCGCTCAACCCTATGGATGCCGTGCTGCTCCGCGTTCCCGGAATCATCAGCGCCAGCGTGGCCGGCCTTATGCGGCGCGCACAGCGGCCGTACGGCGTAGAGGTGATCGGCGACCCCTACGACATGTTCGCCCCCGGCAGCGTGAGGTCGGTTGTGCGGCCGTTCATGCGGCGCTGGCTGCCCTGGCAGCTCCGCCGACAATGCGCCGGTGCGGCGGCCGCCTTGTACGTGACGGCCAAGGCTCTGCAACGACGCTACCCACCTGGGCCGACCGCGTACGCGGTCGGTTGCTCGGACGTCGAGCTGCCCAAAGAGACCTTCGTGCCCGTGCCGCGTCCGGTTCAGCCGGACAAGCGGCAGTTCAAGCTCATTTTTGTGGGAGGCTTGGGTCAGCTTTACAAGGCGCCAGAGGTGCTGATTGCGGCCGTGGCCGCCAACATCCGCAGTGGCCTCGACTTGCGCTTGACAATGGCGGGCGACGGCCAACATCGGGCCGACCTCGAGCAGCTCGCGCACCAGCTCGGCATCCATGAGCGCGTGCGGTTCGCCGGGCTCCTGCCGGGCGGAGCAGCCGTGCGTGCCGAGCTTGACCAGGCGGACCTGTTCGTGCTGCCCTCGCGCCAGGAGGGCCTCCCGCGGGCGCTGGTCGAGGCGATGGCCCGTGGTCTGCCGTGCATCGCCAGCACCGTCGGCGGCATCCCCGAGTTACTGCCACCGGAGGACATGGTCCCGCCCGGCGATGTGGAGGCGTTGGCGACGAAGATCCGCGAGGTGCTCGCCAGCCGCGAGCGGATGGCGCAGATGGCGGCGCGCAATCTCAAACGCGCCCACGACTATCATGCCAACATCCTCCGGGCGCGCCGCCGCACTTTCTTTGAGGCGGTCCGCGATCGCACGCTGGAGTGGCAGCGCCGCCGTCATCCGTGAAGAGGTTCCCGCGCGAACATACTGCGCGCGCTCTCTTCCAGGCTTCTACGCGGCTGCCATCCGCAGTGGCGGTTCAACTTCTGAAAGCTGCCGTACACGGTGGACACGTCGGCCGCGCCGCGTAGACGGGCGGGGTCAGTTTCCACAACCACCTTGGCCTGCGAGACGTTCATCATGATTTGGAGCAGATCGCCCATGCGAGTGGGACGCCCCGCGCAGAGATTGAAGACTTCGCCCGGCGCTGGATTCGAGCAAAGTGCCCAAACGGCCTCGGCGGCATCGCGAACATCGAGGAAATCACGCTGGCTTTCCAGGTTGCCCACGCGCACCGTCGCCGGCCCGCTGGCCAGCGCAGCGTGGAGTTGCTCCGCAAATGCGCCCGGGGCCAATCGGGAGGACATCCCCGGGCCCAGCAACTGGAACGGGCGCACGACCATCGTGCCCAGGCCGTGCACGCGGTGGTAGTACTGGGCCACCTGCGTTGCCGCCAGTTTGCTTTGTCCGTACAACGTGACCGGCGCACACGGACAGTCTTCATCGACCGGCAGATGGCCCACCGTCCCCCGCCCGTACTCTGCCGCCGAGCCCGCTGTGATCAGGATGGCATTCGCCGCCTCTTGGCGCAATCCCTCCAGCACCGCGACCAGGGGCAGCAAGTTTGCCTGGTATAGGTCGACCGCCGCCCCCGTACCAAACGTGCCCGCGAGGTGGACCACGCAGTCGGGGCGCGCTGCACGGATCAGCTCGGCCGCCGCCGCCTCGTTGGCCAAATCGACCTGCACGAACCGGCCCGGCAGCGCCGCGCCGGCCGGCACAATATCGGTGGTGGTGAGCTCAACCTCCGGAGCGTGCGCAGCGAGGTAGCGGCAGAAATGGCGGCCGAAGAAACCGGTGGCCCCGGTCACCAGCACGCGGCGGATCACGGTGGGGTCGCTCGCAGGTAACGAGAGCGCGCCGCCTCAAAGCATTCCGTCGCCCGTTCGTAGTCATCCGGACGGCCGATGTCGAGCCATTCGCACGGGCTGCGGAACGCGGCCACGGTGCGCCCCGCGTTCTTCAGGTTCATCATCAGTGTTGGGATGTCCAGGTACTGCCCCTTGGGGATGAAGTCGAGCGCGGCGCGGCTGAACGCGTTAACACCCATGCTGACCAGGTACTCCAACCGCGGCTTCTCCTTGTACTCGGCGAGGTGGCCGCGCTCATCCAGCGCCACGACGCCGAAGTCGATCCGCACCTCGCGCGGGAACACGCCCATCGTCGCGCAGGCACCGGACTCCACGTGGGCGGCGACCAGCGCGGCGTAGTCCAGCGTGGTGAGCAGGTCGCCGTTCATTACCAGGAACGGGTCCGTCAGGTCTTCCACGAGGCCGATCGAGCCCGCGGTCCCGAGCGGCTCGTTCTCCACGTAGTAGCGGAGGTCCAGACCCCACTTCGCGCCGTCGCCGCAGAACGCGCGGATCAGCTCGGCCAGGTGGTTGACCGAAAGCGTGATCTTGCGGAACCCGAAATAGTGGAGCTGCCGCAGGACAATTTCGAGCACGGGCAAGTCCCCGACCGGCATGAGCGGCTTGGGAAACGCGGTGGCGTAGGGGCGGAGGCGGGTGCCCTTGCCGCCGGCCAGGATCACCACGTGTACGTCCTGCATGTTCACGCTGGGCATGCCTGCCTGCTCCGCGCTAGACCGCATAAACCCCCGACCGGTAACGGTCGAGGTGCCGTTGGATCCACTGGACCGTCTCGGCCAGCCCCTGCTCCAGAGTGTAGCGCGGCTGCCAGCCGCAGACCTGCCGGGCGACGGTGTTGTCGCTGATGAGCCGCAGGACCTCGCTCCTTTCCGGCCGGACGCGCGCCGCATCGCGCTCGATCGGCAGACCTTCCTTGCCGAGCACTTTCAAGATGAGCTGGGCTACGGTCCCGACCGGCTCACCGTGGCCGACCCCTAGATTGACCGTCTGTCCCACAAGCTGCTCGCACAGCCCGACCCGAAGGAATCCCTCCGCGGTGTCTTTAACAAACGTCAGGTCGCGGACCGGCTCCAACGAGCCCAACTGGATACGGTCGTGCAGAAGGGCCTGGCTGATCACGGTCGGGATGAAGGCGCGGGCCGACTGACGCGGACCGTAGGTATTGAATGGCCGAACCGTCACCACCGGCAGGTTGAAGCTCCGATGGTACGACTCGGCCAGCTTGTCCGCCGCGATCTTGCTCGCTGAGTAGGGCGACTGCCCTTGGAGCGGATGTTTCTCGTCAATGGGTACGTACTGTGCGCTGCCATAGACCTCGCTCGTGGAGGTATGGACCAGGCGCGGCGTCCGCTCGTCCCGGCAGGCCTGAAGGACATTGAGCGTACCCTGGACATTGACCGCGACGTAGTCCGCCGGCGCGACGTAGCTGTAGGGAATGCCGATTAGCGCCGCGAGGTGGAACACATAGTCGCAACCTTGCACGGCCGACCGGACGAAGAATGGGTCGCAGAGGTTGCCGAAGAGGATCTCCAGTTGTGCCTGGCTCTCCGGCGGCAAATCGGCGAGCATGCCGATGTCGCCGCGACCGTTGTAGCGCACGAAGGCCCGCACGCGGGCCCCCCGCGCCAGGAGGGCTTCGACCAAGTGCGAGCCGATAAAGCCGCCCGCACCGGTCACCAGGACCTTCTTGCCAGTACACATGACAATACTTCCGCGCGCCGCGGATGGCGCGGCAGCGCGTGCCGCGCACATCTTCCAGCGAGTTCGTAGCTGCCCATCGTACGCCGCGGGGGTATTCTAACTGCGCTTTCACTTCCGTCAAACGCGGCGTCATCGGCGCGGTCGATGCCGCGCCGGCCAGCGGGTCCGCGTTGACACAGTCGGAGGCGGCCAGTAGGCTCCAGGATTACTTCTCCGCCGCATGCCGCTTGGCCGTACCGATCAGCGGCGACCGGCGTGATGAGAAAAGCGTGCCCACAAAGATCATGACCGTACTGGGGACCCGCCCCGAGGCCATCAAGCTCGCACCGGTGATTCTTCAAGCCCAGGCCCGGCCGGCCGAGTTCGACGTCACGGTCTGCGTCACCGCCCAGCACCGCGAGATGCTCGACCAGGTTCTGGAGCTGTTTCGCATTGCCCCCGACGTGGACCTCGGCCTGATGCGGCCGAATCAGAACCTGTGTGAGCTGACCGCCAGCATCATCACCGCGCTGCGGCCGGTGCTGCTCCGCGTGCGCCCGGATTGGGTGCTCGTGCAGGGCGATACGACTACGGTCTGGACCGCCGCGCTGGCGGCGTTTTACGAGGGCGTGCCGGTCGGTCACGTTGAGGCCGGCTTGCGCACCTTCGACAAGCGCCAGCCGTTTCCGGAGGAGATCAACCGACGGCTGTGTACGCAACTCACCGACCTGCACTTCGCGCCGACCGAGTGGGCCCGGCAGAACCTGCTGCAGGAGCGCGTAGCGGAGCGCCAGATCGTAGTGACCGGCAATACGGTCATCGACGCATTGCTCTGGGTGCTCGACCGGATCAGGACTGATCCAACCCCGGACGTCGTCGAGATCCAGCGCTGGGCGAACGAGCACATCGGCGACCGCCGGATGGTGCTGATTACCGGGCATCGGCGGGAGAGCTTCGGGGAAGGGTTCGAGAACATCTGCCGCGCCATCCTGAAGCTGTCGCAGGCGTTCGCGGACGTGGGCTGGGTCTACCCGGTCCACCTGAACCCCAACGTGCAGGAGCCCGTGCGGCGATTCCTGGCGCAGCGCCCGAATGTCCACCTGTTGGCGCCGCTGCCCTACGCGTCCTTCGCCTGGCTCATGCAGCGCTGCACCCTGATTCTGACGGATTCGGGGGGGGTCCAGGAGGAAGCGCCGACCCTCAAGAAGCCGGTAGTGGTGATGCGCAACACGACCGAGCGCCCGGAGGGCGTTCAAGCGGGCCTGGTAAAGCTGGTGGGCAACGAGGAGCTGCGCATTGTCGCCGGCGTGACCGCCAGCCTGACCGGCGACGCCCCCAGGGACGTCGAGAATCCCTACGGCGACGGGCGCGCGAGCGGACGCATCCTGGACGCACTCTTGCGCTACGAGGCATAGCGCGGCTTGGCGGCAATCGAGACTCCAATGAAGGTGCTGTTCGTTACGCAGCAGGTCATCCCGCACGAAGGCGGACTGAGCACGCACCTGCTCGATCTCATGGCCGGCTTGCGCCGTCAGGGTCACGACGTCCGCCTCGTGCACGGCGGCCTGACGTCCATCTCCAGGTGGCTACGCCTGCTGCATGCGGGATTGGCATTGGGCCGTGGCGACCGGTATCGGGCCTGGCATATTGGTGCTGCTCTGGGCAACTTGCAGCGCCTGGTCCGCGGGCAATTGACCACGTTCGATCCCGAGTTGGTTCATTGTCATGACCCGCTGGCGGGTTTCGCCGTCTCCCGCGCATGCCACAACCGCGCGGTTCCGGTCGTCGAGACGGTTCACGGACCCATGCTGTACGAGTTCCAGCAAGTATCGGGCGCCGGCAGCCAACCCCGCACGGAGGGGCTCATTCTGCGGTGCGAGCAGACGGCGCTGGCCGCCGCCACCCAGCTCATCGCGGTGGACAGCGGGCAAGCCGAGATTCTGCGCCGCGACTACGGGGTCGAGGCCGAGCGTGTCACCGTCATCTTCAACAGCGTCAATGTGGGCGAGGTGCGGGTTTTGGCCCGGTGCGACACCGCGCTGCCGTGTGACGCCCCGTTTTTCCTCGTGCCACGTCGGCTCTGGCCGAAGACCGGGGTGCAGTTTGCCATCGAGGCGCTGGCCCACATCCCGCGTCGCCAGGTCCGTCTCATCATCGCCGGGCAGGGACCGTTGCGTGCAGAACTTGAACGCCGGACGGCGGCACTGGGTCTCACGGAGCGTGTTCATTTTGTGGGCAGCGTGCCCAGGCCACAGCTTCTGCCGTTGTTTGCGCGGGCCGTGGGCGTGCTGGTTCCTTCCGTCCCGTGCACCGGCGTCGTGGAAGCGACGTCCCTGGCGGTCATGGAGGCGATGGCGTGCGGGAGCGTGGCGATTGCCTCGGGCATCGGCGGGCTGGCCGAGCTCATTCAGGACGGTGAGACCGGGCTTCTTGTTCCGCCCGCCGATGCCAAAGCGCTCGCGCAGGCCATGACCAGCGTCCTGGACGACACGGCTCTCCGCACGCGGTTACTGGACACGGCGACGCGCAAGGTCGAGACCGAGTATTCGACCGAGGCCTGGCTCGCGCGGATTCTGGCGGTCTACCAGCGCGCCATGTCCCGGACTTCGGCCGTCAGAGGAAGCGTCGCCGCATCATGAGCCTGCTACGCAAGGGCATGTTGGTCTCGGGCGGTCAACTGCTCAACATCCCGTTGGGCATGGCGGCAGGAATCATCTTCTCTCGTGCGCTCGGCCCCGCTGGCATGGGGCAGTACGAGCTGTTTCGCACGACGGCCGTGCTGGCTGCCACGGTGGTCGCTCTGGGGCTCGGCCAGGCGAACATCTACTTTCTGAACAATCGTCAGATCGGGCCGGAGCGAATCGCGACCAATACCCTGACCGTGGGCAGCGTGCTCGGCGTCCTTCTTGCCGTCGTGCTGTTCGCAGCAGTATTGCTGCACCGGGGCTATTTCGGGAGTGTCTCGGTCCCCGTGGCGCTGGTGTTCGCGCTCGGGGTAGCGCTGGGGCTAAATACGAACCTCCTCCGCACGATCCTGACGGCCCAACTGGCTGCCCGGCGGATGGTGGCGATCGATGTGGCGCGCGGGCTGACGCTGCTGGTTTGCGGCGGTGCGCTGGCCCTAGCGGGGCGGCTGAGTTCCGGTTCAGCGATTGTGGCCCTATCCGTCAGCAGCGCCGCCGCCTTTGGGTTGCTCCTGGCGTATCTCGCTCGGTACATCAAGTTGACGCGCCCGTTTGAGTGGCCGCTGCTTCGCGGGGTGGTGGTTTATGGCCTGAAGCTGGCCGCGGCCAATCTGCTCCAGGTTCTCGCGGCCAGCACCACGGTCCTGCTGCTCCGCTACCTCCGCTCCGATCAGTTCGCCGATGTGGGCTTGTACACACGCGCGGTCGCGGTTTGCAGCCTGGTCTCGGTCGTCCCGACAGCCCTCGGACCGCTGCTGTACGCGAAATGGTGCAGCACGCGCGGGCCGGAACGGGCACGCCAGGCTGAGTTGGCTTCGCGTTTGAATCTGGCCTACGGACTCGTCATGTGCCTCGGGGTGGCCCTGCTGGGGAAGTACGTCCTCTGGCTGCTGTATGGCCGGGAGTTCATACCCGGCGCGGCCGCGCTGCTGCCGCTCGCTCCGGCGTTGCTGTTCCTGCCGCTCTTCGAAGTCTGCAACAACCTTCTGGCCGGTGACGGCAAAGCCATGATTACCGCCTGCATTCTGGCCGGCACCCTGTGTGTCGTGGCCTCTGTGACGTACCTGACCGTGCCCAGCCTGGGAATCCGCGGGGCCGCGCTGGGAGTCCTCGGTGGCAACGCCTTCACCGGGCTGGTGAGTCTGGCGGTGTGCCGGAAGCTGTACGGCTTGCGCATCCGCCATTGCCTGCTCTTGCAGAAGGACGATTGGCAGGTCATTCAGGGTGTGTTGTGGAGGCGCCCGAGATGACTTCCGCGCCCAGCACTGCCCCGGCCGCACCACCGGCTCGCATCGCCTTTCTGATCGATGGCAGTGAGAACTACGGTGTCCTCCAGATGATGAGCCTGATACTGGAGACGGTGGATCAGCGGCCATTCCGGATGGTCGGGATCTTCCTGGGCCGCGGCCCGGCGCGCGACCAGTTGGCCGCACTGTGTGACGAGGTCATCGATCTCGGTATGGGCTGTCTGCTGCCGCTGTCCCGCGCGGGATACAGCAAATACAACGTGCCGAACATGGTGCGTAAGAGTCTGCTCTTCGTCCGCGCGGTGATCGCCGCCACGGCTGCGCTGCGGCGGGCGCACATCGACCTGGTACACGTGCACATGTACCCCCTTCACCTGGTCGCCGGTCTGGCCTGCCGCCTGCGCCCGACTGCCTGCGTGTGGCATTGGCACAGCTCGTTTGACCGGCATCGGAAGTTCCACATGATCGCGCGCCTGGCGTTCGGGCCGCTGGCGACGTGTGTGGTCTGCATCAGTCGGTTCGTGGCGGGAACGCTGCCGGAGAGTGGGCAACGGAAGGCCCGCGTCGTGTACAATGCCGTCAAGTATCATGAACTCCGTGCGCGTCAACGCCCCGGCCAGCTCCGAGCGCTGCTGGCGATTCCGCCCGCTCGGCCACTGGTCTCCATCGTCGGTTCTCTCACAGAGTACAAGGGCCACGAGTACTTCGTCCGCGCCGCCGCGGCCGTCCTACGAGACTTCCCCGACACATACTTTGCCATCATTGGACGGGAAATGGACGTTCAACGGCACCGGTTTGGGCGGGAGGCACGGCTGCGGCGACTCGTGGCGGACTTGGGCATCACCGCGCGGATCCTCTTCTTCGGCCATCTGGATGATTCCGCGCTCTACATGTGCGATTGTGATATTGTCTGCGTGCCGACGATCCCACTCGGGATCGGCGGCGAGGGCTTTGGCCTGGTGTTAACAGAAGCGATGACCGCTGGTGTGGCGGTCGTCGCGACGAGTTGCGGCGCGCCGCCCGAGATCATCGAGGACGGCGTGAGCGGGCTGCTCGTTCCGCCACGCGACAGTGACGAGCTCGCCAGGGCCATGGTGTTCCTTCTGAGCAGCGAAGAACGCCGCAAGGCCATCGGGGCCGCCGGGCAGCAGCGGGTGATCGACCGCTTTGACAGCAGCCGCATGGCGCGTGAGGTCGCCGCGCTCTACCAGGAATGCTTGGCCCACACGCACGGCCGTCGCAGCGGGGACAGGACAACATCGTCATGACTGTAGCCCTGGCCGTAACCGTGTGGGTGGTACTGGCCCTGATCGCAGTCGTCCGTCCACGCTTCGGGGCCATTCTGATCTGGTTCATGACTTGGAACTACCCGAACGCGCCGCTGTTCGGCACGCTGCCGCTCAACGCGCGCCTGGACGACCTGTGGGTCGTGTTCATGTTCGTGGTGTGCTTGATCTCGCCCCAGTCGCGCAAAACCACCGGGCTGGTTGTGTGGCTCGCCCTCGCCTGGTGGTTGTCCGTGCTGATCGGCAACCTGGCGGGCCTGCTGGTCACCGGCGTTCAGGCTTGGGAGTCGACGGTCAAGTTCGCCGCCAAGGGCCTCTATATCCCGATGACCGCCTACATTCTGTCCAGCCTGTTGCACAAACCGGAGCATCTCGAAAGCCACTTGCGTTGGATGTGCATAGCGGCAGCCGTGGCCGGCGCGATCGCCATTGGCAGCGTTTACTTCCCCTACCGGTTCGAGGCCTTCTTACCGCCGATTACCGAATCCGGCATGACCGGAGTGGAACAAGTCGAGGCCGTCGCTGACACCGAGGCACGTCGCGCCGGTGGCTCACTCGGCATCGTCTCACTCGGCATGCTCATGATGAACATCAGTCTCCTGTCACTGGCGATGGTGGTTTATCGCGTGCGACTGGCCGCGCGTGCGTTCTACGCCGCCATCTGTGGGGCTTGCCTCGTCACGCTGGCCTACACGATCTCGCGCGGCGCCATCGTCGGACTCATCGGGGCCGTCTGCTGGGCGCTGGTGTTCGCCCGCCGCCGGGCCGCCTTTGTGTTGGTGGCCATCGGGGCAACCGTTGTGCTGCTGCTTCAGGGGGGTGTCGTGGAGCGGGTGCTGGCGCGTTTCAGCGGCGGCGCCACGCCATACGCAACGACGTTTGAAGAAGGGTTGGCTGGCCGGTTCGACGTGCTGCGCATCTTCATCGAGAATCTCTCGCCCGCCTTCTTCCTCACCGGCATTGGGATGCCCAGCGCATCGTCTCACCTCCACGCTACGGCACACAGTGCCTACCTCGGCGCGCTTGTGTATTCTGGAATCCCCGGCTTGGTGGTGTTGGTCCTGGCGATTCATCGCGGCGTTGTCCTGGGCCGGCGGGCGGCCCGCGTGCCAGCCGACCGGACGAGCCAGGCGCTCGGCACGTACATGCTCATGCTCGTGGTCGGCATGATGGTCGTCGGCCTCTCGGCCGAGAGCTTCCAATTGGTTTGGCCGGCCCAACTCTATTTCGCCGCGCTGGTCTTTGCCGAGCGCGGCTTGGCACAGGTTCCGGCCGCGCCCCTCACCCGGCTGGTACGCCCGCCACCGATGGCACCCGGCCTGGTCATGCCGGCAATCGCCGCGCCGCGGCCGGAGCCTCGCCGGCATCCGTAGAAGGAGCGCTGGTGTCCGACCGCTGCAACTGGTGCCATCTCCACCCGGCGTTGTGGGCCGTACTCGCTTGGACAGTGGGCGTTTCGCCCGGCCGTGCTGGCGAGCACCCGCGCCTGCTCATTTCCAGGGCCGACGTGCCGCGGCTCCGACACGCCTGCGGGATCGAAACCACACCGGGCCGAGATCCAGGCGCGGGGCGCTTCGGCGCCTGCGCGGCCGATTTCCAGGCTCTCCGCGCGAGCTTTGCCCACCCGCGCGGGGACGAGACCCTGCCCGGCGAACTACCCGCCGCAGCGTTCCTGCACCTGGTCGATCCACGCGATACCGATGATGCGGCGCGCCTGCGCTGGATCAATTCCGCGTTGCAGCGGTCCACCTTCGCCATGACGGACCTCCTCGAGGCGGTCCTTGCGCTTGATTGGTGCTGGGGCGACCTGGACCTGGCGGCACGCCGGGAACTGCTGCTCGGCGTCCGCAATCGCGCCGCGCCGCTGACGGCGGGCGACAGCCCCCTCGACGCACGACGCTTCTCGGAGAAGCTGGCGGCCGTGGCCCTGGCGCTGGCGGTCGACGAAACCGATGACCCGAGTTCCAGTTGGACAGCGCTCCGGGCGCGCCTGCTGAACGCGGCGCGGACCTACTTCGCCACCACGTTCCCGGCGTTTGTCGCCTGGCGTAGCCTGAGTCCCACCAGTCCGGCCAGTGCGGCCAGCGAAGAACGCGACACGGCTCTGGCCATCGAGCTGGCCGGGCAACTTCTGGAACGCGACCTGTGGCCCGAGTATCAGGCCAGCGTGGGACGCTGGCTCGAGCATTACGTTTTCGCCGCCCGCGATGGCCCGGCCTGGCCGCAGAACTTCATCCGCGACGACGGCGGGTGCGCGCCCCTCACGACGGCGCCCGCGTGGCGCGACCTGCTGCCGCTCACGGCGCACCTGATCGCCGCGCGCACGCGGGATCCCGCGGCGGCCACCGTCGCGGACCAGATCGAACGCGCCCTGCGCGACCCGGCCGCCACGGACCCGCGCGCGTTGTGGCGCTGGGTGCCGATCGTCTTCGGCACGGCCGACGTGCCGCGCTGCGATCCAGGTCAACTTCCCGCCGCCCGCAACCTCGGCGGTGCGGTGCTCTTCCGCGGCGGCCACGGGCCCGACCTGACGGCCGTGTGGATCGACGCCGCCCAGCCCTTCCTGCGCCGCCGGCAGCATTTCGACGCGGGGCACTTCCTGATCTGTCGCGGCGGATATCTGGCCGTGGACGGAGGCGATGACGTCGTGTTGGATGCCATCGCGAGCAAGGGCGGCTCGCAGCACCTGGGCAGCCAGCCGGAGCCGTTTGACTTCGAGCAGTACCTCACAGCGACGATCGCCCACAACTGCGTGGTGTTCTGGGATCCGGCGAAGATCACCCGTTGGTACAAGGCCTCGTACCTGCCGGTCGGCGGGCAGCGCTGTGTCGAAGACACATGCGCCGACTTCGCGACGCCTTTGGAAGCCCAGGGGCGGCGGACCGGCCGGCAACTCGCGTACGGGCAGCATGAGAACGCCGCGTACCTGGCGCTGGACCTGGCCCCCGCGTACGAGAGCCGCGCGCCGAGCACGTACACCCGCGAATTCATCTTTCTGTGTGAGCGCGTGCTGATCGTCCTGGACCGCGTGACGTCGCCGAAGGGCCGGCCCGTGCCGACCTGGGTCTTGAACCTGCCGGCCCGGCCGCAGGTCGACGGGGCGGAGCTCAACGAGCAGGCCCGCGTGGCCGGCAGCGCGAACGATGCCGGGGTGTGGCGCTACGACGACGCGACCTGGCTCCGCTGGACCGCGGATGATGGTGCGCTGTGGCTGTCAGCCCCCTTGCCAGGGCCGCGATGCCTGCGCGTGGTGGGCGGGCCCGCGCGGCAGCAACGGATCAGTGACGGGCACGGCGGATCATGCGGCTATGTCGGCGGCGATTCCGACGGCTTCGAACGCCTGATCATCCCCGCCGAGCGACGAGGCGCGCGCAATGCGTGGTATCGGCTCGGTCAGCCGACCCTCGTCGGGACCGGGGTGGGCCAGATGCCGCATTGGGGTCGCATCGAGATCGAGCCGCCGACGCGGGGCACGACCGTCACGTTTCTGACCGTCCTGGTTGCGGAGCGCGCCGACCAGCACGAGACGCCGACGGTCAACCTTGCGTCGGGCGACCGCATGCTGGTGCTCGATGTGGGTACGGGGGAAGACCGCGCTGCGCTCCATCTGCCCAAGGACACGCTGGGTGGCGCTGTAAATGTGGACGGAACGAGGTCATTCGCTTGGACGCTGCCAGTGGACGTAGAGCCCGACGCACCGCTTGCCAGTGTAGCGCCCGCTCGCCCGCACACGAGGCAAAGCTGGAGCTTTGCACCCCTTGCGAGTACTCGTCCCTCACCGTGACGCAGGGCCGCGTGAAGACCGCGTGCGGCGTTTCATGCCCACGTACAACAATCCATACGCCACTACCGTCGCCAGCCCGCTGCCGGCCGTGCCCAGGGAAGCCTGGCTACTGGACACAGAAACCGAGAAGTACCGGCTGACCGGCTCGTCGTTGGGGGCATCCTGGAACAGCAAGTCGCGGGTCATCTGCTCGCGGTCGATGACGGTACGCATGCGGGTCAAAAAGTCTAGCGCACGAACTTCCGGCGGCAGCGACGCCAAGTCTAACGCAAGAACTGCCGACGGCTGCGACGCCGGCTGCGTCGTCGGGCTGGAAGCCGCCATGGTTCCCGCGAACTCCGTTACCAGGACCAGACCCCCCAACGGGGCGATGATCTGGCTGAACAGGGCTTCGTAGTTCGTCTGGCTGGCGCTGTTGGGATCGTATATCACCGCCTGGGGATCGATGACCGCGTTCGAGACATTGGCTCCCTCGGCCCGATGATCTGCGAGCACATAGGCCAGCACCTCGGTCTGCGGTGCGGCCGAGATCTGCGAGATGGCCAGCGGATAGAAACGCTCCGTGGTCGCGCACGTAAACTGGATCGGCGGCAACTCGATTACGCCGCTGCTGTCGGCCGCGACGTCCTCCGGCTTGCTCACGCGCACCGCGAGGAAATGCCGCTCGCTCTGAATGTAGGGCTCCAGCACGGTGACAGCCGCGGACGGTACGGCGAAGCCGTGATCGTTGAGCCAGGTCAGCAGCGCGGTGGCCCCGGTGCTGGTCAGGGCGGTCCACTCGAAGATGCCTGCTTGCCCACTGGCCTCCACTTCGACCAGACCGAGTTCCGCGGGCGCTGCGGCGACGCCGGCGCAGCCGCAGCCGCCACGCCCGGAGAAGCCCGAGATTGTGAACGTTGGTTCGGTCAATGCGCCCAGCGCGTCAAACAGCGCCCCACTGGGCTGGGCCGTGACCTCGGTCGGCGTTGCGGGCACGGGTACGACCCAGGCGAAGGCGCCCGGCTGTCCGGCGTAGCGGGTGCGGATCACATAGGTGGTTCGCGCCTCGCCACCGTCGGCGGTGCTGTAGAAGGCGAGCAGCACTTCCTGCCGGGTCTGGGCAAGAGCAACGGTCGCGGTCTGCTCGAAGAAGAAACCGCCGTCGCCGAAGGCCGGCACCCCCACGGTCAGGGCGGTCAGCAACAAGCCGACAAGTGCACTTGCGTGTTTCATCACCAGTCCTCCGGCTGCGTTTCCTTATCCGCTGCGAGCTCATTGTACCGGAAGGGAACGGCGTGCGCAACACAAGCGGGGCAGCGCCTTCGTACGACGGTGCCCCGCGGTAACTGGGGAGATTGTTCCGCTAGCGGTGAGTCGTGTTACTCGGCCGGCTTCACATTGACGGCCTTGAGCCCCTTGGGCCCCTGTGTGACCTCAAATTCCACACGCTCGCCCTCGCGCAGCGTGCGATGCCCCTCGGCCTCAATCGACGTGTGGTGCACGAACACATCCTGACCGTCGTCCGAGCGGATGAAGCCGAACCCTTTCGTGTCATTGAACCATTTGACCGTACCGGCAGCCATGCGACGTACCTTCTGCAGCACCCAGGGTCGGATCCGCTCGAAACAAACGCTGCTTCGACGTGACAACCGATGCGGCAACTTCCCTGCGGCGCGCATTGAGACATCCCCAGTATCACCACTTGCGGCGTGGATGTCAAAGCGGACCGGTCAACGGTTCGGCCGCGAGCGGGTCGGCAGACCACGGGGTGCCGGCCGGCGCATGCCGTGGCGGTCCGCAGCGTGTCTTGCGACCGCGAAGGGAGCCCGCGATGTAGCGTTATTGGAACACGGGCTAACTATTTGGCGTCAAGGGACTTAGAATGATGGAGGGTGTTTCGCGGGCGGCTGCGCTGTGCAGATTCGAACCTGGCAGCGTGCCTACCCACGCCGGCGCGAATACCACAGCACTGCGGCGCCGGTCGCAAACAGCACCAGCGTGCCGGGCTCAGGAACCGCGGTGGGGGCCGCGTAGCCGCTTTCGCCGGTCGCGAAGCGGGCCCCGACCAGAGCGTTGAGCAGGTCATCGGCGGCCTGATCGGTCACTGTTTGCGCGACGAGCGCAGGCAACTCAGCGGCGGCGGAAGTGCCGGCGACCACGCTCGCGTTTTGCAGGGCGTCGCGAATCGCCTGGTCGATCTCGCCGGCCGGCGAGCGCGGAAAGACCTTTTCCAGCTCGGTTGTATCGGCGCCGAGGGCGGTGAGCACACCCAGCGTGGCGTCGTAAAACAGGTTGCCGCGTACGACGATGGGGCCGATGTCGAAGTTGGTGGCTTGCTTATCCTGGACGGCGACCCCATCGACAAACAACTGCGATTCGGTGTTGCGCACGTTCACGCTGACGGTGTAGAACCCGAGCGGGTTCACCTCAAAAGCGTTGGACACGTTGAGCACGCCGACCAACTGGACATCCTGCGCCCCGGTCGTGGTCCGCGCGCTGTAGGTCAGGTTGCTGGCGGCCAGGTCGCCGCTATAAGTGCGGAACGCACCCTTTCCGTTGTAGCCCAGCGTCAGTTGCGTCGCACCATCGAGCGTGATGTCGGCGACGCCGTACAGATTTAGGTTCTCCGGACGCCCGCGCGAGTCCGCTCCGAACGTGCGGTCGAGCTGAAGCTCGTAACCGCCGCCGATGCCGTTGGGGACGATCCGCAGCCGCCCGGAGCGGGCCCCGTTGATGCGGGTGCCATCGGCGGTGGTGGACAACGGGCTGCCGAGCGGCGTGGCGAGCACGTCCAGGCCGCGCCACACGTTTTGCCACAAGTCCGCGTAAGCGGTCGTTCCAGCCCAGGCCAGCACGACGACGAGCGAGATCGAGCAGCGGCGCTTCATAGGATGATCCTTGGCACGTCGCCGCCGCCAGGCGGCGGCCACGGGAAAACAGTGTAGGTACGATACGCGGTCGGCGCGCGGCTTTCAAGCGCGCAGCTTCCAGCAACCATCTTATCGGAGAGAATCTCAAGTTGCTGGATAGAGGACATCTGTGCAGCCGTGGACCGGCGTTATAATGCGGCCCGGTCCCACAACGCCTGTGGGCCGGGCGACGTTCTTATGGGCCGTGATGGACCTAACGGTTGCCCCTGGGCCGGGTCTGCCAAAACGTCAGATATGCTGAAGCCGGCGGTGAAGGGAATGTGGCAGCGAGCAGCAATCGGAGTGCTGATGTCCCTGGCAGTGGCCGGCGCTGTCGGGCAAGAGACCTCCCAGCCCGCTACGCACCCTACCCCCACCAACCAGGAACGCCTGAACGACTTGATCGCGCTCATTGAGGGGCCGAATACGCCGGAAGGGCGGCGCACTATTACTCGCGAACTGCTGCTGCAGCGCTGGCCGGAGACGCCGCCGCGCCTCGTTTCTCTCCTCGCCGGTGCCAACAGCGCGGCGAAGACGGCGGTGGCGACGGTCCTCGCCGACTTGCCCCAGTTTCTGGATCCGGCGTATGTCGATCCGCTGGTCGGGATGCTCGCCGACGCGGATACCGCGGTCCGACAGGCGGCGGCCGCAGCGCTGGCGGCGTACCCAAACAACGGGGTCACGGCGCGCTTGCGGCAGTTGGCCTTCGACCGTGAGCAACCGCGGCCGGCGCGCCTCTCGGCCATTTCCGCCCTGGGGTTCATGACGAACTGGGAGGCGATTGAAGGGCTGGCGGCGATCCTCAATGACGCGGACGCGGTGTTGGCCCAGGCGGCCCTGGCCGCGATGGCCCAGGCCACGGCCATGGACTTCAACGACGACATCAACGCGGCCCGCACCTGGTGGAACGAGAGCAGCGCGCTGCCCCGCGAAGCCTGGCAGCAATTGCAGATTGATCGTCTGGTGCGGAAGGACCGCGAGATGCACCGGCGCCTGGAGGCCGTCGAAGGCCGCTTGGCCAAGGTGCTCGAGGCGAACTTTCTGCGCGCGCCGGACAGCGAGCGCATCGCGCTCCTGACCAGCTATCTCGCTGACCCAGCGACCTCGATCCGGCTGACGGGGCTGCACCTGGCGCAAATGCACCTGGCCGAGGGGAAGTCGCTGCCGGCAGAGCTGCAGGACCGCATTCGCGACCTCATGAGCAACTCCGAGCCGCGCGAGCAAGCAGCGGCTATCCAGACGGTGGCCAGCCTGCGCGAGCCGCGAGATGCCGAGCGGTTCACCGCGATGCTCGAAACCGTGCATAACCGCGACGTGCGCTTGGCCCTGCTGAACGGACTGGGTTACGTCGGGACCGGCGCGGCGGCCGACGTTCTGTTGCGTGCCCTCGATGAACCGGACGAAGCGTGCGTCGCCGAGGCCGTGGCCGCCCTCGGGCGACTGGCCGAGCGCGGCGTGCTGGACCCCGAGCTGCGCGACCGCGTGGCAACCGCCCTGCTCCAGGCGTTCGAGAAGACGCAGCCCTCCCAGGTCGCGCCGCGTGAACGGGTCTTGTGGGCCATGGGCAACGTCGCTGACGTGCGGTTCGGGCCAGCCTGCGTGGCGGCACTCGACCGGCGTGAGAGCGTCCCGGTGCGGCTCGCGGCGGTGCGCGGCATCGCCAGCCTGAAGAATCCGCAGCTCGCGGACGCCCTGGCGGACGCCGCCAGCGACCCGGATGCCGGGGTCCGCAAGGCGGCCATCGAGACGCTCGCGGTGCTCGGTTCCAGCGGGAGCGACAAGCAGATTCAGGCCCTGTGGGAGCGCGTGATTTCGCCGCAAGAGACGGATGAGACCATCCGGCAGGTGGCCTGGCGGAGTGTGCTGGAGATTCTATCCAAGGGCTCGGGCGACGACCTGGAGCGCTGGATCGCCCGCTTGCCCGGAAACACGACCCAGGACACGCAGCGCCGGATCGAGCTGCTGGAACGCCTGGCCGAAAAGGTCCAGGAAACCGAGCCGGTGGACCGGGGTCGGCTGGGCCTCATTCGCGCGCGGCTGGCGGCCCAGTATGTGCGGCTTGAGCAGCCCGCCGAGGCTGTCGCCGCGTACGTCGCCGCCCTGGCCGATCTGCGGGCAGCCAAAGCGGACGCGGTCCGCCGCGTCGCGCTGGAGCTGTTGCGCTACGCACTACTCAACGCCCGTTACGGCCAGGCCGTCGGAGAGGCGCTGGCGGGGGCGATGCCGGACAACGAGCGCGAGGTGTTGTGGCAAGCCGCCAAGGCGGAGATTGAGACTCGGCTTACGCCGGCTGCGGTGGAGCAGGTCTTGGCGATGCTGACGGCGCTCGAACAAGGCCCACCCGGAGCGTGGCCGGCGCCGGCGGCGAATGAATTGCGGCAATTGCGTGAGCGGGCGCTGCAGCTCCGATCCTCGACGCCCCAATCGGCGCCGACCTCGTCGAGTTCTGCCCCTAAATCGCAGCAAACCCAGTAGTGCACAGTGCCCGGCGGGGTCATCGGCGCTGACTGGCAGGTCTTGCTCGCCTGGCGCAGTGAATGCGCGCCGGACGTGGCGGGCGGGCGCGGGCCCAGCGGCCGACACGTCCGCGATTTCGACACGCCAAGCGTCTTTTCAACAACGGCTTAGAAGCACTCTCGCGACGGGGGATATCCAGGCTGCCGCGCTGTGGCACGCCACCTGCCCCAGGGGTCCTGCGCGTGCCATACGGTCAGCGCGCACGGACGCGGCGCGCGTGGCACGCTCAGGCGAAGGAGTTATCCAGTGCATCGACCGCCTCGCAATGCGCCAAGCACAGAGGCCACGTCGCTCTGCCCGTCTCCCAGGAGTCCAGTGCCTCAGGAGCACGCCGGGATCCTGGAGGATGACACTTCGCCACGGGATTGGAGCCAACTGGGACGACGGGTGATGGCCGAGGCGTGGCGCCGGCTCACGGAAGAGCAGGCAACACACCGATCTGCACAGGCCACGCCCGTCGTCCAGGCTCCCCAAGGCAAGGAACCGTCGCCGTGATCTACGGACTGTACGAGTCGGCGGCCGGGATGCTGACCAACGAGTACCGCCAGACGGTGCTCGCCAACAACATCGCGAACGCGGACACGGTGGGCTTCAAGCGGGACGTCGCGACGTTTGCGGAGCGCGTCCCCGCCTGGCAGGCCGGGCAGCGCCGCGGGCCCAGCGCCGTCGACCTGCAAAACTTGTCCGGCGGGATGTGGCTGGGGGGCACGTTCACCGACTATAGCGAGGGCCCCAAGATTCGCACCGACAACCCGTACGACGTCGCTCTGGACGGTCCCGGGTTCCTGGTCGTCGCGGCGGACGGGCAACGGCTTTACACGCGCGACGGCCGCATGATGAAAGCCGCGGATGGCCAGCTCGTCGCCGCCAGCGACGGCGCGCCGGTCCTGGGCCGCGGGGGCGTGCCGATCCGGCTCAATCCCTATGGCGGCGAGCCGAGCATCGACACCCAGGGGCGGATCAGCCAGGACGGCGCGATCGTCGGCGAGTTGGAGCTCGCCGATTTCCAGGACTACGGCGCGCTGCGCAAGGTCGGCGCGGCACGCTTCGCGGGGCCGGACGACCGTGTGGTCCCTGCGCCCGTGCTGGTGCAGTCCGGCTATATCGAGAATTCCGGCGTACAGCCGCTGGCCGAGCTGGTGAGCCTGATGGAGGCCTCGCACGCCTACCAGCTCAACGCGCGCATGGTTTCGCTGCAGGACGATGCGGCTGGCAAGCTGATCAACGTGCTGTTGCGGGCGTGAGCAAAGGAGACTCTGACCCATGGCGATCACCGCATTGCACACCGCCGCGACGGGCATGCAGGCCCTGTCCGACAAGATCGACGTGATCTCGAACAACATCGCGAACGCGGACACGCCGGGGTTCAAGGCGTCGCGGGCCAACTTCCAGGACCTGCTCTATCAACTGCGGGCCCAGCCGGGCGTGCAGACGAGCGAAGAGAGCCACACCGTGCTGGGCACCGAGGTGGGGCTCGGCGTGGCCCTCAGCAACACGCAAACGATCTTCAAGCAGGGCTCGGCCCTGGCCACCGGCGAGCCGCTGGACCTCATGATCCAGGGCGACGGGTTCTTCCAGATCGAGCTGCCGGGCGGGGCCATCGGGTACACCCGCGCAGGGAATTTCGTCCGCAATGCCAACGGCGAGCTGGTGCTGGGCAACAGCTTCGGATACCGCCTGAAGGACTCGCCCACGATACCGCAGGACGTCTCCCGCGACCGCATCGGCGTATCGAGCGACGGGCGGATCACGGCGACGATGGCCGACGGCACGACCCAGGAGCTCGGGCAGCTCCAGCTCGCGCGGTTCGTCAACCCCAACGGGCTGTTGCAGCGCGGCGCCAACGTTTTCACCGCCACGCAGGCCTCGGGGGACCCCGTCGAGGGGACGGCGGGCGCGGAGGGCCTCGGCGAAATCATGTCCGCGTACCTCGAACAGAGCACGACCGAGGCCGTCGCGGAGCTGGTCGAGCTGATCAAGGCGCAGCGCGTCTTCCAGATGAACTCACAGACGATCCAGGCGGCCAACGATGCGCTGCAGACCGTCGCGAATCTGCGGAGGTAATGGCGGTGAACGGGTGTAAGACAGGCGTGAATACAGGATACAGAATACAGAATACAGCGCGACGCTCCTCGCGGCTGGCTGTATTCTGTATTCTGTATTCTGTATTTCCGGCTGTGGCCGACACCGGGGAAGTGGTGCGGCTCAAGCTGCGGGCGCAAACCGTTGTCTACGCGGACGTGGCTACGCTCGGCGATGTACTGGAATTCGGCGACGGCAGCGAACAGCTTGCCGAGCAGATCGCGTCGCAGCCCGTGGTTACCGATCCGCATGCGCGCGGTCTGGCGACCGTCAGCCATGACCAGGTGGTGAAGCGTTTGGACGAATTGGGCGTGAACCTGTCGCGGGTGCTGATCAGCGGCGCGCTGCAATGCCAGGTCACGCGCCAGACGAATACCCCGTCGAGTCCGGCGGGCCAGGAGACGGTGCCTTTGGCAGGTGCGTCTGCGACGTCGGCCACGGGGGGCCGACGCTACACCGGTACGCCGCCGCCCGAGAGTCCCGGCGGCCCGCGCACGCTGGCCACGGTGCTGCGGGCGCAGGCGGACACGGAGCTGGCGCCACTCGGCGGCACGGCGGAGATCAGCTTCGAACGGGCTGGGCAGGAGTTTCTCCAGCTCACGACCCCGCCGTGGGAGTTTCACATCAGCAGCAGCGATCGCGACAAGGTCGGGTTGCGTGAGTTCCACGTTCTCGTGCGGCGCGACGGGCAGGTGCAGCGCAAGGCCAGCGTGACGGCCCAGGTACACCTGGTGCGGCCGGTGGTCATCGCGCGCCGCCCCCTGAATCCGGGCAACTTTGTCCGCAACGACGACGTGGCCCTCGAAACCCGCGTGTTTGAGCAGAGCGCCGGCCTGGGACCGACCCATGTCGAGGAAGTGGTGGGCCAACAGATCAAACGGTTTGTCCCGGAAGGGGCCGCGGTCCTGGCCGACGCCATCAAGGCGGTCGACCTCGTAGTCCGTTCGCGGCCGGTGACCGTGACCGGCGACAACGCCGGTATCCAGGTGCGGCTCACCGGCGTGGCGCTCGATTCCGGCGGCTACGGCGACACGGTCCGCGTCCGCCTGGGGGACTCGCGCCGCGAGCGGAAGATGCTTCGCGGCGTGGTCACCGGGCTCGGCGCCGTGCGCCTGGCGGAGGGCGGTTCCCCATGAACGCGATGCGGCGCCAATCCGGCTACGTCTCACTCTGTCTTGGTGCTGCGGCCGTCTCGATCCTGCTGACGGCTCCGCTTCCGTTGCAGGCCCAGAACAACTCCCTGCTCGGTGCCGGCCGGCGAAATGGAAATACGGAGCGTGGTTGGGCGACTTCGCGGCCAGCGCACCCCAACGATGGGACCGGGGCGTTCGACCTGGCGGTCGAGGCGCGGGCCACATTGAAGGCGGACCGCCCGGACCCCAAGCCGAACGCCACGCTGCTGCAGTGGTCGCCGCTGGCGGTCAAGAGCCCCGATCCCCAGAAGATCAAGGTCAATGACCTGGTGACGATCATCGTTCGGGAAAGCAAGACGGCCAAGACGGACTCAAAGCTGGAATCCAAGAAGGACTGGAAACTCGACTCGGCGCTGGACAAGTGGATCCGGCTGAGCAGCGAGCACGGGCTGGTGCCGGCCAAGTTCGAGGCCGGCAACCCGGCGGCGGCATTTGGATTTGCCAACGACTACAAGGGCGACGGCAAGTACGACCGCAAGGACGAGCTGGTGACGCGCGTCACGGCCCGCGTGATCGACGTGAAGCCCAACGGCAACCTCGTGCTCGAGGCGACCAAAGAGATCACGATGGACGAGGATGGCTTCACGATCACCCTCACCGGCGAGTGCCGCGCCGCGGACGTGACTCCGGACAACACGGTGCTCAGCACCCAGATCGCCGAGCCGGTGATCGACGTGCAGCACAAGGGTGCGGTGCGCGACGCCACGCGGCGGGGCTGGTTCCAGCGGGCGCTGGACACGCTGCGGCTGTTTTAGGGGACCGCGGGCGCGTGGCCCGCAAAGGCAATAACATGGCGCATGCCAATAGAGAATACAGAATAAAGAATACAGGACGATGTCCCCGCCGGCGGACTGTATTCTGTATTCTGTATTCTGTATTCTCTGTTGTCCTCGCCGGCGCTGAGGTCCGCGTCCAGGACATCGTCCGCTTGCAGGGCCAGCGCACCAACAAGCTCATGGGCTACGGCCTGGTGGTGGGCCTGGCCGGTACCGGCGACGGCGACAAGTACCTGCCCACCATGCGCGCCCTGGCCCGGATGCACCAGCGCTACCACGCGCCCATCCTGGCCGACACCGATATCAAAGGAAACCGCAGCGTCGCGCTGGTCTCCGTTGAGGCCGTCGTCCCCGAGAACGGCGGCCGGGAAGGCCAGGCCGTCGACGTGGTCATTTCCGCGCTCGGCTCGGCCAAGAGCCTGCGCGGCGGCCAGTTGTTGACCACGCCGCTTCAGTACGCGCTGTTCGACGAAGAGGATCCTGCGACACAGTACATCCTGGCCCTGGCCGGCGGCCCGGTCAGCGTCCCCGACGAGAAGACGCCGACGCACGGCCTGGTGCGCAGCGGCGCGGTGCTGGAAGACGACTTCCTGTACACCTTCATTCAGGACGGCACGATCACGCTCGTGCTGGACGATACGCACGCCGGCTGGACCTGGGCCCACCTGGTCGCCCGGGCCGTCAACCACGAGCTGTCCAATCCCGCGGTTGGGCCCGCCGCGGCCGAGCGCCCGGGAGGCGCGCCGAACGTCAGCCTGGAACCCGCGGTCGCCACCGGTCCGAAGAGTATCGTCGTTCACATTCCGCCCTACGAGCTGGCAAGCCCGGCGCGCTTCATCAGCCACGTGCAGGAGACGCCGCTCTTCGATCTGCCCGAGCCGGCGGCCGTGGTCACGATCAACCGGACGACGAAGAATGTGTCGTTTACCGCGGGCGTGAGGGTCTCGCCGACGGTGCTCCAGATCCCCGGCGTGGGAGCAGTGCGGATCGGCAAGACCGAAGACGAGAAGGGGCAGCCCATCCCCGGCGGGACGGTGGGCTTCAACGAGCTATTCGACACGTTGTCGGCGATCAAGGTAACGCCGGACCAGCTCATCGACGCCATCGAGCATTTGCATCAGACCGGCACGCTGCACGCGCAGCTCCAGTACAAGTAGAGGACCAGTTTTCCAGGTGCTTCTTGGTAACCGCTGTTCGACCCACTAGCGTTCAGCCCACGACCGTTGCGACGAATTGCGCAACCGCGCGATCCGCCTCAGCGGACCGCACGCTCCGGACGCTGCTGGCCGCCGGGCGCAAGCCGGACACCCACGACCCGGCGGTGGTTAAGCAGGTCGCGTCGCAGTTCCTCTCGCAGTTGTTCTTCGCCCCGCTGCTGGCGGAAGCGCGCGAGTTCCCGCTCGGGCGCGACCTGGCGACCGGCGGGCGAACCGAGGCGATCTTCGGCGAACAGCTCGACCAGCGGGTCGCCGACAACATCGCCGCCGCCAATCCGGGGCTCGTTCAGCAGATGGTCCGCCAATTCGAGCAACAGGCCCAGCGCACGGGAGCCGCATCATGAACCGTTCGGCTGCACCGATGACTACTCCTCCGGCCGGCTCGCAGACGCAGAGCCCGGCGACTCTGGCGCTGGCCGTCCGCGAGCTGGACCAGCACTTGGCCCAGTGGCAGGCGGCGTTGACGCAGTTGGCCGGGTTGGGGGCCGAGAAGCTGGCGGCGCTGCGGCGGGCTGATACGGCGGCCCTCCAGACCTGTGCGGGTTGCGAGGAGGAACTCTTGAAAGGGCTGTTCCGCGGACAACAGCGGCGCGAGGCAGCTCTTGCGCGCGTCGCGCAGAGTCTGCACTGTCCCCAGTCGCCGTGCGTGCGGCTGAAGGACATTGTGGATCGTCTGCCGGAGCCGCTGGCCTCGTCGCTGCGGGCCCGCAGCGTGGCGTTGCGGGAGATCGCAGCGGAATTGCAGCGAAAAAACCGGCTCGCGGCCGGCGTGGCACGGAATCTGCAAGCGCACATTCGCGGCATCTTCGCCGACGTGGCGACGGCCGCGCAGGAGTCAGTGGTGTACGGACCGCAGGGTCAGCACGAAACGGGTCGTCCGCGGTGCTGGGTGGACGCGGTCGGGTGAAGACGTGGCTTTGTTAGGCGCAGCATTTCAGATCGGGCGCAGCGCGCTGGCCGCGTATCAGACGGCGATTGCCGTCACCGGCCAGAACATCGCCAACGTCGGCAACCCGGACTACACGCGACAGACCGGGCAGTTGGAGGCGCTGGCGGGCGGCATGACGCCCAGCGGGGTCGCACCGGGCTGCGGGGTGGACCTGGCGGGTCTGGAGCGGCATATCGACGAAGCAGTGGAGGCGCGTCTGCGGCTGGCCCTCGGGCAGCGCAGCGGCGCCCAGACCGTCTACGCGACGTTGAACCGTGTCGAGTCGCTGTACAACGAGCTTACCGACGGCGATCTCTCCTCACAGCTCAGCGAGTTCTTCGGCAGCCTGTCCAATCTGCAAACCGACCCGGCCGAGGCCACCGCGCGCAACCTCGTGATCTCGAATGCCAACGCCGTCATCCAGACGCTCCAGCGGCAGCGCGCGGGCCTGCTGAGCGAAGTCCACGACCTCAACGATACGGCCCAGCAGGTGACCGCGACGGCGGACTCGCTGGCCCGGCAGATCGCGGATCTCAACGAGAAGGTGGTTGCGGCGGAGGCCCGGGGCCAGGGGGCGGCGGGCGCATTACGCGATCGGCGCGACAGCCTGCTGCGGCAGTTGGGCGAGCTGGTGGATATTCAGACGCGCGAGCAGGACAACGGGATCGTCAACGTCTATGTCGGCAGCCAGCCGCTGGTCGACTTCAACCGCTCGCGCGGCCTGAAGACGCAGACCGTGCTGGAAGACGGGCTCGAGCGCGTGACGGTGCGGTTCGCCGACAACGGCGGCACCGTGGTGATGCGCTCGGGCAAGCTCGCCGCGATCGTCCAGACCCGCGACGGGCACCTGGCCGACCAATTGGCAAAGATCGACCAGTTGGCCGCCGGCCTCATCTATGAGGTGAACTGCGCCCATTCCGGCGGGCGCGGCCTGGTGGGGTATACGCGACTCGTCGGCACGTTCGCGGCCGATGACCCGGACGCCGCTTTGAACGGCAGCCAGGCCAACCTGCCCTTCCCGGTGCAGAACGGCACCTTCGTCGTGCACGTGCGCGACCAGGCTACGGGCCAGACCACCACGCGCATGATCGAGGTCGATCTGGACGGGCTGAACGACGACGACACAACGTTAGACACGCTCGCCGCCGCGCTCGACAACGTCCCGGGCCTCAGCGCGGCCGTGACAGGCGACAACCGGCTGCAGCTCGGCGCGGACGCGGGCTTCGAGGTCTCGTTCTCGGAGGACAGCTCCCACGCGCTGGCGGCGCTGGGCCTCGGCACGTTTTTCGACGGCACGAACGCCGCCACGATCGCGGTCAACTCCGCGGTACGAAATAATCCGCGTCTCCTGGCCACGTCGCTCGACGGCACGCCCGGCGATGGCAGCAATGCCGGGCGCCTGTCCGCCGTCGGCGCGACGGAGAGCTCCTTGCTGGGCAACGTGAGCATCCAGGAGTTCCACGCGGGGATCGTGAACGGCTTAGCAGTGGAAACGGCGGCAGCCAATACCGAGCAGGAGGCGGCGGACGCCGTGTACAGCAGTCTGCTGGCCCAGCGCGAGGCGACCAGCGGGGTCAGCCTCGATGAGGAAACGGTCAATCTGATGAAGTACGAGCAATCGTTTCAGGGCGCATCCCGGTTCATCAGCGTCCTCGATACGCTCGCACAAGAGGTACTGGGCCTGGTCGGGTAGCGTCGGACCTCCGTGTCCGACGAGACGTCGGCCGCTACCGGCGAAGGAAACATGGCCGTTACCGCGATTAATCTGGCACGCATCAGCAACAACTGGCGGGCGTTCAACCTGCTGGAGTCCCTGCGGGCAAACCAGGCCGGGCTGTATCGCGTGCAGAACAACCTGTCGACGGGGCTGCGTTTCCTCCAGCCGAGCGAGGATCCGCTAGGGGCCGCCAGCGCGAACAGCCTCGACCGCCGTCTGGCGTGGATGAACCAGGTGCAGACGAATCTGAGCAAAGTGAATGGGACGCTGAACGAGGTCGACACCGCGATGCAGGAAGCGCTCGACCTGCTGTCGGAGGCCCAGAGCCTGGCCGTCCAGGCCACGGGCGACACGCTCAGCAGCGAAGAACGGCAGGCGCTGGCCACCGTGGCCGATTCGCTGATCGACCGGCTGATCACGGTCGGCAACCGCAAGCACCTGAACACCTACCTGTTTAGCGGCCTCCAGGGGGACGTGCCATTTGAGCGCACGAGCAACGGCGTGATCTACCGCGGCGATGGGGGCCGCATGGAGACGATGGTCGACACGGACTTGAGCGAGGACTCTTTTACGGTCTCCGGGCAGGAATTCTTCAGCGCCGTTTCGGCCGAGGTTCAAGGTGTCGTTGATCTGGACCCGGCCGTGACGGCTCAGACGCGGATCAGCGACCTCCGGGGCGCGCTGGGCCGCGGCGTAGAGCTCGGACGCATTCAGGTGGTTACCGCCGACGGAACCGCGGAGATCGATCTGAGCGGCGCGGCGACGGTCGGCGACATCCTGGACAAGCTGTCCGCCGAGATGCCGCCGGGCGTCACGATTGAGCTCGGCCCGCGCGGCTTTGTCCTCGCGCGGCAAGGGGGCGGCGACAGCGCCATCACGGTCAGCGAGGTCGGGGGCGGTCACACGGCCACCGACCTGGGTCTGGAAGGCAGCTTCACGGGGCGTTCGCGGGCGGGTGCGGATCTCGATCCGCGCCTGACTGCCACGACGCGGCTGGCCGATCTGGCGGCCGGAAATGGCATTGATCTTTCCGCCGGTCTGGTCATCCGGAACGGCGGGCAGGCCGCCACCGTCCGCTTCGACGGGGCCGAAACCGTGGAGGACGTGGTCAACCGCATCAACGCGGCGGACATCGGCGTGGGGGCCCGGCTGGCGGACGACGGCCGGGCGCTGACGATTCAGAACCGGGTCTCCGGCAGCGACCTGTACATCGAGGAGAACGGCGGCCTCGCGGCCACGGCCCTGGGTTTGCGGTCGCTGTACGCCGGCACACTGCTGAGCGCTCTGGACGACGGGCAGGGAGTACCGACGGCGCAGGGCGGGGATTTCCGGATCACGACCGCCAGCGGCCAAACGATCGACGTTAGCCTGGAGGACTGCGCGACGCTCCAGGACGTAATTGACCAACTGAACCAGGCCGGCGGCGGGGCGATCACGGCGGGTCTGGTCAGTCAGGGCAACGGGCTGATCATCACCGACAACACCGCTGGCGGGGCGATCCTTCAGATCGAGGCGTTGAACGGCTCGGCGGCCCTGGCCAGCCTCGGGCTCGATGTCGCCGCGACGGGCAACCAACTCAAGGGGGGCGACGTCAACCCGCTGCGCGTGGACAGCCCGTTCACGGCGCTGCTGGAGCTGCAGTCCGGGATGCAGCGCGACGACCGGGTCGCCTTGACCGAGGCCGGGCAGCGCCTCGACCAGATCATCAAGCGTATGCAGGAGGTGCAAGGCGAAATGGCCTCGCGCGCCCGGGTAATGTCCGAGCGCGCCGACCGGGTCGAGACCGAAGTCTCGGCCACGCAGACGATGCTCAGCGATGTCCGCGACGTGAACTTTGCGGACGCCGCGGTTCGCTTCCAGCAGCTTCAAATGGCGTTGCAGGCGAACCTCAGCACGGCGAGCCAAATCCTGGGCATGTCGTTGCTGAATTACCTGAGTTAAGCGCCGGCCGGATCCGCGGTTGGGCCGGCTGTTGGGGACGAGAGGCGTCAGGACAAACGTGGCGGTCGTGGCCCAGGCTCGGCCACCGTCGCCACGGGTTGGTCCGCGGAGCGCGGACCGGAGGTTGGAACGTCCGGTCCGGCGGACGGAACGATTGGACAGCCGGCCTACGGCGGCCGGCCGCCCGCCGGACGAACCACAGGGTGACGAGCCGAAGGAGCAAACAGAATGCTCATCCAGACGATGCGTTTTGGCCCCATTGAAGTGGACGACGGCAAGCTCATGAGGTTTGCCGGCGGGTTGTTGGGATTTCCGAAACAGCGCGTTTTTGCGCTGCTGCAGACCTCGCCCGACCCGGCGCTGTTCTGGCTGCAGGCGGTGGACGACCCGGACCTGGCGTTTGTGGTGTGCGACCCGCTCCTGTTCGTCCCGGACTACCAGGTGCCGATCCGGCGGGATGATGTGGAGGCGCTCGGGCTGCACGATTTGCAGGACTGCCAGGTGCTGGTGATCGTCAACCGGGTCAACGGGGAGCTGACGGGCAACCTGCTCGGGCCGCTGGTGGTCAACGCGCGGACGCGGTTGGCCAAGCAGTTGGTGCTGTCGGACAGGCGTTACGGAACCCGCCACCGGCTGATGCCGGTCGGCACCCCCCAGGTCCTGGCCAAGACGGCCTAGATCGGCAGTAGCATTTGGCCGGCGAGGTGCCTTATAATGTACTTGGGCGTGCTTCTGAGTCACGGATGGCAGGCACAGCAGCGTGACTGCCGCGCTGCGGCCGCCGACGTCCGTCGGGCTACGGGCCCTGGGGACCCCGTGGCCAAGTCGCCCGCGTTGGCGCCTGTCCGGCTACGCATCGGCATCATCCAGGAAGGAGCCGCGTATGTTGGTGCTTTCGAGACAACGCGACGAGTCAATCATCATCGGCGACAACGTGCAGATCACGGTCGTCGACATCCGGGGGGACAAGGTGCGGCTGGGTATCGAAGCGCCGCCCGAAATAACCGTGCATCGCAAGGAGGTGTTCGACGCCATCCAACGCGAGAACCGCAAGGCGGCGGGCATCTCGACCGAGGATCTGACCGACGTGCCCGGCCTGAAGCGCGGGGCCCGTCCGCGCGACAACAACAAGTAGTCGTCGACTCCGCTCCCGTTACCCTTTCCCGCTTCTCTAGCAATCCAGCCACGAACCGTTCAAGGAGGATGGCCCATGGCTCGTATTAACACCAATGTTTCGGCGCTCACGGCGCAGCGCAACCTGAACCGCGCGTACAACCAGTTGAACACGACGATGGAGCACCTCAGTACTGGCCTGCGGATCAGCCGCGGCAAGGATGATCCCGCCGGGCTGATCGTGTCCGAACGGCTGCGCTCGGAGATCAGTGCCGTCGGCCAGGCCGTGTCCAACACGCAGCGCGCCAAGCTGATCGTCTCGACCGCCGAGGGCGCGCTGGACGAAGTCTCCTCGCTGCTCAAGGACATTCAGGCCAAGATCGTCGAGGCCGCCAACCGCGGCGCCTTCTCCGACGAGGAGATCGAAGCCAACCAGTTGCAGATCGACTCGGCCATCGACAGCGTGACGCGCATCGCCAACACGACGACCTTCGCCGGACGCAAGCTGCTGGATGGCTCGCTGGCCTACGAGACCACCGGTGTGGACCTGGCCCATGTCCGCGGCTACCAGATCCACGCTGCCCAGTTCGGCACGCGCGACTCCATCGCCGTCAGCGTGGAGGTCCTGTCGGCCGCCCAGCAGGCCGAGCTGAATTTCCCCTATGCGGCCCTGTCCAACAGCGACGATGTCACCATCGAGCTGCGCGGCACGCGAGGCGTGACCACGCTGACGTTCGCCAGCAACGCCACCGCCAGCCAGGTCATCGAGGCGGTCAACCTGGTCGCGGCCGCCACCGGCATCGAGGCCACCTCGTGCGCCACTTCCGGCGTCCAGTTGTACAGCCGCGATTACGGGAGTCGCGAGTTTGTGAAGGTGCGCATCCTCAACGAAGGCCAGGAGTTCATGCGGCAGAACGACGCAGTGGAGGACGCCGGTGCGGACGCCCGCGCGACGATTAACGGGGCGGTGGCCCGCGCCGACGGCAACCATCTGACGATGAAGAACGCCAGCGTCGACCTGGAGCTCGACGTGCTGGCCGCCTGGACCAGCCAGACGTCGTTTTCGATCACCGGCGGCGGCGCGCTGTTCCAGATCGGCCCGCAGGTCAACACCAACCAGCAAACGAACATGGCGATCAGTTCCGTGCATGCCTCGCAACTGGGCAGCACCGAGCAGGGATACCTCTCCCAGATCAAGACCGGCGGCGAGTATGCGCTGACCACGACGAACCCCCAGTACGACCAGGCCTCCCGCATCGTGCAGATGGGGATCGACCAGATCTCCATGCTGCGCGGGCGGCTGGGCTCGTATGAGCGGAACACGCTGGACACGAACATGAACCAGTTGAGCATCACCTCGGAGAACCTAATGTCGGCCGAGTCCTCGATCCGCGATGCCGACTTTGCCGAGGAGACCTCGCGGCTGGCGCGGGACCAGATTCTGGTCAACGCCGGCACCACCGTGCTGACGCTGGCGAATCAGGCCCAGCAGTCGGTCCTGCGGCTGCTCGGCGGTTAGTCGTAGCCGCCGCCCCACGAGAGCTCGCTCGCGGCCGGCGCGCCTGAGAAAGAAACCGGGACTGGCTCCGCGCCCCGGCGTCTCGTTTGCCCGAGAGGCCTCCCCGCGGTGCTGGTCCCTCTTTTTTTTTTGTCGCGCTGGACCGGCACGGCCGAGTGTCCGATAAACGCGCCCGGCGGGGCCGCCGGCCACCATTTAGCCCGGGACGGGGAACTCCTATTGAAGCGCGGGCTCAGTCGTGACGATGACCGTCGTGTCCGGTGAGGCGAGTCTCCGCCCGGCGCGCTGGCTTGCCGGAACGTAAAGTCCCCGATCAGCTCACGGTGGGCTGACTTCACCGAGACACGCCCTGGGAGGCGCAGGCCATGAGTCGTATTAACACCAACGTCGCGTCGATTGTCGCCCAGCGCATTCTGACCAAACAGAATGAACGGCTGAACGTCTCGTTGCAACGCCTGAGCACCGGCTTAAGGATCAATGCCGGGCGGGACGATCCGGCCGGCCTGATCGCGTCCGAGGTCATGCGGGCCGAAAAACGGGCGATCCAGGCGGCCCAAACGAACATCGGCCGCGCGGTCAACGTGGTCGCGGTCGCTGAATCCGGTCTGAGCGAAATCACCAACCTGCTCAATGACCTCGAGGACTTGACCGATCGCTCCAGCAACGCGTCCGGCATCAGCGACGATGAAGCCGCCGCCAATCAACAGGAAATCGATTCGATCCTGGCCTCCATCAATCGAATCGCCAATTCCACCCAGTTGCAGGGGCGCAAGGTGCTGAACGGCGACCTGGCGTATACCACGTCCGGCGTTTCGACCGCACAGATCGCGCACTTGCAGCTCAATGCGGTCCGCATTCCCGAAGGTGGATCGCGCGCCGTCGCCATCGACGTCACGCAGGCCGCCTCGCTCGCCGTGGTCAGTTATACGGGCGGCTCGCTCGGGGCCACCCCGGTGACCATCGAGGTGGCGGGCAAGCTGGGCATCGAGCGCCTCACGCTGGCTTCGGCCACGCTCAGTCAGGTCCGGGATGCCATCAACCAGTCAACGAACCTGACCGGCGTCTCGGCCTCGATCGCCAGCGCCGTCCTGCGCATTCAGAGCACCGAGTATGGCTCCGCGCAGTTCGTCCGCGTGCGCGTCCTGGACAGCGGCACGTTTACGATGGCGGGCAGCGGCGAAGACTACGGCCAGGATGTCAAGGTGAATCTGAACGGCCAGACGATCACCGGCACCGGCCTGGATGTCAATGCCCGGACGGCGATCCTGGACGCCGACATCACCCTGGCCGCCACCTTCGCCACGGACGCCAGTAGCACCCCGGCCACGTTCGGCGTCACGGGCGGCGGAGCCCAGTTCATGATCGCGCCGACCCTCGATTTGAACGCCCAAGCTTCGATCGGGCTCAGCAACATCGCGACCACCTCCCTGGGCGACGGCAACATCGGGTACCTTTACACGCTCGGCTCAGGCGAGACCAACGCCGTCGGCGAGAAGAACTTCTTCGCCGCCCAGCGCATCGTCCGGAACGCCCTATCGCAGGTGGCGAGCCTGCGCGGTCGGCTGGGCTCGTTCCAGAAGAACACGCTGGACACCACCGCCAACTCCCTCGCCATCCAGTATGAAAACGTGTCGGCCGCGGAGAGCAGCATCCGCGACACGGACTTTGCCCAGGAAACAAGCAATCTCACGCGGCAGCAGATTCTGGTCCAGTCGGCCACCATGGTGCTCCGGCTGGCGAACGCGCAGCCGCAACAGATTCTCGCCTTGCTCCAATAGGCTGAAGGACCAGCGCTCGTCTTTCAAGTTCGCACTTGACCCGCTTCGGGCCCCGGCACGTGCCGGGGCTCGTTCGTTGGTGGCGGCCAGGCCCGCGCGCAGTAGTGCAAAGCTCTGCTTTGCTGGTAGGGCAAGCCTCTGCTTCGCTGGTAGGGCAAAGCTCCGCTTTGCGCGCTCGGCAAAGCAGAGCTTTGCCCTACTGGCTCCCAGGAATGTGGTGTTGCGGAATCCAGCGTGGTCGTTTAGAGCCAGGGCGCGAAGAGCCGCGCAGCCCCCTCACCAATCTGGCGCGGCAGCCGCCGCTGCCAGACGTCGCGTGCCATGACCCGCCGCGCGCCGTCGCAGAAGCGGTCGATCGAAGCGGACAGATCCCGGGCGACGCGCGGATCGTAGATGGCGGCCGTCACCTCGAAGTTCAGGCGAAAGCTCCGCGCGTCCATGTTCGCCGACCCCAGCAGGCACCAGCGGTCGTCCACGGTCACTAGCTTCGAGTGCAGCACGCCGCCGTCGTATTCGTGGATTTCCACGCCGGCGTCGATCAATTCGGGATAGAAGCTGCGCGCTGCCCAGAGCGCGAGTTGCGAATCGCTCCGCGTGGGCAACACCAGCTTGACCTGCACGCCGCGATAGCACGCGTGCAGCAGGGCCAGGCGCACGGGCAGATCGGGGACGAAGTACGGCGTCGAGATGCGGATCGACGAGCGGGACGAAGACACGGCGGCGAAGACGATTTGCGCCAGCGTGCTCACGCTCTGATCCGGGCCGCTGGACAGGATCTGCACGAGCGAGCTGCCCGGCCGCTGCGGCGGGCGGAAGTAGTGCTCGCTGTCCAGCCGCTCGCGCATGGCGAGGTACCAGTCTTCCGCGAACGTCTGCTGGAGGAAGAGGGCCGCGGGGCCGCTGAGCCGCATGTGCGTGTCGTACCACGGGCTGAGCCGGGCCAGGCGGCCGCGGTACTCGTCGCCGATGTTCTGGCTGCCCATGAAGGCCACCTGCCCGTCGATGACGACGATCTTGCGGTGGTTGCGCAGGTGTAGGCTCCAGCGCTTTCGCAGCGGAAAAGAGTAGATGGGCATGAAGAAGGCGACGCGCACGCCGGCGTCGAGCAGCGGGCGCAGGAACTTTCGTCCCACACGCCGGCAGCCCACGGCGTCGAGCAGCAGCCGGCACTCCACGCCGGCGCGGGCCCGCTCGATGACGAGGTCGCGAAAGTGGTGCCCGGTCTCGTCGGGCTGCCAGATGTAGTACTCCATATGGATGTGATGGCGCGCCGCGCGCAGGGCTTCGTCCAGGGCCGCGTAGGTGGCATTGGCCTCTTCGAGCAGGGTGACCTCGTTCCCGCCGATGGCCGGCATGTCGGCCAGTCGCCGCCCCAGCTTCGCGATCCCCGCCAGGTCCGCGGGCAGGCCCACCTCGGGCGCGTCGGCTATCGAACGGGACTGCTGCTCGGCCCAGTGCTTCAGCCCCGCCAACAGGTGTGCGACCCGGCGTCGTCGCCGGCCGATTTTCCGCCGCAATCGGTGTGAACCCACCAACCAGTAGATGAGCATGCCGAGCCCCGGCACGGCGAGGATGGCGAAGAGCCAGGCGACCATGGCGGTCGGCTCGCTGCGCCGGCGCAGGACGGTGGCGACGGCGATCAGGGCGAGCACATAGTTCGCGGCCAAAGCCAGTAGCCAGAACTGCCCCATGCCGGCAGTGTGCGTAGGTGGGGCGAACGTGTCAACGCAGACCGACCGGGCGCCCCACCCGTAGCGTCCGACCCGGCGCGGCGGACTCCAGGCTCCGCCGGCCGGCGAGCCGCCGGCCGCTACGCCGGCGGGCTGATCCTCGGCCGGGGACTTTTTTCACTTTTTCCCCAGCTCGACCGTTGCGCCGAGCCGCGGCGCGCAACTAACTAGCTACCTGCCGGAAGCTGATGGCTGCCGGAGGCCTGGGTCAAAAACCAAAGGACGCAAGTGCTCCGCGGATGTTCTGCGGGGCGAAGTCTGGGCTTGTCGAGCAAAAAGGAGAGCAGCGATGAAAGCTCACATGAACGGTTCAGGTTTCGTGGTAACGGGTCTCGTTGCAGCGCTTGTGTTCGTGGCCGGCGTGCGGCCCGCCTTCGGCCAACTCACCCCCGCGGATATCGAGGCGTTGCGTGCCCGGGGTCAGCAGGAGGGCTGGACGTTTACGGTCGGCGAGAATCCGGCGACGGTCCGCCCCTTGGAGGAACTCTGCGGGCTCGTGATCCCGGAAAACTGGCAGAAAGGTGCGCGTTTCGACCCTTGCACGCCCAGGCGGGATCTGCCGGCGGACTTCAACTGGTGCGAACAGAACGGTTGTCCGCCAATCCGCGATCAGGACGGCTGCGGAAGCTGCTGGGCCTTCGGCACGGTCGGGCCGCTGGAATGCAACATCATGATCAAGGACGGCGTTGCCATAGACCTGTCGGAACAATGGCTTGTGAGTTGTAACCAGTCCGGATGGAGCTGTAACGGCGGCTGGTGGGCTCATGACTATCACCTGGGGGCGGTCGATCCGTGCAACGGGACCGGCGCCGTACTGGAGTCGGCCTTCCCCTACGTGGCAGCGGACGTGCCCTGCGACTGCCCCTACCCGCACGCGTACTTGCTCGACGGCTGGGCGTTTATCGGCGACAGCGAAAGCGTGGCGCCGGTGGACGCCATCAAGCAGGCCATCCTGGACCATGGCCCGGTGTCGGCGGCGGTGTATGTCAACTATGCCTTCCAGGCCTACAACGGCGGAATTTTCAACAGTTGCGAGAACGGGTGGTGCAACCATGCCGTCGTGCTGACGGGCTGGGACGACAGCCAAGGGGGTGGCGTATGGTACCTGCGAAACTCCTGGGGGCCCGGGTGGGGCGAAGGCGGGTACATGCGCATCCCCTACAACTGCTCCAACATCGGCTACGCCACCTGTTACGTGCAGTACGGCCCGCTGGAAGCCCCGGACCTGGTCATCCAGGATTCGACCCTCAGTCCGACTGTCGATATTAACCCGGGCGACCTGGTCAGCTTGACCGACGTGGTTGCGAACCAGGGCAACGCCTCTGCCGACTCGCGGTTCTGGGTGTCGTGGTACATCTCGACGGACAGCAACATGACGACGGACGATCTGTTGTGGCCGTCGGCGTGGCGTTATGTGGCTCACCTCGACCCGAATGAGGCCAGCGCCGCATCCTACTTGGCGTCCTGGCCCGACGAGTATCCGTATAACTGCCCGGGACGGACATACTACGTGGCGGTGATGGCGGATGATGAAAACGACATCTTTGAGAGCGACGAGAGCAACAACTGGGGCCAGGTTTGGACGGTGACCCTGGGTGGGACGAACGAGCCACCCGTGCTCTCGACCTGCGCCGGCTGGTCGGAAGGCGTGGACCCCCGGCAGGGAGACCTGCTGACGGAGTTCACGTTCTGCGTGCAGTATGCCGATCCGGAGGGTACGCCGGCCTTGGTTGCCCAGGTGGTGATCGATGGCCAGCCCTACGACATGACCCCTGGCGACGAGTCGGGCTATCAGCTTGCACGGGTCGGCGCCGATCTGGGTTCAGGGACGCACGACTATTACTTCTACTTCGAGGACGGCTGTGGCGCGACCGCGTCGTTGCCGGCCGATGGGCGGTGGCAGTTCACCGTGGTCGCGCCGTGCGATCCGCAGGAACTCGCCGAGCTTTTCGCCCCCGACTACGTGGCCTCGGCCGGCTTCGGCTGGTCTGTTGCGCTCGATAGTGACACGGCGGTGATCGGGGCACCGCTGGACGACCCCAGTGGCCTGACCGACGCAGGTTCGGCGTACGTCTTCGTACTGTCGGGCGGCGTATGGACGTATCAGGCGAAGCTAACGGCGCCCGACGCTCAGGCGGGAGACGAATTCGGTTATTCGGTTGTTCTCAGGGGCGACCGCGCGGTCATTGGGGCGCCGCTGGCAGACCGCAGCGGCGCGGTGGATGCGGGCGCAGCGCATGTCTTTGTGCGCTCTGGCACGCAGTGGACGCCGGAGGCAAAGCTCGTGGACCCGAACGGTGCAGCCGGCGATCAGTTCGGCTCGGCCGCGGCGATCGAGGCCGACACGATCGTGATCGGATCGCCCTTTGACGACCGGCCAGGCAAGACCGACGCAGGATCCGCACACGTATTCGTCCGCTCTGGCACGGGGTGGAGTTGGCAGGCTGTGCTGACCGGCGCGGACAGCGTCGGCGGTGACCACTTCGGCAACTCGGCGGCCATTGCGGGCGATACCGCCTTTGTCGGCGCCTCCTACGACGACACGCGCACGGGAGCGGTCTACGTCTTTACCCGATCCAACGGGTCTTGGACGCAGGGCGCCAAGCTGAGGGGAAATGACTCCACGGCGTGGGGATACTTTGGCACCAGCGTCGCCGTCAAGCAGGGCGCGCTCATCGTCGGCTCCGACGGGCAGTATGTGGGCTACGTGCGTACTGGGGAGGCTTACGTCTTCCGCCAGCACGGATCAGTCTGGCAACAGGAAGGTGGCGGGCTGCGCGCCTCCGACGGCCAGAACCTAGACAACTTCGGCTGGTCCGTTGCGATTGACGGGAACGTCGCCATCGTCGGCGCGTTCTGGGACACCCATGCGGGCGGAACGAACGCTGGAGCGGCCTATGTGTTCGTGCGCCGCGATGACGGGTGGGTCGAAAGGAACAAGTTGACCGCCTCCGACGGCCAGGCATATGCCCATTTCGGATCCTCGGTCGCGCTCGACGGCAACACGGCCCTGGTTGGCGCTTACGGGTACGACCTGCCGGGCGCGGCCGACACCGGCGCGGCGTACTTGTTCGACCTGGGTTGCATGCGCACGGGCGATCTGAACTGCGACCGGACAGTGGACTTCCAGGACATTAACCCCTTCGTCCTGGCCATGAGCAATCCGAGTGCCTATGCGCAGGAGTTCCCGTACTGCGACGCCATGCTGGGCGACATCAATGGCGACGGGACCTTTGACTTTGGCGACATCAACCCGTTCGTGGAGCTGTTGATCGGCGGCGACTAGTCACGGGCCAGCGGCAGGGGCTGCTCTCGGCCGGCGCCGCGCGCCACTGCGCGGTGCCGGCCGCTCTCGTTAGTCCGCCGGGTGTGACATCGCGCTCGGGGCGCCACCCAGTTGGTCCAGCCGCCAGACGGCGAGGTGGTATTCGTTCATCGGCGTCCGCCCGTACTCGCCGGGGATGAAAAGCAGGTGGGTCTGGACGCATTTCTGGTACCAGTCGCGGGCCGCCCCCAAATCGCCAGCCAGCAGGCTGACTTCGCCGGCATAGTAATTGCCTTCGCAAACCTGCTCCGGCAGGTTAGGATCGGCGGCGGCCGCCAGCTCGGTCGGAGTCAGTTGGCCGTTCAGGCACTGCAGGATCTTTTCCATCCAGCTTCCCGGGGAAGCGGCCTGCACGGCAGCCGCCAGCACCTGGTCCGCCTCGCGATCGCTGGCTGGGGCGCGCTGCGCAGCGTCGGCCTGGTGAGCGAGCCGGGCCTGTTCGCGGAGCAAGAGGAACAGGCGTGCTCCGGCGTACGTGCTGGGAGTCTGGAATTCGAGGATGCTCCGATAGTCCGCCGCGGCCTCGTCCCTGGCTCCCAGAACCCACAGGGTTGTAGCGCGCTGGTAGCGCCTCCAATCGCCCCCCCCCACGCGGGTCCCTATGGCCGCGGAGAAATCGTCCCGTGCGCCGGCGTAGTCCTTGACGCACAGGCGTGCTACCGCGCGGAACGAGTGGGCTTCAGTGCTGTCGGCTGGCAACGCCGCTGTTTGGGCGCACTGTTCCAAGGCCTCGCGGCAGCGCCCCTCGCGGGCCAGGGCGAACGCCGCAAACATGCGCCACGGCCAGGGGTCGCTGCCGAGCTCGATCAGCCGCTGCGCGGCCTGCACAGCGCCGTCCGCGGCGCCGTGCAATGCGTGCAGGTAGGCCAACCGCTCCCAGGCGAGCTTGTGGTGCGGGTTCCGTTGCACCGCCTGCGCTGCGCGCCGCTGGGCTTCCCGCGTGTTGAAGGTCGCGAACGAGGCGAGATACCACGCTTCATCGGTATCCGGCATGTCGGGCGGCCTGTGCTCGGTGAGCGCTAGCGTCTCCCCATCCAGGTTGACCTCGCCGATCTCGGCCAGGAGCAGTTCCATGGCCCACTGATAGGGTGGACGGCCGTACCGGCGCAAGTCCAAAACCGCATAATTGCACAGGGTCTGGTCGTGATCGCGCTGGCCCTTTCGAAACTGGACCTGGACCTGTAACAGGAGGGCTTCCGGCAGCTGCGGGCAATTCTGATGAAGACCCTTGGCTATGGAGAATACGTAGTCCACCTTGCCCGCTTCCATGTCGCGCTGCGCATGGAGGACAGGGTGTCGGGCGGACCGGATCTCGCGCGCACGCAGCACCAGGGAAGTGAACAGGCCCCCGGCCGCCAGCACCACCGCAGCGGTCGCTAGCGCGAATCCCAGACGATGCCGCGCGATGCGCTTTCGCAGCACGTACAGCCCGCTGGGCGCGCGGGCCCGGATCGGTTCGCCGCGCAGATAGTGCTGGAGGTCACCGGAGAGGTCGGCGACCGATTGATACCGTCGGGCCGGCTCCTTTTCGAGTGCCTTGAGCACGATCGTTTCCAAGTCGCCGCGCAAATGACGGGCGGGACGCCCGTCCCGCCCCAGTGTGCTACTTGGCCGGCGCGGCGGCTGCTCGCAGATGATCTGCGTCACCGCCTGCGGCGTGCTCTGGGTGAGGTCATACGGCAATTGGCCGGTGAGGAACTCGTACAGAATCACGCCCAGCGCGTAAACGTCAGTCCGGGCGTCGATCGTGCCGCGCTTGCCGCAGGCTTGTTCGGGGCTCATGTAAGCCAGCGTGCCCATCACGACGCCGCTCTCGGTTTGCAGGAACGTGACTGTCGCGTCCGGGTCGATGATGCGGGCCAGGCCGAAATCCAGAACCCGCGGCTCGCCGTCGGCATCCACCATGATGTTCGGGGGCTTCAAGTCCCGGTGAATTACTCCCTGCTGATGGGCATAAGCGACGGCGTCGCAAATCTTCACGAACAGCTCCAGCCGCGACCGCAGCGGCAGTTCCTTGTGCCGGACATAAGCATGCAGCGGCGAGCCGGCGACCAGCTCCATCGTGAAGAAATGCTGCCCGTCCTCCGTTTGGCCGGCCTCGTAGATCGTGGCGATCGCCGGGTGCCGCAAACGCGCCAGCGTCTGGATTTCCCGCCGAAACAGCGTCGCGTGGTGCTCGTCCGCCGCGGGGCCACGCAGGACTTTGAGCGCTACCCGCCGGCGCGGCTCCTGCTGCTCGGCTTCGTACACCACACCCATCCCGCCCCGGCCAATCTCCCGGATGATCTTGTAACCGCCGACCTGGGATTGGTCGGCCAGGCCGATGACCGGCACCTGGCGCCGTTGAAGCACCGGCTCCAGCAGCTCGCCGACTCCGGCACCTCCGCCGGCTTCCGACTCCAGCAGGCGCTCGAATTCCGTACTGTCCCCACGCCGCAGGGCCCGCACCGCGCTCTCCACGCGATCCGCCAGGTCGGCCGGGATGTCCGGCTCAACGCTCATCGTGCGGTTCTCCGAGCATGCTGGTACCCGTCATCTGCCGGCGGAGGGCCCGGACCGCGCGCAGCAGGAGCATGGACTCCGCCGCCCGCGAGACGCCCATCTGCCGCGCCGCCTCGGCCACCGTCAGCTCGTCGAAGAAGACCAGGGTAATGACCTCGCGGTGCTCGGGCTTCACCCGGCCGAGCGCGGTCATGAGCAGCCGCGCCTGCTCGGCGCGCTCCGCCGCCGTCCGCGGGGAAGTGCCACTGGCCGACAAGAACTGCCAGAGCGGACCCCCGCTCGAAATGGCGGCCATCGTCGAATCGAGCGAGACCGGATGCCCACCCGCATCCTTCCCAAAGCCCTGGCGGCGGATGCTCAACGCCACCTGGCGGGTGACGATCCCGGAGACGAACGCGTTGAGCCCGTCCACCGTGCGGTGCGCCAGGTGCGACAGCTCCTGGGCCAGGGCCGCCATGACTTCCTGCGCAATGTCGTCGACGGCGGCGAATTGCCCGGGTGTCGGGCTCAGGCGGGCCGCGACCATCAGCCGTACGCGCGGCCCCAGCACGCCGAAGATCTCGGCGCGCGCCGCACGCGCGCCCTCAACGGCCGCGCCGACCACCACATCCGTGAGTTCCGCCACCCCGATCATAGTAACCGCTATGCTACCAAATTCGGGCGTGCGGCGGTAGCAGGCCCAGCGCGGAGCATGCGCTCGCTTGCGCTTCGCGTTCTGATTGACGCGGCGGCGCGCAATGTCAGCTCGTCACGGTTACGCGAGGGTTTCCTCCGCCCACCGGCGGGCTTCGCTCGCGGACTGGAACTGCTGAAGTTGCCGCACAAGGACACGCTAGTGCGCAGCCCGGCCGCTACGTCCCCTTCGTCCGTTCGTCCCTGAGTCCCTTCATCCCTTCGTCGTAGCCCAGCAGCTCGTATAGCTCCTGCCGCGTCTGCATGCGGTCCAACAGGCCGTGCTGGGTGCCGCGCTCGCGAAGCTCGCGCAGGGCGTCGTGGACCGCTTTCATCGCGACCCGTTGCAACGTGACCGGGAAGAGCACGATCCGGTAACCGAGGGCCGCAAACTCGCCGACGGACAAGTAGGGCGTCCGCCCGAATTCCGTCATGTTCGCCAGCAACGGTGCCCGTACGTCATGTGCAAAACGGCCCAGCTCCGCACGGCTCTCCAGCGCCTCCGGGAAGATCATGTCGGCCCCGGCGGCCAGGTAGGCGTGCGCCCGCGCGACCGCCTCGTCGTAGGAGGTTACGCCCCGCGCGTCGGTCCGCGCGATGATCAGGAAGTCGGGGTCGCGGCGGGCGGCGCGCGCGGCGCTGAGCTTGTCGCAGAATTCCGCAATCGGCACGAGCCGTTTGCCGCTCAGGTGCCCGCAGCGCTTGGGAAACTCCTGGTCCTCGAGATGTAGTCCGCTCAGGCCGGCCCGCTCGAACTCCTGCACGGTCCGCGCCGCGTTCTCCGGCCCGCCGAAGCCCGTGTCCGCATCGGCGATAATCGGGATGCTGGTGACCGCGGCGCAGCGGGTCGCGTGATGCACGGCCTCGGAAAGCGTGGTCAGCCCGACATCCGGCACACCCAGCAGGCTGTTGGCCAGGGCGGCCCCGGACAAGTACAGAGCTTCAAACCCGGCCCGCTCGATGGCCCGCGCCGTCAGCGCATTGAAGGCTCCGGGCAGAACAACCGTGTGGTCGCCGATCGCGGCTCGCAGTCGGGCGGAACGAGACCGGGTGGAACTGGCCATGTGTGGCTCGCAACAGCCGGTGAGAAAAGTGACGCTACCAGTGCCGCTCGGCGATCGGCACGTAGCGCTGCTGCCGCGGCCCACCGTAAGTCTACCGCGGACGGCAGATCGCACATCTAGCCATCAAACGCCAACGTCGTCTTGTCGTTCATGGCTTACCCTTCGGTTCAGAGGCCCTATGCACGTTTCAGTACCGTGATCATAGCGCCCCGCCGGGAAAGTCGCGGCGTGGGCGGCCCGTGCCCTTCGCGCCGCACACGGAGGTCCGGCGCTACAGCGTGTCGAACTCCAGGAGCGGCGTCACGTCGGCCAGCTCGTCGAGTGACATCGCCAGGTCAACCAGACGCTGGGCCGTCGCAGCGCTGACGACGCCCGCGGCCTGCCGCTGGAACTTAGCCACGACCTCCTCATCGGTCATCGGGTTGCCGGCATGGCCGCGCGGGTATTTTACGAGCTTGATCAACTCGCGGCCGTCCTGCATCCGGATGATTAACCGGTTGGGAATGCCGTCCGGATAGCCCGTGTTGCACTCGTCCGTCTCGACGATCCGAATCTTGTCCAGCAGTTCCAGGACGCGGCCGTCGTGGATCTTCTCGTCGGAGAATGAGTCCTGCGTCACGTCGCCGTCGAGCAGGGACACCGCCACACAGTAACCCAAGCTGTGATCGGCGGTCTCCCGGCTGGTGGGCCGCCACTTCTCGGGCTCGCTGCCGATGATGCTGACGGCGGCCTCGAAGCTCTCGATCCGGATGCTCGCGATCTGGCCGCAGTCGCCGACCTGCGGCCGCAGTTGCAGGGCGGCGTCGATCGCGGACTGGGAGTGATATTCGGCCGGCCAGAACTTGACGTATGTCTTGAGGATCATCCAGTCTTCCGGACTGCTTGCCCACCGCACGTCGAACGGTCCGGTCGCCATCTGAAACAGCCCCCGCGGCCCTTCGAAGATGTCGTTCGGCCCAGTCAGCCCCAGGTGGGCCAGGTTGGCGGCGAAGACGCCGTTGCGGGCGGCATTGGAGAAGGCACAGGCCTTCCAGTCCGAAATCTGTCCCACGCGGGTCTGGCGCGTCGCGAAGTTGCACACGCCGGCCAGCCCGAGCGCGTGGACTGTCTGCTCCACGTCGAGCCCGTATAGCTTGCTGGCCAGCAACGCCGTTGAGAAGGCTCCGTAAACGACGTGATCCCAGCCGTGGGCGCGCAGCGACGCCGCATCGCACAGCCGGCACTGGAGCTCGTAGCCCAGGGCGATGGCGGTGATGATCTGGTGGCCGCTGGCCCGGCACGCCTGTCCGACCGCCAGGGCCGCGGGGATGTTGTCGCTCGGATGGGCGGGCTCCTTGCTCAGGTAGGTGTCGTTGAAGTCGAGATAGCGGACGAGCGCCCCGTTGCTGAAGGCGGCCAGGTCCGCAGTCGTACGGTGGGTGGAACCCAGGAGGCTGGCGCCGCCCGGGACGGCCACGGTCTGGGCTACGGCGCGCGTGACGCGCGCCGGCCGGCTGGTCCACGCCCCCAACGCACAGCCGATGGAGTCCAGAACTCGCCGCTTGACCTCGTGAACCACGTTCGGCGACAGGTCCTCAAAAGTCGCGGCCTGCGCTCGCCGCGCAAGCATATGGGCGATGGTTGTCATTGGAGGTCCTTCGGTGGTCGGCCCGGCGCATTCTGTCCGAAAGCGGCCCGGCCCGCAACTAACCCGCGGCGGGCGGATATTTGTGTCGCCATGCCGGGCACCCATCTGATACACTGGAACGTACGCCGGACCGCTGACGGGCGCTGCCCGGCGACGAAAAAAGGCGACCGGATCACAAGGGTAGTGGGAGAATGCGATGCTTTTCGATCGAATCCTGACCAGTAGCGCGCGGCCCCACCGGATGGTTTTGACGCTGCTTGTGCTGGCCCCCAGTGTCGCCCTGACGGCCTGGGGTGCGGAGCGGCACGTGCTGGCCGAGCACTTCACCAACACGGGCTGAACCCCTGACCTGTCCTACGCCGGTCAGGCGGTCAACATGATGCTCAATAACTATCCGGACAGCTTCGTGCTCGTGCAGTTGCGCTTTGGGTGCACGGGTTCCACGCCGTGGGGCGATGCCCGCTGGGACTTCTACAGCGCGACGGCGACGCCGACCGTTTTCTTCGACGGCGTCGTGGATGCGGTCGGCAGCCTGGCGAACACCAGCGCGCAGTACACCTGGTATGAGAGCGAGTATCTCGCCCGCTACGCGGTGCCCACCGACGTAACCATCGGACTCACCGGCTACCAGGTCGGCGAGACCACGTATCGCGTCGCAGCGCGCGTTTGCCTCGAAGCGGGCGGCGCGCCGAAGACCGTCCGCGTCTACATGGTGCAAGTGTTGGACCACTGGCCGGCGACGCCCATTTACCCGCCGCGCAACGGCTTCAAGCAGGCCGTCCCAACGCATGACATCGTCCTGACTCCAGGCGAGTGCCAAGTGGTTTTGGAGAACTTCACGTTTGATAGCACCAGTTGGTCGCAGAAAAACAACATCCGGATTGTGGCCTGGACCCAGGAGCCCCAGGACAGCAGCCCGCCGAGCGATCGGGCCGAGGTGTCCCAGGCCGCCGCCATGCCTTGGCCGTTTCCGGTGGACTGCAACGCCAACGGCGTGCCCGACGACGAGGACATTGCGTCCGGCACCTCGCAGGATGTCAACGGCAATGGGATTCCCGACGAGTGCGAGACCGTCCAGGCCGGGATCGACCTGTGGATGACGCCGTCGGGCGGTACGGCGTACGTCGGGTTTGGCAGCACGCCCATCCCGCAGGGCTTCTTCGGACCCGGCTCCGACCCGTTCGCGGGTGCGATCGTGCTCGGTGGCCAGGCACTCTCCACTGACCCGCCGCATGCGCTCGGAGCCACAGACGCCGTCGTGGAGCGGCTGGGCGACGCCTTCCTTCCCGACGACGGAGCGGAGGATACCGTCGAGGTCGCGGTGCGCGCGTTGAATCTCGCGGCCCCCGCCCCCATTACGGTGACGTACGGGGGAATGAATCCCGAATTCTGGGAAGTCCGGGCCTGTCTATCGGACGTACCTCAGCCCCTGGGCAGCATGACCATCGTTCGCGGCTGCGCCGATGGTGGGACGTATCAGGCCGCCTGGCCGGTGTTGCCAAAGTTCATTTTCACGCGCGTTGCGGACCAGGAGACGCGGATTCTTGATTACGGCGCTTGGGGCTGGCCGGCCCTGAGCTTCACGATCGACCACGGCCAGTGGGTGTACGAGCCCGATCCCGCGTTTCAAGTAACGACCGCGGCGCCGGGCATTAGGGTGGATGGTAATTGTGACGGCGAGTGGGACGACCCGCTGCCGGGCACGTCGAACTTTGCCGCCGGAATCTGGCCGCTGCCTTGCGAAGCGACCCCGCCCGGCCGGCTGGCCACACAGCGGCCACGCCTGATGCCGTACGTGGCCCCCGATGCGGGGTGGGGATTGATCACCGCCCAGGTGCTCGGGATGGACACCGACGCGGACCAGATCGCGGACCAGGCCGACAATTGCCCGCTGACGCCGAACCCGTTTCAGGAGGACGCCGACTGGGACAGTGTCGGCGACGCGTGCGACAATTGCCCGGACGCGTACAACCCGTTCCAGGAGGACATGGACGCGGACGGCGTGGGTGACGCGTGTGACAACTGCCCCGCACTGTCCAATCCCGAGCAGGAAGACGCGGACGCGGACGGCGTCGGCGATATTTGCGACATCTGTCCCGCCACGCCGCCGGGCAAGCCGGTCAGCGTGTGCGGCTGCCAGCTCGGCGACCTGAACTGTGACGGCACAGTGGATTTTGGCGACATCAACCCGTTCGTGCTGGCCCTGAGCAACCCCGTGGTGTACGAAGCGACCTATCCGGACTGCGTCCTGACCGGCGACATCAACACGGACGGCACTGTAGACTTCGCCGACATCAATCCGTTCGTGGCGCTGCTGAGCGGCGGAATGTAGCGGCCGGCGCCTCCCCGGCCGTCGGGTAGCGTCAGGCCTCTGTGCCTGACGAGGCCGTCAGCCTTCAGCTCGGGAGGCACGCCGACACCGCTAGGTGACGCGAGGAACCTTCGCCCTCAGAGGTCCTATAAAAGTGGCACTTCTGGCGGAAGAAACGGTGGTATACGCTGGGCAGACGGTCACGCGAAGTTTTTCGAGTTTTGGCAGATTTTTTGGGTGTGACTAATTCCACTGGATACCTTGGCCGCGCCAGTATGGCGACCACTCTCCGGAATCTGCCAAGGCACTGAGGGCCAACATGGCCTCGCCGTTGGCGGGGTCCCAGCGCATGCCGGACCCCTTCAGCCGCGCCGTCATCGTCTTGCACTGCGCTTCGGTCGGGCCGCTCCCAATGTCCCAGCCTTTTGCGCGGCAGGCCAGATAGTCCATCATCGCCACCCGTTCCCCAACGTACGTCCGCAGGCGCGGCGGAGCAAGGCCATTTGGGCTCGGGGCGGCAGTCCCGGGCGGGCCTGCGACAACCTTTTTCTGTCGGCGGGGTCGATTGCTGCGATGGAAATGGCCCCGAAATGGCGCCGCGAACGGGAAATCGTGAGTGCAAGCGCTTGACTTCGGCCGGCCTCCGAACATAATGGACCCATTAAGGTCGGTACGGTAGCCTGCGGGGAACGTGCTGGCCGGTCGAGGGGTTGCAAGTCGCCCCCCCCGGCAACGCCGGATGCGGTCGCGTGTGGAGAGAGACGCGGCCACGAAAGCACATTTCACCACGGCCGCTGGGCCGACGCCAGGAGACCGGCATGTGCTCGGGCTTGTCTGGTTTCCGCACCGCACTGCGTGCATGGGCCGCCGTGGCCCGCGAAGACACTCCGCGGTGCGCGCCCAGCCCCCCAAACCACGTCTCTGGAAAACGATCGGCGGTCGTCCAGCCGGGGATCGCTCCCCGGGCGGCGCGCCTAGGAGAGGTTGTGTTCTCGCCAAGAGGAGAAAAACAATGAAGACGCAGAGTACTTCTACGCGGCTGGCACTGGTATTTTTCGCGGCTGGCCTTTGGGTCGCCGCCGCAGCGGCGGATGAGATCGTGGTCAACTTCGACGCGGTCTTGAACTGAGGGTACGACTACACGTGCGGTGCGCACGTCACGCTTCCCGCGGGCGATTGGCAAGTCGTCGTACGCGACAGCCCGGAGCCTCACTTTGACGCCTATAGCCCCTGGGCCACGGACGGCGACCACGGGGGTTTTACCTGGCGCTGGATGCTTGCTGTCGCCGTGCCCGATGTCGGCTGGGCCACGGACGGGTATTGGATGCCCAACGGCGGGGACCCTCCCTACTTCCAGACTGCGCAGGAAGCATTGGCCGCCAACCTCGGGCGGCCGCCGTTGTACCTTCCTCACTTGGATTTTCCTGCTACCGTCTGGTTTTGGTGCGGCGACTGGATGAACTGGGACAATCGCGGCGGCGCCAGTGTCTTCGTCGAGCCGGCCGGCGGCTGCAGCCAACAGTTCTATCCGACAGACGATACGGAGATCGTCATGCGCGGTCCGGACACGAACTACGGCTCCTCGACCGAGATGCGCGTCGAGAACCTGTACGGCCATCCGTCGCACCCGGTCTACTGGGAAATCGATGCGCTGACCAAGTTCGATCTGTCGTCCATCCCGGCAGGAACCAACATCACGTCGGCGATACTGCACCTCTACTACTACAACTGGTGGGACAACAATCCGGCGGGTCGGGCGCTCACGTGTTATCGGATCACCGGCAATTGGAACGAGGAGACGGTAACCTGGAACACGCGCCCCGGCCACGCGGGGCAGGTGACCTCGTCCGCCATTGTTCCGCCCGCTCCCGGGGTCTGGATGGCCTGGAACGTCACGGGCGACGTCCAGGCGTTTGTCAACAACCCGGGCATCAACTTCGGCTGGGAAATCATGGATGAAGTTCCCTGGAACAAATTCAACATACCCTGGACAAGATTTCGGACAAAAGAATACGGGAGCTCCATTCCATACCTAGCGGTTGAGTTTACATGCGGCAACCAGCCGCCGGTCGCGAACGCAGGCGGGCCATACACTGCGGAGTGTCAAGGTACACGAACCTCCGTGCCGCTCGACGGCCGTGGCTCGTACGACCCCGACCCCAACGACGCGCTCACCTACGCGTGGAGCACGGATTGCCCCGGCGCCCTCTTCGACGACAAAACCAGTCCTACGGCGCTGTTGACCATCGACTCCGAGACGCCGTGCCCGCTGGTCTGTGATGTCACATTGACCGTTACCGACGATAGCGGCGAATACGACGCCTGCTGGACCACCGTGACCGTCGAGGACACCACGCCGCCGCAGCTCACCGTGGACACCACGCCGATCACGGTGGTGGACGGCGATTGCTCGGGCGATGAGGAGGTAATGCTGCCGATCGCGACGGCCACGGACGCTTGCGGCAGCGTGACGATAACGGACGACGCGCCGCCCACCTTCCCGGCGGGCCAGACGACGACCGTGACGTACACGGCTACGGACGAGTGCGGCAACGCCAACACCGCGACCGTGAACGTGACCGTCGAATACGGCGCGAACATCGTGGTCAGAGCCGCCAAGCACGTCGTGGGAACCGGCAACCACCCGGATTCGACCAAGGAGCCGCTGGTCGGGCTGGAGGTCTGCGCATACGACAAGTCCGACGGGAGCTGTGCCCGGCTGACCTGTGGCGGAATCTCGCATCAGCACTACCAGTGCATCGTGGATGAATGCGAGCCGGTGAACTGTGCGGTCGGCAACGAGAACGGCGAGGCTCTCATCAACCTGCCGCCCGGGGATTACGTCGTGATCGCTGCCGACGCGACCAAGACCGTGCTGCCCGACCCGCTGGGTGTGAGTGCCAGCGATCTCATGTGTGGGGAGACGCAGACGAAGTACCTCCAGCAGATTGTCAGGGCGGACGGTAGCAAGATTCCCGGCAAGACGACCCGGCTGACCGGCTCGGAGCTGCTGATCATCGAGCCGGAGTACGTGCTGTGGGACGACACGGAGCAACTGTATCCGTTCGTGTTCGAGACGATCGGGGAGTGGGGCGTAACGGTCACCGTCGATCCGCCGGAGGGTTTCCTGGTGGACTACGAGTTGCTCTCCGAGGACGTGGACAATGAGCTAGAGGCCGTGCAGTTCACGATCACGGAGCTGGGCAGCGACCTGGTGGCGACCGGTACGACGTTCCAGGTGCACCATAACGGCCGCCCCCATACCGTCCGCAGCAGCGTGGGCATCGCGCTGACGCCCGAATACGCCTTATCGCGTGGCTTCAACGTCGAGGACCTGCGGCAGAGAGGGCTGATTAAGGAGCGGCGACCCGTTGTCGATGTGCCTCGCCGTGGGCGTGGCGGGCGATAGGGTCGAGAGGACCGATCGTCCGCGCGCCGACCAGGATGGCGGGCACCGTCGTCGGCTCGATCTACACGCCGACCGGCTCCAGTCGTGCGTTCGTGTACGACGCCGCGCACGGCGTCCGCGATCTGAATACCCTGACGAACCCGTTGCCCGGTTTCACACTGATGACAGCGACCGCCGTCAACGATGCCGGCTGGATCGTGGGCTACGGCTACGGCGGTGGCGGGATGTACAAGTCGTACGTACTGATCCCGATCCTGCCCGGCGACCTGAATTGCGACGGCGTTGTCGATTTCGGCGACATCAATCCGTTCGTGCAGTTCCTGGCCGACTTAAACGCCTAGCAGGCCACGTACCCCAATTGCCCGCCGGAGAACGGCGACATCAACGGCGACGGCACGTACCCGGACTTCGGCGACATTAACCCGTTTGTCGCGCTGCTGACCGGAAGCTGAGAGCTCTCAGCGATCAGCTTTCAGCTCGGAGGCCGTCGGCCATCAGCTTCGAGAGGACGCCGGACACCCGCCGCGGCGGGCCGGCTGCAGTCCGGCGCTACCGAAGCAGCGGCACCCTCGCGGGCGCGCAGTTGCAGCAGCCAGGCCCCGTGCCCCTGGTCCAGCACCGTCAGGCGATCACCGAAGCGGGATTGGGCCATGCGCAGGATGTTTTCATCGGTCACCAGGGCCAGCAACGGGTGATCCCAGCCGTCGTAGGCGGCGAAATCCCGCTTGTGTTCGAGATAGTCCACCGGCGGGGGCCGGTCCAGGTAGCAGAAAACGGCGTAGTGCGGGTCCGGGCCGACGACCAGCCGGTCCACGTCGCCCTGGTGCTTCCTGATCGGCTCGGCAAAACGGCGGGAGGAGGACTCCTCGGCCAGGCCGGGGCCTTCGACCCAGGTGGCGTCGACCGTCAACACCACGGTCAGCGCGACCGCCGCCAGCAGGACCGCTCGGAGGCGGGCGGCTTTCAGAAGCCAGATGGCGAGCACGACGAGCCCGGCAAACACGGGCAGCCGCCGGGCGAGCGTGAGCCAGGGCGCGCTGTCGAACGTGTATTGGTTCGTGATGGCCAGCGCCACGAGGGTGAGCCCCATCACCGCCAGCGTCAGGCCCATGAGCCAGGTCATCTCGCGCTGCGCCTTGCGGTTCAACACGTCGGCGACGTAGTCGCCGGCGATCAGCGCCAGCGCGGGGAACGCCGGCATGATGTAGACCGGCAATTTTGTGTGGAAGATCATGAACGGGACCACCCCGATGATGGCCCACCAATAGGCCAGCGCTAGGCCGGGGCGACCCGTCCGCCACTGCGGGTTGTGCCGCTGGCGGACGGCTATCGCGATCGCACCGACGAGAAATACGGTCCACGGCAGAAAGCCACCCATCACGACGCCGGGCAGCAACATGAGATTCGCGGATCGTCCGAAGGTGCTCGACGTGGCCCGTAGCACATGGTGGCGGAAGAAGAAGTCCGCCGCGTATCCCGGAAAACGCCAACTCATGTAGGCAAACCACGGCCCCGCCAGCAGCAGGATGATCCCGAGGCCGAGCGGGAGGTTGGCGCGCCCGAGCGCTTTCCAATCCCTGTTTCGCCGCAAGAGGAGGAAAGCACCGACGGCGGCGGCGGGCAGTAGCAGGCCGATCGGGCCCTTGGTCAGGCACGCCACTGCCAGGCAGGCGTAGCCGTAGACGAGCGACCGTCGGGGAGCACCGGCGAAATGTACGCGGGCCCAGAAGAACACGCCCCAGGCGACGAAGGCGGTGAGCCACACGTCCATGCGGACGAAGCGTCCGGCGATCGTCGTGAGCGCGGTGGTCGCGAGCAGCAGAGCGGACCAGAGTGCGGCGCGCGGGGTAAGCAGCACGCGACCGAGCTGGTACGTGGCGCCGACCATCAAAGCGGCTCCAATGGCGGACACCAGGCGGGCGGCGAACTCATTTATCCCCAGGAGACGAAAGCTCCCCGCCAGCAGCCAGAAATAGAGAATGGGCTTGTCGAAATACTGGTCTTCGAGCAGCGGCGTGTGGGGAACCAGCCAATCTCCGCCAGCCAGCAACTGCCGCGCGACCAGCACACACCGCCCCTCGTCGGGGTCCATGAAGGGCATGCGCTGGGCATTGAGCAGGCACAGGCCGGCGGTGGCGAGCATGAGCAGGGTCAGGGTCGCCAGCGGGTGGCGCTCGTCCCAAGGTCTTACGCCGTTGGCCGCGGCGGGCTGCGCTAGTTGTGTCATGTCCGTTCTACCTGACTACCCGCGGAAGAAGATGAGTGTCACCAGAAGAAACAGCGGCACCAGAATGCCGCACGAGTACGCCATGTAGCCGAAGAAGCTCGGCATCTTCACGCCCGACTGCTCGGCGATCGCCTTGACCATGAAGTTCGGCCCGTTGCCGATGTAGGTGTTGGCGCCCATGAACACCGAGCCGCAACTGATCGCGACGAGCAGCTCGACGGGTATCGAGCCGGTCGCCGTCTGCACGTTGTGCATCAGAGCCATGCCGGGCGGAGCCAACGTGCCGGCAGCGGCGAAATACACGACGTAGGTGGGCGCGTTGTCGAGGAAGCTGCTCAGCCCGCCGCTGGCCCAGAAGAACTGCCACGGGTGGCGCAGGCCGAGCTCCGGCCCCTTCGACTGCAGGATCTCGATCGGCACCTGCATGGTGATGAAGATGCCAATGAAGAGACAGGCGACCTCGCCGATGGCGGCGAAGTTGAACTGGTTCTCGCGGCGCAGCGCCTTGTGCGTGGTCAGCAGCGACAGGCCGGCCATCGCGAGCTGCACGATCTCGCGCAGGTACGGCAGGGCGTGCCACCGCGTGCCGGGGAATGGCTTGCTGGGGTCGAGCGTCGCGACGGCGACGACGACGCCCAGGAGCCAGAGGACGTTGATGAGACCGGCGACCTGCATCGGCTGCCGCCGCGTCTCATCCAGGCGGATCGCCTCGGGGGGTTCGTGGCGGTAGGCCCACGTGTCCCAAACGTAGTACAGCGCCAGCAGGGCCGCGACCAGGAAGGCCCACTCGCGCCATAGTCTCAATGTCCAGAAGAAATCCACACCCAGCAGGTACCCCAGGAACAGCGGGGGGTCGCCGATCGGCAACAGGCAGCCGCCGACGTTGGCGACGATGAAAATGAAGAAGACGACCGTGTGGACCTTACGCGTCCGCTCAGAGTTGGTCTTGAGCAGGAAGCGGATCAGGACCATCGCCGCACCGGTCGTGCCGATCAGGCTGGCCAGCACGCCGCCGGTCGCGAGGATCGCGGTATTGACCAGTGGCGTGGCGCGGACGTCGCCGCGCACGACAATCCCGCCGGCGATCACGTACAGGCTGAACAGCAGAATGATGAAGGGGACATATTCGGCGATGACAGCATGGTCGAGGACCGTGCGCACCGTGGGCCAGCCGGGCGCGGTGGGCAGGGCCGCGCCGGCGCCGCCATGCTGGACGACGCCGGCGCCACGAAAGCCGTAGTAGAGCAACGTGATTGCGGCCAGCAACAGCGCCACCAGCAGCTTGTGGCGGTTGTGTTCCCACCAGGGGCGGGTCTTGGGGACCAGCGGGAGAATCGCGATCGCCAGGAGGATGGCGACGAAAGGCCAGATCCACGGCAGGCGGGGAGTGTAGTGCGAAGCGGTGGCCAGGATCAGGGGCATTCAGGGCGTCCCTTTCGCAGCCCATAGAAGGGTGCGTCAGAGACGCACCCTACGGTATCCGCACGGAAGGTGCGTCGGGGAAGCACCCTACGAGGTCTCCAAAGCGTTGGCCATGGCGACGAGCTCGTACTCCGTGTCCACGTCATCGAGGGTGACGGTGACGCGGTCGCCGACCCGCAGGCCCATGAGCTTCTGCGAGAACGGCGCGAGGTAGCTGAAGATGCTGCGGTCCACGTCGGTCTCGAACGGCCCCAGGAAGGTCATCACGCGCGCGGCCCGGTCTCGTGTGCGACGCAGCGTGACACATGAGCCGATCCCCACGTGTTCGGCAGGCACGTCGTGGTGGCTGAGCGTGCGGGCGCGCGACAGCTCGTCGTTGATCTGCGCCACGCGCGCCCGGAGCAGGTCGCGCTCCTCCAGCGCGAACTTGTATTCCGAGTTCTCGCTCAGATCCCCGTGCTGCGCCGCCTCCCCAATGCGCTTGGCGTTCTCCGGCATCTTGACATTGAGGAGCTCGTCGCGCTCGGCGGTGCGGCGCGCCAGCCCGGCCGCAGTGCACCAGATCGTCTCGCGGTCCCCCCACGGCGGGATCTCGCGGCGCTGGACCGCCCACAGGTGTGGGTGCACGTCGTGCAGCAAATCGAGCATCCGCGCCGGGGCGTTCTCCCCCAGTCCCTCCACGCGCTCCAATTGCCGGCGGAGCGTAATGGCGGCTGCCTCGCTGGCGCGCTCCAGGCATTGCCGGACGCGGCCGTAATCGCGCAGCGCGAGCGCGGCCCGCATGCGCTGCCGGAACGCTTTGCCCACCTCCGGCTCCGCGACGAGGGTGCGCCCCAGCGCACTGAGCGTCTCGAGAATCATGCGGAACAGCTCGTCGTCCGGCGGCAGGCGCAGAGCGTTTTTCCGGGATACGCCTTTCCACAGCCAATACATCAGCTCCGGATGCCGAACCGGGTCGGCCAGCCCGTAGTCGATGAAGGTCTGCACCGGGTCGGCTTGCCCGCCATCCACCAGGGCGCTGGCCAGCTTGTCGAGCAGCCCCGCCGGTGCGGTGCGCAGCCAGGCGACCGCGTAGTGCACCCAGTCGCTCGGCCGCGCGGCGCGCAGGAGGTCGAGGCCGCGCTCGCGCAGGTCCTCGTGCTCGATGTCCCGCAGCCAGAGGCTGGGGTCCGGCGCGTCGCGCAGCAGGGTCTCGGCCAGCCCGCGCGACTCCTCCGTCGTCGGCAGCCCTTTTTTCGCCAGACGCACAATGACCAGCCCGCACGTCAGGGCCTCGGCGGGGCGCCGCGTTCGCACGGCGGCGGCGTGGCTGACGACGTGCTCGTGCACACGTCGCAGCAGCGCGGCGTCGGGCGGCTCCTTGCGCGAGGTCTTCTCGCGCAGGTAGCCCTCGATGGTCCCCAGCCAATCCGTCGGGTTGTTTTGGGCCTGCAGCGCCTCCCAGGTTTCCTCCTCCAGCGTCTTGCCCGCGGCGTGGTGCTTCAGAATCATCGGCGAGCGGCCCTCGATGAGCACGTGCGGCGAGCGTTTCAGCAGGCCGCGGGCCCGCGTCCACCAGCGCGACCATTCCTTGGGCTCGATGTGCTTGGGCACCAATTCGTGCTTCAGCAGGTCCGCGTCGATCTGCTTGCCGTGGGCGTGAATGAGGCCGATGACCACGGCCACTGGGTCGTCCTCAATCAGTTTCGCGAGCTGCGCGGGGCGCAGGCGCAACGCGCGGAAGTCGTCGGCCGCGATGCGCTCGTACTCGCGCGCCACCTCCGTGACCGGGATCGTCGTGACACGCCCTTCCCGCCGCAACGTGAACAGCCCCTTCTGGCGATCGATGTCGGTGACCTCGGCGACCCGGTCGTCCATGTGGCTCAGGAGGGTGTCCCCCGGCTGGAGCGGCAGACACAGGTCCAGCACCTTCAGCGCGTTGCGTACGGGCCGGCCCGCCGCGAGCCCCGAGGCTCCGAGGATCACGTCGAAGCCGGGCACCTGGCCATACAGGCTCCGGAAGAGGTCAACGGTGATCCGCCGCAGGTCCTCATTGCCCGGCGAGCCGATCAGGGCCGTCCGCACCAGGGTCAGCGCGGTTTGCGGATCGCTCTGGGGCGGGATGCTGTCGAACACCATCTGCATGAACGTGGCAAGCTGGTCCGCCTGGCCACTGTGCTCAAAATGCTCGAAAGGTTCCACCAACTGCGGCAAGGAGAGCTGCCCTTTCTCCAAGAGCTCCAGGCACTGGGCTTCAAAGTCCTCATAGCCGCACACTTGGGCGATCTCGAGCAGTTCTGAAACAGGCATTGGGTCCTCAGCCTGCGTTAGGGTCCTGATTCGCAAGTTCGCCGCATGAGTCCGTAGTGCAAAGCTCTGCTTTGCCGAGTGCGCAAAGCAGAGCCTTGCCATACCAGCAAAGCACAGCTAGCAAAGCAGAGCTTTGCACTACTGGTGCGATCGGCGCCGCGGAATCCCGCACGGTCATTTAGTGGTCGTCCTTCTTCTCCAGGTCCTCACGCGCCCGCCGCTTGGCGCGCAGCAGCCGCGCCGTGTACTCGCCCTCGGACTGCACCGGCTTCTTGCCCGTCGGCCGGGCCACGACCGGCACGTCCTGCTGCGTCGCACCGCCCAGCGCGCGGCTCAGGTCCTCCGTTGCCTTCGCGTCTGGCGTCGGAGCTTCGTACCGGGCGGAAGGTGCCGGCCGGCCTTCCCCGGCGTCCGGCGCGCGCGCCGCCAACTGCTCCTCGCGCACCCGGTCACGAGCCCCCTTCAGCGTCGAAAGCACCGCCGCCGCCTCGCTCACCGGCCGCTCACGACCCGCGATCTCCGCCAGAAAACGGCGTGCCTTGCGGTACAGCTCGAGCGGGTGGATGGCCACCCGCCGGATCGCAACGTCCAGCAGAAACAGCACCAGCATCCACTGGACCAGGCTCTCCCAGATGGCCCGGCGGGCCTCCGCTTGGGGCAGTCCCGCGCGATCGAAAGGCGCCCCGGCGTCGGCGGCGGCGAGCATCCGCCCGTGCGTCCGCGCGCGCACCTGTTCCAGCAGCGGCAAGTTGGCCTGTAACTGGCTGTACTCCGGGGAATACGCGATGGACAAGCCTGTCCGCAGGGTGCCGCTCACGGCGTCCTTGCCCTGGCCCGTCCGGTAGCCCAGGTTCACGATGTAGTTGCCGCGCTCGCGGGCGTCGAATTCCGCCTCGTAGCGGCCCGGGCCCGTCTGCGTGAGCTGTAGCCGCTGAGACTGCTGGGCCGGGTCGACCAGACTGCCCTTCACCTCCAGGAAGTTGATCGCGTCCGCGTTCTTGTCCAGCGCGTCGATACGCACCCGGGCCTTGCCGCCGTGTACGCTCGTGGTCACGTCGAACGCGGCGGCTTCCGACGGTCGCGCCGCCCAGCGGGTGACCTGGGCCCAGAACTTGCTGAATTTGGGCCATGCCACCCAGTTCGTCCCCCAGCGCGGCCAGAGCCCGCTGGTGAAGGCCACCGTCTTGCCCAGGCCCACCTGCCAGTGCGCCAGCACCGGATCCTCCCCTTCTTCGGACTTGCGCACGATCGGATTGTCCGCCAGCGGCTTGGCCGTCGTCAGGACGAACCCGCCGAGCTCGGGCAACGCCTCGCCGGTCAGTCCAGGCACGGCCGGCGAGAGCGGATTCACGAGCAGCGGCGTGAACCGGGTCTCCTGCACGAGCGAACGGCGGACCTCGCGCGACTCCTTGATGAAAATCTGCGGCAGCTTGCTGAAATCCCGCGTCGTATAGAACCGGCCGCCGGTGGAATCCGCGATCCAGCGGGCTTTGCGCTCGTCGATGGGATGCCCCCCGTAGCCGATCGCGACCGTGGAGCAGGTGATGCCGCTGTCCTTCATGGTCGCGATGAGGTCCTTGCGCGGCGGCGCGGGGTCGAAATCGGAGATCACAATCATGTGCTTGGGGCCAACGTCCTTGCGCGCCAGCAGCGCCTCCACGCCGGGACGCATCACCGCGTCCAGGTCCGGCAGGTCGCCCATGTCCATTTTCTTCACGGCGTTGAGGATCGGCGTGCAAGCGCCGACCTCCTGCAACGGCACGACCCAGTTTCCCTGCTGGTCGCTGAGCCACTTCCACGCCAGCACGCCGATCAGGTCGCGGCTGCTGAGCGTCTTGACGGCCTCGACCGCGCAGCGCTCGCCGATGTAGTTCCCCTTCTCGATCTCGCAGGCGTGCATGACCAGCACGAGGGCCCCTTTGAGGAACTGCTTCTTGTGCTTGATGTCGAAGCTGACGGGCATGACTTCTTCGACCGCGCTGCCCAGCCAGCCGCCGGCACCGAACGAGTCGTCGCCGCCGATCATCACCAGCCCGCCCCCGAGGTCGCGCACGTACACCGCCAGGGCCTTTTTTTCCTCGTCGCGGAAGTCGCCGGCGGGCACGTTGGCGAGGATGACGAGGGAGTATTCCAGCAGACGAACCTGGTCGAGCGGGTTTTGTCCGGCGACCTCCAGGTCACACCCCAGCTTCTCGGCCTCCAAGGCCTGGCGCAGGATTTCGGCCGAAGGCTGGGCACTGCCCAGGTCCTGGCTCGTCGCCAGGATCAGGATCTTGCCCTGGCCGGAGACAACCGTGAAGGCCTGGCCGGTGTTGTTGTCCTCGATGGTATCGTCCTCCGCGTGGTCCGGCACAAACTGGGCCCGGAAACGGTGCGCCCCGGCGATCCGCAACGGGACGGGGATCACGAACGGGTTGGGTCCGGGAGCCAGCTCAACCGGATACCCTGTGCCCGGCGCAGCGCCGTTCAGGTCCACGAGCGCGTCGTTGTGCCAGAGCAGGATCTTGCCGCCGGTCGCCCGCTCGGCCCGCAGGCTGAGCCGCAGGTTGATCGTCTCATCCGCGGTCGCGGCCGGCGGGGCCTTCAGGCTCTCAAACACGACCTCGTTGGTATGCTCGTACTGGATCGGCAACACGTCGATGGGGATGCCCGCCGCGGCCAGCCGCTGGGCTTCCTCCAACGCGTCGCCCGCGTTTTCGTTGCCGTCGGTGATGAGCACAATGCGGCCCGCCGTGTCCGACGGCAGCAATGCCAGGGCCAGGCGCGCCGCGGCTGCGAGATTCGTCTGGTCCGGCTCCCCGGGCTCGCTGACCTGGTCGATGGCCAGCGTGGCCATCGGCAGTTGTTCCACGTCGGCGACGCCGTCGAAAGCGATCACGGCGATGCGGTCGTCGAGGGGGCGCTTCTCGCTTGTCGTTTTGAGGTACGCGAGGGCTTGGCGCTGCAAGTCCGCGGGGATGCTCTTGGAGCGGTCCACCAGGAAAACCACCGAAAGGTCTTTGACACGCCGGGTTCGCTGGGCGCCGGCCAGCGCGGCAACGGTCACCATGACCACCAGGCAGCGGAAGGCGATCGCCAGGATGCGTCGCGCGGTCCCCAAGCCGGCCAGCGACCGGAAGGACAGCGCGATGAGCAACGGGACGACCGCGAGCAGCGCCAGATAGCCCGGCGTCTCAAAGCGTACGTAAGCCAGCAAACCCATGGATGGCTCCGCCCCTAACTCTAACACGGATCGCGCAGGCCGGGAATGTCCGGGTCATCGCCCTCCCGCGCCGGATCGTCGCTTCCCGCCCTGCATGCGGCTAGAGCCGTTTCGATTTGGGTGTAGCGGCCGAGCTCCGTCTCGGCCGTGGGCGCCCGGAGAATTCTACAGCCGGGACAGAGCCCGGCCGCTACAGGGAAACTGAATCCGGTCTAGCGTTTCCCGGTCGGCAACCGCTCCAGCACCGCCTCGTCGGTCAGGCGGGCCACGGGATAGATGCAGTACGCCGCATCCCAATATGGCGACCGCCGATAGAAAAAATCGAGCCGCGCGCGCGGGTCCTTCGCGAACGCTTCGTCCGCGGCCAGCCGCTCCTCAAACTCCTTCCGCAGCCCCGGGTCAGCGGCCAGCATCTGCTGCGCAATCGGCTCCATGACGTGCGCCTCGAAATACTCCTTGCGCTCGAAAATCGCGTTGAAGAAGCCCCAGGTCGCCAGCGAATCTGGCGCGTCCGGCTCCAGCAGGTGCACGGCCAGCTTGGCCCGCGCCTGGGCGAGCGGCACCACCACCGTGCCCGCCACGAAAGCGCGCCGCGCACGAATCGGCACGGTCTGGTAGCGTGCCGTCTGGCGGCCCTCGTACGGGGTCTCGGCGAACTTCACATCCTCAAAGCGGTACGATTCGACCTCGAGCGTGCAGGGCGCAGCGAGCCTCAGGAGCCGCACGCCGTGAAGCTCCAGCCGCGCGATGACCGCGGTCCACTGGGGCGGAACCAGGTAGGCCACGGGCGGCGTGATCGCCAGCGCGGCCTGCCACTCGTCGAACAAGTCGGTCTCAACGTCCAGCGGCGTTTTCGTGTATTCGAGCACTTCGCCGCCGGTGACTTCGCTCGGACGCTGGTGGGCCTCGACACCGTGGTAGGTGATCCGCCGCGATTCGTCCGCAGGCTCAAAATGAAGCGGGACTTGCCCATCATGGTCGCCGCCGCGCGTCGCAATGGCCTGTTCATCCGCCTGGCGGATCGCGCTGCGGAGTGCCTGCGGCGCCTGGCTGAGGATTTCCAGTGTGCGTCGCAGGAACTCATACGTAGCGCGGACGCGCCGGCCATAGGGCAACAGGGCGTGCGTTTCCACCAGGATCCCCACGCGGTTGCACGCCGCCGCGTAGCCGGTCGACAGCCGCGGGCTCATCGGGCCGGTGGCCATGATGCCCTCCGACAGCCCTTCCGGGTTGCGCGGGAACGAGTAGGGCAGCGCCCGGTAGCCGTCGGCGGCGAGCGCCGGCAGCACGCCCGGCAGCAGGTGCTCTTTGACCCACGCGGCGACCGGTGCGGCCACATCCTGGTCGGCGGTGACCGCGTAGAACAGGTCGTACTGATGGTCGTGTCCGTCCGTGGTGTGGTTGTCGATGATGAGGTCTGGCCGCCACGTGTTCCACAGGCGGAGCCAGGCCTGCATCTCGACCGCGTCGGCCTTCATGTAATCGCGGTTCAGATTCAGGTTGACGGCCGTCGTCCGCCAGCCCATCTCCTGCGGGCCGTTCTGATTGATCCGATTGTACGGACCGAAGTGCTCGTGCCCGTCTACGTTGAAGATCGGCAGGATCAGCACATTGACGCCCCGCAGCAGCTCGACGTGCTGCCCGCACACGAGCATGTCGCGGGCCAGCTCCAGGCACGCATCCTTACCCTCGCACTCGCCGGCATGAATGCAGTTCTGCACCAGCACCAGCGGACGGCGGCTGCGCCGCGCCGCCTCCGGCGTGAACGCCCGCTCGGTCGAAAGGATGAGCAGGGGCAGTTCGCGGCCCTCGCCGCTGACGCCGAAGGTCGTGTAGTGGGCGTACGGCGACGTGGCGGCGAGCCGGCGGCAGAAATCCACCGCCTCGGCGTACCGGCCGGTCGCGACGTGGGCGGTGCGCTCGGCGTGCGTGCGCCAGGTGTCGGGCAGGGTGTGGGGGTCAGGGTACCCAGAGCCGCGGCGCGCGACGCAGCCGGTGAGTCCCAGACTGACCGCGAGAGTCGCTACGACAAGCAGACTATGCTGGCTCACGGGTATTTGCTCTCACGCTCCGTTGTAGCTATAAGAGCCGCCTCAGCAGCGTTAGCCGCCGATGCGGCGACGTTGCCAAGCGTATCGAAAGCACATGTTTGAGTTCAAGTGGCACGTGCCGGGCCCGACGCCGTCAGAGGTCTGCCTGCGCATCCACAGGCGCTCCGGCTGGCTGGCGCGCAAGGTCCTCACGTGCGACGGACAGACGATCTTTCGGCGCGGCTGGTTCGCCGGCGTGGAAGCCCGGTTCGCGGCGCCCGGCGGCGGCTCGATCCTCGACCTGCGGATGGTGCGGGTGCCGGGCTCGGCGGATTGGCGGCTGGCGCTGTCTGCCGATGGCCAGGAATTGCCGGAGACGACCGGGACCGCGCCGCCGCACATCGTGCCACCGCCGAAGTCGCTGGCGCTGCCCGTTGGGCTCACGTACCTCCTGATGGCCATCATGGTCGTCATGCTGCCGCAGACAACGACGATTCTGAACGCCCTGTATCTGCGCGCGGGCACGTGCAAAACCGTGCTGACGGTGGCCGACTCGCCGGCCGTCGAGTTTGTGCCAGTCGCGCCGGCGGAGCCGCCCACGGCGGACCAGCTTCGGATCACGACGCCGGCGCTTCCGCCGGCGACGCTCGGCGAACCTTACGACTTCACCCTGGGCGTGACCGGCGGCCGACCGCCATACACGTGGAAAGTGCTCGGCAAACGCGGGCTGCCCGCGGGCTTCGCGCTCGATGCCGACGGCGGGCGCATCCACGGTACGCCGCAGAAGGCCGGCCAGTTTCCGCTGACGCTCCGCGTCATCGACGACACCTACGCAGCGTCGCGCGACATCACGCGGTGGATCATCCCCTTCGTGGCGACCACGGTGTGCCTGCTGGGTTTTCTCGCGATGCGCCGGTGGAGCGTCTACGGGTATGGGTTGTTGATCGTCTCGCAAGCGGCCGGGGCCTTTGCGCTGGCGTTGCCGGTTTCCCTGGCAGCGCTGGGCTTGCAGGTGATCCTGTGGCTGCTGGGCGCGGCCCACCTGGGCAAGATGCGGTAGCGTCGGCCCTCCCGGCGCGCCGGGACCGACGTGGCAGAAAGGCGTATCGGGGGTGCCAGGGCCGTGTCGGCCGTGAGAAAGCTTATGGCCTCACGGCCGACACGGCCGTGGCACCCAGCCTCAGCGTCGATCGTGACCGAGTCGAGTTGCGCGGTAATGAGCGGACCGAAACAAGAAGGCACCCCGGCCAGCCGTGTGCTGCCGGTTCACCCGCCCGGCTTCCGGATTCGGCGCGGGATGAACTGGGTCGTGGTCGGGCTGATGTACGGCGCGTACTACATGTGCCGCTACAACCTCCCGATCGCTGCGACCCGCATCATCGACCAGTTCGGGCTCAGCAACACCCACTACGGCGCGATCAACGCCGCCCGCCACTGGTGTTACGCCTTCGGCCAGCTCGTTAACGGCCTGCTGACCGACCGCATCGGCGGCAAGCAGGCCATGGCCATCGGGGCGGTGCTGACCATCATTCTCAACGTGGCGTTCGGCCTGGCCTCTTACGCCGGCGCGGGCAGCGTGCTGCTGCTGTTCATCATCATCCGCGGCAGCGACGGCTACGCGCAGGCCTTCGGCGCGCCGGGGATGATCAAGGTCAAGACGGCCTGGTTCCCGCGCGCCGAGCGGGGCCGCTTCGCCGGCGTGTTCGGCCTGATGATCCAGTTCGGGCTGATCGCCATCAACGCGTTGGGACCGCTGATCCTCGCCGGCGTGTCGATTCCACTGATCTTGGTGACGCTCAAGATTCCGGCGCTGCACTGGCGGTGGCTGTTCTGGATTCCGCCCATCATCGTCGCGATCGTGACCGTGCTCATGTACGTGGTCGTGCGAAATCACCCCGAGGAAACGGGGTTCAACATTCCGCACGACGACGAGGACGATCGGGCCGGCGACGACCCGCACGCCCGCCTCCCGCTGTCCGTCGTCTTCAAGACCATCGCCCGCAAGAAGATCGTGTGGCTCATCGCGGGTGCGTACTTCTGCACCGGCGTCGTCCGCAGTGCCCAGTTCGAGTGGTGGCAGGTGTACTTCGACCGGCAATGGGGCCTGGACGTCGCCGAGTCCGCCCTGGTCATCGTCACCGGCGCGCTGCTGCCCATCTCGGCCGTCATCGGCTCGCTCACCTCCGGCTTCGTCTCCGACCTGCTCTTCAAGGGCCGGCGGGCCCCCGTCGCGATGCTGAACTACGCCATCGAGAGCGTCACGATCCTGGCGGCGGCGCTGCTGCTCACGAATCCGGCCGTTGCCAGCGCCGGGTTGGCCGCCGTGATGACGATCCTGATCTCGTTTACCTGCAATTCCACGCATTCCATCCTGGGGACTGCGGCGGCGATGGACCTCGGCGGGCGAAAAATGGTCGGGTTCGCGTCGGGCCTCATCGACTCGTTCCAGTACATTGGGGCCGGATGTGCCGGCCTGACGTTGGGGCGCCTGATCGACTACACGACCGCGCACACCACGCTGGGCTGGACGGCGTGGTTCTACTTCATGCTGCCGTTCAGCATTATCGGCACGGGGTTTATGGCCTATGTCTGGCTACGCACCCGCGGCCGGGCGGTCACGGGGGCTTGACCGGCTGTGGATTTCGCGGCCGGCAGCGATTACAGTGTCCGCAGCCAGTCGCGGCGCGGCGCTGGCGGCAAGAAGCGAGGAGCACCCATGCGTTCAGCACGACTCAGTTGGATTCCGTTTGTGGCGATGATCCCCCTCATGATCGCCGGCTGCACGGTCGATCTGGGGCTGGCCGACCTGGTAACCGGCGGCTCGACCCAGGATTCCGGGACGACCGCCGACGAGGCGGCGCGCCTGGAGGGCGCCGTGGGCAGCGTGCAGACCGAAGACCCGCGCGACGCACGACTGCCCGACGAGCTGGCCGACGCCGGCGATACGATCGTCATCGACGCAAACGTGGACGTGATCGTCAGCATCGAGGAGGACCTGCGGGTCATCGAATTGCCGGATAGCACGGTGGTGGGCTTCGACAACCAGACCGGCCTGGACCTCTACATCCGCTTCCTCGCGGACGGCGACTTGCAGGGCGTCTATGTCTACGACGGCGAGACACTGCTGCTGGACTATCCCTGCCTGGCGGAGATCGAGCTGCTGTCCGAGGATGACATCGACCCGCTGACCGGCATCGTGGTCGATTCCTTCGACCTCGACGAGCTGTACGTGAACCCGGACGACTTCCTCTGCGGCGACGCGGTGATCCTGCCGTTCGAGGCCGAAACGGTCGAGATCATCGTCGAGTACGTGGACCTCGTGGAGTAGCGCGCGATGCGTGGCTCGGGGAGGGCGAGTCTCCCGCCGAGCCGGGCAGGGTCTGTGCGCCCGTGCTGTTCAATTACCGAGCGCAGAAAAGACTCCCGACCACTTTTCTCACGCATTGATGTCCGGGTTGATCCACAGATTACGCCGATGGGCACAGATTCGGTCTTCCGTCCCTTTCCCTTGATGCCTTGATGCCTTGATGCCTCGATGCCTTGATGCCTCTCTCCCCGTGCCTGCGTGGCTTCCAGGTTCAGTATTCACCACGAAGGACCGAAGGGCACGAAGGGCGAAGAGATTGGCGGGGATTGGCGGATTTGAGCGGGAACGCGCGAAGATGAATCAGAGATGACGGATAAAGGGCGGGGCTGGGGGAGGATCGATCGGCCTTCACGCTGCCTGTCTGCAACCCCTCGCTTCTCCGGCTTCTTCGACAGGTCCACGAGGCCCACTCCGGCGCGCCCCAGTCCACGATCGGGCTAGCGCCCGTAGACTGCCTCGTCACGTTCGCGCTTTAGCGCATCATCACGCATGCGCCGTGCACGTTCGGCCCCGTCACGTGCAATCACTTGGAGCCGCTCGTCCTTGTGCTGTCCTAGCGCCTCGAACGCATCGATCCATCCTTGCCACATGTCCGACTCTTCGCCGGACCAAGACCATCCAGTGCCGAAGGCCGCATCGACGATCTCTTGCGGCTGGTGGCCCGCACTAAGTGCTTCTAGCGCCAGCCCCGTCCATTGTGGATCGGGGTGTCCTTCAAGTGGGACCAAGTGGTGGCGCTTTAGGTCCTGCATGCCAAGAAACTGTCGATACAATTCCGAGTCGCGCCCAATCAGAAGCTGCACGAGTTCGTCAATCGGTTTGGCGCAACCTAGCCTTGGCAGCAACGCCCTGCGTTGGTCTAACGAGAGCACTTTCACGGCAGTTTCTACTGTATAGTGGCTCTGCCGTGTCTCCATTGGGTCGCGCACCAGATAATTCTGCAGCCACTCGAAGGCCAACTCACTGTCGTGCGGCAGGATTGTCAGAAGCTCGTGCCCCTGGCCATCGGCACGGATGACAGCTCCTCGCCATGCGTTGCGAAGCGATTCGCGTACCGACGCTTTGGGGTCAGCGTGCCACTCGCCATACGCCGCAGCGCCGGCTATCTTCCCGTCTGGGTGTTGAAGCAGGCGACGGGTCACGGCCTCGCTGACCACACCACGCGAACATAGCGTCCCGACATGCTTCGCCAGGCCATCCAATCCGGCCATGGCCTGGCCGAGCAGCGCCTCCGGAGCGTTGGGGAGCGTGAGCACAAGCTCGACGGCCATCGCGCGCAGTGCGGCATTGTCCAATGCGCCGCCGACGGCGGCCTCCCAGTCGGGTGCCTCACTCAGGGCCATTCGTCTGAGGAAGGGAAAGAGTACCTCGGCGCCGCAAGCGGCGTTCCGCAGGGCAGCGTACCACTCCGCCGCGTTGCGCGTTTGCGCCGCAATGTGTTCGCACACTTGGGCGGAAAGGTGCGGCCACGCATCGTTGGTCGCCTTCGCGTCCACTTCGTATCGTCGCAAACGTGCCGCTACAGCGTTCGGATCCTCATGCGACCATCGTGCTGCAAGGGCGCGGGCAGCTTCTGCGCGATCCTGCATTTGTGCGTCGTAATCCCCGCGCCAGTCCACAGTGGGGAACAGCACCTCGAATTCTGGATCGCTCGGCAACTCGATCGCAAGCTCTGCCTGACGGGCAGTCTCCCGAAGGTTGGCGAGCACACCCGGACGATCCCTCGCAAGCTGCGCAAGGTCGCGCGCCATCATCGCAGCGCCCTCGCGAACCACGTTTTCTGCCGCGTCAGCTAGTCTCGCCATGCCGAGCGCATGGGGGAAGGCCCACTCGTGAAGGATGTCGAGCAGCGGTCGCCAGTCGCCTACGTGAATTCCCCGCAGGGCCCCCGCCACTTCAGGCCACAGGCCGAGGGTCTGGGTAAGGTCGTCGGCGGTCAGGAAAGCCGATTCCACGTAGTATTTGCGGTAATCCACCGGGTCAGATTTGCCAGCCTGGAACACGATCGAGAATGCAGGCACTAGCGCCTTCATTCCTACCTTGGCGTCGCCGCCAGACTCCAACCAGCGCTGGGCCGCGAGCACAAGCGCGCGCCGACGCGCTACGGCGTCTTGGGTTCCGGGGCGCGCGGCCTTGACCCAATCCGACAGCTTTCGCAGGGGATGATCCGTGTGTGAGTGGAGCTCCCGCTCATCCCCCACGGCCTCGTGCAGCATCTGCGTAATGGCCGCGTCCGGGACGTGGTGCAGCAGCGGGCCCGCAATGTCGGTCACGGCGCCCCGTCGATTGTCGAACACCCAGCGTGCGGTATCCCGATCCAGCCAGGCGTACTCCTTCCAAGCCGAGCAGTACGTTGAGCCGGTGAGCAGCTCACGGATCAGTGCATGAGCATTCACTGCCCCGGCACGTGCGGATGCGACGAGCGTCTTGCACACCTCATCGCGACTCGGCGCGGCCTCAACGAGCGGCCGGCAGTCGAGGGGGACAGGGGTTTCAAAAAACACGTCTCGGACGAGCACGGCACGTAGCGCGGGAGGACGGACGGACAACGCCTCGAAAGGAACCTCGAGAATAACACCGGCGGCTGCAAGCCGAACAACGTCCGCTCTCAGATCAGCAGGGGCCTTTTTCAAGTAGGCGGCCACAGCGTCCAATGGACACCCGGAATCGCCGCACAGCGCGAAACACGCCAAGTAGTCGATGGCTGGTGCACCGACGAGTGGTTGGAGCGAGTGCCGTATCGAGTCGGCCAGCGCCTCTCCTTTGAGCACTCGTACGAAATCGCCCACTTGACAGAGGTGAGTGAGCGTTGCTGCCAGCCCAGGTCGCCCCTCCGCTTGATCGACAATTTCTCCCACAACCCAGTCGGCGAATCTTGGGGCAACTGCCCGCACGATCTCGCCGATCTGGACCCGAGGCATGGGCGCCAATTCGCGAACTTGTTTCTCAGGAAGTACGAGCGTGTCCCGGACACCGCTGCGTTCGCCTGGCCAGCAGGTCGCAACGATCTCGAACTTCGCACCAGTCGAGGAGCGCAAGTGCATCAGATTGGTCAACCGCTCCGTTGCCGCGTGCGCGTCGTCAACAAGGAGCACCAAGGGCTGTTGGGCACGAATGGCGGCTGCAATTTCGGCGCGATCATCTGAGGCCACAAAGAGTGCGTGACCACGCTGTGTGAGCAGGCGGAGCAAGAAGGTCTTCCCGGAGCCCGGTTGGCCGACGAGCAGGCGGTCACCCTTCGTGTTCTCGAGCCACGCCAGATCGTCCTTGCGCCCGATGGCGGCGCCGGCGAAGTACGGCCGCGTCGAACGCGGGACCACCGACAGGGCGGTGGGATCACCGGCCAGCCCCAGAAGCTCCTTGCACCAGCGAGAATCCCGATATAGCAGGTCTGCGATACCGGTCCGTTCGTATACCTGCACCAACTCGAAGCCCCGGCTCTCGGCTGTCTTCTCAAGATTACGTCGTCGCCGCGGGGTCAGCGTTTGGGATGTCGCGAGGATTACCTTGCGACGCTTACCGCCATCCTTGACGTAAGACCGGAGGCTCTGCGTGAGGTTCTCGATGGGCCGTTTGTGCGTTGTTGCCACCAGAGGGAACGCGGGACCCTCACCGTCCGCAACGGCTCCGTCCATTCCCGAATCGCTTCCCCCGGGGATTGGTGCAAGACCCGGCCAGATCGTCCTGAGCAGGTCAGTAGCGCAGCGCTCGAACACCTCGGGGTCGAGGCGCCTTCCGAGCCGTTGGACGATTTCATCGAAGAACGGGTCGCTAGCCACTGATATTCTCCTGCGCGAGCAGGTAACACCTGCGGAGAATACCACGCGCAAAGGCGCGGTGCAGCGCCCTCGCACTCGTGGTCCGGAATCCGGCGCGCGTCAAGCGACGGGGGAATCTGCGTTCATCGGCGTAATCTGTGGATGGTTCCGGGAAGGGACGAAGAAAGGAAGAGCGACGAAGCGACGGAGGGGGGCTATTTACCGGCGCCCCGTTGGGGCTCGAACAAGAAGGGGGATGATGGGGGGCGCGGTCCGGGGGTGGCGGCCCGGCACGCCGGGACTTTACCCCCGGCTACTGGCCGGCGCCCCGTTGGGGCTGAGTCGCGGTTGGGGGCTCGCGTTGCCACGGGTTCGCACCCGAGGCTACTGCCAGTCGCTCCCGTAGGGCTAAACCCCCGGGCTTCACGGCTCACGGAGAGCGCCTATCAGAACCCCGCCCGTCCCGGCGCGCCGGGAGCGGGGCCGCCTTGGCCCGCCACTGGCGTGGCGGGTTCTGTTACGAGGTCTGAGACGTTCGGGGAACTGCATCGGCCACAATCGCCGGTCACGCCCGGCGGGCGTCAATTCGAGCCTGGGGCTTGACTGGTGAACGCCAAGCCCCATAATACACGTAGGTAGTGCGGTACGGGTCCGGCTGGCGAGGTCAAGCCGGGGCACTCGCTGGGGGCCGGCGTGGGTTCTGCCGTAGCCGTTCAAGCGGATGGAGGCTGTTCAACAAAGGAGGTGGCCAATGTGCAGTTCGTCGCTATCTGGACTCGTGTTGCTGGGGCTGATCGCGGCTACAGCCAGTGCCGCGGAAATCTGGACCGACATCGGCGGCACGATTGCCAAGTTCGATTCGACTAACCCCGGTGTGGTTACCTACATCGGCCCCACGGGCGAGTTGCCGATGGACGGCATGGATTTCACGCCGGCCGGCACGCTTTACGGGGTCGCGGACCAGGAGCTGTTCATCATCAATCAGACGAGCGGCGCGGTGCAGAGCCTGGGAGTTTCGCAACTGGGGAGCGGCGAAATCTACATGGACATCTCGTGGGACCCGCTGACCCAGACAATGTACGGCATTACCAGTTCCAGCCCCACGCACCTCTATCAGATCAACCTGAGTAATGCCGCCGCGACACTCGTGGGTGCGGTCAATGTCCCGTCGCCTGGTTGGAGCGGCGGCTTGGCGACCACGACCGCCGGGGTGCGCTACATCGACCACAGCGAGCAGGACGGTATGTATCGCCTGGACGGCTTGAACGGCACGTTCCTGGGCCCAGAAGGGTTGGACTACAGCTTTTTCGGCGGGATGACGATCGACTGGAGTCGGGACGGCACGCTCTACCATGCGACGTGGAATCAGACCGCGCTGCGCACGGAGCTGTGGACCGTCGACCTGACCACTGGAGCCGGAACGCTGCTGGGCGCTATCGGGCAGCAGACGCTTCTGCTCAGTGCGGCGATTCAGCCGGTGCCGGAGCCAGGCGGGCTGGCGGCGGTGGCGCTGCTGGGGGCGTGCTTGCGGCGGCGGCGAGGGCTCTTTCGGCGACATCAACCCGTTCGTCGCACTACTGACCGGGTCGTAACGAGGCAAGCTTGGCGCGGCCGATTCTGACCCTCCCCTGCCCCCGAAACGCGTATGCGCGAATGGGCCCCCGGGGCCGGGTCCCGGCGCGCCGGGACGCTTGGGGCTCGGATTGTGGGAGGGAGGGGAGCGTGCGTTGCGCGGATTGACGGGCCGACGGCCTGCGTCTAGCTTGCTGTGCGTAGCCGCCAGGGTCCGCTGTATGGACCATGTTCGTGCAACGCAAGGAGATGCGAATGGCGTTTTCGATCAGCCCCGACGGCGAAAAGTTCCCGCTGCCCACCGAGGGGGACTACGCGGAAGAGTACCGACGACTGGAGAAGACCGTCGGCGAGCAGCGCAAGCAGGGCCGCGAGATTGTGGTCGTGGTCGGCGTTGGCTTCGTCGGCGCCGTCATGGCTGCCGTCGTCGCCGACACGGTCGACAAGAAGACCCGCAAGCCCACCAAGTTCGTCATCGGCATGCAGCGGCCCAGCACGCGCAGCTTCTGGAAGATCCCCTACCTCAACCGCGGCCTCTCGCCGGTCAAGGCGGAAGACCCGGAGGTTGAGCAGATCATCGGACGGTGTGTGAAGGACAAGGGCACGCTGATCGCGACCTTCACGAACGACGTGCTGAAGCTGGCCGACTGCGTCGTGGTGGACGTGCAGTGCGACTACCTCAAGGAGGAGCTGGGCAACCTGCGCACCGGGCGGGCCGACATGGCGGCCCTGGAGAAGAGCTTCGAGGTCATCGGGCAGCTCATCCCGGCCAAGTGCCTGGTCCTGATCGAGACCACTGTCGCGCCGGGGACGACCGAATACGTCGCCCTGCCGCTCCTCAAGCGGGCCTTCGCCGCCCGCGGCATCGTCTCCGAGCCGCTCCTGGCCCACAGCTTCGAGCGCGTCATGCCGGGCAAGCAGTACGTGGCCAGCATCCGCGACTTCTGGCGGGTGTGCAGCGGCGTCAACCAGGAAGCCCGCGACCGCGTCGAGCGCTTCCTGCGCGAGGTGCTGAACACCGAGAAATACCCGCTCACCGTGCTCGACCGCCCGATCGAAAGCGAGACCACCAAGATCGTCGAAAACAGCTTCCGCGCCACCATGCTCGCCTTCCTCGACGAGTGGAGCCTGTTCGCCGAGCGCAACGGCGTCGATCTCATCAAGGTCGTCCAGGCGATTAAGATGCGGCCGACGCACAACAACATGATCTTCCCCGGCCCCGGCATCGGCGGATATTGCCTGCCGAAGGACGGCGGCCTGGGCATGTGGGCCTATCGGCACCTGATGGGCTTCGAGGACGACATCTTCAAGATTACGCCGGCGGCCATCGACATCAACGACACGCGCGCCTTGCACGTTGCCGAGCTGACCCGCGACGCGCTGCGGAACATGGGCAAGATCGTGGCGGCGGCGCGGGTGGCGCTGCTGGGGGCGGCGTACCGCGAGGACGTGGGCGACACGCGCTACAGCGGCAGCGAGCTGGTGCTGCGCAAGCTGACGGAGATGGGGGCGGACATGCGCGTGCACGACCCGTACCTGCAGCACTGGTGGGAAGTGGAGCTGCAGGACGAGTATCCGTCGCCCGGCCACAGTTGGGCCCGCTTCTTCCGCAATCAGGAGCAACTGAAGGGCCTGCGGATCGAGCCCGAACTGCCGGTGGCGCTGAAGGGGGCCGACGCGGTCATCCTGGCCGTGCGGCACAAACCCTATCTCGAGCTCGACCCCGACGCCGTCGTCCGTATGACCGGCCAACCGGCGGCGATCATCGACTGCTTCGGCATCCTCGATGATGCGAAGATTCGGCGGTACTTCGAGCTGGGTTGTGAAGTGAAGGGCCTGGGCCGCGGGCACGTGAAGCGGATCAAGGACGAGGTCGCGACCCGAAGGTAGACGGAAACCGCCAAGGCGCCGAGGACGCCAAGATCGCAGAGCCGATTTGTGGGACCGGTTTCTAACCGGTCACGGGGGGGGGCACGCTCTGCTCGTCGAGGTAGAAGTCAATTGTGGGGAAGGCGCGGCAGAACGGCGGAACTTGCGCTGCCCCAAGCTGCACCACCACGTCGATGTCGTTCGTCAAACGCGGCTCGCCATAGTACATCGTGGCGATGGAGCCAGTCACCAGATATGGTACCCGCAGGCGCTCGAGCACCTCGACCACCAGGCGCAGCAGTTCAGATTGATCCATGGGAAATCCGCCGGGCGACCTCAAGTTGGAGACGCCGCTCGTCCCAGTCGGCGTGATCCTGTCGAAGCAGACTGGTCAGCATCTGGCGGGTGGAGAGGTACAGCGTGTTGGCGATTTGCAGGCGCTCGGCCCCCGTCTTCTGGCGCAGCACGGCTGCCATCACGTCGTCGACGACTTCGATCTGTCCCGGATCCAGGCGCATTGTCGGTCACTTGCACCAATCATTATAACGGCTGCCGCGGCCCGCCGCTTGTCACGGCCGGCACGGCCGTGGCACCCGGATTCGGCGTAGGAGACGGCTCCTACGGGTAAATGCGGCCCATCATGCGCGTGTACGGTATCGTCTCCCGCGGGTGCCCCAGCCCGCAAATCCACGCCACCGTGCGCTCCACGCCCAGCCCGAAGCCGCCGGTCCGTTCATCTATCCGCGGGACCTGTTGCGGACCCACTTAAGGACCGTACATCGGGTCGCGTGCTCAAACTCCTGAAACGCAGGTAGCTCGCGCAGCGGCCGGAAATCCTCGATTAGTTCGGCGACACGCTGCACCCGTTGGCTCACTTCGCGTTCGAACTTGCTGCGCCGCCGACCGCGAAACGCGGTGGCCTGCAACAGCAGGCTCCGTAGCATGTGCTTGGGATCCGGGATGGATTCAACTGTCGGGAGTGCTGGCATCGCGAGGGCATGGGTACCGTTTGGGTTCCCGGCGGCGGTCCTTATTGCGCGTTGATCGATGAGAAGCCAGGCCTCCGTCATCCGGACGGGCACGACACACACGTGCGGCCCCGCGCCGCTCGGAAGCGCCTGCTCGATTTCCTGCACGCGGTCTTGTCGTGTGCTTGTCTCCGCATCGCGGTGCACGAAGAGGATGCCGCAAGGGAACAGTTCGAGCGCCCGTGCAATGCGGTCGGCGAGGGTGGAGGGAGGATCGTCGAGCGGGCGTGGGTCGAAGAACTGGGGCACCAAGGCCCAGCCGCCCACGTCTGCGAGCTGACGCAAGAGCCACGTGAGAATCGGCAAGAGCGCACGGTCGCCCGGACCGTCAGCGACCAGCGTGTACCGAAGCTCAAGGCCTGTCATGAAGGTGGTGAAAAGATGTTCAGCCAGAGCTGGCGCTGTTCTCGGGGAGCCGCCTGCCCCAGGTAAGCGCCCATCCGGCCGCGCGCCATTGGCGTAGTCCCATCCCTCAGCTCGACGCGCCAACTGGGTTCCGGGGCATGGACGGCCGCCACGCGTCCCTCCTGGTTGTCCACGTTGATCGACACTTCATCGAGAAACACGAGTTCAGTGCGCGGATCGCAGTTCTGAAAGACTTCCGGCGAGTGCGTGTTGATCACCACCTGCCGGAGAGGGTTATCCTCGTCGACGGGGTTGTCGGGGTCCACCGAGATATCGCGCAGCAGTTGGACGATGGCGGGAATCCTCGTCGGGTGAATCCCGTTTTCTGGCTCCTCCAGGCAAGTGATCCCGCGGACTTCCGGGTCCAAGCCGAGCGTGGACAAGACGAGAAAGCGGAGGGTCCCGTCCGAGAGCGACTTGGCCGGACGGAATACGCCGTCAGCGCCCTTTACCTCCAGAGTCAAAGTCTCCGTTTTGGAATCATCGCGTATCCGGAGTTCGCGAATGCCGTCGATGAGGTTGGCCAGGCGGTTGGCCAGCTCCGCGGTCACAGCGCCGCGTGACTTCTCCTGCTGCTCCAGACGATAAATGGCGCCCGGTAAGTTCGCCCCGCGAGGGCTGATGACGCGGTCGTCCTGGTGGAACGACGGGGCCCGCATAGCGGACGGTTCGAGTAGCAACGTCCGCCAGGATTCCATCTCGCGGTGCACGGCAAGAATCGTCGGGAAGTCGCTGGAGGCCATTCCACCGACTGTCGTGCGAGACGACTTGGGCGCCGGCACCCGGCGGCCCCCGTGTCCCTCCTGATGCGCCTGAATGACAGGCCCCGAGTCGCTCTTGGTGGTTGAGATGAACGGCTTGCCGCGCCGGCCCTCGATGCAAGAGTCCTTGAACGCCGTGCTTGCTGGAAATCCGAGGTCGCGCCGTGCCTCGCGCTGCGTGATCCGTTCCAACGACTCGCGCGTCAGCTCTAATCGCTCGGTGCCGTTGGCAGTATCGAGACGGAATGCAACGGAATACCGCAGCGTTGAAATGGACGACAGCGCCGGCACGCCGAAGTCGTCCTGCACGCTGCGCTCGACGATCAGGTCGGCCGTGAAGCAAATCTCGGGTGCGCGATAGTCCCCGAACGTAGTAAAGAGAGAGCGTGGTTCCGCAGACCTTCCCTTGGTCTCACGCAGCAGCCTAACTGCTTCCATAATCGGCTGCTTGGTAAGGAGATGAAGGAATGTGACCGCATCAAAGAGGTTGGATTTGCCGGCGCCGTTGGGACCCGCCATGCACGTGAACGGGCCGAAGCGCACGTCAACATCCCACAGGTTCTTAAAGCCCTGAACCCTAAGTCTTGTGAGCACGTTCGCGTCCCAACCTCAGCAAGCCCGACCTGAGCCAGTGCTGGGCCCGGTCAGTTCCCTGCACATCTTACCGTCGTCAACTGCGCCTTGCCCATACCTAAACCGACTGTCAGCGCAACGGGGGAGTCGGCAGCGCTCGTCACGGGTAAATCCGCCCCATCATCCGCGCATACGGAATCGTCTCCCGAATGTGCTTGAGCCCGCAAATCCACGCCACCGTGCGCTCCACGCCCAGCCCAAAGCCGCCGTGGGGGACGGTGCCGTAGCGGCGGAGGTCGAGGTACCACTCGTAATCAGCCTCGTTGAGGCCGTCTTCCTTCATCCGCTGGAGCAGCGCGTCGAGGTCGTCCTCGCGCTGGCTGCCGCCGATGATCTCGCCGTAGCCTTGCGGTGCCAGCAGGTCGAAGTTGTTGACAATGCGCGGGTCCTCGGCGTTGCGCTTCATGTAGAACGCCTTGCACGCCCGCGGGTAGTGCGTGACGAACACGGGCCGGTCGTGCAGCCGGGCGATGATCGTCTCGTCGGAGCCGCCCAGGTCGCCGCCCCACGCGAAGTTCGCCGCCAGCTCCATGTGCTTGGGGATGTTGCGGACGGCCTCTTCCTGATCCGCCAGCTCCTCGCGCGCGTCGAGAATCTCCTGGGCCAGCTTGTCCACCTTCCATTCCTTAATGCCCGCCGCCGCGCGCTCCGTCTCTTTCCCAGCGATGAGCTGCTTGAGCTCCTCGACACGCGCCTGGGCCCGCTCCAGGTCCTCCGCAAACGTCTTGCGGGTCTGCTCGCTGCGCAGGATCTCCGCCGCCTGCGAATAGGTGATACGGTAAAACGGCTTCTGGATCGCTTCCAGCTTCGCGAGGTCACGGCCCAGCAGCTCCAGCTCCATCCGCCGCTCGCGCAGCACGCGCTGCACCAGCTCGTACACGAAGTCCTCGGCCAGCGCACACACCTCGTCCAGCTCGGCGTACGCGATCTCCGGCTCGACCATCCAGAACTCGGTCAGGTGCCGGCGGGTCTTGCTCTTCTCGGCCCGGAACGTCGGCCCGAAGCAGTACACCTTGCGGTGGGCCATCATCGCGGCCTCGACATAGAGCTGCCCGGTCTGCGCCAGGTACACGGGCTCGCCGTAGTAGTCGACCGCGAACAGCGTCTGGGCCCCTTCGCCGGCGGCGGGCGCGAAGATCGGCGTGTCGATCAGGATGAAGCCGTGATCGTTGAAGTACCGCCGGATGCCGTCCACGACCGTATGCCGGACCCGCAGAATGGCCCACTGCCGCTGCGAGCGGAACCACAGGTGGCGGTTCTTCATGAGGAAATCGATGCCGTGGGCCTTCGGCGTGATGGGGTAGCCAGCCGCGTTCTGGACGACGCGGACGTCGTTGATGGCCAACTCGTGGCCGCCGACGCTGCGCTCGTCCGCCCGCACGACGCCGGTGACACAGAGCGACGACTCCTGGCCAAGACGCCGGGCGTTCTCGAAAGTCTCCGGGCTGACAGCCGTCTTCTCGAGCACGCACTGGCACAGGCCCGTGCCGTCGCGGAGCACGAGGAAGAGCAGCTTCCCGCTGGAGCGGCTGTTGTACAGCCAGCCGCTGAGCGTTACCGTTTGTCCGACATGACGGGCGAGCTCCGCAATGGTCGTGGCGGTCGGCATAGCAGGCGTTCCTTTCCGCAGGATCGTAAGCGGGGCGATAGTTTACGGCCTCGGCTGGGCCATCGGGAACAGGGGACGGCGGTCGTCCTGGGGGTGTTGTTCCTTGGACTGACCGGCTGCATGCCACCCGGCCCGCCGTCGGTCCGGGTCTCGCTCGGCGGGGCCCAGATTTCGGTCGAGCTGGTCGAGTCCTGGTTGCACGACGCCAAGACCCGCGGTTTTGCCGTCACCCAGGTTTCGCCGGTGTACCTGTCGCAGCACGGCTTCGAGAACCTCGCCCGCGGCGAGTGCGACCTGGCCTGCACCGATCGGCCCCTCACCGCGCGCGAGCTCGAACAGTTCGCCGGGCGGCCGGTGCAGGGCCGGCGGGTCGCGTTTTACGGTTTTGCCCTTTACGTGAATCCCAGCAACCCGCTCGATGCCATCTTCTCCAAGCACATCCGGCTCGTGTTCCAAAAGCGGATCAAGGACTGGGCGGAGCTGGCCGGTGACCGGATTCCCGAGTTGCAGGGACCGATCAGCTTGTACGGGCCGGGCAAGAGTACGCGGGGCGGCATGCTCCTGAGCCCGATTGCCAACCTCTGGTTCGGCGAGCCGACCTGGCAGGTGCTCAACTCCGACGCCGAAATCGTGGCCAAGGTGGCCGAGGACCCGCTCGCCCTGGGCTTTGCCAGCATCGGGTATGACGAGGGCGTGCGCTATCTCGGGCTGCGCCTGGAGCGGCAATCGCCGCCGGTGTTTCCGTCGCTGGAGGCCATCGAAGCGGAGCGTTACGGGCTGGCGAAGCTGATCTACGTCTACTACTTCGATCCGCCGAGCCCCGCCGTCCAGGCCGTACTGGACTACCTGTTCAGCGACGAGGGGCGCCGGGCGATCGAGGCGACTGATCTCTGGTCCGTCCTGCCCGATCGCGCGCCGGTGCCGCCACCGCAATGAACGCCCCCCTGCACGTCCGCAGCCTGCGCATCCATCGCCTCGCGATCCCGCTGCGCTTTCGCTTCGAGCACGCGGCGGCCGTTCGCGACACCGCCGACCCGCTTATCGTTGAGGTCGCCGGCGGTGCGCCCTATGCCCATGAAGTCGGGTATGGCGAGACGCTAGCCCGCCCCTACGTGACCGGGGAAACGCCCGAATCGGCCAGAGAAGACATCGCCAACCTCTTTGCGCTGCGGCTGAGCAGCTTTCGTCCGGCCACGTTGGCCGACGCGCTGGAGTTCATCGAGGCGTTGCCCTTTCAGGTCGGCGGGCGGATCGTGACTGCGGCCCGCGCCGCCGTGGAGCTGGCGCTGCTCGACTTGACCTGTCGGGTGTTCCGCCGGCGGCCCGCGGACGTGGTCGGCTGGATGGGCCTGCCGGGTTTTGGCTCGCCGGGGTGCGTGGCGGCCGCGCGGTACTCGGGTGTGGTTGTCGGGCACACGCCGGGTAAGCTGAAGGGCGGCTTGCGCTTGCAGCACCTGTACGGCCTGCGGGATTTCAAGCTGAAGGTAGCCGTTTCGGGCTGGCAGGAGCGGCTGCAATGGGCCCACCAGGTGCTCGGCAAGGCCATCGCACAGAGGAAGGTCACCTTGCGCGTGGATGCCAACGGCGGGTGGTCGCTGGCCGAAGCCCAGGCGGCGCTGGCCGTGCTGGAGCGCTATGGGGTGTGTGCGCTGGAGCAGCCGCTGTCGGACGCCGACGATGCGGAGCTCCCGACGCTGGGTGGGCAAACGCGTTGCGATCTGATCGCCGACGAATCGCTGCTGACCGTCAGCGATGCGCAGCGGCTGATCGAAGGCCGCGGCGTACGCGTGCTGAACATCCGGATCGCCAAGAATGGCGGACTGATGCCCGCGCTGCGCATTGCCCGGCTGGCGCTGGGTGCGGGTCTGCAAGTGCAGCTCGGCTGCCTGGTCGGCGAGACGAGCATCCTGAGCGCCGCGGGCCTCGCGTTCCTGGAAGCTTGCCCCAGGGTGCGTTTCGTGGAAGGGGCCTTCGGACGGTTCCTGCTCCGTGGCGATGTGACCCGCCCGGCGATCCGCTTCGGCTTCGGCGGCCACGTGCGCCCGCGGCCGGGCTTCGGGTTGGGCGTGGCGGTCGACGCCGACGCGCTCGCCCGCCTGGCGGCCGAGCCCGCGCACCTGCTGCAATTCTGACGCCGCCCGACCGCTGCCGTCGGCCGGATGTAGTGTAGTGCCTCATTGAAACCGCAACGTATCCGAGCCGCGACATTCATGTCGCGCGGCCACTCCGCGCGGCCTGAAGGCCGCGGCTCAGCCCGCGATACGATCCCATATTTGCGAGGCAGTACAGTAGCGGCCGGCGTCCTCCCAGGACGTCCGCCAGGGGGATCGAGCCCCCATGCACGGGTTCTAGAGATGCGCTTGCCATTGGGGTCTGGCCGGAGTATAAAGATATGTGGGTGTGGAACGGCGACTTTTGCCCACATCGGTACTGCGGCTTGGTCGGCGGTCAGAGGCTGAATGGCGGGTTTTCTGAAGTAGCACCGAACAAAGGAGAGCGGGATCATGAAAAAAACCATCACGATCCTGGCGTTGCTGGCCATGGCAGCCACGGCCAGCGCCACGGTGCGCGTGTTCGTCACGAAGTCCTGTGACGGCTACGGGCTGGAGAACAATGCGAACGCATTCACGCCGACTATAAGTACGGTGTATGCCAACGGCATGAACGTGAACGGGGAGGATTACGAGAATTACTACGGACCCGGCCCCCTGCGACCAGGCACCTACCCACCGGCTGGCTCGCCGTCGGGCACCGTTGCCGACCCGGTCGTGATCGACCCGCCGGGCCAGTTCGCGTACATCTGGCTCCAGTGCCAGAGCGAGCCGACCGGTGCCAAGATCAACGGCTTGCAGATCACGATTCGCGAGGCCGGTTCGACCGCGCCCTCCAGCCAGGTCACCACGACCTACTATCTCTGCAACAACATGCAGAACCCGATCGGCCTGAAGCGTTGGGACGGCACGGCGACCCCGCCCGGCTATCCCGAGTGGCACAACAATCCGCAGACGATGGCCGCGAACACCGGGCCCTACGGGATCCAGAACAAGGCTGCGGACCTGCCCTGGAACCTTTGGAAGGGCGGGACGCGCCGGATTGCGCTGCTCGGCTCAATCCAGGCGCCATTCGACGGCACGACCTACGAGATTCTCATCACCGACATCAGCTATGCGACTCCGCCGAATCCTGCGGTCGCCGGCGGCGCCTTCAGGTTCATGCCTGAGCCCACGAGCTTGTTGCTGGCGGGGCTCGCCGGCCTCCTCACGCGCCGTCGTTGAGTTCAGACGGGCTTCGTTCGGGTTCAATCCAAAATCGCAAATCAAAAATGGGTTGCGGGCAAAGCCCGCGCTGCGTCCATCGGCGTAATCTGTGGATCGTCCGGGGACCTTCGCTGGCGCTTCGGGCTCGGATCGGACGGCCGGCGAGCCGCCGGCCGCTACGGGTGTGGGCGCGGTTTGGATCGGCGGCCCGCCCCGTTCGGCGAGCGCACTGGCGAGAGCTTGAACTCCGCCCCGCACTCGGGGTTTGTGCAACGCACCGACAGCGTCGGGACCGCCGCGAATTCCTCGGGCTCCGTGTTCAACATCCCGAGCAGCGTCGGCACAAGGGCGTGGGCGGCATAGACGCATAAGCCGGCGGGAAGGCTGGAGCTGATGATGAAGGCCGGCTGGGCCAGGCCCCCCGCCGGACAACAACCCGCCTTCGGCGGACGGGCCACCGTGACCTGGATCGCCTGCCGCGCCGGCTTGGCTGCGCCCCCTTCTCCCGGCGCGGCGAGCGTGCCGGGGGTGGGTGCCACGACGGCGGCGACTGCACTGTCGGGGGCATCTTCGACAGCGCTCGGCGGCGCGGCGGCCCGCGGGGCTTCCGCCGGCATACCCCGCGCCGGGTCTCGGTCGGCATCGAACACGACCACGTCACGCCGCTGGTCCATGGCCAGGTTGGCCATTTCGTCGGCCCGCAGATTCTCTTCACGCGGCACGTGTTGGATGGCCCAGCGCGACATCTTCAGGAGCAATGTCTGCACTTGTCGGAACAGCGGGGCCAGCTTCGGGCTCTTGACCTGGTATTCCCCGGTGAGTTGCCGCACGAGCAGCTCGCTGTCGGAGTGAATCACAACCGGCTGCGGCCCGGCCTGCGCGGCACGTTCCAGCCCGTGGATCAGGGCGTGATACTCGGCGGCGTTGTTCGTCTGGCGGCCAAGATAGTAGCCGGCCTCAAAGATCAGGCGGCCGGAATCCTCGCGGATGACCACGCCGGCCCCGGCCGGCCCGGGGTTGCCCCGCGCTCCGCCGTCAACGTGGAGGATCAGGCCCAAGGCGTACCCGCCGTTCAGGTGCTCTTCGGCATGTGCAGAATGCGGCCGCAATTGTCGCAGGTAATGACGTCGTCGCGGGTCAGCAGCGCGTTGGCCCGCTCGGCGGCCAGCGACATGTTGCAGCCTTCGCAGAGATACTCCTGCCGTCGCGGATGCACCTGGATCACGCGGGCCATGACCTCGCCCTCGTAGCGCTCGGAAATCCGGCTGAACAGCTCCAGCGCCTTGGGTTCGAGGTCGCGGCCGGCGGCCTCGCGCTGCCGTTCGAGCGCGGCCAGCCGATCGGTGAACGAGCTCTGGGCCTGCCCGACCTGGCTTTCCAGGCCCGCGAGGCGCTGGGCCTCGTGCTCGACCGCTGCCTGGCGCTCGGCGAGCGCCTTCTTCTTGGCCTCGACTGCGTTCAGCAGATCAAACGCGCGGGCCTCGAGCCGCGTCACGTCGGCCTTCTCGTTGTTGAGCTGCGAAAGGACGGCCGCGTACTCCTTGTTCGTGCGCACGGTGTTCAGGGCGTCGCGCAACCGGCTGATGTGGGCACTGCGACTCTTCAATTCCACGTCCACATCGTCCATCTGGATCTGGCTGCGTTTGTGTTCCTCCCGTTCGGCGGCGAGCGTTTCCTCGGCGGCGCGGTGTTTGGCAGCCTGTTGCCGGACGCGGCGCTGCCGGGCCGTGAGTTGGCGGCGGATGTCAACGATTTGAAGCTCGATGTCCTGGAGTGCCAGCAATGCGTCGAGCATCGCTCCCATTCACGCTCTCCGGCGGGCGTCTCTCATGTTCCGTTTACAGCGAGCCAAGGATTATCGCCCAAGCCTGCCGCAGGAGCAAGCGCCTGCGCGGAGCGGCCGCCCTCGGCACCATTTTTGTGGCGGCATCCGCTAAAATCGGTTCTTTACGGATTTGCGGGGTAGGGAGGGCGATCCCGGCGCGCCGGGATCGCCCTCCCGCGCCGGATCGGCGCTTCCCGGAATTCCGTGAAGAACCCTAAAATGCCGGGTCTTGAAGACGGCCCGTTGCTGATTCGTCGTGAGGAACGATTCATGAGCCACCATCCCCGAATTGCCGCCGTCGCCACCGCGCTGCTGTGGGCAGGAGCAGTCGCGACGGGGGACGACCCGCAGCACGATCGTCGGCGGACCCCGGTCGTGGAAGCCTTCGAGCAGTGTCGCGACGCCGTGGTCAACATCAGTACGACGCGAATCGTCCGCATGCGCTCGCTGTATGGGTCGCCGTTAGATGATATCTTCGACTTCGGGCCGCCGCGCGCGAGAGACCGCCGCATTCAGAGCGTGGGCTCCGGCGTGGTCGTGCACGAGAGCGGTTATATCGTCACCAATGCCCACGTCGTCTCGCAGGCTTCGGACGTGCAGGTCACGTTCGCCGACAAGCAGACGCTGCCGGCCGCGGTGGTGGCCGTCGATCCGGAACACGACCTGGCGGTGATCAAGGTCAACGCCCCGCGCCCGCTCAAGCGTGCCAAGCTGGGCCGCAGCGCTGACGTCATGATCGGAGAGACGGTGATTGCGATCGGGAACCCGCTCGGCCTGCAGCACACCGTCACCGCCGGCATCGTCAGTGCGCTCGACCGCGATCTGCAGTTCAGCGACGACGTCGTGTACAAGGGCCTGATCCAGACGGATGCGCCCATCAACCCGGGCAACTCGGGCGGTCCGCTGCTCAACCTCAACGGGGAGCTTATCGGGATCAACAGCGCGATCCGCGGCGACGCGCAGAACATCGGCTTTGCGATCCCGGTCGACCGTCTATGGGAGCTGCTGCCGAAGCTGCTGGACATCGAGCGCCGCGAGCGGGTCCGGTTCGGCGTCGATGTGAGCGGCACCGACGCCCGCGTCGTGACCGTGCGCAAGGACAGCCCGGCGGCCGCGGCCGGGTTGCTGCCCGGCGATCGGATCGTGCGCTTCAACGGCGATCCGCTGCGTGACGGGATCGACTACTACGTGCACCTACTGGGCCAGAAGCCGGAGAGCAACGTGAAACTGGCGGTCGAGCGCGGGTCGAAGACGCTGGACTTGAGCGTGCCGCTCCAGTCGGTCCCGTTGCCCGACGGTCGCGAGCTGGCCGCCCGGCTGCTCGGGCTCGACCTGGCGGAGGTCTCCAGCGAGCAGCGCCGCAAGAACGATCTGCCGGACTACGTGGGGCTGGTCGTGGAGCGCGTCGAGCGCGGCGGACCGGCGGAACGGGCCCAGATTCGCCCGCGGGATTTCGTTCTGCGAATCGACCGGCTGCCCGTGGCGGCCTTAAAGGATGCTGGCCTCGCGCTCGAGCAGATGCAGCCGGGCGAGCGCGTGCATGTCGAGGGGCTGCGGCTGGATGCCGACTTACCGTTCTTCTGGACCGTTACCCTCCAGGCACGCCGCGAACGCTGAGTTCAGGGGGCTGCCGGCTGCGAGGACGGGGAGTCATCGTAGCGGGTCCATGCCTCGATCTGCCGCTGCGTCGGCTCCGCGCTCGTGTAGGCGGCCCAAATCAGCGCGGAGAGCGTCGCCGCCGCGTCGCGGAGTTGCCCGACCAGGAGCTTCATGCCGGGCTCGCCATCGAGCTGGCCGTCGCGCTCCAGCGCGTAGAGCGGCTCCAGCAGGGCGTGCGACCGCTGGAGGCAGGCCAGCAGGTCGTCCCACGGGTCGGCGGCGTTGACGCGGGCGTCATATTCCGTGTGGGTTTCGAGCGACTGCCGGTCGATGCCGTGCCGTTTGGCCCAGCCTTCGTCCACGTAGGCGTGAAACTGGTCGCGCCACTTGTAGCCCGCGGGGTTGTCGCCGACCCAACCGTTGTAGTGGACCGTGGTGTGCAGCGGCTGGGCGATGTCGGCCACGAAGTGGCTCAACTGACCCAGGTGGTAGAGGGCGATGGTGCGGGCTTCTTCCAGCTTCAGCCGGCGCGCCGGGTCGTTGAGCTGCTCCAGAATGCGAACCTGGTTGAAGGCCGCCTGGAGCCGGGCATAGTGCTCGCTGGCGGCGTGCAGGATAAATCCCGGCCATTCGTGGGCGCGGGCCGGATCCTGGCTGGGGTCATAAGCGGCGACGTTCTCGGGATGCGTCACCTGGGCTACCGCCATCACCCGCAGATACTCGCCGCGCAGCCCCGGAAGCGTCGTGAGCGTAAGGCCGAACTGGTTCAGAAGCTCGACGTCCAGGTAGTGATCCGGGTCGTTGACGTGCTTCAAGACCAGCGAGTTCCAGCCGCGCCAGCGGTCGGGCTGGTTCGACTCGAACGCGGCGCGCTCCCCGGCGGCCGGAGCGCGGAGCCAGGCCGGCGCTTCGGGCGGCAGCCCGTGCAGCGCCACCTGCGTGAGCGTGCGATGCACCTGGGCACCCCAGCCCCAGGCACTGCCCACGGCGAACTGAACGACGAGCAGCGCGCTGAGCAGCTTCTGCATCTGGTGGATCTCCGCTGGGCCGCCATCCGACGAGGCGTTGGGCTACGGCGCCATTCTCAGGGGCCAAGGCGCGGACGGCGTGTCACGGCTTGGGCGAGGGAGCCGACGTCGGTTGCGACGCCGTTGCCGGCTGAATCGTCACGGGTTGGGGCGTGGTCTCGTCGAAGACCTCGGCGTTTTCCGGGGCGGTGAACTGGAAACGCTCGGGCCCGATCGGGACATCGATCTTGATGTCACTGTAGCTCATCGTGGTCATCGGCAGGGCGTTCTGCCCGAGCCCGACGATGCGCAGCAGGAACCCGGTTTCCTGGTCGAAGGCAAACCGCTCCTTGACCGGGGCGTGGGGGATTGATTCCCGGAGTACGACTTCGATGACGTAGACCTTGCGGCCCTCGACGGTGTCGTCCGGCAATGACCCGACCGCCCCCTCGTGCCGCAGATAGTCGAGCAGCATTTTCGGGTCGCCGCTCTGGCTCGGAAGTACCTTCGACTTCACGACGCGGGCCTCGCCGTTGCCGAGCTCGATCAGCGTCTGCGAGAGGTCGCCGTCACTGACCGCGAGCAGGTGTTCTTCGACCTTGGTCTCCTCCGTGCCGGTGGTCTGAACGGTGGTGCTGGTTAGCTCGAGGCGAGAAAGCAGCTTGCCGTCCTGCCTGAGGAACTCGTAGGTACCTTCCCCCATTTGGTTCACGGTGCTGTCCGCGATCGTCATCCGACTGGACAGGCTCATCTTCGCCGTCATGGACTTGTGCTTGTTCCACGCTTCAATGATATTCTTCTCCACTGCATTCGGGTCCTGGCCCAGCGCGGCCGCGGGGCCGGTCGGGGTTGGGGTCGGGGTCGGGGTCCTGCCGCCGCGCGACTCGGCCTCGCCTTTGGGGAGGGCCTCCTCGCGCTTACAGCCGCCCGGGAGGACCGAAAGGATGGCCACCAACACTCCGCCCCCCACCAGCATCAGCCCCGTACGCCTGATCATCGGGTTGCTCCCATCGCTTGTTCGCCTGCTCTCCAGCATACGCGCCCGCCGGACGTTGGTCTGGCGACCGCCGTTCGAAGCGTCCGTCAAGGAAGCTTCAGCGCGCCGCGTGGCGGACGGCCTCGTTTCAAACCGGGGGCGGATTCTAGCCGTTCGGCCGCCGGTAGCCAACCCGGGTACTTGTCTGGCGGAAAAAGGCCACTTGCGGGATGATCCCGGCTGGCGCGGACCGGCGTCGGCCGCTGGCGGGACACACGGGCGTGCGGCGGCGCTGCCGTCCGCCGCGGCGGATTGGAGGACCGGGTTGCTGCGTGCGGTGCGACACTGGGTGACGGCCCGGGCCACCGACACGGCCCTGCTGGCGGCGCCGCGGTTGTCGGTGCCGGCGGCGGACCGGATCGGCGAGCTGCTGGGGCGCTGCGGGCGTCACTTGCCGATCGTGGCGCGGCGGGTCGCGGACAACATGCGGGCGCTGGGCGTGTATTCCGCCGCCGCCCATCGGGCCCACTTCGCTCAGCTTGGTGCTCACTTCGCCGGGGCCCTCCAGGCTTTGCGCTGCGCTGGTTGCGGGGCCGGCGATTCGGGGAGCGGCAATCTGGCGCGCCTCGTGGCTGCGCGGGTGGAGCTCGACGAGTCGGTATTCCGGTTGCGCGCGGCGCTGGCCCTGGGGCGCGGCGTGATCCTGATGGGGCCGCACATCGCGGACTATCTGCTCAATCTGGCGCGGCTGAGCCAGGAGTGCCCCCTAACTGTCTATCTGCGATACTCGCGGGACGCCGGGCGGCGGGAAGCCAAGCAACGCTGGTACCAGGCCAGCGGGGTCGGTTGGATCTCCGAGCCGGCGGACGCCGCCGGCCCGCTTGGGCGGCTGGGGCGCATGGCGGCGGCCCTCCGCGCCGGCCGCGTGCTTTTCATCACGCCCGACTTGCCCCAGAAGCGCGAAGAGGGTACGCCCGTGCAGTTCTTCGGCCGCGAGATCTACCTTCCGGCTGGTCCCGGGCTTCTGGCGCTGCGCAGCGGCGCGCCGCTGTTTCTGCTGTCGGCTTCGGCCCGCAGTCCGCGACAGCGACTGACACTGCACGGGCCCTTCGAGGACGAAGCTGTGCTGGCCGAACGCGGCGGGCGGAAAGCGGCCGTGGGACGCCGGTTGCAGTGGTTCGCGCATGGCCTGGAGCGTTTCCTCCGCGAGCAGACGCCGCTGTGGTACTTGTGGGGCGACAAGCGTTGGACGCGGGTGCTGCGCGGCGACCCGCGCTATCTCAGTCCTCGGCCTCACCTGTCGGCAGAACCGCCGGCACTTGGGGCGCCCGACCTCGCCAGAGTGATATGACCTGATGCTGGCCCTCGGCTTACTGGTGCTGATCCCAATCCTCATGTGGCTGGGCCAGTCGGTGGCGCTGCGCGCCGCTGGACTTCCGCTGCGTTTGCGGGTTGGCACCGCCGACTTGCCGGCGCCGGTGCGGCGGGCCAATCGGACAGTGACAAAGGTGATGTTTGCCGCTGTCCTGCTCGCGTACCCGTTGCTGCGCGGCCGGTCCCTGCCGGGATACTACGCCGGTTTCTTCCCGTGGGGAGCGCGGCCGTGGGAGCTGCTGCACGGCGCCGCCGCTGGCGTTCTCTACCTCGCCCTGCTGTACTTGGCGTGGATGCTTACGGACAACGTGCGCTTCGGCGTCCGGCACGATGCGCGGCGGCTGGCCCGGCGGCTCGTGGGAGCCCCGTTCACGGCGCTCTTCATCGCTCTGGTCGAGGAGCTGCTGTTTCGCGGCGTCCTCCTGGCGAACCTGCTGGAATCGTTCAGCCCGCGCGTGGCATTGCCGATCGGCATCGCGGCGTTTGCGGCGGCCCACTATGTCCGCCGCGTGAAGCGGTACTGGACATTTCCCGGCCACCTGGCCCTCGGCACGCTGTTGTGCCTGGCCTTCTTCTGGACGCGCGCCCTGTGGCTGCCGGTGGGGCTACATGCCGGCGGCGTGCTCGTGCTGATGGCGGTCCGCCCGTTCGTGCGGTATACGGGGCCGGCGTGGCTGGTCGGAGCCAGCATCTTTCCCTACGCCGGCGCCGT
>Ga0315285_10000061_pt1 | contig 104082 bp, 100 predicted proteins | sample YL17G09_36_MG_FD_203698 | JGI IMG/M metagenome (GOLD analysis project Ga0315285, IMG submission 203698) | Sediment microbial communities from Yellowstone Lake, YNP, Wyoming, USA - YL17G09_36 | ecosystem: Environmental > Aquatic > Freshwater > Lake > Sediment | place: USA: Wyoming | collected... | reverse complement strand
AGTATGTAGTTAGATAGCCGTTCGAGTCAGTTGCTACATCACTTGCAATGACAATAAAATTATTTACCGTGTCATTCGTCACAAAGAATTTTCCAACTATAGTTTCTGAACCTGACAGATAAACATTCCTATCTGTATCCTTTACCCTTACTTTTAATGTTTGAGAATCACCTATACTTCTATTGGCAGAAGTATTATCTCCTTGATCATATTCGAATGTTATATAATTGCTTCTTATCGTAAAATTGTTTACAGAAGTATTAACCTCATAGCTTCTTGTGTCGCTCGAATTAAAGAAATATTCCCAATCGCCTATATCATCTGAACCGAATGTTGGAATAAATTGAACAATAACATTGTTTCCTTGAACTGTAGTATTTTCATTTTTCTTTGTCCAAGATCCAGAAGGTAATTTTCTTACCCATAATTTAATAGTATCTACGTCTTGATCTTCATCAGTAAAGTTGATTGAAAAAGTCATTGGGACTCCCCACGGTGAAGGATCAGGCGAATCTGTTGGGTTCGTTAGATTTGGTCTAGTTTCAATAAAGAATGCATTCCCTTCTGTTTTGTTTCCTAAATTGTAATACTGTTTGGTTGTATTCATTATTATGCTATAATATCTGGCAGGCATTGTTGATGGTGAAGAAGTATTAAGCGAACAATTGTATATGCCTGTATTTTCATTAATTATTGGAGAACAAGCAAATTGTTGTCCTGTATCAACGCTTACTGATGTAAGGTTGATTATATCAATGTTTAATAAAGGACCACATTCACTCGTTACGTTTCCTCTTATTGTTATGTTGCTTCCGCGCAGGAAGTTCTGTCCATTTAAAGGCTGAATTATTGTATTGTTTAAATTTCCATATATATAAGTTGTGAAGTTACTGCTAGTGTTCAAATCCTGATAGCAACTATCTGTCGTGCCACTTATCCAATACTGTTGACCAGCTGAGTAAGAGCAATCAGGATTAAGCCAGTAAGTGGCGTTGCCTAATGAATCAGTTGCATTCTTAAAATCAAACCTATAATTAGATGAATCGTTAGTGACCCAGAAGCTCACGTTAGCAATTGCATAACTCGAGTTCTCAGAGTCATAAACATTGACAGCTAATCTTCTGACTTGATTAACACCGCTAGTCCTGTTGAGTGCATAGTTGTTTCCTTCAATGAGAACAACATTTACATTGGACTCGTTCAAGACAGGCCCCTGCATTGGAGTGGTGTTCCAAGCGTTCGCAGGCTCGCCGTTCTCCATATGCCACTTGAACCACTTCAAGTTAGAACCTAAATCAATATCAGAGCAGTTGAAATCATGAACAGCTATCCAGCATGTTCCTTGAGTTGGAACGCCTGGTGTACCAGAAACAATGTATGAACTTTTGTATTGCCAAGTTGTTTGATTATCTCTGCTAACATACAACGAACAGTTGATGGTGTCTCCTTCCTGATCGTAGATGTTGACAGTATAGTTATACTTTCTCGTCCATCCACCCTGAGTTGGACTAACAACTGGAATAGAAGTGTTGCTAACATTCCAGTTGACAAGTTGGAACCAGTCAGTGTAGACTGTGCTGTTTGAATTGAAGGATTGATTGCTTGAATTCAATCTAATGCTCCACTGACCTTCTTGCTTTCCAGTAGTATTCCATGTGCAATTATACCAACCAGCATAGCTGTTGTTTACAGGTGAGCATATTTCGAAAACACTAGTTGGTGATATTAATTCTATTGTATAACTAGAAGCATTGATGATTGGATTCTCATCGCTTCTGTTAGCTGAGCAGTCTGATAAAGTGGTGAAATTAATTGATACAGGTAAAGTTACGTTGTGTGCTTCACTGTAAGTTGGCAGATTAAGAACATTCTTCAATTGACCTTTTATTTCAAAATCAGACGGTAAACTAAAGTTCTTGTCCTTATAACAAGCATCGTTATAAGTTCCTGCCTGCCATTTCTGAATTCCAACAGCATAGGTACAGTTTGGTTCTAAATCATAATTGACATATCCAGTTGAGTTTGGGTTAATACTATATAAATCTGTAAAGTTTTCTCCATCTCTTGTAAAGTAGATTCTAGATATCGTGCTTGTATTAGAAACATAATTTTGTTTGTCTGTATCTGAAATTCTAAAAATAAATCTTCCTGTTGCATAATCTTGCCTGCTTATATAAGATGGATCACTGACAAATTCTAGATTTATATCATCTCTTTCTAAAGTAAAGTTTTTAGGTTCAGTTTGGTTAGCATAACCCCAATAATCAGATACATTGAACTTAAATTGTTTTATTCCAATATTTCCACAAGTAAACGTTTGTATAAAACTTTTAGGACTCCATGCTGAACAAGAACCATCTGAACATATTGTTGAGTTTAACAATTGCCAATCTCCTGTTAAGTTAACCCAAAGACTAAGATTCATTCTTTCGAAAGTAGTAAATCTACTTCTATCTTCATCTTTTATTGAAACATTGAAAAACCAAGTTTCTCCCCATCCTCCAGTATCTAAAACTTTGTTTGTTGTTGGATCTTCTATTTGTGGATTGCTAACAATTACAAAACTGTCCTGCTTTTCTATTTTATCAGAAGATATGTAATATTGCTTGCTACCGTTGAAAGTTAGATTATAGAAATCAAAATAAGCAGTTAATGGAGGATTAACTGTGCAGGAATATGTGCCATTATTATAGTCCGTAACAGATGTACAAATTCCCCAAGAATATTCTGGCTTGTTTCTAAATTCTACAGTAACATTTCTAACTCCGCTACAATCATCAGTAACATTTCCAATATACGTTATCGAGTCTACTCCTGCTCTGAATGTTTGATTATTTGGTGATAAAATGCTAACCTTCAAAGGATATGTTTCTGTTGTTAAAACAAAGTCTGTTGAATAAATCTGACTACTGTTTGTAGGTTTGAAAGCAGAACCATTAAATTCTACTCTCCACTTTAGTAGACCAATGCCATAAGTACAAGGAGCTAGGTTTGGCCAAGTTGTATTGAACCATCCTGATACCAAAGAAGATGTTGAAGTATCAACTGTAAAATTGCTTGTATTAAATGGATTAGTAGTTACAAAAAGTTTAGCTAATCCTTGACTTCCAGCAGGAAGAGCTTGATTCTTGTCAGTATCATATACTATTACGCTTATTGATGCATTACTTTGACTGGATGCTAGGCTTCTATTAACATAAGAGTTGTTTCCTGTTATCAAAGTAATGTTAATGTCATCTTTATCTAACGTAAATGGAACTGTTGAGGTTTCATTCACATCCCAACTATCATCACCTGTCACATTAAGTTTAAATTCCCAATTACCAACATCTCCTACATCGAAGTTTGGTATTGAGAATGTGACAGTTGTGTTTGTTCCTGTAATTCCTGATTGAACATCTTTAAATGTCCAACTTCCAGAAGGTCTTCTTAAATAAAATCTTACTGTTCCAGAATCGCCGTCAATATCAGTATAATTTGCTTTGAACGTCCATGTTTCTCCCCAACCACCATTTCCAGAGGCATTTGCATACGCTCCACTCAATTTGGGTTTTGTTTCCAAGAAGAATCCTCTTTGATTGAGTAAGAAGCTTTCAGTCGTTTCATTATAATTGTAATAACTCAAAGTAGAGTTCATTTTTACATTATAAGATTTAGTCGGCCAGTTTGCATTAGTAGTGTTGGCTATTGTACAATTGTAATAGGAGTTGCTTTCGTTGTTAATTTGTGAACATGCAAATTGTTGTCCTGTATCAACATTTATCGAAGTAAAATTAACATTAGCGTTTGTTAACAAGTTGTTGCATTCATCTGTTACGTTGCCTCTTAGAACGGTGTTATTTTCTCCTCTAAGATATTCCTCCCCTTTGGGAGATGTTATTGTAGGCCACATGTCACCAGTAATGTTTAACGTTAGATTGCTTGAGTTCAATGCAAAATAGCAGGCATCATTAAAACTTCCTCCAATCCATTTCTGAATTCCAGTTGAATAAGAACAGTTAGGATTGTAAACATAATTAAAGTAGCCGGTATCATTTGAGGTATTATAATATCCATAGTCCCAAACAACATTGTTTGTAGTGGTCCAGAATGTTCCATTAACATTTGAGGGATAGCTAGAGTTTTCTGTATCTCTTATTCTAAGGACTAGGTTGGCAGTTTGACTTACTCCAGAACTTCTATTTATTGCTGAATTGTTTCCAGACACATAAGAGATTTCAACTTGAGATTTTGTGATGTTCGGACCATAAGATACTCCTGGAGTTTGCGAAGTGTTAACAACATTGTAAGTGTCATTTATCACAAAGTAGAAGCTTGCGTTGCTCTGGTCGCTGCAACTGAAGTCATGAACAGTTATTTTACAAGTTGCCGGCGGATTAATAACAGTTGAACTTTTGAATACAAAATTACCAGTTGTGTTAGTATAAAGCGAGCAAGTGACAGCATCATACTCTGAATCTGTGATATCTATAGTATAATTATATTCTCTTGACCATCCTCCAGAAGTTGGGGTAACAACTATATTCGAAGTTGAAGGACCTAGGTTCTTTAGGAAGAACCATGTCATATAGATAGTTGAGTTTGAATTGTAACTTGATTTGCTTGCAGTAATATTGATTGTCCAGTTACCTTCTGGTTGTGAAGTAGAATTCCATGTGCAGTTATAATTACCATTTGATGAAGGATCATTGATGTTTGTGCATGTTGAAGTGTTTCCATAATTGTTCAGGTTCAAGCTGTTAGTTACTCCAGTTATATTTCCTTCTTGTGCATAACAGTCTGAATAAACGTTCCATCTATGAGTTATCAAGTTCGTGACATTAAAAGTAGAAGTCTGTTGAGGCTCGTATAAATTGCTAAAGAGTTGGCCGTTTATACTAACATTTCTTGCTGGTGTGTTATTGTTGTCCTTGTAACAAGTATCATTGAAAACTCCTCCTCTCCAATTCTGTGATCCTGTTATGTAACTGCAATTTGGATTAAAGTAAATATTCAAATATCCAGAGGAGTTTGTAGTGTTACTCGTACCAGTATCATAGTTTGAATAATCATTTGTGGCAAATATTCTTCCTTGGAATCCAGAGCCAACGTAAGAGTTATTATCTTCGTCATGTATTCTAACCACTAGCAGAGCTTTTGAATCACTTTGTCTGTCTACGCTTGACAAATGACCTATTTTATATTCAGAAGTTGTAGTATCCTTGTCTATACTAAAACTCTGGATGGATGTTTCGTTCGTATAGTTAAACTGATCAGATGCATTAAACTTGAAATATCGTGCACCAATGTTTCCACAAGCAAACTTGTGGCCTGTGAATGTTTTCTGCGTTAATGAAGCACAGTTTGTACAAATTGTTGAGTTTAATAATTGCCAATTGCCGGTTAAGTTAATCCATAGGCTGACGTTGACATTTCCTGAGTCTAAATCCCTAACATTAATAGTGAATGTCCAACTCTCCCCCCAACCACCATCACCTGATGCTGAATAACCTGGAGAAGAAAGTTCAGGTTTGGTTGCTAAATAGAATGAGTTTTCATTATTTTCTGTGATAGAATTGCTGTAATACTGTTTCGTTGCATTCATTGTTGTATTGTAATAGCCGTATGTTCCCAACCAGCCACCACCAGTATCAAGTGTGCAGTTGTAATAACCGTTCTGTTCATCAGCAACAGAAGAGCAAAGATTTTCATTCGATCCCTGTTTGGCGCTAAAGTTGATGGCAGCATTTTTGACTCCTCCGCAGTCATCAGTAACATTCCCGCGGATTACAACAGGGTCTATTCCCTTCAAGAAAACTTCTCCATTAGGTTCTATTAAATTAACTTTTAAATCATAGGTTGTTACGTTTACTCTATACTCGCTTGAATTCGCATCATTAAACTTAGGATCGCCTTCTATGTTCGCTTTCCATTTCTGTGGTCCAATTGTAAATAAAGGAACACATGTAGGTGTGAAGTATGTAGTTAGATAGCCGTTCGAGTCAGTTGCTACATCACTTGCAATGACAATAAAATTATTTACCGTGTCATTCGTCACAAAGAATTTTCCAACTATAGTTTCTGAACCTGACAGATAAACATTTCTATCTGTATCCTTTATCCTTACTTTCAATGTTTGAGAATCACCTATACTTCTATTAGCAGAAGTATTATCACCTTGATCATATTCGAATGTTATATAATTGCTTCTTATCGTGAATGTGTTTACGGAGGTATTGATTTCATAACCTCTGTTATCAGTTGCATTAAAGAAGTACTCCCAGTTTCCTATATCATTGTAGGTAAAGGTTGAACTAAATTGGACAGTGATATTATTTCCTTGAACAGTTGTATTTTCTCCTTTCTTTGTCCAAGAACCTGAAGGTAATTTTCTTGTCCATAGCTTTACTGTGTCTATGTCTTGGTCCTCATCAGTAAAGTTAATTGAGAAGTTTATAGGAACTCCCCAAGCAGAAGGATCTGGAGAGTCAGTTGGATTTGTTAATACAGGTCTTGTTTCAATGAAGAATGCATTATTTGCAGTTGTATTACCTGTATTGTAATATTGCTTTGTTGTATTCAATTTTAAATTATAATATCCTGCAGGCATTTGTGTTGGTGAGGAAGTGTTAAATGTGCAATTGTAAACTCCAGTAGATTCATTATTTATAGGCAAACAAGAGTATTGACTTCCTGTAGTAACATAAGTTGAAGTAAAGTTAATAATGTCTGCATTTATCAGTGGGCCACACTCACTAGTCGCATTTCCTTTTATAGTTACATTGCTTCCACGTAAGAAAGTTTGTCCATTTAAAGGCTGAATTATTGTATTGTTTAAATTTCCATATATATAAGTTGTGAAATTACTGCTAGTGTTCAAATCCTGATAGCAACTATCAATTGTTCCAGCTATCCAAGTTTGCTGTCCAGCTGAGTAAGAGCAATCAGGATTAAGCCAGTAAGTAGCATTGCCTAATGAATCAGTTGCATTCTTAAAATCAAACCTATAATTAGATGAATCGTTAGTGACCCAGAAGCTCACGTTAGCGATTGCATAACTCGAGTTCTCAGAGTCATAAACATTCACAGCAAATCTTCTGACCTGATTAACACCACTGGTTCTATTAAGTGAGTAACCATCACCTTCTACAAGAATAACATTAACATTAGACTCATTCAGAATCGGTCCTTGTAGAGGAGTAGTGTTCCAAGCGTTCGCAGGCTCACCATTCTCCATATGCCACTTGAACCACTTCAAGTTAGAACCTAAATCAATATCAGAGCAGTTAAAGTCGTGGACTGCTACCCAGCAAGTGCCTTGAGTCGGAACACCGTATGTTCCTGTCACAACATACGAGCCTTTGTATTGCCAGCTAGTTTGGTTATCTCTACTTATGTATAGCGAGCAGTTGATAGTGTCTCCTTCCTGGTCGTAGATACTGACAGTGTAATTATAATTTCTTGACCATCCACCAGTTGCTGGACTAACTGTTGGAATAGATGTGTTACTAACGTTCCAGTTGACAAGCTGGAACCAATCTGCATAGACTGTGCTGTTGGAATAGAAATATCCTGGTTTAGTGCTATTGACTCTGATGTCCCACTGGCCTTCTTGCTTTGCAGTAGAATTCCATGTGCAATTATACCAACCAGCATAGCTGTTAGTGGATGAACAAGATTCCCAACTACTTCCAATCAAGCTTAATTCAATCTTATAGTCAGTTGCATTTATTACTGGATTCTCGTCTTGTCTATAAGCAGAGCAGTCACTTACTGTAGTGAAATTGACAGGTACCTGTTCAGTAACATTGTATGCTGAATCATATATTGGTGAAATTAAACTATTCTTCAACTGACCTGTAACATTAAATGTTGGGTTAGTTGTTAAATTAATAGCTTCATAACAACCATCATCAACTGTGCCAGCTTTCCAATAATGCTTTCCACTCGAATAATTACAATCAGGATTCAAATTATAATTAACATAACCAGTTGAATTAGGATGAGTAGAATTACTGATATTATATTCATTAAAGTTTTCGTAACCAAAGTATATAGCAGCGTTGGTCGAAATATTAGTTACATACTCTCCTTTGTCAGTGTCATAAATTCTAAATACAAACAAGTCAGAGCCTGATTCTCTATTGATATTATCTGGGTCAGAAGTGTCCTCAGGCGGTATTGAGACTGAGTCTTTACCTATGGTAAATGTATCAGTTCCAGAAGTTGTATTCGTATAATTCCAGTAGTCGGTCACATTGAACTTAAATTTATGACTACCTTGATTACTGCAATTAAAATCATTATATGTTATGCTTACTGGTGTACTACCGCTGTAGCAATTAGAACACGTCGTGCTATTAACATATTGCCAATTGCCAGTAATGTTTGCCCATAGGCTTATGTTCATGACTTCGAATGGAAAATAACTTGTTTCACTATCAATATCTTTGACATAAACACTAAATGTTCTTAATTTCCCCCAACCGTCAGGATCAGGTGACACGCCAGAACCAGAAATCCATATTTCCGGTCTGGTGACTATTATAAAAGAATCATATTTTGTTGAAGTTACAGTGTTAGGGTAGTCTGGATAGTATTCCTTAGTAGTGCTTATGTTATTGTGATAAAATGCAGGCTCAGCATTGTTTGGAGGAGTGTATGTACAATTATACGTTCCATTATTATTGTCTGTTACAGATGCACCTGAGCATGATGCCCAACCATAAGAATAACCTCCTCTGGTATAGCCTTGAAAACTAACATTAGCATTGCTAACTCCAGCGCAATCATCAGTAACATTACCAACAATAGAAATAGTGTTAATACCTCTTACAAAAGTTTGGTTGTTCGGATTAATTGCGTATGACCTTAATGGAGAGGTTGTTGTATTCAAGTAAAAATCTGATGAATTAATAGTTTTGTAAGCTGTGCTAGCAGAACCAAACTCAACTCTCCATCTTAAAGGACCTATACCATAATTACATCTGTCTATTGTTGGGAAAGAAGTATCATTAACATATCCACCAGATGAAGTGGTGTCTTTGCTGTAGTCAAGAATAAAGCTGTTTGGATTATAAGGATTGGTAGTTACATAAAACTTAGCAGGCCCATCTAGAGAACCTCCTAACTCAGCATTCTTATCAGTATCATATATTCTTACTGATAATGTAGCGTTAGACTGACTAGGTGCTATACTTCTATTAACAACAGAATTATTTCCACTAATCAATGTGATATTAATGTCATCCTTATCTAAGGTAAAGTTGTTAACAGCAGATTCGTTATAATCCCAACTGCTATCAATTTCATTATAATCAGTTACATTAAACTTATACTGCCACTTACCAACATCATTAGATGTAAAATCATATCTAATAAATGTTACAGTATTGTTGATACCAATAACAGTTGAATTGCTCCATGATGATTGCCATTGTGTCGGACTACCACAAGCTTCATTATCACATTTTCTCAGCCATAATCTAACTGTCATTCTGTCTTCGTCTTGATCAGTAGCATTAACCCTGAAAGTCCAATTCTCTCCCCATCCGCCATTTCCTGAAGAAGAAACATTTGGTCCAGTTAAGAAAGGTCTCGTCTCTAACCAAAATGCTTTACTATTGGTACACCATTCTGTTGTTGAACCTGGCAAACAAACAACAGTAGTATAATTATAATTATAGTTGTTTCCGCTGGCATTGAGCTTAACATCATATTTCTTGGTTGCCCAAGTGCTTGTGGAAGATCCTGTTATATTACAACTGTAATTTTCATCACCTTCATTTATAGTAGGCGTACATAGATGTTCTACTAAAGTTTCATTATGTATTGCAGTGAAATTAACAATCGCATTTGAAACAACATAACCGCATTCATCAGTAATATTACCTCTTAGTGGAATGTCAGTTTCTCCTCTAAGATATTTTCCGCCGCTAGGTGAGGTAATAAGTGACAATAAGTTTCCTATAATGTTTACTGTGTAGTTTTCATTTGTTGCGTTCTTTGAATTATAACAATTATCATTATTAACTCCAATCTGCCAACGTTGTAAGCCTACACTGTAATGAGGTCCGGTACAATTCGGATTAAAGTCAAAGTTAAAGTAACCAGAGGAATTTGTTTGAGTAGAATAAACATTGTAAGTGAGGCTATCATTAGTAATCCAAACAGTTCCATTTGTACTGGCTAATGTAACTGCATTCTTTGTCGTGTCAGTAATATTTAAAATAAATTTAGTGGAATTGCCAACAGAATTGTCTGATCTGTTAACATAAGAATTATTTCCTATGATTAAAGTAAAGCTAACATTATTCTTTCCTATTGTAGGATCGTTTGATATTCCCAAAGTTTCTGATGTATTGACAGTGTTATAAGAATCATTTATTATGAAATAAAACTGTGCATTGCCTTGATCACTGCAAGTATAATCATTTACAGTAACTGAACAATTGCCAGGCGTTGATATTATATTAGAACCTTTGTATGTCCAGCTACCAGTAGTTTTTACATACAGTTGACAGGTTGTTGGATTGCTTTCAGTGTCTGTAATAGAAACATTGTATCTGTATGTTGTTCCCCATCCACCACCTGTTGGGCTAACATTTGTGCTCGTTGCATTTGGATTTTGATTGTTAAGATAAAACCAATTGCTGTATATCGTCGAGTTTGTATAGTAGCAATTTGTACATGTTGCATTCTCACTAACAGTTATATTTACAGACCAATTCCCTTCTGCCTGATTATTAGAGTTCCAAGTACAATTATAATTACCATTAAATGTTGGGTCATTGATGCCTGTACAGCTTGAGGTATTACCATAATTACTTAAATTAAGAATCGTTGAGCTGCTTAATCCTGTTATATTTCCATTGTCTTTGTTTCCTGTTTCATAACAATCTGATGAGACATTCCATTTCAAATTTATAAGGTCTGAAACATTGAACTCTGAGTATTTTGATGGTTGATAAAGACCAGGATACAATTTGCCTTTAAGATAATATGAATTAGCTGTATGAGCGGTTTCTTTGTCATCATAGCATTGACTTCCGCTAATATTCAAATACCAATACTCTAATCCGACATCATACGAGCAATTTGGATTGAATGTATAGTTAATTTGTCCAGTAGCATTTACAGTTGTTAAATGACCATCATCAAAATCTTCAGAGGCTTTAGTTCTACCGAAAACGAAATAACCACTTACATTAGTCGGTTCTTCAGATATATTGATGACTGGGTTTCCATTTTTATCGGCATCATTAACCGTAGCAATGAAAGTTGAGCTACCACTTCTATCTACAACAACTCCTGAGCCTTGATTAACGTTAAATGTAATATTGTCTCTCTGCAAAGTTACTGTGAAATTATTAGTTTCATTTGTTAAACCATAACTGTCTGTAATATTAAACTTTAAGTCTACACTTGGACCATTTATAAGGTCATTACAGTGAAATTCTGGGTTAAATTGTAAATTGCTACAGTTTACTCCAATAGAACATATTTTAGATGAAACATACGTCCAAGCTCCACCGCCAACACTTTTCCATAATGATACGTTTTCATAATCTGTCCCATCACCATCATTTATGTATGTATAAGCTGTATAGAATTTGCCCCATCCTTCTGTTATCGGATCAATGTATGGATAGCCAACTTGTATTGTAGGAGATTTTCTTATTTGGAATGCGTTTGCTTTTAATACATAACCATTAGAATAATATTCCTTAGTTGAATTGAATTCTATACTTTTCCATCCTAAGCCTGAAGAGGCATAAGTGCAATTATAGGTTCCATTATTTTGGTCTGTTACATCTCCGCATGGAGTATCAACAATCCAAAATATTGGGCTAACACCTGTGACAGCTTCGCATTCATCACTAACATTACCTATTATGGGTACGTTAGTACCTTGGTTATAAACTTCTCCATTAATCGGGCTAACTACTGTATTAATCAAAGTAGAATTGATGTAAAGCGTATAATTAACATAAGATACGTTGGCAAAGTAATAACTGTCACCTGCATAAGTTATATTCCATTTTTGTAAGCCAGTTTTATAAAATGGTGAAGGACAGGTTGGATTAAAGTACAAGTATACTATACCTTGAGAATCTGATACATTGTACATTGGTCCAGATTGATGAGTGTTGCTCCATACAGTTTCGTTCAATGTTACCCAGAAATCTACAGTTCTTCCTGAGATGTTAAAGTTACTATTACCATCCCAAGAATAGACATAGACTTCTAGTTTAGTTTTGTTGTCTCCAATTCTACTTACATTACTTTCATTTCCACTAGAGTATTGAAACATTATTGGTCTTTTTGTTACATTATAATACTTTACTGTAGAAGTGTTTGTTCCTCCGTATTTATCAGAAATATTAATAAACCACTCGTAATTTCCTATGCTGCTTTGAGATGTAGTTATTGAAAAGTTATCTATCTTATTTACACAATCGTTACAATATTTGGTTTGAACAAGTGAGAAATCTGAAGGAGAGCAACCACCACCTGTACATCTTCTCCATAAATAAACTGTTACATTATCATCATCATCGGTCATATTATAATTCAAAACAAATGTTTTACCCCAAACTTCTTTTACAGGAATAGCCTGTACATCTGAATCGTAAATTAAAGGACTTCTTTGATGATGGAATGAATGAGCTCTTGTAGTAGTATTAGGATTATAGTTAGTTCTTGTTGAATTCATGTAAGTAGTATAATTACCTTCAGGGCTTCCAGTAACATTCCATGTTGCATTATAATCTGTTCCGTTATTGTTTGCAGGATTAGGTACAGCAGTGAAGTTATAGATATTTTCATGAGAAACTCTGAATGTTACACTTGCATCATTTATAGAATCGCCATAGCAGTCGCTTGTTACATTTCCTACAAATGTTACATTTTCTAAATCACTGAATGCTCCATAAGCTGGTAGAGTTATTGTATTTATTAAATCTCCCTTAATTGTTAGTCCATATTCAGAACTATTCGCATCAACATAACAATTATCATTTAAAATTCCAACTTTCCATTTCTGTGAGCTGCTAGCATTGTATCTTGGAGAGCTACAGTTTGGATTGAAAGTATAATTCATATAATTGCTGCTGTTTGTAGTTCTATTTTCACTTCCGTTATCCCAATTCGTTTCGTCATAAGTTACCCAAAATCTTCCAGATGTTACATTTGTTCCAACCAAACTTATTTTAGTAGTATCGTTAATTCTTACTGCAAAGAATATAGTTTGATCTCCACTTCTATTGACTGTTCCACCGCTTCCGACTGGGTTGATAAACTCAACGTCATCTCTTATTAAATTAAATGATAACGGTCCAACATCTTCAGCATTTGCATTTGATTCACCTGAAGAATCAGTTGCATTAAACTTGTAATATCTGGTTCCGATATTTTCACAAGTATAATCACTCTTGTTAAAGTACATTGTTAAAACATTTCCACCAACACATTCACTTAGACATGTTCTATTATCAACTAAAGTCCAAGGCTCATTTCCATCTGAGGATACATAAAATCTAACAGTAACATTTTGACTCATGTCTTGGTCTGTGACATTAATTGAGAAGTTAAAAACAGAACCCCATCCACCAAGATTAGGAGTTACACTTCCGGCTGATAAAACTGGTTGGGAATTTGGAGGCATGTTTATTCCAAATACCCCACTTCTTAAGTAAGTTCCGTTGTTATAATAAGTTGCATTACTTGCGTTCATTCTAACGTAATAGCTACCAGTTTCAAATGAATCAGAATCCCATAAGCAGTAATAAGTCCCGTTGTTTGTGTATCTTACATTAAAACATTTTGTGTCTGATTCAGATGGATATGTAGAGTTCAAGTAAATCTTAAACGTAACATTTATTCCAGTATCATTTGCAATTGGATTATTACAATCGTCTAAAACTTGTCCAGTAATATTAATTATGTCGCCAGTGATGAAGGTGTTTGTTTGATGACCTGTACTGTTATATGTTTTAATGTTTTGTGGTTTTAAATCTCCCCAGATTGTTATGTTATAAACATTTGAAGTAGAATTTTTATAATTAGAATCATCTGATACGTAAGTAGTCCAATTTTGTGGTCCTTTTGAATATGTACAATCAGGGTTGAAGCTAGCATTTGCATATCCACTTTCATTAGTTAAGTTTGAGCCGTAAGTTTTATAATTTCCAGAACTGTTAGTGACGTTGAAATAAACCGTAGCCGATGGGAAACCTGCTGATATATTTCCCGTTGGATGATTTGCATCAGTATCATTAACAAATACAACAAGCATTAGGCTTTGATCACTGCTTCTGTTAACGACAGTTTCGTCTAGTGGATATGAGCGAGTTATGTTTATGTCATCTTTTTCAATATTTATAATGTCATTTCCAGAAGTTTGTGCAGTACTTAATCTGAACTGATAGAACCATGTACCTTGGTCTGCATAAGTAAAGTTTCTATACCAAAAAACTATTCTTCCTACGCAGTCAGGATAAATGCATTCTTTATACGTTTGATTAATGCATACAGAATCATCACATGGAATTGACCCGGGCTGAGAACCTTTGTTAAGGTGAAACGTTACATTATAAACATTGTCTGGGTCTCCAGAAGATGCATTGATTGAGAAATTCCAATTCCTATATCCCCATCCTTCTGTTGTTGGATTAACACTTTGATTTTGTAGTTTATATTTTGGGGTTAGATAGAATAAACCAGGAGTATTAGATTTTATGCTAAAATTGTCATAATGACCTGTTAGATTTGCATTAATTGTTGTATTATACCATCCTCTTGGAGTATCTATTGTTGTTTTCCAGTTGCATTCAAATACATTTTCACCTATTCTTTGAACACTTCCACAATCAAAACCACTTGTAGAATTATTTGCATAGAACTTTATGGTTGGTATTATAGCATTATTACAGTCATCATAAGCAACACCTTGGAAAAGTATCGAATCTTCTTGCGTGTAGTTTACACTTCCGTCGGGCTTGTTATAAGTAAGGTTTATATCACCCATCACGCTTAAGTTTAAGTTATAACCTAGAGTGTTCGTGTCATTAGTTTGATAACAGTTATCTCCGACAGCAATTCTCCAATGCTGGCTTCCTACTTGATATTTTGAAGGCTGACAGACTGGATTAAAATAATAAACAGCATATCCTGAGGAATTGCTCTGATTAGTAAACCCGCTACCTTCAGTGCTTCCATCTAATGTCACGTAGAATGTTGCATTAAAGTTTGTTAAACTAGTTCCATTGCCATCTTGAAGTTTTACATAAAGCAAATCTTTTTGAGTTCCACTTCTATTTGCTATAGAGTTATTGCCATATAAATCCAAAAGAATTACAGAATCTTTATCAACTGTGTAGTTTTTTTGAGAAGATTCTAAAGTAGTATTGATGTTGCTAAAAGTATCAGTAACATTAAATTTATAATACCAAATATTTTTGTCGTCGCAACTAAAATTCATTAAAAAGCTAAGGTTTTGCCAATTTCCAATATTTGTATAATTTTGAGAAGATACATATGTCCAAGGTCCTCCACCAACGCTTTTCCACAAACTAACGTTTGCAGTATCATTTTGATCATATACTGAGACGTTAAATCTTCTGGAATCTCCCCATCCTCCGTTCATGAGATTGACATTTTCATTCTCTATTCTTGGTACATGAGTTTGAGTTGTAACATTATAATTTCCAGTTTCATTAAACATGTAACAATTCTCATTTGTAGAAGTGAACGCTTTCCAGCTTTGTTTAACAGATTGAAAACTTTGATCTGGTAAGAAATAATAAATAACATAACCACTAGAGTTGCTTGTGTTACTTCTAACAACGGTATCGTAATCACTTCCTATTCCTTGTTTTGTAACATTAAATGATATGCTAATACTAGGATTCAAATAATAATTACTAGAGTTGTCAATGTCATATATTCTTACAGCAAACAAAGTATATTGACTTGTGCTTGCATTAGTTTCATTTCCAGTTATATATTCAATACCAATGTTATTCTTTTCAACACTGAATGTTCTGCTACTTCCAACATAATCACCATTTGCAAGAGAAGTAGTATAGTTATTCCATTCAGTATCTGTTGCATTAAATTTGAAAACTTTATCGTTTCCTTTTTCACCACACGTATAGCTTTTATTCCACCAAAGTGTTGTGTTGGAACAGCTAGTACACTGCTGATAAGAGCCTATCCGTGTCCAAGGTTCGTTGCCATTAGAAGACTCCCAAAGAGAAACATTGACCGTATCTCCTGAATTGTCACTTACATTAACAGTAAAGTTAAAGTTCTTAACCCAACCTTCTGCTCTTGGACTGACGTCGGCTGTATTCAGACGAGGTATGGACCTTAATTCAATTGCGTTAATTTTAAAATCAGTTCCATTATTATATGAGTTATTCCAGGATATCATGGTAATATTATAGAAGCCTACACTGTTGCTATTGGAATACCAGTTGCATGAATAATAATTACCACTTGCATTGCCTAATGAATTGCAATAATAACTATTTGTTGGGCTTGAGTTCAACTGAAACATGACATTTGAATTTATAATACTATTACCGCATTCGTCTGACAAGTTTCCTAGTAATGGTACGTTGTCTCCTAAGCCATAAACCTGTCCTCCAACAGGACTTATATGATAAGCACTCAAATTACCAACGACGGTAACGTTGTAGCTGTTTGATTGAGCATCAGCATAGCAAGTAGCTCCAGAAACATTAAACTTCCATTGTCTTTTTCCAGCATTAAAAGTACAATTAGGATCAAATGTAGCGTTGTAGTAAGTAGAATTATTGGTGACAGAACCAAGGTTGCCTGTTACTTCTAGCCAACTAGAACCATCTGTTGTTACATAAGCATGAACGTTGCTCAAAGGAACATCAGTGACGTATTGATTCTTAATTGTGTCCAGCATTCGGGCAACGAATGTAGTATTGTAATTTGAATTGGAATTACTTCTATTCACAGAAGATTCGTTACCAGAGCCATAAGCAATGCTTATCGTATCTGCTGATACGCTGAAACTGTTAGCAGATAAACTATCATTAACAGCGCCAGCTATACTAGTTGCATTAAACTTGTATTGCCAAGAATTAATATTGTTACAATCATAATTCTTAGAAAAGTTAAACAAGTAACTATTACAATTAATACAAGAACTTTGATTTGCTAAAAACCATCCGGAAGAAGAATTGTACAACCAAAAATATAAAGTAACATTTCCATTGTCGCTAGAAGTTACATTAACAGTGAAATTGAATGGAGAATAACCGTAAGAGCCTCCTCCATTAGGTTGCATGCTGATGTTATTAAGCAAGATAGGACTTCTCAAGTAGAATGCGTTTAACTGAGTAGTTGTTCCATTATTGTAATTTGATTTGGAAGATATCATTGTAACATTATACCAGCCAGTTGGGCTACTAGAACTGTCCCAACTACAATTATAAACACCATTGCTTCTATCAACTCCATTGCAAATGTAAGAATTAACTCCATTGGTGATGTTAAAAATAATAGTTGCACCAGTTACAGGAGGACAACTATCATCTTGTGCAACAGTTCCATTAAGAGAGATACTAGTTCCGACAGTATAGTTCTGAGTGCCTAATGGTTGAACTATAGTATTTGACAACGTTCCCATCAAAGTAAAACTAATATCACTAGTGACATTGTTCTTTAATCCAGGAGGACAATTAGAGCCATCAGTCCCGCCTTTCCATTTATGAGCTCCTAACGGATACACACTTCCGCATCCCCATTGAGATGGACCCATTGATATGTTCATGTAACCAGAGCTATTGGTCTGAGTAGAAGTTCCAGAATCCCAAGTGGCTACATCTGTTGTTGTAATCAAGATCTTACCATTAGCATTGTTAGGATAAGAGTTATTCTCTGTATCATACGCTCCAACAACAAACAATGTGGTGTCTGTCCTGTTGATAATCGCATTAACAGAAGGTGTGACGTTATTGACGTTTACATTATCGTTATCAATGCTGAAAGATACTGAAGGGTCGGTAGTGGAAGTGTTTCCATCCATATCAGTTGCATTAAATTTATAATTAACAGAGCCAACGAATGAGCAATTATAATTAACAGTAGTCCAATTGATGTTGGTGCTATTGCAATTTGTGCACCACTTATCTCCATCTATTTGAGTCCATACTCCACCTGTTCCACCAGAATTATAGTGCCATAACTTAACAGTAATATTATCAGCAGCATCATCTGTTACATTTATTGAAAAGTTTCTTTTATTAGCCCAACCACCGCTAGACGGTGTGATAGCCTGCCCTGTTAGTGTCGGTACAATGTACAAATAGAACTGTTCTTTGTTCTGACTATGCAATGTTGTTATATTATTATAGTAAAAATCTTTAGTAACATTCAAGGTGGCGTTATACCATCCTTGTCTAGCTCCTGTTGAATCCCATCCGCCAGGTGTCTCTGCACATTTATAATAACCGGTAACAGGACTTGTAACAACAGAACATTCATCATTATAGTTTGAAGCAGTGGCATTAAACCTTACATTAATACTTCCTAATTCTACGTGGCAGTCATCCCATATAGAAGATTCGAATCTTATTTGATCTCCAACAGTTCCGTTGACAGCCTCTGGGTAAAGAAATGATATGTTGAAATCACCCATCACAGTTAGATTCAGGCCAAATTTAGCAGAATCAGTATCATTAGCAGCATAGCATTGTTGTGTTGGTACTCCAACTTTCCAGTTTTGATAACCAACTTCATATCTTGGGTTAGAACAAATAGGATCAAAAGTATAATTAGCAAAACCGTTTGAATCAGTTGTTAAATTAGTTCCATCATCATATACAAAACTATTTTTTTCTATATAATATGTTACATTTAAACCATATAGCAAAGTGTTATTCGCATCTCTTATTCTTACAGATAGAGGGTCTGTTTGACTATTAGATCTGTTTGCTATGCTGTTGTTTCCATTTATATATTCAAACGTTACGTTATCTCTTGCTACAGTAAATGAGCTAATTGAACTCATGTTTGTGGTTGTGTTATAGTTCGTTGCGTTGAAGAAGTACCAGTTAGTGCCTATGTCGTTACAGTCATATCTTTTACTGAAATTAAATTTCTGCCATCCACCAAGCGGAATAGTATAATTCTGCTGTCCTATCAATGTCCATGGTCCAGAAGAAATGTTTCCAGTCCATAGGAAAACTGTAACATTATTTATGCCAGTGGTGTTCACAGTAACATTAAAAGTGAAATTACCACTACCCCAACTGCCAGGAGAAGGATATTGAGTAACATTCTCTAAGAATATTTTAATGTCACTTAATGCTACATAAAAATATTCTGTACCGCTCGTATCCAAATCTATTCTATTCAAATCAGTATTATTCATTCTGAATCTGTAGAACCAAGTATTACCTCCATCTGATTCTGTAAAGTTAACATACCAACGATAAGTTACGTTTGTGCAATGAGTACAATTAGTTGGAGTTACATTTGAACACTCAGTCACTGCTTGTTCACAATCTTGCCAATTTCCTGCACCCTTTTTCAGTTCTAACTTGATAGTTTGATTATAATCATCACCACTAGTAGCTATAACTGAGAAATCCCAATTCTTATTATCCCACATGGCAGATGATGGCGTAACACTCTGGTTCCATAATTCTTTGAAGGCTGTTACATAGAACAACCAACCTCTATTCGCATCACTAAATGTTTGATTAGAGTAATAACTTGTCTTGCTGACAAACATAGATGCATTGTATGCTTGGACTGGTGTTGTCAAATTGGTCTGCCATTTGCATTGGTAAGCATTAGCACCTATTGGAGTAGAGTTGCCACAATCATAGCCGGAGGTTGGTGTATAATTAGCATAATACTTTATTTCCTCATATCCATACGTATAGTTTAGAGTTAGCGAGTCTCCACAATCATCATTGCTATAACCAAGGAATGTCATACTATTTCCTTGAGTTACATTAGAAGTACCATCCGGGTCTGTTAACGTTATTAAAATATTACCCATCACTGTTAGATTTCTTGGTAAGAAATCATAAGAATTGTTTTGATAGTAGCAACTTAATTCAGAGTCATTTATTGTTATTTTCCATTGATGAGGTCCTACTAGGAACTTGGGCGCTCCTGAATAATCATTAGAACAAGTGGCATTGAAATAAAACTTTGCATATGCTGTTCCATTTGTTTTTGTTTCGTATACATGATCTATTGCTGTTGGATAAAAGTTATTAGTGTTATTGTCAGTTGTAACATAAAACTTTGTTGCAAAATTCGGCAAGTAAGTTCCATTCTTATCCGTTGCAATAAAACTAAGTAAAGTGTTATCACTTCCCATTCTATTCGAAATATTTCCATGTCCTGCCGTAGAAGTGTTGTATATCCAAATAACATAATCCTTTGTATTATTGAAATATGTTTGATTTTCATTTATTGTTGCTGTGTTGTTAAACTTAACAATAGAAAGTGCTTCACCGCTAGGTATATCTGAACATGAAGGGTCCCATGCTTGAAAAGTTAGATTTTTATCTCCAGAAGGTGTATAGCTCTGAGTTCCGATATAAACCCAACTAACACCATTATCTTTACTTACCCAAGCTTTTACATCAGTGTTAGTGTTAGCATTAACTGTTATGTTGAATGTCCAATTATACCCCCAGCTACCCGTGATAGTTCCGGTTTCATTAGAGATTGCTAATGGATTTTTTAGACTAACGCTTACAGAGGGTTGTTGAATTACAATATCGTTGCAACTCGACACTAGTGTTGAATTTTCTGTGGCATTGGCTTTTATACAAAATCTAAGAGTTCCTGTAGAGACCCCACTTGTATTTACAAGCCACATCACAGTGGTATTAGACTTCGAATCAATCGTTCCTAAATAAGTTACGTTGCTTACTTGCAAGGTTATATTCTTAACTACTAAGTTTCCCAATCCTGTCATTGTTGACAAGTTAGTGTAATTTATTTCCGAGATAACGAAAGTCGCACTTCCTGGTCCATCATTAATAATCAAAGAACTTATGTTGAATGAGGCATTTTGGTCTATTGGAGAGGATGGAGTGAAAGATGGAGTATTAACTATTAAAGCAGCACCGCATGAAGCAGAAAGATTATAATCTTGATCAAAGAAAGTAAGAGTTCCGTTTAAAGCTTTTGTTTGAAAGTTAAAAGTGCCATTAGTCCCATAAGTTACATTTATAGTATAGTTGTAATATTTTGCAGTAGTCTTACCAGTTGGTAGAGTAAAGTTTATTTTGTTATCCCAGGTTACATTATTTCCAGAGTTTATTATTGCAGGAGTTCCGTCACTTGACCAATTATACTGAAATATAACATCTATTGGATAATTAACAGTCATGTTCATTTTGTTTTCTGTTATGTTAAAATTGTATGCAGGTTGGTTTCCTTTGTTCCAAACTTGGAAGGAAGTATTTAGAATACCACAACTAAAACTTGAAGGAAGACCTGATGCCCATGTCGTTGCTGTGTCATTGTAAAATCTATCTGCTTTTATCCATGAACCATTTAAAGTTAAAGTAAACTTTTGTTTTCCATACCACATCAATTTGAGATTCGGACCTGTTGCTCCTGTCTGGCCATAGCCTAACAGAGTTTGATAAAACACCTTTCCGCCGGGAGTTAAGTTTCCTATATTTCCTGTTCTAAGATTTATATTAGACAAAGACACACTGTTTCCTTGTGTATCTGCTGTAACTAATTGATTATTAATAAATGTCCATTTAACAAGGAAACCTTCATCAATAGAGCCAAGCGGAAATCCTAGATCAGGAGTTCTGTCAAAATCATTACTACTAACATCAAAACCGGGCGGTATAGTTAATTCTACAAAATGTATCGCACCTGGTTGTGCGGTTGTTCCAGTTGACCTTTCTTCTAAGGCTAGTCCAAAGGTTGTTTCTGGGTTTACACTAGTAATGTTTGTTTCAGGACAAGGAGAGCCTCCCCACGCTGTGGCTACAGTTCCAGCACAAATACCATTACGGTCTGTTTTTGTAATGACCTGAGAAGAACCAGTTTCAGGATCCGTCCAGCTAACTTCTGTGGTTTCAAATCCTTCCACACCTACATCTTCTGGCCCACGTATTCTATATGTGGACATGAAACACGAGGATGTAGAAATATTTCTATTTTCCCAGTATATTTGAGCATTAGTTGCTGATGATGATGTGGCAGTATCACCTTCCACATATGCGGGGTTGTTTGCAGTGCTTGTTCCAGTAAGAGTTGTTGTAATATTTACAGTTAAATTATAGTCGCCGTAATTACAAGTCTGAAGCTTATATTCAAAACCTCTTCCAGTATTTTGATCGCAGGGATAAGAATAAGAAGGAGCTGTGTAAATTACCAATGGTACTGTGTTACTTTCTTCTGATTCTTGTAATTTGAAAGTTTTTGAATATGTTATACTTGGTGATGTGCCATTATGATTTATTGTGGCATTTAATGTATATGTTTTTTGTTGTGCATCATCTGGAACTTCAAATCTCCATGTCAAAACTTTTTCATTATAATTAGGATAGTTTGTTATGTACGTGAGATTCGATAACGTTATGCTTGTAGCATCGCCTTCATAAGTTATGTTAGTTAGACTATTGTTTATCCAACTAACTGATACGTTTGTAAAATTGAAAAGAGTGGGTTGTGAAACATTTGTCAATCTACCTAAAACATTACCATTTATTGTTACGTTGATATCAAGAAGCCTTGCATATGTAATATTCGATTGAGTTATGTTTGTATAGTTTCCTCGGAAGGTTATGTTGATTATGTTACTAGTTCGACTGTTTATCCAACTAACTGATACGTTTGTAAAATTGAAAAGAGTGGGTGTTGATGTTGGTGGCAATCTACCTAAAACATTACCATTTATTGTTACGTTGATTTCTGTGGATGTGACATTTGATGTGTTCAAATAATTTATAGATAAGTTTGCATAATCACCAGTTGGCAGAAATGTTCTTCTTGTCAAATGCCAATTTACTACTCCGTTACTTGTTAGATTCAAAACAGTTGTATTTATATCTGATCTAGTTTGAGATGAGAACGTCGTGTTTGTATAGTTTATAGTTAAATTTGCAAATCCACCAACTGGTATAAAATCTCTTCTTGTCAAATGAGCAACTACTACGCTAATAGTGCTTGCGGTTGAGTTCAATGTTATAACAGTAGTGTTAGGATCTGTTCTGCTCGCATTTAAAATTGGTTTATCTAAGGAGAAAGGCTGAGTTTTGTTATCCCAAAAGAACCATGCTAAGGGCGTTTCTCCGTCCAATAAATTAACTGTAGCATTTCCAGAAATTCCGTTTATAGGTCCATAATTTGCTATTGGGACTACAATCTTTCCCAAATGACCTGTTATAACTGTTCCATCTTCGCCTGATGGAGAATAAATCTTTATACCTCTTCTAACGTTTGCATCCGTACAGTTTATTACTCTTACATTAATTATATTAGTGTCGTCTTGCCAAGCTCCGTTATTTCTATTTGAAACTAATTTAAGTTTATAATTCCCAAGGCTTGTATTTGTAGTTATATTTAGAGTTCTATTATGATACCAGCATTGGTCTTCTCCTGGGGCATTATTACACGAATTGGTTACACCTAGTTCATCCATAAAACTAATACTATTACTTTGACCGCCCCAATATGTCCAATTATATGCAGGCAAATCCGAGTACACTACTTTACCTTCTGGCAATATTTGTAATTTGGCATTTGTTGCAGCACCTCCAGCTCCATCTGTACCATCTGAAGCTGTATCATCAGCTTCATCAGTCATAAGTATTGAGACATTGTAATATTCTCCCCAACAAAGTGTTAATGAATCAGTTACATTACTCTTATCTCTCCATCTCCATGTCCATTTGGCATAATAAAGAAAAGCTGCATCTACACTAACTGTCCATTGTCTTGCTTCCTTGAAAACTTGGTCATCATATTTTACTTCTAATGGTCCTAGTAAATCAAGCATTGGAGAAATTCTTGGAGGAACAAACGAGTAATTAACATAAAATGTTTTATCTTTTCCAATGTTTTCAAAATCCCAAGTTATAGTTTGAATGTTTTCATTTTCAATGATTAGACCATCAGTTGCGATTTCCCAATCCTTTGGAACATATTCAACAACCCTAACATTCTTTGCGTCTACTCTTGGCGTTATAGAAATTTTTACTTTATCTCCCTCTAAATACGTCACAGTCGGTGCAATTCTTTCTATATCAAAATCTACATAATCTCTTACTTCAAACGTCGTCTGATAGTCTGCAGATACATTCTCAACATCATTCTTAGCAACTGCATAAATGCTGTATGTTCCTATATCCCTTGTTGCATATTGTAAAGTGTAGGTTCCATCTTTGTTATTTTTAATATTTCCAGAATTGAGTATAGGATCATAATTAAACATTTCTTCATTTCCAGAAGGTGATGTAATTTTAACTAGAAGATTTGCATCAGTTACTCTTGACCCTGAAGAACTTAAGACACCAACAATTACAGCAGCATTTTCTTCGGGTAGATAAATACTTTTTTTGGTGTTGATATTAACCAAACCCAGACCAAATTCAGTTTCGCTAACAACTTCATTTTCACTGCCTTCAAAAAGAACAACCTTTATTTTATACAAACCAGGTTTAAAGCTTCTACCAGTATCTATCAAGGCTTTTTTATTTTTACCTAAATCTGAAAAAGAAATTTCTTTTTCATTATTATCAGGGTCGATTAACAATATCCTGAAATCATTTTTGATAAGCCCTAATAATTTAGGCTTACTTTTCCCTTTTTCTAGCAAATTAATAATCTTATCATCCAAAAGTACATTAACATCAATTTTTTCACCAAGCTTAAAGAATTTTTTTGGTAATTTAATTTCTATTTCATTTTTAGATATCTTCTCAGTTTCAGGTACAATTTCTTTAATCTCAGTTGTTATTTCAGTCGGGTTCAAGAATAAAGAGGAGTTACCTTCAAAAACTGCTTTTAGAGTAGAATTGCTTGAATTCAGGTTAATTTCGGCATAACCATTTGAATCTGTTAATTTAGAATCAATAAGAGTATCATTCAAATAAAATCTAATCTCTTGTCCAGTTAAAACATTTCCATTATCAAGCGAGAGTAAAGCTTTAGCGAAGCTTTGATTAGCTTCTAAACTTAAGGAAGTGTTTGCCCAGACTTCTATTGAAAAGCTCTTTTCTTCGGTTTGAGTTATTCCTAAAAAATTTCCTGTTGGAGTTGAGTTAGTAGCGTTTAAATAAGTGTTTGTAGCTAAGACTATGGCAGAGGTTAAAATTACTAATAATGGTATAAGCAACTGGCTTTGACCTCTTACATTACTTTTCATAGTTAACCACAATTTTTATGTCACTAATTCCAAGCGTTGTTGAAATATCAGTTTTAAGGATAATTTCACTAACGCAAGCATTGTTTGGTTCCAAATCTCCACAGTTTTCTACAAGGTTTCCAGAAACTATTTCAAACCCGTTTGGTAACTGCCAATTAAGAACAACGTTTTTAGCTTTTGAAGAATCTATATTGTTTACGTAAGATTTTACGTTAAATTCTTCACCTCTTGTTATTTTCTGCGTGTAATCAAACTTTATATCAAATTTAGAACCTTCTGAAAAAACATAATCAGCAGGAACTAAACTGTCGTTGATTTCGACAGTTGTATTTGAAGCATTATCAATTGCATTTTCAATCATTTCACTTATGTTCGAGTCGTTTAATGAAAGAGAAGATGTCATAGGGCTGGTATTTATTGACATGTTGTCAGTCAATGTCTCATTCAAAGAGTTATTCCCATATGCGAATATGACAACCTCGCTCAAAAGAAAAGTAATTAAAACAACCGAGGCTATCAATTTTAAGCTATATTTCTCAGCAGATCTTCTTCTTTCTAATTTCTCTAGAAGTTTTTTCTCTTCTTCATCATTTATCTTGTTTTCTAGATAGCAAAGCTTTGCAACACCTACATTTCTTTGGATTATTGCTCCTGCACCAATTAACTCGTGAATGTATTTCGTGCAGGTATGCCTATGCAAACCAATTATTTTCGATATAGAAGCTATTGTCAAGCCCTCTGGATGAATTTTCAAGAGCTCGATAATTAGTTTTCTAGGATCTTCTTTACTCATTAAAACACTTTTGTACAATATTGTACAACAATACAGTCTAGACTTGTTACAAATAATTTTTGTCGAAGCAAATAAGCTTTAAAACGAGAGAAGATGTCGAGAATCGACAGTTCAAAAGTCGAGAATAGTTTTATATAAAGGCAAAATCAAGATTATTATTGTGTTCGAAACTATTTTTAAGCAAAAAAGAAATGAAAAGGATGTTCTAAGTGAAACCATAAGACAAATGGATGCCAATTACGCTAAGATGATATACGAACTTGAAAAAGTTAGAAATCTAAACCACAAAATCGACACTTTAAACTCAAAAATGAGGGCATTTGAAGAAGTGGCTTCTACAAGCGGAATAGAAATAAAACCACAGACTATGACAGTGAAAACAAAGGATGCAATAAAATTAATACTTCAAAAACATCAAGAATTAACATCTTCTGAATTAAGCAGGATAATCAAACTGTCGAGGACTCGATGCAACGAATATCTAAAGGATATGGAAAATGAGGGAATTTTGGTATCGAGGGTCAACTGTCGAAAAAAGCTATATTCACTCCGACAGTGATTAAAGTTTGTTTAGCCACTCGATAATTTCTCTTTTTCCTCTGTTTATTCTATCTTTTATTCGACTGTCAGATTCTATTTTTTGCACTGTTCCTGTAATCGATTTTTCTATATTTTCAATCTTAGAAGTTAAAAAAGCCTTTAAACTCTCCCTTTTCTTTATTTCCTCTATTTCTAGTGATAAACCTATAATAAACAAATAGAACACAGAAATTGCTAGAAAAGCATCTAGTCCTATGTAATTATAATTCCTTAATAAAGCTATTATGATAATTAAAACCAATAGCCATGATAATTTTGACATAAAACTACTTTATTTGTAAAAGATAAAAAACTTCTTAAAGTATGGAAATTTCATCTTATTTATGAATAAGGCTAAGATTATCCTTAATTTTCTTGAAAGAAGATATGGTAAATATATTGATAATTTTTCCATGAGAAATCAAGGTATTTTTGAACTTTTAATAGAAACTATATTGTCTCAGAGGACTAGGGATGAAAACTCAGAAAAGGCTGCTAACCAGCTTTTTGCTGCTGCAAGAACTCCAAAACAGATATTGAAATTGCCTATGAAAAGACTACAAAAATTAATAAGAATATCAGGTCCGTACAGGCAAAAAGCCAAGAGAATAAAACAAGTTTCTAAGATAATTTTGGAAAAATATAATGGAAAAGTTCCTAAAACTAGGGAAGAATTGATAGGACTGCCTGGAGTAGGCTTTAAAACAGCAGATATAGTGCTAATGTATGGATTTAATAAACCTGCTATAGCAGTTGACACTCATGTCTTTAAAGTATCAAAAAGAATAGGACTTGCTGACGTTAAAGATAATGTAGAGGAAGTAAGAGAAAAATTAGAAGAATTATTCCCAAAGAATAAGTGGTATTTGATTAATCTAGGATTTGTTAGTTTTGGAAAAGAAATTTGTAAGCCTGTAAATTCTTCGTGCATAAAGGATTCAAAAAACTGTCCATTTTCAAGCTTTTGTCAGGCTTACAAAACTAAAAAATTTAAGATGGTATAACTGTTATTCTGAAAGAATAGTTGCCTAAATTTGCATTTGGTTTTATTTCATGCTTTAAATAAAATCTGAAATCAGATGATGAGACTGCTACTGGATTTGATAGGGTTTCATTTTTGAATTCATTTACCAAAGATATCTTAACATCATTTTCATTTCCAGCACTCTCTGGTAGAATCTCTGCTGTTATATTTGCATAAATGGAAGCATTTGCTGAATTGTCTATTTTTATTTGAGGTGAATAGTCTGTTTCACCTTGCTTGACTTTTATTGTGTAATTTTCATCAATTGAAGAACCCATTATATCCAATTTTATTGCTTGTTCAACTGTTGCAAATCCTGTTATTGTTCCATAACTGGAGATAACAGCTGCTGCTACTATGCCTAATGTCAATAAACCTGCTAGTACAAAATATTTTTTGTTCATGTCACTTCTAAGAACAACCCTCAGTAAATTATTCTCTTACTACTTTAGGTGGTAAACTATTTTTTCTTTTCAGGTTCTTCTCTTTTCAAAATCTTTCCATATTCGTAAAGAACTGATAATGCCTTAACTGCCCTTTCAGGACTTGGATAAACAGGAATTCCAAAAGCTTCAAGTTTTCTATTTCTTTCAAGAATATATTGGCCGCCAGCAGAGCAGACAGTTATTGGCTTTCCAAAAACTTTACAGTCTCTTAGAACATTTACTATATCATCAGACATTGTTGGCAACTGCATTAAAGCTATGCAAACAACACCAGCAATGTTCTTATCCTTTAAAACAACTTCCAAAGCCTTTTGGTATCTTTCAACAGTGGCATCGCCTGTAAGATCAATTGGATTTTTTGTAGAAGCATAAGAAGGAAGGAAAGACTTCAAAGCCTTTATAGACTCGTTAGAAAGACTTGGTAATTCCAAGCCTAGTTGAATAGCAGCATCAGTAGCTACTATGCCGAAACCGCCACCGTCTGTTACAACTGCTATTTTATTATCCTTTAATACTGGTTGATTTGCTAATGCTTTTGCAAAATCAAATATTTCTTCAGAGTTTTTAGCTTCAATAATGCCTGCTTGCTTGAATGCAGCTGAATAAACAGCAGATGATCCTGCTAAAGCTCCTGTATGAGAAGCTACTGCTTCAACTCCTTTTTCAGTCTTGCCAGCCTTGAAGGCAACTATTGGCTTTATTTTTGTAGCTTTTTTAGCAGATTTTATGAATTCTTCACCATCTACAATAGATTCTAGGTAAATAGCAATGCAACGAGTCGATAAATCTTCTTCTAAATACTTAATTAGCTCTATTTCATCCACATCTAGTTTGTTTCCTATAGAGATAAACTTAGAGACTCCCATACCATCGTTTGCCATTATATCTAAAAGAATAGAGCCGAAAGCGCCTGATTGAGTTATAAAAGAGATTGATCCTTCTGGAGGTCTCTTTAAACGGTTCCTTGGAAAGAATATCATATCTAGATTATTTTTGTATATTCCTATGCAATTTGGTCCAATGATTCTAGCATCTTTTTTTACCTTTTTAAGCTCTAATTCTCTTTCTTTTTCTCCAATCTCTGAGAAACCAGAGGATATTATTATAATATGGCCTATTTTCTTCTTTATACATTCTTCTAGAGTCTTTTTAACCATTTCAGCTGGTACTACTATTACAGCTAGTTCAATAGGTTCTTTAATGTCTAATACAGACGGATAAGCTATTAAACCTAATATTTCTCCAGCATTAGGGTTTATAGGGTATAACTTTCCATTAAAAGATAGTTTAAGGTTTTCTAGTATAGTATATCCTAGTTTTCCAGCAGTCCTGCTCGCTCCAATAACCGCTACTGACTTTGGATTAAAGAATTTATCTAAACTCATGCAAACTATTATAGACTTTTTTCTATTTATTACTATTCTATGACTTTAAAGACCTTGGCACCTTCTCTTGTTTTATCAGCTACTTTCAAGCCAATAGACTGTCCCTTCTTAGCCTCACTAATGTTTTCATGTTCTATTTGCATTGAGTCTACATTTTGCTCAAATGTTCCGCCCTCTCTTTCTATTGAAATCTTGTCACCAACTCTTATTGTATCATCCAAGTCTACAACTGCAACATATATTTTTGGATAAAAATGTGATATCTTACCTATTAACTTCTTTTCTGCCATATTTTCACCTAAGATTATTATAAATTCAAACTATAAAAAACTTTATTTTTCATGTGGGATGGAAAAATCAAATATTTCTTCCATTTTTAGAAAAAGTAAAGGATAAATATTTGTTTGTAGTATTTTTATTATGCAAAAGACTTCTTTTGATGAGGCATTTAAGAACACAAAGATGGTTTCTTGTCCAAAATGCAAAAAAGAAATGGAAGCAGAGTCAGAAGATTCAGAATTTTTTTGTGAGGACTGTGGAGAGAGTTTTGAGATGGGGCCATTAAACATATTTTCTGAAGATTTTGTTTGGCATCCAAGTGAAAAATATTAATTTTAAGAAAAAAGAGGTTAAAGGCCTCAAAGAATTAAATATAAATCTCTAGGTCATTCTAAAATTATTCTAACGTCTGCAGCAATAGCCTTTTCTGGCATTGCAAACAAAGGATTAATGTCAAGCTCTTTTATCTGTGGGTTGTTCTCCATTATTTTTGATACCGAAAGAATCACTTCTATTATTGAGTTAGAATCTGCAGGCTTTTGTCCTCTAAATCCTTTAAGAATTAAATCAGAAAATTTAACTTCCCTTAACATCTCTTCAGCATCACTTCTACTGACTGGACAGACTCTGAAGCTGACATCTTTTAAAAACTCTGTAAAAACTCCTCCTGCGCCTAGCGCAACTACACATCTAAATTGGGGGTCTTTTTTACCACCTACTATTATTTCATATCCCTCTGTTATCATCTTTTGAACAAAAACTTTTTTGCAGCTTTTTATCTTCATTAACTCTTGGAATGTTTTTACTGCTTCTTCCTCAGTTTTTATATCAAGTCTAACTCCATTTACATTTGTTTTATGAATTATATCTCCAGAAACTTTCATTACGCACGGAAATCCAATTTTTTTCAAGGCACTTTTTAAATCTTCTTCTTTTTTACAAAAAGCATAATCAGGTAGAGGTATTCTGTATCTTTTTAGTATTTCATACGCGCTTTCATCTGTCATTTTTTTAAAATCTAATTTGATTTCTTTGATTGCCGGTTTGATTATTTTAACTTCTTTTTTAACCTCTGTCTTTATCTTAGGCTTTACAATTTTTTTATGTTTAGGCTTTTTAGGATGAAACTTGGGCTTTACTTTTTTAGAAGCAACCTTTTTCTTGGTCTTAAATAATTTAAATAGTGCCATAAAATCACATTTAATTTATAGTATTCTTTATTTAAATTGTTTCAATTCTTTTAGCCATTTCTTCGAATACCCTTGACATGTTTCCTTTTCCTGTTTCCCTCCAATTTACTGACATACTTCTTAATGTTGAGACCATCAGATCTTTATCAACTTTGTCCCACGCCTTCTTTGCTTTTAGAGCAAGTACTATTCTTTCAATGAATGTAAGATAAGAAGCTATTTTTTCAATATCATTTAAAGAAGAGATAATTACTAAAACTTCAAATAATTCTTCTTTAAGTTTAGATATATCAATCTCTTCTGTTACTTCTGACATCTTTTTTTCTAGATTACTTAACTTTTCTTCTACAGACTTTACTTCTTTTTCTCCTATAGGTTTATGCGATTCTGACATCTTTTTTTCTAGATTACTTAACTTTTCCTCAAGGTATTTTATCTTCTTTCCTTCATTTTCTAGACTACCTATTTTCTCTCTCAATCCTTTTATTTCCCTTTCTTCATCCTCTATTTTTCCAACATAAGTAGTTTCCATTTTCTTTTCAAACCTCTCAAGTCTCTCTTCCTCCTGCTTAGGAGTTTCTCTAGGCACTTCTTTTGGAGTTTCCTTACCAAACTCTTTAAACTCAAGTTTCTCTTCAGGGTTCTTAGCTTCAGGAATTATTTTTAAGCCTTCAGGCAATATTCCTTTAAGAATTATTTCAGGCTGTCCTAAAACAGGGTATTTTAGTTCTACGACACCGTTGTCTTCTAGTGTACTAACCCAAGCTTCTAATTGACTCTCGCTGATGTTCAGTTCCCTTGCAGCATCAGTTAATGGAATTTTTCTTCTTTTGCTGAGCAAGTCAATTAATTTGTCAATTTGAGTTTCTATTATGAAATCACTCATATAAAGCAATTCCCCTTTTTTATATTTAATCCTTTCATATTCTAAAACTTTTAAATCTTAGCAAACTAATTTTTTATATGAATTTCACCTTGTTTGGAGTGTGCATAGACAGGAAACAGTTTAGAAGAGGTTCTGATAGAGCTCCATATGAACTTAGAAATGCATTCTTAAATATAGAAACTTTCTTGGATGGAATAGACTTACAAGAACATTGGCTAAAAGATACGGGTAATATAATACCACGTAGCTATGAGGATATAGAAAACCAAATAAAAGCAAGAATTTCATCAAATTCCTTTCCAATAATACTTGGCGGTGACCACTCGATAACTTTGCCTGCTGTTAAGGCAGTAAAACCTAAGGTCTTTGTTAGTTTCGACGCGCATCCTGATTGTGATGGAGATGATTTGACTGCAAAATCTGTAACAAGGAAAATATTTGAAAGCGGCTTCAAAACTCTTCTTTATGGTGTTAGGACAATATCAAAAGAAGAATCAAACTTTTTGGGCAAAAACAAAATAAAAATAGCAAGCATTGAGGACTTGAAGAAGATTAATGAACCGGTTTATCTTTCTATTGATTTCGATGTTTTAGACCCGTCGATTATGCCGTCTGTTGCTTATCCTGAACCCAACGGTCTCACGTTCAATCAGGTGATAGAAGGGATAAGAGCTCTAGCAAAAAATCTAGTAGCAATTGATTTTGTAGAGTTTGTTCCAACAGAAAATCTAACTTATGCTTTAATAGCTGGAAAACTAATTTACTCTTCTTTAGCTGAAATTATTAAATCTCTTCAGGAGTAACCATTTCTTCTGTAGGAGTTGCTTCTGGCATTGTTGGCGTTATATGCTTTATTATTACTACATCGCCTATGCTTTCAACAAGCTGATAAGGAACTATAACTCCCTTTTTACCACCAAGTATGTCTCCTAAGAATGAACCTCTTGCAGTTTCTACTCTCACAGAGCTAACCCTAAACTTTGTTAAACTTATGTCTATGTCCTCTACCTTTCCACAGAAAGCTCCTCTGTTTGTAAAAACGTCCTTTCCAAAGACCTCAGAGATATTTTTTACTGTTACAGGCATAAAAATCCTCCAAATTAATAATAATAAATTAAGTCGTAACTATATAAAGTTTAACGAAAAGTTTTTAATATGCTGAGATCGCATAACCTGGTAGTGCGCTAGCCTGCTAAGCTAGTGGGCGAAAGTCCATGAGGGTTCAAATCCCTCTCTCAGCGCTAAGTTTTTAATTTTTTTGAATATATGATTCTGAAAAGAAAAAATTACATATTTAGAACTCAACTTTCTAAATTTTATTGTTGAGGTGTGACAGTATATTTATCTGTTTTCAAAATCCTCCAATATTTTTGTAATATACATCTTTCTTCTTTGCCTATTCCTTTCGGTTCCCAGCTTGATTCTCCCCATTCTTTTTCAGAGGCATTCCACTCTTTCTTTTTATCATCATATTCTAATATTATCTTGCCTTCTCTTCCTGCATATTCGATTCTTTTTCCACAGCTACAAAGAGTTATATAGGGATTATTTCCAAGTTGGGGAATTTGGAATCTTGAAGTAACAGAATCGCTTACACCTGCCTTTACTTTTAATTTCTCAAGTTTTTTGCACCAACTGTTATTTCTTTCCATTTAAATCTATCAGTAAACATTGGAAAATTATTTATATAAACTTTATTAAAAGAATTTTAACAGTATTAAAAAATATTTTTTAGTGCTTCCATTGTCTGTAGACTTCCTTTGCCTTTTCATAATCAGGAATTCTTCCTATATCAATCCAAAAGTCATCAATAAAAACAGGTTTGAACTTCAATCCTTTATCTATAAGAATCTGAATAGAATCTGTCAACTCATATTCCCCTCTTTTTGATAAAGGGGTTTGGTCAATTGCTTCAAATATTTTTTCTGGTAATAAGTATATTCCTAAATTAGCAAAGTTTGAAGGAGGGTTTTGAGTTTTTTCAAAAATTCCAACTATTTTACCGTTTTCAATCTTTAAAATTCCGAATTCTTGTGGATTTTTAACTTCTTTGGTGGCAAGCAATCCATCACAATCTACAAAGGAGTCTATCATTTTTTTAATAATTGAAAGATGAAAGAACAGGTCGCCATTTATCAAGAGGAAGTTTCCTTTTATCTTTCCTTTTGCACATCTTACAGCATCGGCAGTTCCTCCTTTGGGATTTTCTTGATGCAGATATTTTATGTTAACATTAAATTTTAATCCATCTTCAAAGTATCTCTTTATTTGTTCTTCTCTATGGTGTACAACCAAGAAGATGTCTCTTATTTTATTCTCTGCAAGGGCATTTATCATATGTTCTAACAAAGGTTTATCTCCTATTTGTAAAAGGCCTTTATGTATATTCGCAGTCAAGGGCAGGAGTCTAGTTCCTAGGCCAGCTGCTAGTATAACCGCTTTCATGATTTGTTTTTAGCTTAGAAACATTTAAACTTTAACTTATATTACAAATTATTAATGGGCTTATGGTCTAATGGTACGACGCAACTTTCACAGAGTTGAGACTCCAGTCCGATTCTGGATAGGCCCATATTTATTGGTATCAATGAACGATAAAGAATGGTTCAAATCCTGTTCGGCCCACTTTCATTAAAAAATATGTATTTTTAAAGTTTCTATTTTTAATTTAATTATGGTAAAGCATGTTATTTTAGATACGGATATAGGTGGCGATCCTGATGATGCCTTTGCGCTATTGTTGGGAATGAATTCTCCTGAAATTAATATAGACATGATTGTCACATCCGATGAACATAGAGGGCACAGGGCAGAATTTGCTAGAAAGTTTCTAGAAAGATTTAAAGTAGACATTCCCGTTGTAAAAGGAAATGACCTTGGAAATAGTAAATGCTGTGTTGTTTGTGATTTGGTTAAAGATGAGACAAGCTCGTCTGCCTATCTTCCTAAAATAAGAGAGATAGTTCAAAATAACCCAAAAACTTATTATGTATGCATAAGTCCACAAACAAATTTAGCCTCATTCTTAGATTATGCGCCAGATTTGATACCAAAACTAGAGGTTGTAATTATGGGCGGAGCAATAAATTATAGAAAAAAAGATAGAGCAGAGCACAATGTAAAATATGACGTTAATGCTGCAAGAAAAGTCTTTGGTTCAAATGCCGATATGCGGTGGGTGTTGAGCGATACAACATTCAATCCTAATCTTGAGATTGATGAAGAACATCCGATATACAAAAGACTTAGGGATTCAGACTTCTCTGCTAAAGAATTGTTACTTAAAAATTGTCAAAACTTCTTTGGAAGATTACACCCTTCTACGATAATGCACGATCCTCTTACATTATCATATGTCATCAGACCAGAATTCTTAACCTTTGAAGAAAAAAGGTTAGATATTGACAAGTACGGTAAAGTTCATCTTTCTGAAGAAGGAAGACCGATAAAAGTGAGTACAAATGCAGAGTACAAAAAATTCATGAACTTTTTCAGCCAAAGATTACCATTTTAAATATAAGCATTTAAATTACTTTGGATAACAATTTCTTATCAAGCCCTTGTCGTCTAACCCGGTTAAGGACAGTGGCCCTTCGAATCTATCGAAGGATATGATAAAAAGATGAATGAGGAAAGCCGCAAATATGGGTCCAAATCCCATCGAGGGCATAATCTTTTTAAGATGTGAAAAAACAGTATTTACAAGGTGATTTGATGAGTTTAATAGTAAGATCAAAAGTAAAGTCTACAATCAAAGGAATGAGATTTGCAGGAGATTTTTATAATGCTCTAGATAAAAAGGTAGAAGACACATTAAGGGATGCTGCAAAGAGAGCAAAGGACAATGGAAGAGCAACTATAAGGCCTTGTGACTTGTAAAAACAATTCATTTTAATTAATTTTTTATTATTCTATTTCTTTCTTTTTCAATCATATTTATATTATTCCGAAAAATATCTTTCTTATATGTGGAGGTAGCCAAGCTTGGTCAAAGGCGCAAGACTCAAGTTATTTGAGTATTGATAAAAGATGATATAAGAAATCTTGTCGGTTAGTCCGTTCGCAGGTTCGAATCCTGCCCTCCACACATTTATTTAAATTAACTTTGAATAATTCTAAATATGATAAAATCAATAATCCATGCTGGTGGCGAATCTACTAGACTTCGGGATTTTTTTAATGGACCAAAGGTCTTGGCACCGATAGAAGATAAACCTTTGTTATGGTTTCACCTGCAGCATTTGTTAAAATCTAAATTAATATCAGAGTATATCTTCACATTGAGATGCGAGCATGAAGTTGTTCAAAAATACATAGAAAAATTAAAAAATGAAGCAAACATCTCTTGTTGTTCGATAATAGAACCGAAACCGTTAGGAAGAGCAGGTGTAATAAGGTATGGAATTGAAAAAGGTATAATAGACGTTGAATCACCTTATTTAATGTCTCATCCAGATGACTTTGTTCCTATTGACATAAAAGAATTAGTTGATTTTGCTTCTGATATTGAAAAAAAGAACAAGTCAATGATAATAGTAATGGCGAAATACGCTATAAACCCTTTTGGAGTTGGTATAGCAAGAAAAGCAGGAAGCATATTTGAACTAGAATACTTCAAAGAAAAACCTGAGCTGCCTTTAATAGAAAATCACTATGCTAACACAGGCATGATGCTATTTTTGCCAGAAGCAATGAAAGAATTTAAGAATGTTCCTTTAGACAGACCAACTCATCCGGAACATGAAATTCTACCTAAACTAGCTAAAAAAAAGAAGATTGCAGTGTTTCTTGTGGATAGATGGATTTCTGTTAACTATGCTTCAGATTACAAAAGTGTCTTAGAAATGGGTGCAGACAAAATATTAAAGTTCCTTAATGTTTAAACTTTACAACCATAAACGCATGAGCACGTTCGTACGGATCCAAGGTTTTCCAGTCTACTATTTCAAAATCCTTTTCCAACTTTTTCAAGGCTTCTTTGTATACTTCTTTTGGGCTTTTAGTTACATCTATGCTCCTAGATTTGATTGCTATCAAACCATAGCCTTCTTTTTTCAAAAACTGCTTACAGTTTCTTATGAATATCTCAGTCTCGTCTGGCTGTGCTATGTCTATGTAAACAACATCAACTTTCTCTATCCATGAATAACTTTCAGGTTTTCTTGCATCTGCTAGAATAGGAATAATATTCTTGTACTTCTCGCATAACGGTAGAAACTCGTTAAAGCATCTTTCTGAAAATTCAATAGCATAAATTATTCCCTTATCTACTACACTGGAAAGGAACGAGCAGGTATAGCCGTGGGCTGCACCCAAATAAAGTACTTTGCTACCTTCTTTAATTGGAAATTCTTTTATTCCTTTCAAGATTGCAGCAGCAGCTTTGCTTCTTTCAGGATTCCAAACTCTAAACTCTTTTTTATCTAATCTTATAACATCTTCGTCAAAAGGCTTAAATCCATGAATAGGATTTTCAACTGTCAATTTTTTATCTATTAAAAAAACTCTTGGAAATATCTCTTCCATAATCAACACTATTTAAATTAAACTTCTTTTAATATTTATTCTATGAAAGAAGAAGCAGAAAAAGAACTAAAGGAATTAAAAGTAGCTGTCATTATAGTTGTCGTGTTTATTACCATTGCTGCTATAATAGTAAGCATATATTCTAAATTAGAAATCACAAAAGCCTTTGAAGTTACAATAATAGGGATATTGACTGCAGGAACAGGTGGCGTTTTAGGAAACATTTTTTATGTCGTTATAGTATTCCTTACCTTGGGTATCACATTTTATATCTTCGAAAAGATTATTATTTTATTAAGCCATGTTGGATTAGGAGGAATTTTAATGAGAGCAAGTCTTTCATCGATAAAGGACCACTACATTGTTTGTGGTGCTGGAAGAGTTGGAAAGCATGCAGCAGAAAAGTTAAAAGAATCAGGTAAAAAAGTCGTTATAATTGAGAGCGATTGTCCAATAGTAGAATTTCTGAAAAAAAGAGGTTTCATAGTAATAGAAGGAGATTGTATGAGTGAGGATATCCTTGAAAAAGCGCAAATAAGAAAAGCAAAAGGAATACTAGCATGTACAGGAGAAGATAACAAGAATGTTTTTGTGGTCTTAACTGCTAAGGATTTGAATCCAAAAATAAAAGTTGCGACAAGGGTAAGTGACCAGAAGTCAAAAGGAGAATTCGAGAGAGCGGGAGCAGATATAATAGTCGCACCAGAAGTTACAGGTGGTTATGAACTTGCAAATAAAATAATTAAAGACTAATTTCCTTTCAGAATCTCTTCTAGTTTTTTCTTATAACCTTCTAAGAGTTCTTTGGACATATCTTTCTTAGAATAAAAGTCTGCTCTCGCTGCCAATGATAACTTAGATGACAACAATCTTGCTACTTTTCCCTGTAGCTCTCTTTTAGATGTGGAAATGTCAGGGTGTAGATAAAGTAAGCCGAATCTAGGAGGTTTGCCCTTCTTCTTTTCCTTTAAGAATTTAAACAAGGATTTTTCAGAGCCTAATAATTGTATAGTTGAGGAAGGCATCTTAGCAAGTCTTTCTAAAGACCCTGCTAAGGCTAAAAGCCTAGCAGCCAATGTACTACCAAGCAAGACATTTATGTTTGGCATTTCTTCTGGTACAATCTTCCCTAGGTATTTTTCAATATTTTTCTTTAAAACGTAAAGTTCCTTTAATCGTGAAGCATACTCTTGTAAGATTTTTACATCATCTTCCTTTAGCTGCATGCCCATGCTTTTACTAAAATCATCAAAATTATCCCGTAGTCCTTTCTCTGCTATTTTTTCTGCAAACTTTTCATGGTCCTTTATATCCAGTTCAGGATAATGCAAACCGTGCCATTCACGAAGTCTCTCGGACATTGCATTTAAAATCTTTTCCAGGTCTGATAGTGCGGAGACCGTCTGAACAATTAGCTTATCTCTTCTTTCAATTAAGGATATACTTAATCTTGCTTTTGCTAATGCAACATCATTCAAAAGCTTATTTATTTCAGAATCGCTTTTAGCAAAGCCTGTCTTTATTATAATTTCTCTAAAATTTTCTTTAAGAAATTCAGATGCTTTATTTGGCTGTTTAATCTCCAAATCCTTAAACTCGTTCCTTAGTTCTTTTAATTCTGGTATTTCATTTCCTTTCTCAAACAAGTCAATCCTTTTAGCAATTTCCTCAGGATTCTTATCAAAAAGTTTAAACCTTTTTAATTCGTTCTTTTCGTCAAATACAAACAAACCTGCAACGCATATAGCAAGATAATGCATAGATATTTATTATATTAGATAAGAATAAAAGTAACGGTGAAAGTATGGGAAGAATAAGGGGAAAATTTATAAAGAACATATCAAAGAAACTTGTGGAGCAATACCCAGATAAATTTAGCAAAAATTTTGAAGAAAATAAGAAAACTCTTGATGCGTTAAAGTTAGTAGATGACAAGCCAATTAGGAACAAAATAGCTGGATATATTGTAGTTGTTGTTAAAAAGAAGAAAATTAAGTAATTATTTAAGTTCTTGTTATCGTATTCTTAGCTATGGCAACACGTGGAGGAGCTAAGAAAGCTCAATTAAAACATTCTCATGAAGAATGGAAGAGAAAAGAAAAAAGATAGTTTACACTAGTAAAAAAGTATTCTAAATCTAAGATATAGCTTACACTACAAAAAATAGTAATCTAATCTCTTAGAAATTACTAAAATCTTCTTGGTGCTTTTTTAGCAAAACATTCTCTACAAAAGACAGGCTTGCCTTCTGTTGGTTTGAAAGGAACTTCACATTCCTTTCCACACTCAGAACAAACGGCTTTGTGCATTTCTCTTGGACCTCTATCAAAGCTGCTACCTCTTCTGTCGAAACGTCTATTTTCGAATGGCATTTAAATTCTCCTATTTTTAATAAAGAAATGATGGTATTTGCAGTTTAAATATCTATTTCTTGATTCCAAATTCATATTTCTTTTTCATAAACTCGAACTCAGACTTGTTGCCGAGAATGTTGCCGAAATTTATTTTACTACCAGTTGAACCTTCTATTCTTTGCTTATTTTTCTTAAACAGCTCCTCTTCAGGAAGGTATAGTTCAACTTTATCTTTTATCTCTAAGTCTATCTTCTTTCTTGTGTCCTGTATGCTTCTTATCAATTCGCTGAGCAACCATTCGTCTCTAATTTCTTGCGAAATCTCCGAGTTCAAGAATATTTTTCCATTTTCTATTTCCTTTCCTTCCTCTATAGGTTCTATTTTTATGTCCTTTACGTTTGTTAATTCTTCAATAACCTCTTTCAAGTCTCTAGCAGTTTCTTTTATCTCATCTTTTCCATCTATAGTCAGAGAAGGAAGTAAATACTTTAGCTTTATGCTTTTTTCATGTCTTAAGGCATTTGCAGCCTCAATAATTCCTTTTGCTATTTTCATTTCATTCTCTAGTTTCTCATTTATTAGCTCAGCTTCAACGGTAGGCCAATTACATAGGTGAATGCTTTCTTCTTTCTCGAATTTTTTGAAAAAATCTTGGTACAAATCTTCTGTTATGAAAGGCAAGAAAGGTGCTAATAGCTTTAGAGTGTTTAAACAGACGGTGTAAAAAGTATAAAGCATCGATTCCTTATATTCGGATTCTAAACCAGGTTTGATGTGCTCTCTAATTAAATGGCCATAAAATCTTGACAAATCATTTAAGAAAAATTCCTCAAGCTTGCAAGTTGCTATGTGCGGTTTCAAGTCTTCTAGATTCTTTGTAACTTCTTTGTTTACAGTTTGTAACCTTGATAAGATCCATTGGCTTGATACATCAAACTTTTTAGGCTTTTTGGGTTTGTATTTGTTAGCTTCAAAGTAAATCTGCAAGAATTTTACTGTGTTGTAAAGAACATTTAAGGTTCTCTTTACCTCGTTCGCAGGCGTATAGCCAAAAGGCATTGGCTGTCCTGGATTTTGGAGACAGTACATCCATCTAACTATATCACCACCCATCTTTTCCAAAGCTTCATCTGCCCAAATAACATTTCCAGTGCTCTTATGCATCTCTCTCATTTTTTCATCAAGAACCATGCCATGCGCTAGAACCGACTTGTAAGGTACTTTATCTTCTAAAGTAACAGAAACAAACAAAGTTGCATAGAACCATAATCTGACTTGTTCATGCATCTCTGTTATGAAATCAGCAGGGAACCACTTTTCCCAAAATTTTCTATCATCCAAATATTTCAATGTTGAGAAGAATACAACTCCAGCATCCAGCCAGCAGTCGCCTGTCTCTTCAGTTCTTTTCATTTCGCCTCCACACTTCGGGCATTTAAGAATTACGTTATCAATCCAAGGCCTGTGCAATTCCTTCAATTCCTTAAAGCCTTTGATAGCCTTTTTCTTTAACTCTTCTTTGCTTGCTATTACTTCCATGAAACTGCATTTCTCACAAAACCAGAATGGCAGTGGCAAACCATAATATCTTTTCCTTGATATGTTCCAATCCTTTAAATTTGTCAGCCAATCAACCATGCTTTTACTTGTCCATTCAGGATACCACTTTACTTTTTGAGCTTCTTCCAAAAGCTTAGGTTTTATCTCTTGTGTTGAGATAAACCACTCTTCTCCTGTTCTGTATATCAATTCTTCATCGCATCTCCAACAACAGGGGTAGCTATGTGTAATTTTTTCCTCTCTATACAGAAAACCGCGTTCTCTTAGTTTTTCTAGGGCTATCTCATTTGCGTCCTTCGCATTCTTACCTTTAAGGAAGCCAGCATCTTCATTAAAAATTCCAGACTCATCCAAAGGAGAAATAATAGGCAAACTATATTCTTTTCCAATTTCATAATCTTCTGGTCCATGACCAGGAGCAATATGAACTAGTCCTGTTCCATCTTCAGCACTTACATACTTGTCAGATAGAACAACTTTACCTGTTATGTTCCATTGCAAAGGAACTAGATCTTTCAAAGGATTATCATATTGAATCTCTACAAGTTCTCGACCGTACATTGTTTGCAAGATGCTATAACTTTTCTCTAGAATTGCTTTTTCAACAAGATTCTTAGCTAGGATAAAAACTTCTTCTCCTATTCTTATTCTTACATATTCTAGGTCAGGATGAGCAGCTACTGCCACATTAGAAGCTAAAGTCCAAGGTGTAGTAGTATAGATTAACAAGTATTCACCGGTTCTATCTTTTATCGGAAACTTGACATAAATAGCTGGATGAGTCCTTTCCTTATAGCCGCTGGCTACTTCATGACTTGACAAGCTTGTGCCGCAACGTGGACACCAAGGCAAAACTTTTAGCCCCTTATATAACCAGTTCTTTTCATAGCATTTCTTCAAGAAATACCAAACATACTCGATGTTAGTGTCTGTTAAAGTAAGGTAAGGATTCTCCCAATCCATCCACATTCCTAATTTTTTGGAAAGCAATATCCATGTTTTAACATAATTTAAAACGCTACTTACACATTTCTCAGTAAACTTCTCAATGCCATATTTTTCTATGTCCTTCTTTGATTTGAAGCCTAGTTCTTTTTCAACCCCAACTTCAACCCAAAGTCCTTGACAGTCAAACCCTGGCTGTCTCCTTGTTTCAAAACCTTGCATTCCTTTAAATCTTAAAAACAAGTCCTTGTAAGTTCTTCCCCAAGCATGATGGACACCCATCGAATTGTTTGCAGTTGGAGGTCCATCCATAAAAGAAAATGTCTTTCCTTTTCTTAGCTTCATCAATTTCTCAAATACCTTATTTTTATCCCAAAGGCTAAGTATTTTCTCTTCTATTTCCTTGGGTTTATATTCTGCCATTTAAACACTCTCTAACTTTAGAATTAGATAATTATATTTATATAAATCTTTAAGGTAGGATTTGTAATTCGCCGGTCATATCAACCCAATATTCATTTTCGTAAGAAGTATTTAAATAAACATGATTTTTAGTATTTTACTAGTGGTTATGTTAATATAGTAGAAATAAAAGAAAAAGAAAATTAAGCTCCGTACAACTTCTGCAAACCTGCTATATCTCCTGATTCCAAAGTTCTTTTAGCTGTATCACCCTCAGAACTATAGCCATACATTGTTTGACTTGAACAAGCATTTGTGTATAAATCTGACAATCCTAATCCATGTCCTGTTTCGTGAGTTGCTATGTTCTGCCAATCCATAACTGATGGATTATTTGTTGCATCTCCCCATGCAAAGTCTGAGTCAAACATCACATCGTATTCAACTATTGCTTTTGTTCTTCTAGTATACCAAGTTCTCGTAACTGCTATAACTCCTGCTTGCGGATAGTCTCCGAAACTATATTCATTCTTTCCATCAGGGGAATCATCAAAGTTAGCCGAATTGTCTGTACTGTGTGAACCAAATAGTGCAGCAGATGTGTGACTGTCCCACTCGTTATTTCCTGCTACTATAGCATTTGAATCCACGTTCTGGCCTATAACATAGTTTATCGGAAAGCTTTTCCACTTAACACCCATTAGTTTGTAGCATAGTTGAGCCTTTGATTCGATACCAACTATTTTTGTTGAGCCGTCTTTGTAGTGAATAAATGTTATGCTGTCCAATGGCTCTTTGTATGGTTTTGCAAAAGCTATTGAAGATACTAATCCTAATGTCACTATTATCGAAACTAAAGTTAAGAGTTTTTTCATATTTGCACCTTATATTTTTTTGATGAGTAAACATAAAAAGGTTGTTTATTGAATTTTTGCTCTTGTTTCCGTTGCTTGCTGGTTTCTAGTTTTCTCTGACTTGCTCTTTTACTGCTTCTCAAACTCTTTTGAAATCCTTACAACCGGCTTCAAGATGTATTTGTCTCCAGCTTGCACTATTGAGTTGTCTGCATTAAAGTCTATGATTAGAGAAGTTGTTTTGTTGTCTGCTATCTCGAATGGATGTATGAACTTTATGCTCTTACTAGAAATTGTTAAAGTATGAGATACGCCATCTATAACTGCTGTTGCACTAGATACTGAAAGTCTTATCTGAGTATACTTGCCTGGAGCAAGAGAAGTTTCTCCCAGCAAGTCGTTAACACCTTTTACTTGTATCAAGTCAACTGTATTTGATCCAACGACTGTTATCCATCCACTGCCCCCTGTCTCGTTTGTTTCTTGTCCGTCTGATTGTTCTGTTTCTGTCTCTGTAGTAGAAGCTGTATGAACCTTTACCTCACTTATTGATAAGACTAGGCTAGAAATGCTTCCTTGGTCTGTTATCTTTAATTGCAAAGTTCCTCCTCCAAAAGAAGGAATAACACAACCTGCAATTAAAATTGCTGCTATTAAACCGACTAACAGTATATTTTTCATATCATAAATTTACAAGTTTTAATATAAAAATCTATCAAAAACTAGCCAAAAACAACATGATTTTATACAGGTCAGACTATCCGGATGTTATATCAGGTTATTTTTATATAATGAAGAAATTACTTCTCTATAATTTTGATTGTTGGTTTTAATGCATAATTTTTTCCTTTTCTTTTATTTTTAATTTCTCTACAAAAACGTATATAAAATGCCTATCAAAATCTCTATAACATAGAAAGAATATGATATTAGTTACACCAAAAATGTAAACTTTTTAAATAGCTTATATGAAAGGTTAGAAATTTATTCTTATAGGTATCACTTATAATTAGGGTGAAACCATTTCTGAATGCGAACTTTGTGGTTCTAGAAATGCGAGCAGAAGAACAAAAATAGATAATGCAATTCTAACAGTTTGTAACAACTGCGTGACGTTTGGAGAGGAGATTCCAATAGTCGAGTTAAGGGAAGAAAAGAGGATAATTCCTAAACTAGAAGAAATGGACCAAGCAATCAAATCAAACTTTCATTTGCTAGTTAAGAATGAGAGGGCTAAGAGAAACCTAACGCAGGAAGAGCTTGCAAAAAAACTAAACGAGAAAGCTTCTCTTATAAAAAGAGTGGAAGAAGGATGGGAGCCTCCCTTAAACATATTAAAAAAACTTGAAAGGTTCTTTAATATCGAACTAACAGAGGAGTTGGAAGAAAAACAAATAGAAAGTAAAACAGATAAAACAGAACTAACTATAGGCGATGTGGTTGAAGTTCGTTAGGGCGCATGTTATCATTTCTGGAGAAGTTCAAGGCGTTGGCTTTCGATTCCATACTAGAATAAAAGCTAGAAATCTAGGCTTAAAAGGCTGGATAAGGAATCTTGATTCTGGAGAAGTTGAGGCTATTTTTGAAGGAGAGGAAGATAGAGTAAATGAAATAATTGAGTGGTGCAAGAGAGGAGAGCACCGCGCATTGGTCAAAGAAGTTAAAGTTGAATTTGAGAATTATACTGGGGAATTTGAAAGTTTTGATACAGATTAATTATTTTTTACTGCCTTCAGAATCATAGCTAGAGGTATACCTTTATAACCTTTTAATACCGGAAATCTTTCTATTAATTCATCATTAATTTTTGGTTCTTTAATATCTTTAACATTTAATCCAAATTTTCTTAAAAGACTTGAATATTCCTCAAAAGAATGAGTATATTCAGGGATTCTATATTCTTGTCCAGTTTCATCAATGAATTCTGTATAATCATGACCTGAAGCAGGCCATAATGGATGAAAGTCAGATATTACCAGCTTTCCTTTAGGTTTTATAACACGAGAAATTTCTTGTGCAACAGGTTCCAACTCAGGTATATGGCCTAAAGTTAGAGCAGAAACAACAGTATCAAAATATCTATTAGGAAATTTTACATCTTCTATAGTGCCAAGATGAAGCTCAAATTGGCAATCAGGAGTAATTTTTCTTTGTGCATATTCTAACATTTTTGGTGAAGAATCTATTCCCACTACCTTAGCTCCTTTTTTAGCAAGATGTAAACAATAACGTCCTGTACCACAACCAATATCAAGAACACGCTTACCTTTTACATCGCCTATTAGTTCCAAAGTTGGACCTTCTTCTATGGCAATAAGAGGATTTGGATTTCTATCATATATGCAAGCCCATTTGTTATAGCCTTCAATCACTTCAACTTTTTTATATCCTTCTCGTTTATCAAATTCTATTTTCTTCATTTTCTCAACTACTTAGTAATTTCCCACATAATTTTAAATACCTTTACGAGAAACTAGTTCTCAGTGAGAAAAATGAAAGGTGAAGCTCTTTGGAGTGGGTGCCTTCACACAAGAGGCACAAGGTTTAGTTAGCTTTACCTCTAGAGTTGACAAGAAAGGAAGAGCCCTGATTTCTGTTCGCATAAGAAAAATATTAAGATTATGTTATGGTTCTCCAATTTTTGTTGAAATAAGGAATGCTAGTTTTATTTCTAAGATTGACGAAAGAGGAAGATTCTCTATTCCTACTAAGATAAGAGGAGATTCTTTGTTTGTAGAAGGTAAAATAGGGAGATGTAATTTATGAGAAGCATAGGGATTCTAGGTGGAATGGGTCCAGAAGCAACTGCAGAGCTGTATGCAAGACTTGTTCAGGCTTTTCAGGCTAAAGGCGCTGTTTATGATGAAGAATTCCCTGCGATATACATTTACAATCTTCCTGTTCCTGACATCGCTGAGAAAGAAAATGACATACTAATGACACTAATCGATAGCTTAGATAAATTACGTAAAATGGGCTCAGAAATTTTGACTATACCATGTAATACAGCTACTTGCATAATAGAAAAATATGGAAACTTTCCCGATTTCATAAGCATAGTAAAAGAAACTGTTAAAAAGACAAGGGAATATGGATACAAGAATGTAGGGTTACTTTGTACAAAATTAACATTAAAGACAGGAGTTTATCAATCATTATTAAAAAAAGAAGGAATAGAATTTATCTTGCCCACAGAAAAAGAAAGAGATGAAATAACTAAAATAATTCTAAACATACTATCTGGTAAAAAACTTCCTACTGACAAACTGATTCTAGAAAAAATAGCAGTTAGGATGATAAAAGAAGGTGCAGAATCTATAATTCTAGGATGTACAGAACTTCCATTACTCTTTAAAAATTCCAATATTCGGACAATTGATACAATCCAAGTTCTTACAGAAGCTTTGGTTAGAGAATGTAATGGTCGTGATAGCGTAATGGATAGCGTCTCAGCCTGTGGAGCTGAGGGCGTGGGTTCAAATCCCACTCGCGACCCTAAAATTTATATCAAAGAAATCTAATGTGATATTATGAACGAAATAGAACTAACACAAGAATTGATAAAAATAAACTCGGAGAATCCTCCTGGAAATGAAAGAGAAATAGCCAAATTCATAAAAGATTTTTTGGATGACTTGAAATTCTCTACAGAGGTTGTAGATTTTGATACTAATAGGTCTAATATCATAGCTTCCATTGGAACTGGAAAAGGACTTATGTTAAACGGTCATATGGACACTGTTCCTATAGGAGATTTAAAAAATTGGAAATATGATCCATTTGAAGGAAAAATTTCAAATGGAAAAATCTATGGACGTGGAGCAAGTGACATGAAAGGTGGTATATCAGCTATTTTGGTAGCAACAAAGAGACTTTCAAATGAGAAATTTAAAGGAAAACTTTTGCTAACATTTGTTGCTGATGAGGAAGTTGCAATGAGAGGTTCGAGCTATTTGATAAAAAACAGAAAGGAAATTCTCAAAGATGTAAAATATGGAATAATGGGCGAATGCACCAACCTTAATGCGAGAATTGCACAAAAAGGCATAGCTGATATTAAAGTAAAATTCAGAGGGAAGGCTGCTCATGGCTCAAAGCCTGAACTAGGAGATAACGCAATATACAAAGCTTCGGATTTCATACAGGAGATAAGAAAGTTAATAGAAGATTTGAAAAAGAAAAAGAATCCGATGCTTGGTAGTGGAACTATCAACGTTGGAACTATCAATGGTGGTACCAAGGTTAATGTTGTTCCAGACGTTTGCAATATAGAAATCGATAGAAGAATTATCCCAGGAGAAACTCCAAAAATAGCGGTTGATCAAATAAGAAAAATATTAAAGAGACTGAAATTAAAAGCAGATATTGAAGTCTTGAACAAAAGATTACCAATGCAGCTAAATAAAAACTTAGAGCTAATAAGAATTTTACAAGATATAATAAAAACAAAATTTCTTGGTGAATCAGGTTATACTGAGGCTGAGTTATTCTATAGAGATGCAGGAATTCCTTGCTTTAGCTTTGGACCAGGGATTTCAGAACTAGCTCATGTTGCGAATGAGTTTATACCAATTAAGAACTTGCAAAAAGCAACCAATATCTATGAGAAACTAATAAGAAAGGTATGCTTATGAACGTAAAAGGCACTAGAGATTTTTTACCAGAAGAAATGATTTTAAGACAGCAAGTGCTAGAGAAGATTAGAAAAGTTTTTGAGACATTTGGTTTCCAACCTTTGGAAACCCCTGCACTGGAGTCATGGGAAGTCCTTGCTAAAAAAGGAGCAGGAGGTTTAGAAATTTTAGATGAGACATATAAATTCAAAGACAAAGGAGATAGGGAAATAGGATTGAGATATGATCTGACAGTTCCTTTATCAAGAGTCATAGCTTCTAATCCAAATCTAAACTTACCTTTCAAAAGATATCAAATCCAAAACGTTTGGAGATATGGTGATATTGCTAAGGATAGATTCAGAGAATTTTTGCAGGCTGATATTGACATTGTTGGGAGTGAAAGCGTACTTGCTGATGCAGAGATTATTGCTTGCACTATTACAACTTTAAATGAACTAGGTTTTAAAGAATTCAAGGTAAGATTAAACAACAGAAAAATATTAACGGCTATAGCAAAACAAGCAAAAGTTCCAGAAAAAGAAATTCCGGACGTCTTAAGAAAAATGGATAAACAAGATAAGATTGGAAAAGAAGGTGTTGAGAAAGAACTATCAACCATAATCTCTAAAGAGGCAACAGCGACTATCTTAGAGATTATAAAGGAAAAAGGAGACTCTGCTTTAGAAAAACTTGGAAAGCAGCTTGAAAACAAAGAAGGTGTTGAAGAGTTAAAACAAATCATTTCTTATCTAAAACAAATGAACATTAAATCAAATATCGAATTTGACGCAAGCTTGGCAAGAGGTTTGGATTATTACACTGGGCCGATTTTTGAAGTTTTTGCTGAAAAAGGAATAGGAAGCATCGCAGGCGGAGGAAGATATGATAAGATGATAGGCATATTCTCTGGGAAAGAGATTCCTGCGACAGGAATTAGTTTTGGTATAGAAAGAATAATAGAGGTTATGAAAGAAAGGAAAATGTTAGAAAACATAAAAAATAAGACAAAAGTTTTTGTCGTTTCTGTTAATGACAAAGTAAGAGATAAGGTCTTAGAAATTGTCCAAAAGCTTAGAGAAAAGTCTATAGCGACTGAATATGATTTAAGGTTTAGGTCGCTTTCAAGGCAGCTAGAGTATGTTAATTCCTTAGGAATACCCTTTGCAATTATTGTTGGAGAAAAAGAACTAGAAAAAAAATCTGTAAAAATAAGAGATATGAAAACAGGAAAAGAAGAACTAGTAAAAATAAACGAGATTACGGCGGACAATTTTTAGTTCCAGGACGTGGGAAGCATGTTTTACAAGTATAATTATAGAAGCAGTTGTAAATAGCTTCTATTTCACCTTGGACATAAAATGTGATGTTCAAGTCTTTACCTATAATATATTCTGGCAAATTACTCATTTTTACATAGAATTGACCAGAGCTATTTGTCTTATCATCGCCTTCAAACTGAGTTGTTAAATACTTTACAATAACTTTTACCGGAGCATTCTTTACGAATGTGCCATTCGAATAGTTTAGAGTTCCTGAAAAGTTCATGCTATATGCAGGCTGATAAACATCTGTACAGAAAACTCCAAAACATATTTTATAACCTCCTCCAGAAATATTTCCTATAATAGGCTGACCAACAGCAATTTTCGAGAAATTTTTAAGATCTGTACTAGCTAAGTTTCCGCTGCCAGTCGTTATCTCACCGCTAATTCTGTAGGTATCTGTTATAAGAAAAGCTGAGGTTATATAACTTGAAGATATAATTAACAATATAGAAAATACTAAAGTGACTTCTAAAACTAACCTTCTTCTTATCTTCAAGATATCACTACAATTATTTTATTGTTTTATTTACTTATCAATGTAAGGGTCTGATATTAGTGCAAGGTGGAATAGCCGCCATCTTGAGATGGAAAATTTAATTCACTTCATTCTATATATATCGGTTATTAGAAAGGCTGATGTGATATAGCTTGAAGACATAATTAAGAGTAAGGAAAATGCTAACAAAATCAAAAGTGCTGATTTTATTTTCAATTAATCACATTTATTAAATTATTTGTTCAGGAAAAATAGAGTTGACCCCAATTTCTTTCATTTTTCCATTTTTTCTTAAGTTTTACCTCATTAAAAGGTAATCAACATACCCACTTACCACAGCAGCCCCGACACACCCAACCTTAACCTTTAAGTATCCATCGCTTTTTATATAAGCATCTTTAATTTTCAATACAGCGCTACCAAAATCAAGTGTACTTCCATGTACTCTTTCGTGAACAGTTACAAAAACTTTTGTATTGGTGATTGCCCATTCAGTACCTACATTCACACTTACTACAGTGTCATATTCCCCCGCTATTGAGCAAGTAAAGGAAGCTTGTGCATAATTACCATTTAGTATCTTCATTATAGAAGAGCCACCACCGATATTGATACTTCCACCAACATCTAAATTATCCCAAATTTTAACTTTTCTAGGAGTACCTGTACCTGCACCAACTATATCCAAAGCATCAGTAGTAAAGGTTTGATAACCAATTTTACCAGCATCTCCTTGCTTAGATATTCCTGCTCCAAATTCTAATACACTATTACTATCAATTTTCATGATAGGTGTGCTACCAGTGCTTCCTCCAAGATGTAATTTTGCTGTTGGACTATTTGTTCCGATCCCAACATTACCACCACCATCATTTAATAATAAGTTCTTAAATCCAGAACCTGTTTGATAAACTCCTATTCTTCCATTGCCATTGGCATTACTTGGTTGGATAAGCACATAGGTTGTGCTATCTCTAAACTGACTTTCACCACTAGAATCTACAATCATATTTCCATTAACATGTAATTTTGCTGCTGGACTATTTGTTCCGATCCCAACATTACCAGCAATTATTGCTCCACCTGAAGGCGAACCAGCCCCACTATAGCCAACTGTTAATCCACCATTACTTCCTAAAAGTCCAGTGTCAGTCCAAACATTTTTAGAATTGTATGTTCTGATCCAGGAAGTATCAGACATATACCAACCTCCAGCATAGGTATCACTGTACCAACCTGTATTGCCAGTAGTTCTTAACCAAGCATTTTGAGCTCTAATATCACCAACTACATCTAATTTATAACCAGGACTTGCCGTTCCGATCCCAACATTACCAGCTTGTTCGATAACCATCTGAGGTGTTGAAATATTCTGAGTGCTTGCAGTAGGCAAGCCAAATACCCATCTATTGCTAGAGTCTATACCCATTGCTTTGACAACATTTCCAGATCTAGTCATAGCTATATATGACAATGTATTTGCAGAAGCGGCACGAGTAACACCCAAGGTTCCATAATTAGCAGTATCAGCTACAACACTGTCTACAGCAAATTGACCTTGTCCTACTACATGTAGAGTAGATCCTGGATTATTAATTCCAATCCCAACTCTAGCATTAACAGTATTGTTGTAAACATACGTACCAACAGTCCAACCAGCTGCACCACCAGATGGCCAACTAGTTTGACAAACACCAGCTATACATAATCTTTGGGCGTTGGCATCTCCAGCTACATCCAGTTTATATGCTGCTTCTGTTGTTTTTCCTATACTAACATTCCATCCAGCACTTGCAGGATAAATAGTGTTAGTTGTACCAACAAAGTTCCACATACCATAAGAACAAGAAGCCCAAGCTAGACCGGCTGGTCCATTTTGATAGCAATAATGTATATTAGAAGAAGAATCGTAATATATTGCTCCAGCAGCAGCTCCAGGGACAGGAGCAGCTATGGGTTGAAGTCTTATCGCACCATTAACTTCTAACTTAGCGCTAGGTGTGGTTGTCCCAATCCCAACATTGCCAGTGCTTGTTATTGTTAAAATATCTGTTCCAGCTGTACCAGGAAGATAATTGTTACCTGTGTTTTGAATAGTAAGATATGATTTCCCAGTATCTGGACCGAATATGGAGAAATGGGCAACACCATCACCTCTAAATTTAATTTCTCTATTATCAATAGTTACCGATCTTGCATCACCACTACTGCCTGTCACTGTAAGTTTTCCGCTCGGATTAGTAGTTCCAATCCCAATGCTGCCAGAGAAATAAGAAGTCCCCGTCCCGCTAACCTGAAGATTTCCAGTTGATGTCAAAGTCATCATATTGGTGTTGCTTCCTTCTCCGGCTGGTCTAAAATACAGGTTTCCATTATTTGCTTCAAAATAGATACTTGTGCCATCAGCATGGATACCTGGTGCACCGTTTTGAGAATTGATTCCTAGGACAATTCCAGAATTAAATTTGGCTGAACCTCCGGACACTTCTAATGGTTTACTCGGAATATCCGTCCCAATCCCAACTCTAGCATTAGCAGTACTGTTAGTAACATATGTTCCAACATCCCATCCACTCGAAGAACTAGTGGGCCAATCACTTCTGCATCCGTTTGCTAAACAGACATAATTTCCATTCATACTCAAATTACGATAAAAATCTAAATCTCTTTCTCCAGATGCGCCATTATATCTAAAAACGTTCCAAGAGTTTGCATAATCATAAAATCCGATTGATTTTGTTGCATCAGTAAGCCCTATCCATAAATCTTGTCCAGAAGGATTTCTTATTCTCCAAACATTTTCAATGCTTTTTCCTTTCATATCTAAATCTCCAGATATACCAGCAGAAACAAAAGCATAACCAGCGCTTGTTATGTTGACTCTGGGTTGTAATAACTTCAGGTTCGTGGAGGTTGTTCCAACTCTAACTTCCAAGAAATAAGGTTTATCAAAGTAAGCAATTCCTGGTGGACTTAGAACAGTATTAAATAAACCATTCGTGACAGTGACAGTGAATTGTTGAGTCCAAATTAAATTTCCGCTACCAATATTCGGTGAATCATAAACAGTAAAATTAAATAGATAGCTCCCGCTAGCAACTGGCAAATCGTTTGCGTCAGTTAATTTTCCTTGAACAGTAATGTAATTTGGTATTTCAGCTAGAGCTATGCTGCTAATCAGCAACATGGCTAACACAAAAAAAGTTTTTTTCACGAAAACCACCTCACGATATTTTTACCTTTAAAGTTACGTTAGTTTGAGTAATATCAACACGGCTTAACTCAACAATAGTTCCTGATTGACCAGGTTGATATTGAAAATTAACATACAAGGATAAAGTGTTAAAATTAATAGGCTCATCAAAACTCATGTTGCCAATATTTGTTTGACCTACCATTTGATTTCCTTGTATGCCTTCTCCAGTAACATTTAATGTTGATGGGAACTTCCACAACAAGTTATAGACTCTTTGTTTACCAGAAACGTTACATTCTTGCCATATATGGCTTCTAGGGTCTATTTCAGCCATTGGACTTGCATCACATAGAGGCGCATTACTTATTAATTTATAATTAATTCCTTCCTGACTTCCAGTTATTTCACCTCTTTTTATGTTAAATATGCATTTGTTCGTAGTGCCAGTTCTTGCGGTTTCAATTATTCTTTGATTACAGTCATCAAACTGAGATTTAATTGCCTTTGACTCAGAAAGATCCATAGAAGTTCCTACATTTTCCATTGCCCAAGGTAATGTCATGGCAGCTAAAACCAATATAAGAAGCATTATAAGCATAGCTTGAAGTATTGTAAAGGCTGCTTTCATACTTTAACTATTTTATTCCCTAAATATAAAATTTGGTTATTTACCACTAAGAAAATCTAGTTAAGAGAATTTTGTCAATTACTCGCAAAAAACAATGTTTTCATCAATAACAAACCCACACTTTCTACAGCTTACTTCTCCTAACCTTCTATTAATCTTTTCTGAACCGCATTCAGGACAAACAATTCTCATAATAAAAAGTGAATTTTAAATCTTTTTAAGCTTTTACTTTTTTTGAAGCATATATTTTAAAAAATATACACGGAAATGTGAGTTAAGAAATCTATTTAAATACTTCTATATTCAACTGATTTTTATGAAAAAAAGAAAAAAGCCTGAAGAAAAAAATATAGAATTAAAAAAGATTTGTATAGACACATCTGCATTGATTCGTGGGAAAATCACTGAGCTAATAAACTCTGAAAAGTTAAATAGCTCTGAAATAATAATTCCTGAAATTGTTACTGGGGAACTTCAAGCTCAAGCATCAAAAGGTAAAGAGACTGGTTTTATAGGACTGGAGGAAATTAAAAAGATAAGAGAGCTTTCAGAAAAACATAAAATCATTTTAAAATTCATTGGTGAAAGGCCAAGCTACGAGGATATTTTGCTTGCACGGTCTGGAAGAATAGACGCCTTGATACAGGACATTGCAAGGGAAAATAATGCGGTTCTTGTGACATGCGACTTGCTGCAAGCCTTAGTTGGTGAGGCTCAAGGAATAAACGTAAAATACTTTGAATCTTATGAAAGGAAAAAGAAAATAAAAATTGAAGACTTTTTGACGCCTAATACATTATCCCTTCATTTGAAAGAAGGAGCAACTCCTTACGCGAAAGTAGGAAACCCTGGAAATATACAACTAGTTGCATTAAGAGAAAAGAAAATGGACTTGGAAGAGTTAGAGGCAATGGCAAATGAGATTCTCGATGCTGCAAGATATGAGGAAGACTCGTTCGTTGAATTAGGCGAGTATGGGGCAACAGTTGTTCAGCTAAAGGATAAAAGAATAGCTATCGCGAGGCCACCTTTTTCTGATGGACTGGAAATAACCTTGGTCAGACCCATTATCAAGCTGACTTTGGATGATTATAAACTTTCTACTAAACTTAAGGAAAGACTAGAAAAGAAAGCAGAAGGAATTTTGATTGCTGGACCACCTGGTTCAGGGAAGTCGACGTTCTCAGCTAGTTTGGCAGAATTTTATTTTAAAAAAGGAAAAATTGTTAAAACCTTAGAACAGCCAAGAGACCTTCAAGTACCACCAGAAATAACTCAATATGGTCCTTTAAATGGAAGCTTTGCAAAATCAGCTAATATTTTGCTTTTAGTAAGACCAGATTATACAATATTCGATGACGTTAGAAACATAAAAGATTTTGAATTATTTGCTGATATGAGATTAGCAGGAATAGGAATGATTGGAGTTGTTCACGCAACTGATCCAGTAGACGCGATACAAAGATTCATAGGAAAAGTAGAACTAGGTGTAATACCACATGTCATTGACACTATAATCTTCATAAAATCTGGCATAGTTGAAAAAGTTTATTCATTAAACTTAGTAGTAAGAGTTCCTAGCGGAATGGTTGAAGAGGATCTTTCAAGACCATTGGTAGAGGTCAGAGACTTTGAAACAGCGAATTTAGAATATGAAGTTTACACATATGGAGAGCAAACAGTTGTCGTTCCAGTTAAAGAAGAAAAGAAATCACCTTTGCAAAAGCTAGCATCTGAGAAAATAAAATCAGAAATAAGAAAATTCGATCCTTTAGCAGAGATAGAGTTTGTTTCAGATGGTAAGATAATTGCAAAAGTCAAGAACGAGGCAATACCAAGATTGATTGGAAAGGATGGAAAAGTGATAAAATCTATTGAGGACAAACTAGGTGTATCAATAGAAGTCCAACCAATGGTAGAGTCTTTGGGAAATGAGATGAACTTTACTATTAATGAGACAGGAGCGTATGTTGTCTTATCATTCGAGAGTAAGATTGCAGGAAAGAACGCGAACGTTTATGTAGATAACGAGTATCTGTTCTCAGCAACTATCGGTAGGTCAGGTCAAATAAAAGTTTCTAAAAGTTCTGACTTGGGAAAAGTTCTGTTAAGAGCAATAACAAGCAAGAAAGCAATTAAAGTCTTTATCTAAAAAGCATTTTTATACTGTTAATTTCTATTAATCATTATGCCCTCGTAGCTCAGTTTGGTGTATCAATGAACCAGGCCAATGATTTTAAGCTAGATGTTTCTGATAGAAATTTTTTAGAATTCTTTGGAGCATTGATTGGAGATGGCTGGCTAGGAGTTTATAGATGTAAGGATAAAGAAACGTGGACAATAGGTATGAGTGGGCATTCTAAAGATGATAAAGAATACCTCCTTAGAATAAGAACAATTATAAAAAAGACGTTTAATAGAAAGGCAACGTTGAAATATAAGAAAGATTGCAATGGAATGGAGATTAATTTTGCTCATAAAAATCTAGTTATGTTTCTTAACAAGAATTTTAGCTTTCCTATAGGTAAAAAGGAAAATCTTTCTTTACCAGAATTTATAATCAACGACTGGAATAAATTCAAGTATGTAGTTAGAGGAATTTTTGATACAGATGGGAGCCTATACTTTGATAATAAGAATACGAAATTTCTATATCCAGTTATTGATATAACAATGATGGAACCGATTCTAATAGACCAGTTAACTAAAAAGCTATGCGAAAATGGATTCAGAGCTATTAAAAACAGTGATCATAGAATAAAAATTAAGGGTAAAGAGCAAATGAAAAAATGGTTTATAGAGTTCAGACCTAAAAATAACAAACATATCAATAAATATAAGTTTTGGAAATCAGTAAATGGATTAAGAGCTCCGGTAGCTCAACTTGGATTAGAGCTGCGGCGTAAGGCAATGACCTGTCGAACCTAAGCCGAGGATTGAGGGTTCAAATCCCTTCCGGAGCACCATTTTAACTTACATAAATGAAATTATCTATGAAATAACTAAGCAAGGAGTTGTGGGTTCAAATCCCATCGGGGGCATAAAAGCTTTTATATAAAATTGGTTATAATTAAAGTATGATAAAGGAAAGAGTAAAAACAGGTATACCTGGATTGGACGAACTAATAGAGGGCGGATTAATACCAAGATCATTAAATCTTCTAACTGGGACTGCTGGAACTGGTAAAACAATTATGTCTTCTCAGTTCATTTATAATGGTGTTAAGGATTTTAATCAATCAGCTGTTTATGTTAGTTTTGAAGAGCCCATAGAGGCTATAAAGGAAAATTGTTTAACTTTTGGGTGGGACTTTACACCATATGAGAAGAAAGAGAAGGTAGTCTTCGTAAGGTATGACCCGTTCCACGTTGAAGACATCTATGAATTGATAGAGACTAATGTAAAGAAATTAAATGCAGAAAGGGTTGTCATAGACTCTGTATCTGCTTTAGGCTTGTATGTTAGAGATACTCCAGAAATAAGAAGAATGATTTTTAACGTAGCATTTCTACTAAGAAAGCTTTCCTGTACAACACTCTTAATATCTGAAATTCTTCCAATGCAAGAGTCTCTTTCAAGATTTGGAGTAGAGGAGTTCGTATCTGATGGCGTCATAGTCTTGTACTATAATAAGGTAGGCTCACAGTTCTCAAGATCTTTAACAGTATGGAAAATGAGGAATTCAGACCATTCAAATAAGATTCATCCTTACAAAATAACTAACAAAGGCGTAACAGTTTATTCAAAAGAAGAGGCTTATGTCAAGTAATATATATAGACCTTTCTAAAATTTAGTATATGCATAAAAAGAAGGCTAAAAAATTACCTGTAGTTAAAAAACAACCTGAAAAAGAGAAATTTGAATTTTTAAAGAAACTTTCGATAAGACTCTTTGGTAAAATATCTGATAAATTTTCTAATAGCTTTATATCGTTAAAAGAGTCCCTAATAACTGCGAATGCAAGAGTGTTGTTTAGAACTTATTTGTCAATAGCGTTCTTATTCTCATTTATAATTTTTATTTTCTCATTTTTACTAACTTTAATTACATCGATTTACCTTAGACTTAGCATAATATTTGCGTTGTTTGGTTTAGTAGTAGTTCCCTCTTTCTTCGCATTCTTAACTTTTTTTCTCATTTTTATCTACCCATTTTCAATAACACAGAGCCGTAAAAGGGATATAGAAGCGAATCTCCCATTTGCCTTAACCCATATGGCGGCAATATCAGAATCTGGTGCACCACCTTTAACTATTTTTAAAATACTTTCTCAATTTAGCGAGTATGGAGAAATATCCAAAGAGGCAGGAGAGATAACTAGGAATGTAGAAGTATTCGGGCTAGACGAAATAAGTGCTTTGAGGAATAATGCTGAAAAATCTCCTTCATCTGATTTCAAAGATGTTTTAGAGGGGATTATCACTACGATTCAAAGCGGAGGTAGCTTGAAGTCTTATTTAATCGAGGAGTCCGAAAAGGCGATGTTCGAATACGCTGTTAGAAGAGAAGAATATAACCAGGTTTTGTCAACCTATGCAGACATCTATACAGCATTGCTTATAGCAGCTCCAATGATTTTTATTGTTGTGTTAGCTGCTCTAAACATAATGGGAGGAAATCTTTTTGGCTTTACAATCCAAGAGCTGATGGTTTTAGGAACAGTAGCTTTGGTAGCTTTAAATTCAATTTTCCTAGCATTCCTCTGCCTTACCCAACCAAAAATGTGATTAAATGAAAACTAGAATGAAAGGTTCAACAAAAGTAATTTTAATATTTGTCATAATAGGAGTTTCAATTTACCTTTACAACTTCTTTACTATTTTTTATCTTCCTTTAACTCTTCTATCAATAGGCGTTGTTGTAGCAGGACCTGCTTTGTTCGAATACAAGAGGTATAAAGAAAATAAAGAAATAGAAGAGAGATTCCCAGATTTTTTAAGAGATGTTACCGAGAACATTAAAACCGGGATGACCTTAACTCAAGCAATTATTGCAACAAAAAACACATACTACGGAGCCTTATCACCTTACATAAAGAAGATAGTCACAAAGATAGATTGGTCTATACCATTTGACCAAGTTTTAAAGGAATTTTCTAGTCAAACAACCCCCCTGATCAAGAAGACAATTTCTACTATAGTCGAGACTTATTCGGGCGGAGGCGATATCACACAAATTTTGGATGCTAGCGGGAAGACAATAAAAGAAATAAATAAAATAAGAAAAGAAAGATTTTCTGCAATTTACAACCAGATGATTACAGGCTATATAATATTCTTCATTTTCATCGGAGTCTTAATAATCTTGCAAAAATACCTCGTACCTAGTCTTTTCGCTTTCTCGTCGCCAGACATAGGTATGTCCAGCATGGACAGCACATCTAAAATATACTCTGACATATTCCAGTGGCTGATCCTAATAGAAGGCTTCTTCTCTGGACTAGTTATAGGCAAGATGGCAGAAAGCAGCTTACTTGCAGGTCTAAAGCACTCATTTATACTAATTATAATAGGCTATGGTGCATTTCTCCTTTTTATGTAAACTTTTATTATAAGTTTAGACTATCATTTATTATGAAAGGCATATATCCTACTTTATCTCACAGCGTACTTTTGCTGTTAGGCTTGATAGCAATGAGCCTGATAATATCCTCAATTTATCTTTCTTTATCAAGAATTGAGAGAGACTTGACTACAGTTGAACTAAACTATTTTGCAGACTCCATTAAAAGTAAAATATTAGAAGTATACAGTTTAGCTAATCAATCATCAAACTACACTACAGGCTTGTTTGAATTGAATTTGCCTGAAAAGATAGGCAATAAAAAATACAGTATAACATTAAACCAAGATTTATTGCTAGTTAATATGTCCGTTAGGAACGAGCAAGTTGAAATAAGTCGAAAACTATCTATCGATGCTGAAATAAGTGGAGCATCTCTTATGCCAGCTTCTATAAAAGTAGATAAACAAGATGAAAAAATAAGAATAGGATTGATTGGATGAGTCAAATAGATTTTGCAATAGCAATCTTAATGATGATAAGCATTTTAACTTATTCAGTAATCTCTGTTTCAAGCAAACTAACGAATGACTTTAACTTATTTACAGCAAAGAAACTAGAGGAGTCTGCATCCTCACTTTCAAAGCAGCTTTTTAACATACAAGACAGTAAAAGTTTAATCTCAAATTTTAAAAAAATCCAAGTTTCTTTTAAGGAAATAGGTTCTTATCCTCATACAGAGACGCTTAGTGTGACGATAACTCCTGTTGTAAACAAAATTCACGTTTATGATATTTTTTTAAATAAGATTACATATTCTCAAACAGATAACGGAGACAATGCTACAATCTCATTTGAATTAAGTTTTTCTTCAAATGAGAAAAAATATGTAAATATCTTTTATGATGATGCTCCAACTACTAAAATTACTTATACAAGCAATATTATAGAAACTAACATAACAAGTGTGATTTTGTCTGAAGAGGATGTTTACGTTCTTTCAAAAGAAAAATGCTCAATATTAAAGAGTTTAAGCTATAATGAGGCAAGAGATCAGTTTGGTTTTTTAAATAATTTTAATGTTTCTGAATGTGATTATGGGATTGAAATCCCATTAACAACAAATGTGATAGCTAAATCAATTCCATTGCTTGTTGAAAGACAAGATGAAACACTTTATTCAAACTTTGTTAAATTGAAGGTGTGGTAATGAAAGGTATGATGCATACACTAGAAGCAGTTTTAGGGTCAGTTTTAGTCTTGGTTGGGATAATGATGATTTTCCCTGTCCAACAGATAAGTGAAATAAATTTTTCAGAAATTGGACATTCATGCCTTAATTACTTGGATCAAAATGGCTTGTTAAGATACTATACAATAAACAACATGAATACAGAACTTAATGATAGCTTAAAAGTTTGCTTATCTGCAGTGGCAAATTTTAAGTTTAAAATTTGTTCAACTTCAGACTGCATAGATAATAGCATTCCTTATGACAAGACAGTTTACCTTTCTAGCTACTTAATTGCTGGAGAAAATACCTATAATAGAAAGTTAATTAACCTTTGGACTTGGTCAAAATGAAGGGTCAAATATTTATAATAGCCTCGATTCTAGTTTTATTAGCCTTATTTATAACCAGGTTAAGTACACAAACAGTTGATGTAAGACAGGATGAGTTATTCTATGAAAGCTTTTCAAATCTTAAAAATGAATTAATAAAGACGATTGATATTTCACTTATAAATCAAGATTCTGTTTCAGCTAATTTAAATGATTTTATAGATTTTTCAACAAATGTTTTTAAGAAAAAAGGTTATGTAGAAAACGTTGCTTATTCAATCTCAGCAGGGCCTATAACTATAGTTTACATGAATGTCTCTCTTTCTTCAAGAAATTATTATTTGCTAGAGAGCTTAATAATAAACAGAACGGTGTACACATGAAAGGCGTAGACGTATTAATAGCAAGTGTTTTAATTCTTATTATTTCTATTGCTGCAATGTTTTTTGCCTTGCAGCTTGGTGGTCCTTCGACCCAAAGGACAAAAGAAATACTTTTAATGCAAGAAGGAAAAAATACTTTAGTTTCAATAGACAATTCAGTTAAAAATGTTTTAACTGAAGGAGAAGGGTCTACAAGAGTTTTAAGATTTAGTATTTCAGGCGGTTATTATAAAGTCGATAATTCGACGAATTCTTTAATATTCTCTATGGAATCATCTGGACAAATAATTGCAGAGGGATCTTCCAAATTAGAGGATGGAATTAACTTTACAGGAAAAGTTGGCATGATTTATCTAAACCTAACTTATGATAATATTCAAATTGTTGGTAAAGACGAGTTTGGAAGAGGTTACCACACACTAACAATAAGAAACAATGGCTATAATATTACAACTCAAAAACAAATGGTTTATATTTCACTAACGCCGCCTGCACCACCCACGTTCATAACCTTTACAAGTAAATATAATCAAACTAAAACCCTTGTTTTAAGGGGAACAAATACAACTAGCCCAAATAATTTGAATGATCTAGGATTTAATACGTACAATATAAATGAAGGTTTAGAGTCTGGAGGTCAATATAATTATTTTCAAGCAAGTACAGAAAACATAACAGGCTTTAATATAACTTCAGCAGATTATACAACTTCTTTAAACAATCAAAATTATAATGTTACGTCTACTTTTGGTAATGCTGGTGAGACCTTTATAAATTCATATAATCAATCTGGGCAACCTTACATCGCTGTAGGCGGAGTTCCTTCTGGCGATTATAATAATTTGAATGCACTAGGAGAAGGTTTAACATACGATATTCCTAAAGCGCAAATTGGAACTCAAGAAACTAAATTATGGAATATAACTCCTAATATAGCCAATAGACAGTCTGTTGACTTAGCCTATGGCTCTTGTGCAGCTGGTTCATTAGATACAATTAATGCTGTTTATTGTGGTAACACTTTAGGTATAGACGCTAATGAATGGGGATGGGTTAACTCTACTCACAGTTCGAATGCACCTTCTGATGCAACAATAACTAATGTAACATTTTGTTGGGATGGATATTTTGAAACTGCAACAAATGATAATGCAAATGATAGATCTTACATAAGAATAGGCGAGAACTCTACAGGTTCATGGATTTATACAAACATAGCTAGCTGCATAGGTACTGCTTGCAATTTCTATACAGATGCAACAAGGTGCTATGATGTTACAAGCACAATAAACACAGTGCAAAAGTCTAGGAACATAAGAATAAGTCTTTATCATAATGAAGCTGATGATACTAATAGAGATATTTTTGATGATTATAATTATGTGAATATAACTTATACAAGACCTTTATACAAAGTGGAGGCTTGGCACAACTCATCTGTGATGAGCTATTCAGGATCAATAAATTCTATTAATGTTACTATGAACTTCACCTCGGATCAGTCTGAAATTTCTGGCTTACAAATTTACAATTGGGCTAGCGATTTATGGGCTCAAGCACCTTGTCAATCTGGATCAATTGTTGCTAATACTCCTTATAAATGGTGGTGCAATGTTACAAACAATCCTTCAAACTATATTTCACCTGACAATAAAGTAAGAATAAGGATAAATTCAACACCAGCTACATATCAGGGAACTTTAAAGGAAGACTATATCCAGTACTATATAGGATATACAGTAACCCCAACTTATGCAAACATTTCTGTGGAGCATAACTCATCGAACATACCAAATGATCCATCAATAACAAAAATAAATGTTACAACAGTTTTAAAGACGAATGTAAGTTCTGGTATTCCATTCAGATTATACATTTTTAATTTTAGTAGCCTTGTTTGGGAGCAATGCTCTCAAACTTCAGTTAGTACTAGCTATGTTAAGATGGAGTGTATTATTGCAGCCAACACATCAGATTACATTTCAGACAATATTAGAATTAGATTAAATTCTTCAGGCGGCACTATAACTCACCAAATGATGGAAGATTATTTAGCATACCAAATAACTATTCCAACTGAATATAGAATGGAAGTAGAACACAATGCAACTGGAATTAGCTTTTCTGGAGCTTTAGATAGCATTTCTATACCATTAAACTTTATAACTAACGTAAGTTCTAGTTTTAATTTCATGATATATAACTTCACTTCTAGTAAATGGGAAGTTTGCGATACCTCTAACCCTGTAGCTAATAATTGGTATATGCTTTGGTGCAATAAAACTAGCCCAGGAAATTATTTGTATGGCGGAGCTATTAGCACTAGGTTAAACGAAACTTCCCATCAAAGCTTTGCAGAAGTAAAAGAAGACTACATACAGTATTATGTCACTTACACACAATAATCTTTATATACAACTTTATTCAAAATAAGACTTGACAAACATGAAAGGAATATCTCCTTTAATAGCATCGGTTTTGCTAATAGCGATAACAATGACATTGGCAGCGATTTTAGCTACTTTTGTTTCAAATTATACGAGACAACAGCTATCTGCTTTACCATCTTGTGTTGGTGGAACCTTGACTTATGCAACAGCTGAATATCCAAAAATAGAAGATGGAGGCGACACTGTGACAGCAGTTCTTGAGGCAGGAAATGTTGATTTGGGTCCAGGATTTACTATTGAAGTGCTTCACTCAAATGGAAATGTTGATACTGCAACAAATGCGGCTGTTACAATAGCTTCGGGCACTGCAGGCAAAGTTTCAAATTCCACAGCATTTTCAGGTCTTACAACATCTGACAAAGTAAGATTCACAGCAAAGAACTGCCCATCTGTTAGAACAGAATGGACTAATCTAAAGTAATTCAGTGATTAGGCGCTATAGAGCACTTTTTAAAGTTATTAATATATTTTTTCTATTTTTCTTTAAATTGTTTTATTTATATACTTACATTTTAAATTAAATTACAACTAAAATTTATGGAGGCGGTATGAATGGCTTACGAACATACAAACAGCAAAGGTCAGAAGTATTGGTTGCATGGAAGAGGAAAGTTATTTTTCTTCTCTAAGAATCAAGAAGGTGCGATTGATTTGCCTGCTGAAATGGAGGTTTTTGAAAATCCAAGAACGCACTTGCCTATGGTTAGACGTAAAAAATAACTTCATTAGATTGGAAACATAAAAAATCATGTGAGATTGCTATGAAGAAAAAGAAAGTATCTAAAGCACCTTTAATAGCGTTAGTTTTACTAATCCTATCTTCTATAATGGCTTATTCAATTGTGAATTTGGTTGAAATAGACGAGTCAAAATATGTTGTTGCAGACTATCTTAAAGTCTCAGGAACGACTGTCCTTATAGGAAACAACTGCACTGCTATAGTTGCTGAAACATCCTTAGAAAGAGCAGAATCAATAGAATCTGGTGTTAAAGGCGTTATAAACGAGAGACCAAACACTCATGACACTCTTGTGGCAGTTCTAAAGAGCTTTAACATAACATTAGATTCTGTGATCATGGAAAGTTTTGATGGCAAATTCTACTATGCAAACCTGATTTTAATATCAGGTGATAAAATACTGAAACTGGATACAAAGCCATCAGATGCAATAGCAATAGCAGTTAGAACAAACTCCACTATATACATAAACAAAACAATGCTCCAAGAGATTGGTAAAGACATATGCCAAGAGATTGTAGAACCATAGTTATTCTAAGCATATATTACAATCTTTTAGCTCAGGGAAATATTTTATATGGAATTCGCACAATATCTTTTTCTTTCTTGTTGTTCTGCAAATATCGCAAAAAGCGTTTAAGGCAGTCAATGAGTTTAATTCTCCAGAAGCAATTCTTCCTGAAAATTTCTCTATTTCATCCATGATGCTTTTATCCTTTTCTATAGTTTTTACCTTTGATCCTCTTAGCTGTCTCATATATTGCGATATAGCAGCTTGAGATAGTCCTAATTTTGAGGCAGCATTTTGTTGCGTCAGCTTATATTTTTCCATAAGAGTTTTAGCAACTAACGCGCGTAAAGTCGGCAAAAGATATTGAGAAGCAATCTCACAGTATGGTTTCATTATAACACTGTTATATATTTATAGCACATATTTAAATCCTTTATTGGATTAGCTATCTTACATGAACTACAAAAAATCACATTTTACGACCATTTAGTGAGTATTTAAATACTTTTCTATGCATACAATTATTAACCACAAAGTGGCAAACTTTAAATATTAAACATAAATATTAATTAAAGTGATAAAATGGTAGTTACACAGCAAATATTGGACGCATTAAAGCAAATTGGTTTAAATCTATATGAAAGAAAGCTATGGGTTGCTTTAATTTCCAGAGGAACTTCTACGGCAGGCGAATTGTCTTCATTAGCAAAGGTTCCACACAGTAGAACTTACGATGTTTTAGAGTCTTTAGCAGAGAAAGGGTTCGTGATGTTACAAACAGCAAAGCCGCTTAAGTATGTTGCGATGGCTCCTAACGAAGCTTTAGAAAGAGTTAAGAAAAAAATAAAAGAAGACATGGAAATAACAGTAGATAGAATAACTCAGTTCCAAAAATCTCCTGCTTTGAAAGAATTAGAGAGAATATACAAGAAAGGTGTTGAATTAGTAGAGCCAGGAGAAATGACAGGGTCATTGAGAGGAAGAAACGCCATGCATCAACAGCTAGAAACTTGTTTTAAGAATGCAAAAAACAGCATTTCAATTTTAACAACAACAAAAGGTTTAAATGATATACAAAGCATTCACAGCGATATTCTAAAGAAAGCATCAGATAAAGGAGTTAAAATAAGAATAGCAGCACAATACGGGAAAGAGCATTTACCATTAATAGAAAAACTTAAAGAATTTGCAGAAGTAAAGAAAATCACAAAACCAGAAATAGCAGGAAGATTTTGTGTTGTTGATGGGTCTCATGTCGTTATGGCATTAACAGACGAAGATGTTCACCCTACTCAAGACTTAGCCTTTTGGACCCAAAGCGAGCACGTGGCAGCAGATGTTTTAGGGCCAATGTTTGACTTTATCTGGCAGAAGATCGAAGCTGATTAATAAATCAAAATATAATTCTATTTTCTATAAGTGTTAATGCCCCTTTATTTAAACAAACTTAGGTCTTTTAGTTAAAAATTTAGGAATTGACAAAGCTTTGAATGGATAGCCTTTTATCAAGTTCTCAATATTTTTAATTAATTCCTCTAAAGAAATGTTTTCTATTTTTCCAGTTTCTCTAATCCTTACAGCAAGTTTTCCAGATTCTTTTTCTTTTGAGCCAACTACAACTATGAAAGGTATCCATTCCATCTCAGCATCTCTTATTTTCTTCTGTATCCTTTCAACTCTATCGTCTATATCAACTCTAATTTCATTTTTTTCCAGTTCTTTCATTAAATTTTCGCAATACTCTAAGTAACTGTCGTTTACAGGGCAAAGCCTAATTTGAACAGGAGATAGCCATATCGGAAGCAATGGATTCTTTCCTTCTTTTGAATCTGCATAGGCTTTTTCCAGCAAAGCATAAATAACTCTTTCGATAGCGCCTGATGGAGAAGAGTGCAATATAATAGGATATTGTTTTTTATCATTCTTGTCAATATAAGTTATCCCATATCTTTCAGCATTTTCTACATCGACCTGGTCAGTCGACAGGGCAGATGCCTTATCAATATTGTCTATGAAATTAAATTCATATTTCAAAATAAAATAGAAAAACTTCTTTTCCCACATTTCTGCTAAAACTGGCTTGCCATGGTGCTTAATTAAATTATTTATAAAATCTTTATTTTCCTCGTAGAAATCTTTAGTAAATCTTATAGCCATTTCATAATCATTGTCATTTATTCCGCAGTCTTTTAAAACATTCTTGCATAAATCAAATCTAATGAGATATTCCTTCTTAACTTGCTCCATGTCAGCGCACATTGCATGAACATCAGGCATGGTAAACGCTCTGAGTCTTCTTAATCCAACTAACTCACCGCTCTTCTCTCTTCTGAAGCTATATCTAGTCAATTCGTAAATCTTGAAAGGAAGGTTTTTGTATGATATCTGAGCGTCCTTAGTCATTAAGAATTGACCAAAGCATGCAGCAAATCTTAAGAAAAATTCTTTATCATCAGATTTAACAATATACTGTCTTGCAGGAAACCTGTTCAAGTAGCTAGCCAAGATTGGATGGTTTAAGTCATACATTATAGGAGTTTCAACTTCCATTCCACCATATTCAACTATCCTCTGGGTCACGAATGTTTCTAATAAAGATTTAATAAGTCTTCCTTTAGGATAGTATCTTAAGTTGCCGGGATCGCTTCCAGGTTCAAAGTCAGCTATTTCCATTTTTTTCATTAATGCTATGTGAGGTGGCATTTCCTTTACTTCTCTTGACTTTTCAATTTCATAATCAGCTAATTTCTTAAGCTTGACATGATTCTTAAAGTCAAAGTCTTCTATAGGAATTAGCTTGCCGTTAGTATCAAGAATATACCAAACTGATTTTAATTTCTCTTCAGCCTTTACTGCTTCAGGTATAGATTCTTTAACATCTCCCTTTGTAAATACTTTTGATTGTTCTGCCAAAGGGTGGCCCTTTATTTTCAGATTATATTGTTTGTTCCAACCAAAAGGAGCGCGATAAGTTTCTAATCCAGATTCTTTTGCATATGCTTCCATTTCCTTTAAGACTTTCAAAGCAAGTTCTGCGGTTGCTGGATTGTTAGATAAATGAACAAAAGGATAAATCAGAATTTTATTACATTTTATTACTTTCAAACTTTCCTTTATCTCATCAACAGCCTTTTTTGCTATAGCTACTGAGTCTTCTTTTTCAATTGCAGTAAATATTACAACAATATTCTCATATCTAACAGTCTTCTTCTCTGCTTCCTCAGCATTCCTTATTTCTTTTTCTATTGGTGTATACTCGATGAAGTCAGAGTGGTTTTGTAAAATTCTCATAAGATCACTATTTAATACGTTTAATATATTTATATAATCTTTGATTTAAGTTATTTTATTATTGAATAGCCCCTTCGTCTAGCGGCCAAGGACATCGGGCTTTGGTCATTTGACTAAAGCATTGAGCTTTGCTATGAAAGAAACCCGGTAACGTAGGTTCGAATCCTGCAGGGGCTACTTTTTTAAAACCAAAACATTTTTAAAGTCTTATTTATAAACATGTAAATACATCAGTGATGATAATGGGACTGTTTAGCGGAAGAGAGATGAAAAAAAGAGCAAAAAGGTATAGATGGCTGAAGACTGAATTTAATGTTAGAATGCTTCATCTAAAAGAAAAGAAAGATCCTTTAGAAGGAGCTCCGCAAGCAAGAGGAATAGTTCTAGCAAAAAGAGCAATTGAACAAAAGCAACCACACTCTGGATTGATAAAAGTTGTTAGGGTCCAGCTTTTAAAGAACAAGAAAGAAATTACTGTATTTGTTCCAAAATCAGGAGCTATAAACTTTATCAACGAACACGACGAGGTTTTGGTTGAAGGCGTTGGTGGATCACAAGGCGGACCGGTTGGTTCTCAGCACGGTTTAAGATGGAAAGTCATTAAAGTCAACAACATTCCTTTGGAGATGCTTAGAAAAGGTAAGAAAAAGAGAGAGGTTAAGTAATGGAAAGTATAAAACTTTTTAACAAGTGGGAAATTGAAGGTATCGCTGTTAATGATCCTGGTTTGAAAAATTATATTAATCTAAAGCCAGTAATAGTTCCAAGAACATTTGGCAGGACAGCAAAAAAGCAATTTCACAAGTCGCAGATGAATATTGTTGAAAGACTGGCAAATCATCTTTATGTCTCTGGTCATAGAGGTAAAAAACACCTTATAACAAGCGGAAGAAATGTCGGAAAAACTTTTAAGATATGGACTATTATTGAAGAATCTTTTAAGATTCTTGAGGAAAGAACAAAGAAGAACCCTGTAGAAGTTTTTGTTAAGGCATTGGAGAACGCTGCGCTAAGAGAGGAAATAACATCTTTCCAAGTAGGAGGAATAATAGTTAGAAAAGCTGTGATAACAGCTCCGCAAAGAAGAATTGACCTAGCATTAAGGCTTATAGTTCAAGGGTCTTTCCAAAAAGCAACTAATAATATCAAAAGAATGGCCGATACTCTAGCAGATGAGTTGTATGCAGCTTATAATTATGATCCTCAAAATTCTCATGCAATAAGGGAAAAGGAAAGAATAGAAAGAGAAGCTGCTGGCGCAAGATAAAAATGAATCTTATATGGAAGAAGTTTTAAGGTATGTGTAAATAAATTTAAAATTGTGATAGAAAATACATGCTTATAGAAATTATAAACATACCTAAGAACATGCCTAGCATAGAAAGATGCTGATTCTTGTGCTTATAGACATATGGCAGAAGCTCATCAAAACTTATGAATACCATTATTCCTGCTGTTGCAGATAGAATTAAACCTAGAACAAATTCATTTAAGAATTTATATAAAATAAGAAAACTTAGGATTGCTCCAATTGGCTCAGCGATTCCAGATAAAAATGAGTATAACAAGGCTTTCTTCTTGCTTTTACTAGCATATAAAATAGGCATGGAAACAGCAATTCCTTCAGGGATGTTATGCATCGCTATTGCCAAGGCAATAAGAATTCCAAGTTTAACATTCGACACTGATGAAAAGAAAACCGCTATTCCTTCTGGGAAGTTGTGTATTGTTATACCGAGCAAAAGCAAAATAGCTACTTTATTTAATTTTCCTTTTTTCCTTTTATGTTCATCTTCTTCGTAAATGTGTGGTATCAAAATATCAATTAAATAAATAATAAGAATACCACCAAAGAATGATAGAATTGCATATAATAATCCAGTAGTTTTAATGCCTTGATTAAGCAACTCAGCAAATGATATGAAAATCATTACCCCTGCTGAAAAACCAAAGGCTATGCAAAGATAGCGAAATTTTGGTTTCTTTATTAGAAATATTAGAAGTCCTCCTATCAAGGTTGAAATTCCTGCTAAAAAAGCAAGCAAAAGTGCTGATGTATAAAGCATATAATAGATTTACAATTTCTAGTTATTAACTTTTCTTGCTGATAAATGAAATTATCTATGGAAATAACTAACGAGTTCTAAGTTTTCAAAAAGTTTAAATATGCTTGCATCTTATTATTTCAAATCGTGTTAATATGGCAAAAGAAGAATATAGTGATAAAGTTCAAGAATTGATGAATAATCCAAAGAATATTAGAAACATTGGCATCGTTAGTCATATTCACCATGGAAAGACGACACTCACTGACAACCTAGCTGCAGCAGCAGGTTTGATGGCTAGAGACTTGGTAGGAGATAGGATGCTTACTTGGGTTGATGATCAGGAAAGAGAACGTCTAATGACAATTTATGGTGCGACTGTTACAATGGCGCATGTCTATGAAAATGAAAAATATCTGATTAACTTGTTAGACACTCCAGGTCATGTTGATTTTGGAGCTGATGTTACTCAAGCGATGCGTGCGGTGGATGGTGCGGTTGTTCTTTGTTGTGCTGTAGAAGGAGTAATGCCACAGACAGAAACTGTTTTGAAGCAAGCATTGTCAGAAAGAGTTAAACCTATTCTTTTTATTAACAAAGTAGATAGGGCAATACGCGAATTAAAACTATCACCAGAACAATTGCAAAAAAGGCTAGCAAACATTGTTATTGATGTTAATAAATTTATTCAAAGGCATGTTGAGCCTCAGTTTAAAGACAAATGGATTGTTAGAGTCGAAGATGGGTCTGTTGCATTTGGTTCTGCTTTGAAAAAATGGGCAATTTCAGTTCCTTTTATGCAAAGATCAGGTGTTACATTCAAACAAATAATTGATTTATGCTCACAAGAAAGGGATGAAGAATTATCCAACATGGCACCGATGCACACGGTTGTTCTTGATATTGTTATTAAGCATTTACCTTCTCCGCTAGAAGCTCAAAAATATAGAATAGAAAAAATTTGGAGAGGTGATATAAGCTCTGAAATAGGAAAGCAATTGTACAACTGTGATCCTAATGGAAAACTAGCAGCAGTGCTAACAAAGGTTACTTATGATGTTCATGCAGGAATGATATCAACCATAAGAATATTTTCTGGTAAATTGTCAAGAGGTGAAGATGTTTATATTGTCAATACTGGTCAGACCATAAAAGTTCAGCAAGTTACAACATTCATTGCTTTGCGAAGAATACCAGTTGAGCATGCGTTGTCTGGAAATGTTGTTGGTCTAGTTGGTTTGTCAGAAGCTGCTGTTGGTCAAACTATATGTAATCCTGGCTATCCAATAGAAGAATTTGAAGCAATAAAGCATATCTTCGAGCCAGTTGTTACAAAATCTATTGAGCCGAAGTATCCACAGGATTTGCCTAAATTAATAGATATTTTAAAGACCTTAAGCAGAGAAGATACAACCTTAAAAGTTAAAATAAACCAAGAGACTGGTGAAACATTGGTTTCTGGTTTAGGAGAACTACATTTGGATGCAAAAGTTGAAAGAAAGATAAGAGAGAAGGGAGTGGAGATAGTTGTCTCGCCACCTATAGTCGTCTATAGAGAAAGTATTTTTGGCAAGTCGCCAGAAATAGAAGGTAAATCTCCAAACAAGCATAACAAGTTCTACATATCAGTCGAATCTGTCTCACCAGAAATTTATAAAGCAATGACAGAAGGAGTTATTAAAGACGCTGAAATCAAGGGAAAGAATCTTGAATTAAGAAAGAAATTAGTAGAATTAGGAATGGAGAAGGACGATGCGAAAGATGTTATTCTTATTCATAATCACTGTATGCTTTTAGATTGCACAAAAGGAATACAATACTTGAACGAGTCAATAGAAGATGTTAAAGCTGCTTTCATAGACATTACTGAAAACGGTCCTTTGTCTAAAGAGCCATGTTCAGCTGTCATTGTCAGGATACATGATGCAGAGCTTCACGAGGATGCTGTTCATAGAGGTCCTGCTCAGATAATGCCAGCTGTTAGGCATCCTATTATTCAAGGTATGCTTAAAGTTGGTGTTACATACTTAGAACCAAAACAGATAATTAGGATTGATACACCTCAAGATTATATAGGAAATGTTACAGCTGAGATAAACAACAGAAGAGGAGAAATTCTAAACGTAGAGCAGGAGGAATATTCTGCAGTTATAACAGCTAAAGTTCCTGTTGCTGAGCTGTTCGGATTTGAAGGAGCTTTAAAATCTGCCACTGCAGGCAAAGGATTCCAGTCCTTAATGGATGTTCTATTCGAAAAAATACCAAATGAAATAAGGGATCAGGTTGCAACTAGAATAAGAGAAAGAAAAGGACTTCCAAAAGAACTTCCAAAATCTGAAATATAACAAAAACTTTAAATAGCTTGCATATTAAAGATAAAAAGGTGATTAAATGGCTCAAAAACCACACTTAAACTTAGTAACAATTGGCCATGTTGACCATGGAAAATCAACTCTAGTTGGTAGAATACTTTATGATACAGGAGCAATAAAAGAAGAAGATATGAGAAAATTAAAAGAATTAGCTACAGAATTAAAGAAAGAAACATTTGAATTTGCTTTTGTCATGGATAAATTAAAAGAAGAAAGAGAAAGAGGAGTTACAATCGATGTAATGCATCAAAGATTTGATACTCCAAAATATTATTTCACAATCATAGATGCCCCAGGACACAGAGACTTTGTTAAGAACATGATAACAGGTGCTTCTCAAGCAGATGCAGCTTTGTTAGTTTGCTCTGCCAAGGAAGGAATACAAGAACAGACAAAAGAGCACGTATTCTTGATTAAAGTCTTAGGTGTAGGTCAAATCATAGTTGCTATTAACAAGATGGATTCTGTTAATTATGACCAAGCAAAGTTTAATTCCACGAAAACAGATGTGGAGAAACTTTTAAAGTCAGTTGGTTATGATACTTCCAAAATATTATTTGTTCCAACTTCCGGTTATATGGGAGACAATGTTGCAAAGAAATCTGCTAAGATGGCTTGGTACAACGGACCAACGTTAGTTGAAGCGTTTGATACTTTACATGTTCCAGCACAGCCAGTTGACAAGCCTTTAAGACTACCAGTCCAAGATGTCTACACGATTACGGGGATAGGAACTGTTCCAGTAGGAAGAGTAGAAACAGGAATAATGAAAACAGGAGATATGGTAGTGTTTGAACCAGCTGGAGTGAAGGGAGAAGTTAAGTCAATAGAAATGCATCACGAGCAAATACCAGAAGCAAAACCAGGTGACAACGTTGGATTCAGTGTAAGAGGTGTAAACAAGACAGACATAAAGAGAGGAGATGTTGTAGGAACTGTTAGCAATCCTCCATCTGTTGTAAAAGAATTTACAGCACAAATAATAGTCTTGCATCACCCGAACGTAATAACGAAGGGTTACACGCCTGTGTTCCACGTTCACACTTCACAGACTGCATGCAAAGTAACTGAAATTGTAAGAAAGATTGATCCCAAGTCAGGAGCAACCTTGCAAGAACATCCAGATTTTATAAAAACTGGAGACGCTGCAATAGTCAAATGCGTTCCGAGCAGGCCGTTTGTTCTTGAGACGAGCAAAGACTTTCCAGAGTTAGCAAGATTTGCAGTCAGAGATATGGGTCAGACGATTGCTGCAGGTGTCTGCTTAGAAATTGTGAAAGCAAAATAATTTTAAATTTTTTATTTTAGTTCTCTTTCTTTTATGATAAAAGTCTATTTCTTTTTTCTAAACTTATCATAAATCCACACTATTAGACAGGAGAGAATATACCAAAAGACTAAATCTATCAACAAATTAGGAAAATTAAACCATGGTTCTGGACATGGAGGAAGTTGACAGAATGTTGATGATGGATTGTGACCTACATAATAGAACTCTAAAGGAATGCCGTAGGTGGGAGCTTTAAATGAATAAGTAGGAAGAGATAATGAAATCAATACAAAAAATAATAAACCAACTATTATTTTTCTCCGATTCGGTTTCAGAAACTGCTTCCAATTCATAGTTAATTTATAGAAATTCCGGTTAAAATAAATATGCTTATAGAATAAGAACATTATTTAAAAAACTTGAACTTTTAGTAAAGGCAATATCAGTTTAAATATCTTCACTTTTATAATATCTAATATAAATTATCGATAAGGGGATATTTATAGAGGATATAACCGACTACTACAGGAGAAACATAGAAAGTGGAAGAGTTAAAGGCAATGGCAATGTAGTTAGGGATTCTAAGGCGTCTAAGGAAAACAGGAAAACCATACTTTTATTCGATGACGAGAACATGGCAAAGGGATTGAAGCATGGCACTAGAAGGAACTATATGTTGAGAATCCATAGGTTTGCCGAATATTTGGGTGAAAAGAACTTTAAAGATGCAACAAAGTATGACATCATAAACTATGTCAAACAGATGAAAATGAAGAATCTTAAAGCAGGTTCTATTAGGGAAGAGCAGGCGGTTCTAAAGCACTTCTACACATGGCTTTTTGATGGAGATGCACCAGAATGCGTCAGGTGGATAAAACTGAAGACGAACCAAAACAACATACGTCCAGAGGACTTGCTGACAGAGGATGAAATAAAGAAGATGATAGACGTCTCATCAAACTTCAGGAACAAGGCGATAATTTCTACTCTTTATGAAAGCGGTTGCAGGATAAGCGAGTTTTTGAATATAAAATTGAAAGACATGAGATTTGACGAGTTCGGTGTAAAAATCAAGGTTGACGGAAAGACGGGTGAAAGGGACATAAGGATTGTGAATTCTACAGGGTATTTAAAAGAGTGGATGAAAAATCATACGTCAAAGAATGACATGGAATCATATTTGTGGTTGACTAACAACGGAGAGCGATTGAAATATGAAGCCTTGGCAAGACTACTGAAAGTATATGCAAAAAAAGTTGGCATAATCAAAAGGATTCATCCTCACCTGTTCAGACATTCCAGAGCCAGCAAATTGGCATCGAAGCTACCGGAGTCATATTTGAGGAAATGCATGGGATGGACAAATGACTCGAAGATGGTCAGCACTTACGTTCATTTAAATTCCAATGACGTGGATAATGTTTTGTTGAAGAAAATATATGGAATGAAATCGGAGAAGATAGAAGAGATGGTTGAGAAGCTAGCTCCTAAAGTCTGTTATAACTGCGGTGAAAGGAATCCGCAGGATTATGATTTCTGCTTGAACTGCAAGCTTCCACTTGACATAGAATCAATAAAGACAGGAGAAAAAAGATTTCTACTACCGATAATACAAAAGATGATAGACAGAAGGATGGAAGAACGTAGAATAAGGAAAGTTGGTTAATATGGCAAAATATTTGCGATTTGAGACTAGCGATGAAGTTTCTGACGTTCTGTTCGCAGTTATTGATGGCAATAACAATGTGAAGAGCGTAATGAAGGTTCTGAAACAACCGCAATCGACTGTATCATCAAAACTTCAATTCTTGCGTGATAATGATGTTATTATTAAAGACAAGTGGAAGTTTGAATCGAACTGGAAGACAATAACAAAGGTATTTCAAGGAGAAGTTAAGAAGTACTTTGAAGACTTGCTGGACTTCTTAAAAGACGTATCAAAGTTTAAGAAAAAGGAGATAGCAACCATAAAAAACATAATTGAAAGGATACCTGAAATATTCAATGAGGGAAGGGTTGTCAGCATCTATGAAATGTATGCAGATTACTTTATTGATGGTTGTGTTAAAAGGATAAGCACAACTGAATTAGCTGAATTGTATTTAGACATGCTGAAGAGGACGGATACCATCAGATTTAAGGAATTTGATGAGAATATCGTTTCAATAAAGAAATTGTTTAACAAATTGAACATTAGCGACATGGAAGAGGACTTTTTCATACAAGCTGAGAAAAATATGAAGGTGAAGTAAATGGTTAATGAATTTAGGAAAATGTTTGAAATCTTCAAAAAAGGACTTTCAGAACTGGATTATTGGATTAATCAAGGAGTAGTATTCAGCAAGGAAGAGATAGATGAGTTGATGGATATTCAAAATAGTTTGGATAAGCAGATTAATACAATAATAACATTTCAAGACAGATTAGAGAAATTGAAAAAAGAGTAAATTTTATAGAACAATTATTTCAGTTTTGTTGGGTCTAAACCAGCTTCTCGTAATCTTCTGATTACTTCTTCATGAGAAGGTTCTTTCCCATGTTCAAATGCCTTTTGTATTTCTTCTTTACTCTTTCCGCAATTAGAGCATCCTGATATGACTTCAGTACTTTCGTGACTTTTTACATATTTAGTGCTTCTTCCAGCTCTGCATCTAGTTCTTATTGCACTAAAGCTACTTTCTTTATGTATAGCTTTTACAGTCATTTCTTTACAGAATGGACACTCGATATTTATTACATCCGGAATGACAACACCTATCTATAATTAATAATATAAATAATTATACTTTATTATGCCATCTCTCAACTGGATAGGAAAGGAACAAGTAGTCAACCATGACAAAGAAGTTCCCTTTAGACTTCTAAAGAAAGTAAAGTCCGCTTCTTTTGGTGAAAGTTCTCAAAATCTAATAATTCATGGAGACAACCTAGAAGCTTTGAAAGCTCTTATGCCATATTATCATAACCAAATAAAATGCATATATATCGACCCACCTTATAATACAGGAAATGAGAAATGGGTATACAACGATAAAGTCAATTCTCCAAAAATAAAAAAATGGTTCGGAAAGGTAGTTGGTGGCGAATTAGAAGACTTGTGCAGACATGATAAATGGCTTTGTATGATGTACCCAAGATTAAAATTACTAAGGGAATTGCTCTCTGAAAAGGGTATAATTTTTATTAGTATAGACGACTCTGAAGTTTCACATCTTAAAGATATAATGAATGAAATATATGATGAGAAAAATTTTATAGCTCAAATAATATGGCATAGGAAAAGAGGTAAGGATAACTCAGCTAAATATTTTAGTAGAGTACATGAGTATGTACTAGTTTATGCAAAAAATATTGATTTTGCTGAAATCAAAAAAATTGAATTGGAACAAAGAACAAAGGATGCTTACAGAAATCCAGACAATGATGCTCGTGGTCCATATAGGCTGTTAGGTGCTTGGGCAAGAGGAACGCAGGGCGGTTCAAGATACAGTTTTGTATCTAAATCCGGCAAAAAATTTAGTGAAAAATTATGGTTAGTAAATAAAGAAACTATGAAAAAGTATGACGAAGAAAAACGTCTAGTTTTTGTTGGCAAAAACGTTTACAGAAAATTATTTTTATCAGAACATGGTGGAGCAATTCCTGAAACTATATGGCTGGACACTTCAAATGCTGCTAATGCTTCTGACGAAATTAAAGTAATATTTGGAGAACAAATTTTTGAAACCCCAAAGCCAACACCATTAATAAAAAGAATAATTCAAATTTCAACTGATAAGGATTCTATAATCTTAGATTCATTTGCTGGAAGTGGTACTACAGCAAATTCGGTAATGAAGTTAAACAAAGAAGATAAAGGTAATAGAAAATTCATATTAATTGAAATTGAAGATAAGGTAGCAAAAAATATAACAGTTGAAAGAATTAAAAAATCTATAAAGAAATTCAGATATAATGATGGGTTTGAGTTTTGTGAACTTGACAAACCTCTTTTTAATGAAGACGGCCAGATAGAAGAAGAATGTACATTTGAGCAATTGGCAACATACATATATTTCACTGAAACTCAAACAAATATAGATAAAAGCAACATTAAAGGAAACTTTATTGGAGACTATGATGATATTTCCTTTTACCTCATCTTTAAAGAAAAGGGCAATAATATTCTTAATAAATCATTCGTAGAAAAAATAAAATCAAACAAGCAAAGAAAGGTTATCTATGCGGACAAGTGCTTGGTAGATGACAAAACATTAGAGAAGAATAATATACAATTCAAGCAAATACCATACGAAGTAAAGGTGTATTGATGGAGCTAAAAAGATACCAAAAAGATAGTGTAGATATAATAAAGGAATTTATTAGCTGTCTAGGCAAAGAAACTCCAGAGTTTGCCTTTATGCACATAACAAAGAAACCTTACAAGGAAGAATTTTTCGGACCTGATGTTCCGTTTGTATGCATAAAGATACCAACAGCCGGAGGAAAGACGTTGGTTGGTTGTCATTCTGTTAATGAAATTATAAATGGTCTTCTTAAGGAAAAGATGGGAAGAGGGATATTGATGTGGTTTGTTCCCTCAGAAGCTATAAAAAGTCAAACCCTAAAGAAATTCAAGGATAGGAACGATATCCACAGAAAGGTTTTAGACGAGTTTTTCGACAATAATGTTAAGATATACTCTAACGAGGAAGCGTTGAAGATTAGAAAATCTGACATAGAAAGCAATCTCTGTATAATAATTTCTAGTCTAGATGCATTTAGAAAGGAAGAACAGAAAAGAGGTAATTACAAAGTTTATCAAGAAAATGGAGCTTTGATAGAACACTTTGAAAATATCGAAGATAGCAATAAATTAGAAAAAGACGAAGCAGGCATAGTAAAGTCATTGGCTAACGTAATAAGATTAGAAAACCCTTTGATAGTCATTGATGAAGGTCATAGGACTAAGACTAAACTGTCCATAGATTTTTTGAGAGACCTTAATCCTAGCTTTATTATCGAATATACTGCTACGCCAAGACCAGAGAGCAATATACTAGTTGACATCCATTCTTCTCGACTAAAAGAGGAAAATATGGTAAAATTGCCTTTGGTTTTGGAGAGTCATACTCAATGGCAGAATGCCGTTAATCAAGGCGTTCTAAGAAGAACGGAATTGGAAAAAATAGCTAAGAAGGAAGGAGGAGAAAAAATAAGACCTATAGCGTTATTACAAGCTGTACAGGAAAAAGAAGATAACGAAAAAATAACCGTAGGTAAATTAAAAGATTTTCTAATTAATGAAAGAAAGATACCAGCAGACGAAATAGCGATAAAAACTTCTAGCAACAACGAACTGGAAGGCATCAACTTGTTTAGCAAGTCCTGTAAGATAAGATATATAATAACGGTCAATGCTTTAGCTGAAGGATGGGACTGTTCATTTGCCTATATCCTTATTTCTGTTGCCAACATAGGCTCTCCGATAGCCGTAGAGCAGATTATAGGAAGAATAATGAGACTACCATTTGCAACAAGAAAGTCAAATGAAGATTTGAACAGAAGTTATATTTTCGCTTCAGCAAAAAGATTTAACGATGCAGCCGACCAAATTATAGAGGGTCTGGAGAATAATGGTTATAGCAGATTTGATTTAGTTGATAGCAGCAAAAAACAAAAATATCCATTTGATATAGAAAGGAAATTTAACGAAGAGTTTGCGGTACCTTTGCTTTCTTATGGAAACGAAGAGTTGTCGTTTGAAGATTTGTTAGGCGAGAACTTCAAACTCTCTGAACAAGATACAAAGCTTGATTTTAAGGTTAATTATGATTCTGACGGAAGAGCCATAATAGATATCAAAAAAGAAAGGGGAGAAGACAAGTGGATAAGAAGTGCACAACATACTTTGAAGCTGACATACAAGGATAGAGGGCTGTCTAAAAATGAATTGGTTCAGTGGCTGGATAAAAAGCTCAGATTTATCATGATTGACAAAACCGACAAGGTAAAGTTTATTGAAAAGATTATTGATGGTATCAAGGGGTATACGATTCAAGACTTATCTATAAACCGTTATCCTCTTCTTTCTCAGCTTGATGAAAAGATAAATAACATTCTAGTTAGCTATGCGAAGAAAAGATTTGATGAGCTACTGAGCAAGGGCAAATTAGGTGTAAGAAAGTTTGAAAGTTTTAGTAAGATTATAACACTTTCTAAGGAAATGCCGCAAGAGTTCAACAAGAACTACTATCCTAAGATAGACGAGCTGAACAAGGAGGAAAAGAATTTCATCGAAAGGCTGGATTTGGAAACTTTGCCAAACATTAAATTCTGGATAAGAAACAGAGCAAAAAGCGACCCGTTTTATTTACAGGGTTGGCAAAGAGATAAATTCTATCCTGATTTTGTTGCCCTGACTAATAAGGAAAATATATTAGTTTTGGAGTGGAAAGGTGAACATCTATTAAGCAACGAAGACACTAAGTATAAAGAAGAAATAGCCAAAACTTGGGAAAAGTTAGGCAATGGTAAGTTACACTTCTTTTTAGTTCATGATAAAAATATAGAAGAAGTATTGCTTAAAATCAAAACGCTTTAATTATTAACATCCATATCTCTTAACCCAATCTTCATATGCAAATTCACTAACATCGCAGAATTCTTCATATACAGTAGCTTTTCCATTAGCGAGTAATTCAGCATTAAGATTCTTTCCATTACAATAGACAACTGCTACTATTCGACCATAGCTGCCGCCAGTCTGACCATCATCTTCATCAACTGTTGCAGTTGAACCTACTGGGCATATGCTTGAAACAAAAGTCTTAGCTAGTTTCCCTGCTTCTGTATCAATTTCAAAAGCATTAACTAAAGTAAGCCTTATAGAATCGTTGTTCACATATAACGTATCGCCATCTACAATTCTGGTGACTGTTCCATTGTAGCATCTTGCATTTCCTTTGCAAACAGAAGTTTGCGGGCAAGGAGCGAATTCACAGTTTGGACCGACCCTGCCAACAGCACTACCATCAGGGCATATTTTTGCTTCTGCTGTACAAGCTTTATAACTTATTTGCGTGCATCCAGCTATCAAAACTGTTGCTAAAATCAGTATAGCTATAAGCCATTTCATATTAATCATATAGAAAATCAGGATTTAATGGTTATTTTTCCAATGTTGAAGGAAATTTTAAGAATAATAAAAAATACTAAATTCTTATGGAAAAAAAGATGTTAAAGGAGTTAGAATTAATTGGTTTATTTTTAGATTTACTTTTATCAAATCGAAAGTGGAAAAAAATCAAAAAAACCAATAATATAAATTGTCATGTAACAGCAAACGCAGTATGCAGAATTTTAAATAGTTTAGGTTATAATGCAAAAGTTGTTTGTGGTATTGTAGACCATAAAGTCAAGCATAGTTGGATAGAAACAAACAATTCTTTTATCGAGACAGATACAAGACAAATATTTCCTAATGAATTTTCATCACCATTTGTAAGGATGTTTTCAAAAGATGATGAAAAATATAAGAGATATGAAAAACTTCTTGTAAACTACAAAACAAATGAAAAGATAATAGAAATGTTATACCAAGATTTATTGAAAGCTGTTTAAGAAATACGTAAAAATCAGGATTTAAGGGTTAATTTTTCTTCTTGCATTTTTTTCCATGTTTTTCTGCTTCCTCTAAAGAGTTGAAATTAGCATGACAATTAGAGCATATAAATCCAATCTTAAGCATACCAAGATTTTTAAGCTCTTTCAATTCATTATCAGTTACTCTTCCAGATTCATATTCCTCTTTTAAGGTCCTTTTAATTGTTTCATTATCAACCTTCTGACCAGTGTTCATCAATTTTACTATTATTTTAAAGATTATCTTAGGATTTTTGTATACTTCCTTTAAATCTATTCCCTCGCCAATGTTGAATTTTTTTCTTTGCTCAACATATAACCTTGCCATATCCTCAGAAACTTCCCAAATTTCTGCTATTTCTTTTATTGTAAATCCTTTTTCAACAAGCAAATTAGTTAAACAAAACCTATTTATTAGTAAACTGCCTTGATTTTTTAAAATCTCTTCTGTAAGAATTATTATCTTAGTTTTTTCAACATCAATCGCAGGTTCTTTATGTAACAAACCTTTTGAAACATGTTTTATATTTTTACTAACTAAACATCTTATGTTATGTTTTTCAGATAATTTCAGTTCTTCTTGACCAATATCAAAAGGAATCAAAATTGTGTCAATAGGATTATCTTCAACGCTGTTTATTGCTACTATTCTTTCTTCTAATCTATTTATTCTAAAATCTGCATCATTTAATATTTTTCTTTTTGTTTGAAAATCTAATTCTGGATAAGTCAATTCATTCTCTATTGCTTTGTCGCCACATATAAAAAATGCTCTTAAATTGGAAGTTGCTGTTAAAGGATTAAAAACAGCTGGTTTTTTACGTTCTATCAAGTAAAAATTAGGTGTCCAATATTTTTCCATTCCTTTTCTTCTTTCAATTACATCTTTTGTTGTAATGTTAAGATTGTCCAATATGTCCACTAATATCTCTCCCTTTTTTTCATAAGCCGAGTCTAAGAATTTCTCTATATCTTTTTCAGACCAAAGTATTATCCCATTATCTTTCGCTAGTTTCAAATCTTCATGTCTTATACTTACGCCATAAATAGCCAATACAACCTTATCTGCATTGATTATCTTATTTTTTCCAGACCACTCATGAATAAGATTTCTGACAATCAGACCACCACTACTTCTTTCTTTGCATTCTATAGCGATAGTATAGCCTTCATACTTGGCCAGAACATCTATTTCATATCCTTTAATTTTAACATCTTGTTTTGTTCTAAATCCAGCTAAATCAAAAATCTTTTTTACTGTTGTTTCAAGAAGATTACCTGCCCTTGCCATAATAGTCATATAGAAAATTAAGATTTAAATTTCTCATTCTCTTCCATGACATAAGCTACTAGCTTGCATAGTTTAAGGAAAGCATAAGCATCATTCTTATCTTCAAAATAAACCCTCATAACTTTAGTTTAGAAGTATTTGTAACTTAAATTTCTACCACTACCGACAGTGGTAATCAAGAAAGCTACAGTTCCATCCCTTTCTCTATCACTATCTTCTTTTCGTCCTTTAGAAGAGAAACTTTTACTATAGTCCTTTCGTTCCAGCCCAAAGCTTTCACTTCAGGTGTTACAAATATGACATAGCTATTGTGCCATCTCACCAATTTCTTAGCTCTAGCACTGACAGACTTCCTCATAAAATCCCTTGAGAAGAAATAGTAGCATACACGTTAAGAATAGTAACCGTGCTTTACACGATACTTATAAATACGGGATTTTTCATAATCAAAGTATGAAAAAGGGATATGCTATCGGGAGCATTTTAATGATAATCGGTCTGATAGGTATTCTCTTTTCATTATCTCATCTAGGTTGGTTATGCAATACCTCGCTTGAAAATCCACACCCCATGATATGTTATACTAATTTAATACTTGGTGGTTCTCCATCTCAAGCCTACGAGCCATATGTCGCTCTATTAGCTACTTTATTTGGAATAATATTTGGAATCGGAATTGGAATAATTGCAACAGCTCGTATCAAAATTTCATAGCATCCTTCCTGTCTTCAAAATAGACCTTCATAAATTTCTAATTGATGAATGATAATAAAATGGTTCTTTACCACTTACATGGGTGGTAGAATTTACAAAAATGATTCTTTGGCATAGTTTTAGTCGGAGGGTATACCCCATAGAAGATACCATTGCAGACGCATAGCAATGACATTACTGCCATTAGCAGATTAACGAGTTCTGAAGACTGTCATTTATTCATAGTCATAGGAAATCTTGTCAGGGTTTATATTTCCTATATAAACCCTTTGTAGGATTTTTGTTTGTTTAATTAATTAAATTAATTAAACAAATTTATCTATTTATTTTATAAAAAATAAGAATTAGGATTAATATAAGAAATATTAAATCCGATTAATCTTTGGTACAAAATTAAAATCCTATGCTATCCCTTAAATATATTCAGTATAAGAAGTGTGACGAAATATGTCAAGATAGTGAAGAAATCGATAAATATTCTCAGGTATGCAAAAGACAACATATGGTGGTTTGAATATCTTCTCATTTAAAAAATCAAAAAATATGGATTCACCGAGTGTTTTAACTATCGGTGTCAGCTTTCTAAACTCTGCCAATACCACTTTCTTAAGCTCCTTCTCATTTAAATTTTTTAATTTTTTGGAATTCCAACTGGTAACAAATTCATCAAAACTTTTAGAGCTAATAATTTCTTTAGATTTTGGAAGGAGTTTCTCGTATTTCGGAAGATGACGGATACTTGCACTTAATACCAAAATGTCAAAAAAAACTTGATATATGCATCGCAATGCAAAATCATTCTTTTCACTGGCTTCAAGCTTGCCATCATCATCCCTATAAATCTCATAAAACGCATCCTTCGTGTCCAAATGCAACGCCAAGTAGTCATCGAAAAATGTCCTGAACCAGTGCGAATCAAAAAGCAATTCTAAAAATTTGGTGTCATCCTCGCTCAATTCAAATAACTGTGGGTTTGATGAGCTTTTCTTCCTGTATTCTGCAATTTTTTTGATATATCCTATCAAAGGTTTGGGAGTGGAATAATATTTTAGAGTAAAATCAATAATATTAGCGGTGATATATTTTGAATTTATTAGGCTTTGCCGAGCGTTTATTATTGGTTGTATGTTGATTTTCCTACTATTATGCTTCTGTCCGTAGATAAATTCGATTGCTTCATTATGTTGCTTCCTTGGTATGAAATATGCCAAATAAACCAAAGATTCATTTTCTGTTTTTAAAATTTTCTCCATCATAATTCTATCCTTATACATATTTTTTAACTACTGTATAAATATACATACATTTAATGTATAAATATATTTAATACTTATATTTTAACTTCTGGTAATAAGCTCTCTTATGGCAAGAGTTTCAACGTCAGTAACAATCCCGATAGAACTTTTTAAGAATAGCAAGGTCTATGCAGCAAATAGAAACATAAAATTTTCAAGATTAGTGGAACTCAGTCTAAAAAATTACATCAAGAGAAAAGGTGATTAAATGATTAGTTTTAGAGGTCGAGTAAAGAAAAATTCAATTCCTCTTCCTTTAAAGGCAAGAGAAGAATTGGCAAATGGGACTTTAGTTAACGTCTCTGCTGAGGAATGCGAAGAGTGAGCACATGTTCGAAGATGCTGAAAGAGTCTATCAAAAATTCGAAGAAGAAATGGAAAAAATCATTAAGGAAAGATTAGAAAAAGAAGAATAAAAAATCTCTCCTGCTGGGAGAGGGTTGATAAAATGGCCAAAAATTATATTAATCTAAGAGGGTTTAAATCTATCATTATTAGTTTTCTCGAGGACGAGTTGATAGACCTTATGCTAGACTCTGGATTCTTAACCCAGTCAGACTTGATGGAACACCTAAAGGAATGTCATGACAAGGTGAAAAAATGAATCTAATTATATCTAACAAATTTGTAGACTTTGTGACTTCAGGCTACAATGAAAAATGCTACTGGGAAATCAGAAACATATCAAAAGACGGAAATGCAGGCTCCGTCTTTTTTGACAACTCAGATGAACTGAAGAAATACTTGGAGATAAATCAGGACAGACTCTCGAGTGTAAACTGCTTTCTGAGTGCAAATCCCAGAACAGCAAAGTCAAGAGGGGATGAGAGCGTAAAGTTTTCTAACATATTAATGATTGACTTGGACAGTCCTAGAGCAATAGAGGATTATGATAAAATTTATTCAAAATTATATGAACTCGGTTTGATGCCTTCTTTGATTGCAAACAGCGGTCACGGCATTCACATCTACTGGAAATTAAGCGAAACAATAAGCTCGGAATTATGGACTGAACTTCAAAAGGCGTTGATAGGGTTTTTCAAAACTAATTTTCCCGAATACAATCCAGACGGCAATGTAAAAAATCCCGAGCGAGTTATGAGATTGATAGGCACTATGAATGTCAAAGATGCACCTGTTGAAACAATGATATTGAAAGAAGGAAACATCTTCATTGAAATTTTAACCATAGAAAACATACTGGAACCTTTCATTGAAGAAAAAATATCAAGAGAGGTCAGACCGCAGAATGCCAATCTGACCAAGGAACTTTCAAGTGAGCAAATGGAGAAGCTGGCGAACCTGGTATCACCGCTCTGGATAAAGGGCCACCGAAACCAGATGCAGATTTCATTGACGGGAACTTTGATGAAGGAAGGTTTCTCCTTGGATTCAATTAGAAAACTGGTTGAAAGAGTCTGCGATTCAACAAACGATGAGGAAAAGGAATCAAGGATAAGAAATGTGATGCATCATGAGAAATTTGACGACTTATCGCAACTGCTGGGTTCAAGCGGGCTTTACAAGGAGTTTCTAGATATTTTGGAAATCAAGGAAGATGCTTCACAACTTATTGCAAAAATAAAGGAGATAGCAAGTGAGAAACCAAAAATAAAACTGGAGTTTCTGGCAAATCATCTAAATAATTTTCAGAATTTGGAAAAAATAGTAAACCTCTACGGCCAAGAGTATAAGGTGATAAAAAAGGCATTGTGGTACTTTTTGTTTTCCCTGCCGTTCAGGCGAGTCATCATCAAACTCGGCAACATAGAGGTTGACGGGAGATGCAACTTTGCCTTTCCTATGCCGTCGGGCTCTGGAAAAAGGAAGCTTGTTCTTGCCATTGAAAAGATAGCTCGTGAATTAAATCTTGACTATGCCAAGCCGACGAGCTTCCACCCAGAGCAATTAATCGGGAAGGTTTTAAGGAAAAAGGAAAGGGGAACTGGAGAGTGCTTTGAGCAAGTCCAAGGATGGTTCTCACTGCCGATAGTCATCTTCGAGGAAGCTATAGAACTTTTGAGGAGCAACGAACCGCTATACAAGGAATCAAGAAAATACCTAATCACTGCACTGGACCCCTACGGGCAGAACGAACTTGTAAAGAAAATGGTTGACACACCGATCGGGGAGGCATTAAGATATACACCCGACATGGCCTGTACAATGTTCTTCCAACCATACTCTTTGGACGAGGAGATAGTCCTGATTGGATTGCTGAGAAGATTCATTGTCCCATACATCAAGGTAAAGAACAATTTCGAAGTTCAGAATTATGACCAAAGACTTTACGGTGTTGATGAAAATTCAATTATCAATGCAGTCAATGAAGTATCCAATTGCATTATGAAATTACAGAAAGAAAATATCGTTGTCAGTTTCAAGCTAGAAGCCATTGAAAGATTGTCAAAGTTGCATTTAGAACTATTGAAGATGGGTGCATCCCATTTGGAGAAATGCAAGAACTATACTTTGATAGTCGACTATGACTTGCAAGATAAGTTAGTAAAGCTCTCCGCCATCCAAGCATTGTCAAAAAATAGAACTATGATTGAAGCAGAGGATGTGGAGATGGCGTTCATGGACTTGTATGAGTTCTTCAGTTGCACGCTGAATTTCATTGAGAACAAAATCATAGGGTACTTGGACTACGGGGAAGGTTGGGGAGGAGCGATAAAAAGGGATGCTGAAATCCTGAGATGGCTGAAGGAGCAGGATGCTACAGCCAAGGAAAACACCAAGGTTTCAATATCAAAATTCATCGGCAAGATTACCGAGGTATATGACACATCAGAGGAAAATGCGAGGAAAAAATACTACAAGTTCAAGGAAAACGGCTGGGTTGATTCAAAGCAGGTATTCCAAAATGACACGAGAGTCTGGCTGAAAGTTCAAGGTGACCAAGCTGACCAAGGTGGTAAGCCAGTGGAGCCGTCATTCTTAGAGAATATTGGTTTGGAATATCAAAGGATTGTAAATAAATTGCTGTCCAATGGGTATACCACCTTTACCACCTTAACCACCTTGGAAAAGACAGAGTGATTTTCTTGAATTTCATAGACTTGTTCTGCGGATGCGGTGGGTTTAGCTGTGGATTCAAGCAGGCAGGGTTCGAGCATCTATTCGGATTGGATGCATGGGAAGGTTGCAGGGAAACATATGAGAAGAATATAGGAAAGTTTGTATTGAAGGACATTAGGGAATTCAATGGCGATGAGTGGAGAGGAAAGATTGACGTGGTGATAGGCTCTCCGCCATGTCAGGAATTCTCCATAGCGAATCCAAGAAGGGATATAAATGAGGGAATGAAACTTGTTAATGAATTCTATAGAGTGATAAATGAGATACAGCCGAGAGCATGGATAATGGAGAATGTCCCGATGATTTTTAAAATCGATGGGATAAAGGGGTTCAAGCATATTTTCAATGCCAATGATTTCGGAGTCATACAGAACAGGGTGAGATGCTTCGTATCGAACATACCATTGAAACCGAAGACGGAGGATAAGATTTTTTTAGACGGACAGCAGGCCCTGAAATACTGCGTGAAAGCCAAGTCAAGAATCCACTCGATATTCAACACAGTCACAACCCAGATTTGCAACTACAGGAGCCAAGCCTTCATGGATGTGAGGGGGTTGCGTTTTCCCACGGTAGAAGAGATAAAGTCCATAATGTCATTCCCATTCAACTATGAATTCTTGGGGGAGGATGTCTGGAGGCAGTTGGGGAATGCAGTCCCTCCGTTGATGTCCTACAGAATCGCATCATCAGTAAAGGAGACAATAATGTGACTCTATAATTAAACAAGTAGAATTTGATAGGTTTTTATGGTAGGGTAATAAACATCGGCGTATTGTTAAGTATTGGTGGGGTATCGGTGAGTATTGATTAAAGAATTAAATTTTGTAAGAATCTTTTTTCATTAATTTTACATTACCAGGTTGCAAAACAACAGTCGCATTTTTTAATACAAAAATGAATTTATTATTGGCTGTGAGGCTAGCCTTAACCGCCATTTGGGCCAATAGCTTCTACTTTTAAGTCGCGTGAAAATCAAGTGAGCATATGCCAACTAAGAAATGGTTGAACAGAAATGTAGCAGCTATGGGCTTTACAAGTCTGTTCAGTGATACAAGTCATGAAATGGCTACAGCTACCCTGCCTGCGTTTCTGACAGAATTAGTTGGAGCTTCAGCACCTCAACTATTAGGTATTATTACAGGATTATCAGATGCGTCAAGCAGTTTTGTAAAAACATTTTCTGGATGGTTGAGTGACAGATTGAAGAAAAGAAAGTCGCTGATGATATTGGGCTATTTTCTTACAGGTTTGTTTGTTGGTACGATTGGATTTGCAAGAAACTGGATAGAAATCTTAATTTATAGAGTTTTAGGCTGGATAGGAAGGGGGACAAGAGAACCACCAAGAGATGCTTTATTGGCAGATTCTGTTGACAAAAGATTTTATGGTCATGCTTTTGGTTTTCATCGAGCCATGGACACATTAGGAGCTATAATCGGACCTCTGATAGCTTTCTTTTTCATCCCGCTGGTTGGCTTTAGGAATATTTTCTTTCTGTCTTTCATTCCTGGTGCATTGGCGGTTCTAATAATTGCTATAGGCGTTAAAGAAAGAGTTAAAGGAAAACACAACATAAAAAGTTTCATAGGCCATATTAAATCATTGCCTAAAGAATTTCAAGCCTTTCTTTTCATAATGTTTATTTTTGGAATAGGCAATTTTAATAGAACTTTACTTTTGCTCAGAGTCCAAGAAGTTCTTTCTCCAACAGTTGGTATAGTAGTCGCAGGAAGCATGGCTGTTTTGTTTTATACTATAAGGAACATAGCACAAGCAGTTGCAGATTATGGTGTTGGAAGTTTAAGCGATAAAATTGGCAAGAAAATTCCACTTTTACTTGGATTTTTCTTGTTTGGCATTATGTCTCTAGGGTTCATTTATAGTTCGACAAATATTTTTTATTTTATCTTGCTTTTTGCTATCTCAGGAATAAGTGCGGCTGCATATACTGCTTTGGAGAAGGCTTATGCTGCGGACTTGCTTTCCTCGAATATAAGGGGGACTGGATACGGCATATTACAAACCATAGATGGCATTGGTGATTTTATATCCAGCTTCGTGGTTGGTACTTTGTGGATGGTTTTATCACCTGGCATTGCATTCGTTTACAGTGCGATATTTTCTTTTATCGCATCTTTCCTGCTTTTAGTTTTTATGAAAAGATAAAATACTTAGAAAAGAGTAAATAATTAAGGTGATGAGGCTCACCTTTAACCGCCGAAAGGCTGATAGCTTCTAATTCAGAGGTGAGCTGTTGAAAAAACCGTACAGGATGCTGATTTACGACATTTTTGAAACCTTGGGCAGAATAGAGGAAATCTGCACGTTCACGTCGTTTTATTTTTCCAAGATTTACAAAGATATCGATTTTAAAAATATAAGCAAGTATGCAAGAATATCAAAACTCCTAGTGTTTCTGACTATACAGCGTTCTAAATCTATGGCTAATGAAATCCTAAGGGAAATCGACATACTGGAGCAGAATGAAATTATGATAGATGAAAAGCTGAAATCTCCAGTCATTGAGATTCTGGAAATGGTAAAGTCCGTAGAGAAGGAATATAGGCAGGAAAATTATGGCAATATGATAAAACAATTGAATTATATAGGAAGCAAATGCCGACCGATAAAGGATAGCTTTGAAAGATTTGAATTGAACAGGAAAGTGACTTCTAATGAAGACAGAAAGAAAATATATTTTGCCAATTAGCATTAGCTCTCTGCCTGAGGAAACAGAGAATGCCATACTTCTGGGTAAAGTATCAGGCACGGTCTCCAGTGCTTACATTAATTCGGATAGCCTTGTAAAGCATGCGTTTATAGTGGGGGCGTCTGGCACTGGCAAGAGCGAGGCGGCGATGACAATCTCAGAAGAGTGCCTGAAAAAAGGAGTGGCAGTTGTGGTGTTTGATACGTCTGGCAACTGGAAGAAACGTGCCAAGACCCCTCATGATGTTGTTAAAGTTTCCTACAGTGACCTGAATGTTAGCATGTTAAATAAAATCAACGCTGGAAAAATGACAATCTTTGACCTAAGCGACCTTGCAGAGAACGACTACAATGAGTTTGCAAAAAATTCTCTAGGGCAAATGGTTTGTAAGAACTGGGAGACTATCGACAAGCTGAAAATACTCTTGGTTTTCGAGGATGCTTACAGATTGTCCCCAAGATTTGGTGGAAAGGCTGCTATCATGCTGGAAAAAGCATGCAGGGAATTCAGGAAATTCGGAATCGGCATAGTTCTAATAACCCATTCATATTCGGACTTTGGACCAGCTGTGCTTGGTAATGTGAACACGGAGATTTGGTTCAAGACTTCCCACGAACAAGATTTGGAGCGGATAAGGAAGCGGTTCGGACCGGAATATGCATCATCCCTAGTAAAGTTAAGAATCGGGGAATGCATGATAGCAAGCATAGATTACAACTACAGCAAACCTTGGTTTGTAAAAATATTTAAATAGGGAGAATATGCAATTTCAGCACGTAAATCATCTAAGAGCTTATCTTGAAGCTATGGATGCATCTTTAGAACAATTCGAAATCAGGCTTGAGACGAAAAGAAAATTCAGTGATACTCTGGAGATAATCAAAGAATTAAGAATAGAGATTCACAAATTTCTTGCGTATATCGGCATATCAGTCGCTAAAAAAGACATTTGTAAAGATATTCACAACGCATGTCTCTTCTTTGAAAACGACCTAGTAGAAATGGAGCCCAAACGCTTCCAAAAGGGCTATGGAAAGCTTGACTCAAAATCAGAGGAGATTGCAATTGAAGACTTTCTCAGAATTCTTGAAAATAAAATAAAGGAACTGAAGAAATCTTGTGAAAAGAGGTAATTGAATGCTGGTTCTAGACAGTCATAAGAGAGACAAACTGATTCGCTGGGTAATTTCAAACCAAAGCAGAGAATTCGGATTTTCCTTCTCAAATTTGCTACCTCCATTGTCATCCGCAACATTCTATGCCATTTCTATTTTGAAGTTGCTTCAAGCCGAAATACCGAACAGAGATAAAAATATCAAATATCTGCTTGACCTATCTAATGACGGAAGCAATGTTTATTCTGCTTATCATTCTGCGAAGGCTTTATCACTATTCAATCTTTCGCCCAAAAATCCATCAGATATGATAAAATCTGTTTTGGAACAACTTGAAAGATGGGAGAAGATTCGAAATCGCACATATTATGAAAGCCCGCTTGAAACAGTCCACTATTCCGTCGAAATCCTTAGATTGCTCAATTGTAAAGGACTTTCGCATAAAATTCCTGAAATGATTCTCAAGTTTCTCAACGATGATGGGGGTTTTGGTAGCGATAATCATTCCGAGATTGAAACAACATACTTTGCCCTGGCATCGCTAAATTCAATCGGTTATCCTTTAAAGAACGACTTGGAAAAGACAATGTGTTTTGTTGAAAAATGTCAGAATCCAAATCATGGATTTGCATCGGTTCCCAACGCATACTCCACTTTCATCGAAGACACTTATTACGGAATAAAGAGTCTGAGTTTTTTTGGCGAGAAGATTAACAAACCCAAGGAGACTTTAGAATTCGTACTAAGATGTCAAAATAGTGATGGGGGATTTTCTCGTTCTGAAAGCGGCGGCATTTCTACACTCGAAAATTGCTTTTATGCAATTCATATCATGAATTATTTATCTATATAATTTAGTAGTCAGTTCTGGCAGGGTATCGACGAGTATCTTGAGGTATTGATGAACTAATTTCACCCTATTATATGAAAATAATACTGGGTAACAACTATATCGAATCGGTTCTAGAAGCATATTCTCTAAACTTTTCATAACTAATAGGTTCTTCTCTTCCAGATATGCATCCGCCTTCTGGCTTAAGAATTATTGTTGCACCATCTGGAATTTCAGCTTTTATATCGCTTCTAATATTAAGAAATTTCTGCGTTGGCGTGTATGCATTCAAGGCAACCTGTTCATAAAATCTTTTTTCAATAGGGTCGTATACCCAATGAAGCAATGAACTATAGTATTTGTTTGGAAATTTGCCTTTTTCACATATGATTTTATCCATCTCGTTTATAGCATCAATAACATTTGCTCCTTCTCGTAGAACTAATTCACGCTCTTTTCCTATAACCTTATTAATGGTGTTATCTTGAACTACAAATGTTATTTTTTTCGCCATATTTAATATATAAAAGCAAATCTTCAAGAATCTTTAAATCATCCAACCTCATTCACCCTCAACACAATATAACAACATTCAACATAAGGTTTTGCTAACTTTATGATAAAACTTCCATTATACTCCTAAAAATAATCCAGTCATATACTTAATGCTGAACAATAAGAATATAGGATAATTCTCTAGTTCAATAAAAGATACATTCTTCAATCCTACTGTAATTACCTTCACCAAAAGTTCATGTTTATTTAAATACTTTGGTAAATAGAAATAGAATATAAAAACGTGATGAAAATGCAGAAAGCAAGGATAAAATTAATGAGTCCTGATCCAGCAAAGCTGGATGCAGTTTGTACTGAACTGAAAATGATAACTGAGAAGTTCGGTGTAGCTATGCATGGGCCAATCCCTTTGCCAACAAAAAAGCTTAGGGTTGTCACAATGAAAACGCCTTGCGGCGATGGCACTGGACATGGGAATGCTACTTGGGACAGATGGGAAATGAGAATCCACAAGCGTGTAGTAGATATTTCTGCAGATGAAAGGACATTAAGACAAATAATGCGTGTTACAATACCTGATGGAGTTTCTATAAGCATTACTTTACGTGACTAACGGAATTTTAAAAGACTAGTTTTATATTTGCCGTACCATTTTATGAACAGACCAAAGACTAATGCTAGAAACAGAGTAAGAAGTATTAAGAATAAAACATACAAAGACTGGACAAATTTAATTCCAACTCCTGTTGGTATTAAAGCTGTTAAGAAGGCAATTGAAAATATAGCTAGTATAAAGCAGATGTTTAATATGAATTTCATGAACTGAGTGTCGATTTCATATTGCGAAGGCATAAGATTAATGTAATTCCTTTAAATATAAAAATTCTTGTAAACAAGTATAAGAATATGCCGAGAAGCTTTATGCCGAGATAAGAAATCTCGAACGCATAATCTGGTAGTGCGCTAGATTTTTTATAAAGGCGAACCTGGAAAGCTAGTGGTCGAAAGGCCTTAAGGGTTCAAATCCCTTTCTCGGCGCTCTTTAAATAACTTAACAAATATAATTCTCACATGCTTGAGAAAATAATGCTGGTCATAATAGCTAACTTGTCCCCAATTTCAGAACAGATAGGTGGAATAAGTTTAGGACTTTCATTGGGTTTAGACCCGATAACAGTATTATTGATATCTTTAACAATTAACTGCCTTTTATTCTTCCCAATATACTTTGGATTAAGATTACTGTACAATAAATTTTTCAGTAAGATAAAATTATTTGAAAAATATCTTGAGAGAGTTAGGAAAAAAGGCAAGCCTTATGTTGACAAATATGGATTTTTTGGATTAACTTTGTTTATTGCACTACCTACTCCGTTGACAGGAACATATACAGCTTCTATTCTTAGTTGGTTCTTGGATTTAGATTGGAAAAGATCTTTTCTCGCAATAGCAGTTGGTTCTTTTATTGGAGCATTAGTAATTTTCTTCGGTTATTTCGGTATTTTTAACTTTTTGAAGATTTTATTTAGTGTTTGATACGTAATTCGTTAAAAATTCTATCAAGTATTCATAAAATAGTTAAATTTATATGTCTATTTTCTCATCTATTTCTTAGTTTTAAACTATTGTTTTCGAGTGAGTAAATGCAGTATAGCGAGAAAGAGGAAATTTCTCATTTTGAGGGAAATGCCTTGAGAAATTTTAAAAAACTTTTTAATTCAGGCATAGCACAAAAAATTTTAAATTATTGTAGGCATACTGACACAAAACCTCTTAAAATACCAATACGTAATGGAAATCCAGAAGATGCTTATGTTCTAATAACAAGTGTAGCTGAACAAAATTGGAGAAAAAGACTTGAAGCGAATAATACACTACCGAAAGGACATACAAAATCACCTAAACTAGGTTCTAGAAATTATGCTTTTAGCAAAGGCGTCAGTCCTACTGAAGTTGCAAATTATTTTTCTCTTGAAAGAGATGGTGTAACTGTTTTTCCTGAAGGAGCAAACTTGTTTGCTGAATATGCTCAGGATAATATGGACAAATTACAGCTGCCTGGACTTTATGATATACTTTAAATGGTGAAAAAATGTATTTAGTAAAAGAAGGAACTCAAGTTAATCATCCTGAAGTATTAAGGCATGCAGAAGACACTCTAACGGAAAATGTTCGTAGAGTTATTCTAGGTTCTAAAGATTATAAGGTATGCAAAATACCTTGTTATCTTATAGGAGATGGCGGGAGGGCGGGGCATGTTGCGCATGCTCTTAGGGAAGTTGTATATGCTGGTGGAGAGAACGGTAACAGAGAAGTTAAATATAACCCAAGGGATGCAATAACTATATCCCCTGTCGGATTACGTATCCTTAAAGATAAGCTAAGAGCTTAAATAAACTTTAAATACCTTCCTTTCCTATTAAAATAGGAAAGTTTTCGTAGTAATCGTGTTCTGAGAAGATTTAAATATATTAAAAAAAGAAATGATTTTATGCCGTATGCAAAAAGACCAACAAGAGGCAGTAAGGCCTTTTATCCAAAGAAGAGAGCTAGACGTATCTATCCAAGAATAAAAACTTGGTTTAAGACAAAAGAAGCCAAACCTTTGGGATTTGTCGGCTACAAGGTTGGAATGTCTCACGTCATGCTTACGGATACTAATCCTTACTCAAAAACAAAAGGTCAACAAATTTCAAGGCCTGTCACAGTCCTTGAATGTCCTTCTGTTTCTGTTTTTGGCTTCAGATGTTATACAAAAAACCTAACTTCTTCTGATATTTTCACCGAAAATCTTAATAAAAATCTTTCAAGAAAAATAAAAATTTCTAAAAAACCTAAAAAATTGGAAGAACAATTAAGCAAAATACCAAAAGAAATTTCTAAAGTAAATTTACTTTGTCATACTAATCCTTCATTCAAGAAAAAACCAGAAGTTTTTGAAATCGCATTAGGAGGAAATCTTGAGGATCAGTTAAAATATGCAAAAGAAATTTTAGGAAAGGAAATTAAAATTTCTAATATCTTTAAAGACGGAGACTTGATAGATGTAATAGCTGTTTCAAAAGGGCAAGGCTTTCAAGGTCCGGTTAAAAGATTTGGAGTAACGATTCATGGAAGAAAAGCCCAGCAAATGGAAAGACATGTTGGTTCACTGGGACAAAACGAACCAGGAAAAGTTAGATGGAACGTGCCGCAAGCTGGCCAATTAGGCTTTCAAACTAGAACCGAATTTAACAAAAAGATCATTAAGATAATGGACGGCCTTAAAGTAAAAGGCGGATTCGTGAACTATGGTGATGTTTCAGGCGATTGTGCTTTAATTGAAGGAAGCGTTCCAGGACATAAGAAAAGATTGATAAGATTAAGGTTTGCCATCAGACCTAAGAAATCATATCCTGTTGATGTGAAATATGTCTCAATGGAGAGCAAACAAGGCGCATAAAAATGAAAACTAATATTTTTGATAATCAAGGCAATGTTAAGGGCGAGATAGATTTACCGAAAGTTTTTTCTATCTCATATAGGCCAGACTTGATAAAAAGAGCTGTGCTAGCAATACATAGTCACAACAGACAACCTAGTGGAGTTGACCCACTGGCAGGCAAAAGATCTTCAGCTCATTATCATGGTGTAAGACATTACAGATACTCGATGATGAATAAAGAGATGGCTAGAATGCATAGGATTCATCAAGGTCCGCCTGGGTTAAACTTGACAGCAAGAATTGTTCCGCAAGCTAGAAAAGGTAGAGAAGCTCATCCACCAAAAGTTGAAAAAGATTTTTGGCAAAAGATAAATGACAAAGAAAGAATTATGGCAATTAAATCTGCGATAGCAGCAACAGCATTGAAGGATGTAGTAGCTAAAAGAGGTCATATGATTAATAGTATTACTTTGCCTATGGTTGTCGATGACTCTTTGCAAGAAATAAAGAAAACAAAGCAGTTAAAACAATTCTTGGAAAAAATAGGTTTAGAAGAAGAATTAAAAAGATCAAGTAAGAAAAAAGTTAGAGCAGGCAAAGGAAAAATGAGAGGAAGACGCTATAAAAAAAGAAAAGGTCCTCTGATTGTCATAGCAGAAAACAAAGGTTTAATTAATGCAGCAAGAAGCATACCGGGATTGGACTGCTGCTTGGTTAATAAATTAAATGCAGAGCTGCTTGCTCCAGGAACAAATGCTGGAAGACTTACTATTTACACTGAAAGTGCAATAAGAAAACTTGGTGAAATTTATGGCTGAAAAGAAAAAGGAAGAAAGAGCACCTATAGTTGACCCTTGGTCTATTCTACTTTATCCTTTGTTAACAGAAAAATCACTTGGAAAGATTGAAACTGAGAATAAAATTATTTTTATTGTTAGCAGGAATGCAAACAAAAAACAAATAAAATGGGCGACTGAAAGGGTTTTTAACGTTAAAGTCGTTAAAGTCGCTACACTGATTGACAGAAAAGGAAGAAAAAAGGCTTGGATACAACTCTCAAAGGAATATCCTGCGACCGAGATTGCAACAAGATTAGGAATGATGTGATTACATGGGCAAAAGAATAATTTCAAGAGCGAGAGGTCATGGAGGACCAAGATATCGCTCACCAGGGCACAGATTTGTAAGTACTGTTAGTTATAATTTTTCAAAAGCAGAGGTTGTTGACATTGTTCATGATCCTGCTAGAGACGCACCTTTGGCTAAAGTAAAGTATGATGACAAAGAAAAATATATAGTGGCTGCTGAAGGTATGAAGGTTGGAGATATTATTGATAAGGAAGGTGAGGCAAGAATAGGAAACGTCTTGCCATTAAATAAAATTCCAAAAGGATTCTCCATATTTGCAATTGAAAATTATCCAGGCTCTGGTCCCAAGCTATGTTGCACAGCAGGAACAAGGGCAACGATAATATCGCACGATCCAGACAAAGTCATAATTCAGATGCCTTCAAAAGAATTTAAAGTATTTAATCCCAACTGCCTAGCAACTATAGGCGTATCAGCAGGTGGAGGAAGAGGAGACAAACCTTATGTGAAGGCTGGTCAATTATATTATCTCAAGCAAGCTAGAAACAAACTTTGGCCAAGATCATCAGCAGTTAAGATGAATCCTGTTGATCATCCGTTCGGAGGTCATACAAAACCAGGAACACCTAAGACAATTTCTAGGTTGATGCCTCCAGGTGCAAAAGTAGGTAGCATATCTGCAAGAAGGAGTGGAAAGAAAAAGAAGTGATGATATATGGCAAAAATATTTACATTCAAAGGGAAAACAATTGAAGAATTACAAAAAATGAGTTTGGAAGATTTTTCAAAGCTAATACCCTCAAGACAAAGAAGAGCCTTGTTAAGAGGATTTAGTAAAGAAGAAAAGAAGTTCTTGGAAAGACTTAGAAAATCCAACAAGCCAGTTAGAACTCATTTAAGGGAAACGGTAATTATACCTGAAATGGTTTTCAAAAAAGTTTTAGTTCATAATGGAAACAATTGGATTGGTGTTGATATAAAACCTGAGATGGTTGGACACCGCATAGGAGAGTTCGCACTTACTAGAAAGAAAGTGATGCATTCAGCACCAGGTGTCGGAGCAACTAAAGCATCAAAGTTCCTACCGCTTAAATAATGATTTTTATGAAATATGCGATTACATCAAAAGGAAAGGCCTGTGCATCAGGCACATTTTCAATATCATTGAAAAATGCTGTAAAGGTTTGTAAAGCGTTAAATAGAAAAAAGTTTGCTGATGCAAAAAAGATTTTGGACAGTTTGACTAATAAAAAAATAAGTTTAAGAGGAAAGTACTTTACAAAAACTGCAGAGAACATTTCAAAACTGTTAATACAATTAGAAAGCAATGCAAAAAATAAAAAATTAGATTCAGACTCAATGTTTCTTTTTATTTCAGCTCACCAAGGTCCTACCATGCATAGGGCAAGAAGAAAATGGAGAAAGTTTGGTTCAAAATTAAAAATATGTCATATTCAAGCAGTATTAAGTGATAAAAATGGCTTTGGAAAGAAAGTTCATTAAAGAAGGAATAAGGAATAAATATGTAGGAGAGTTTTTAGCAAGTGAATTCTCTAGAGCTGGATATAGCCATTGTGAAATCCAGAGAACGCCCTTAAGCATAAGGATAACTGTTTTTGCTCACAAACCAGGTCTAATAATAGGAAAGGGAGGAAGGAATATAGAGAATATGACTCAAACTTTGAAGGAGAAGTTTGGCTTTGAGAATCCGCAATTAGACGTTCAAGAGGTTGCTAATCCTGATTTAGATCCTAATATTGTTTCAAAATGGATAGCATCTGCAATTGAAAGAGGAGTACACTACAAAAGAGTTGCAAACCTTGCTATTGAAAAAATCATGGCTGCAGGTGCTGCAGGCGTTGCTATAAGAATAGGAGGAAAGCTTGGTTCTGACATATCCAGAGTAGAAAAGTTTTCTTCCGGTTATCTCAAATATTCTGGCGACGATGCAGAGACCTTGGTTAAGAAAGCCTATGCTCAAGCAATTGTAAAACTTGGAATAATCGGAATACAAGTAAGAATACTTTCCGAAAAGCCGAGAGAATTAGAAATTTTTAGTGAGGCTGAGAAAAAACAAGAGAGTGGTGAGAAAGTTGTCGTTACTGAAGAAAAAACAACTGAAACAAATGACGCATCCTGATTTAATTAATCGATTAAATGAGTTAAGACTTGAATTATCAAAAGAGAGAGCTCAGATTGCTGTAGGCGGTAGTCCCAGCAATCCTGGAAGAGTCAAGGAAATTAGAAAAACTATAGCAAGAATTTTAACAGAATTAAACAAATTAGAAAAGACTGATCATAAAGCAAAAATAAAAGGAGGTAAGATATAAGTTGGTCGAGACTTGTAAGACTTGTGGATTGCCTGTTGAACTTTGTGTTTGTGGAACAATAGCAAAAGAAGAAGCAAAAATAAAGGTTTACACAGTAAAGAGGTCTTTTGGGAAGTTGGTGACAATAGTAGAAGGCATTGATGAAAAAGCAAATCCAAAAGAACTTTCAAAGAAACTTAAAACAAAGCTTGCTTGTGGAGGAACGTACAAGGAAGGTAGGATAGAACTTAGGGGAAACCACAAAAATAAGTTAAAAGTCATTTTAAACGGAATGGGCTTTCCAGAAGACAAGATTGAAGTTGAATAAAATGATAACAGCAAAGAACTTAATAAGACACGAACTTATAGGCTTGTCAGTTAAAGTTGTCGAGAGCACAAACAAATTCCAGGTTGGAATAAAAGGAACAGTTGTTGACGAAACAAAAAGTACCATAACAATAGAAACTCACAACGGACTGAAAAAAGTTCAGAAAAAAGGTTCAAAGTTCATATTTGAAATTCCTGATGGAAAAAAAGTTAAAGTTAACGGAGATAAAATCGCTGTAAGACCAGAGGAAAGAGTAAAATTAAAGGTGAAAAAATGGTAAAACAAAAGACAAAAAACATTGGCTTAGAAGTAAAACCTCCAGAAGGTAAATGTAAAGATTCCAAGTGCCCGTTTCACGGTTCACTTAGGTTAAGAGGAAGAATTTTTATTGGCGAGGTTGTTAGCGATAAAGCTGAAAAGACAGTTGTTGTTAGATGGAATTATACTCATTTTATTTCAAAATACGAGGTATATGAAAGAAGACATACAAAAGTTGCTGCTTATAACCCAGAATGTATTAATGCAAAAATTGGAGACACTGTAAAGATTTCAGAGTGTCGTCCACTTAGCAAGACAAAAACATTTGTTGTAATTGAAAAGGTGACTACGAAATGAAACCAGTATCAGCTAAAATAACAAAAACATTGCAAGCAGGAAGTTATCTTAATTGTGCAGATAATACAGGAGCAACTTTGTTGCAAGTGATTGCAGTAAAGGGCTACAAAGGAGTGAAAAGCAGATCTCCAAGATGCGGCGTTGGAGACTGGATTATATGCGCTGTAAAAGTTGGAGATGCAAAAATAATGCATGAAGTTGTCCAAGCTATCATCATAAGACAAAAGAAAGAGTACAGAAGAACAAGTGGTATGAGAATTAAGTTTGAGGATAATGCTGCTGTTTTAATCAACGAAAAAGGTGAGCCAAGAGGAACCAAAATTAAAGGTCCAATAGCAAAGGAAGTTGTTGAAAGATTTTCCGTGATTGGTAAGATTGCTACAACGGTGGTATAATGAAATCAAAAAAACCAAGTAAACAAAGAAAGGCACTTTATCAGGCACCTCTACATAAAAGACATAAACTTTTGTCTGCTCATTTATCAAGAGAATTAAGAAATCAATTTAAGAAAAGATCTTTGCCTGTCAGAAAAGGAGATGAAGTAAGGGTTATGAGAGGGAAATTTAAGGGAACTATAGGAAAGATATCTGAAGTTGACTTGAAAAGGTTAAAGGTTTACATAGATAATGTTAAAAGGAAAAAAGTTTCGGGTGAGGAATTTCATGTTCCTATTAATGCTTCAAAATTGATGATAACAAATCCAAACATGGATGATCCAAGAAGAAAAGAGATAATAGAAAGAGGTAAAAAATGACTATAATAAAAAGGATTGCTGCTCCTAAGTGGTGGCCGATAGAAAAGAAAACCAAGAAGTTTGTAATCAAACCTAGAGGCCCATATCTAAAAGACCTTTCACTACCGCTATTAGTTTTAATTAGAGACGTTCTAAAAATAGCAGAAAACGAAAGAGAAGCTTCAAAAATTATTAAAAAGGGAGAAATCTTGATTGACGGCAGGAAAAGAAAGGATCCAAAATTTGGAGTAGGTTTGTTTAATACTATAGAGATTCCTTCAATGAAAAAGGCTTACAGAGCGGTTCCCAAGAAGGGATTAATCTTCATAGAAATATCTGAAAAGGAAGCAAAATTGAAAATATGTAAGATTATAAATAAAAAATCCTTAAAAGGGAAAAAGAACCAGATAAACTTGAACGACGGTAGGAATATTTTAACAAATGAGAATTATTCTACTCAAGACTCTTTGCTCATAGAGGTCCCTGAACAAAAAATAATAGATCATATCAAGTTCGCTGAGAATTCGACTTGTGTGATTTTCAAGGGTAAGAATGCTGGTAAGATTGGCAAAATAAAAACTATTGAAAAAGACAGGGTTTTGATAGGCGACGAGAAGACAATTGAAGTTCCAAAAAACTTTGTTATAATGGTTGGCAGGGAAGGACCATTGATAAAACTAGAGTGATTGTATGAATCCGATGCAAAATATACGAATTGAAAAAATAACTTTGAATATAGGTTGTGGAGAGTCTGGTGAAAAGCTAGATAAAGCAAAGAAATTGCTAGAGGTATTGACTGCAAAAAAAGTTGTTATAACCTCGACTCATAAGAGAACTACTTTTGGGGCAGCAAAAGGAAGACCTATTGGATGCAAAGTTACCTTGAGAGGAAAGAATGCTGAAGAATTTTTCAAAAAGGCCTTGGATGCTGTTGACTTTAAACTATCAAAAAGTGTTTTTGATAAACAAGGTAGTTTTTCATTTGGCATTAAAGAACACATAAGCATTCCAGGAGTAAGATATGATCCTGACATTGGAATTTTCGGAATGGACGTTTGTGTTTCGTTAGAGAGACCAGGATTTAGAGTTAAAAGAAAGAAAATTCCAAAAAAGATTGGAAAAAAACATTTAATAAAGCCTGAAGAGGCAATGGATTGGGTTGTTAAAAACTATAAGGTAGAGATATTATGAAGTCGATAAAAAAAGAAAGAAAATTTGGAAAAGGATCTAGAAGATGTAGACGTTGCGGTAGCTACAAAGGCTTAGTTAGAAAATATGGCCTGATGTACTGCAGAAGGTGCATAAGAGAAGTAGCAAAAGAATTAGGCTTTAAAAAATATATGTGATTTTATGAGGCATGACTTAGTATCAGACGTATTATCGTCAATAAAGAATGGAGACATGTACGGTAAAAAAGAGATATTTACTCCTGCATCTAATCTAGTGAAAAACATTTTGTTAATGCTTCAAAAAAATAACTACATAGGAGACTTTGAGTACATTGATGATAGAAAGGGAGGGAAATTTAGAATACAATTACTAGGAAAAGTGAATAACTGCAATTCAATTCGTCCTAGATTCCCTATTAGGATTGATGATTATGAAAAATATGAGAAGAGGTTCCTTCCTGCAAGTGATATGGGTTTCATCATAGTTTCCACATCAAAAGGTTTGATGACTCATGATAAGGCCAAAGAAAAAAAATTAGGTGGAGTTTTAATCGGCTTTGTTTATTAGTGATTTTATGGAAAGAATAATCGAAATTCCAAACGGCATTGAAGTTGAGATTAATAATTTTAAAATTAAAATCAAGGGACCGAAAGGATCCTTAGAGAAGGATTTCTTTTGCCCTATTTTTAAAAAAGAAATCTTATTAAAAAAAGAAAATAACAAGATTTTTTTGTCTACAGAATCAAAAAAGAGAAAAATCAAGGCAATGATAGGCACTATGGAATCTCATATAAATAACATGTTTTTGGGAGTAAGAGAAGGATACATAGCAAAATTAAAGGTAGTCTACATGCACTTTCCATTTACTGTAAAAGTAAGCGGGAATGAAGTTTCAATAAGCAATTTCTTAGGTGAAAAGACACCAAGGAAGGTAAGGATTGGTGGAAATTGCAAGGTTGAAATCCAGAACGATGAGATAATTGTGACAGGAATCAGCAAGGATGAAGTTGGACAAACTGCTGCTCAAATCGAGCGCGCAACAAGAATAAAACAAAGAGATAGAAGAGTTTTCCAAGACGGTCTGTTCATAACTAAGAAACCGTGATTTTATGAATTATGAAACAAAACAAATAACATATTTTTTAAATCCAGGAAAGGAAAATACAGATAAAACTATAGAATTAGCTTTAGAATTTGCTAAAAAGAACAATATCAAAAAAATTGTAGTTGCAACTTATAC